>Ga0307378_10013250_pt1 | contig 10446 bp, 9 predicted proteins | sample UN1MG_FD_202238 | JGI IMG/M metagenome (GOLD analysis project Ga0307378, IMG submission 202238) | Soil microbial communities from Risofladan, Vaasa, Finland - UN-1 | ecosystem: Environmental > Terrestrial > Soil > Coastal area > Acid sulfate soil | place: Finland: Risofladan, Vaasa | collected...
CGATGGTTTTGGCTCCAGTTGCATTTTAGTCGAAGCTACTCTGGCGATAGAAGTAGTCATCTCAGGGCGAAAGGCAATAATATTTCCTTCTCGGTCAAAAAACTTAATCATCTCCTTTTTCATAATTAACCCTGCACCCTTTGCCAGTATTTCATAAAATTCAAAAGTAGGAGTAATTATCTCTTGATAACCCCATTGGGTAAAAATCTTACTTATTCTATTTTCTAATAGTTTCCTCTTTAAAACTTCTCCTGGCAACAAATCATTTAAACCTTTAGGAATATTCATTTACTATAACCTCTCCCTTAACCCTTGTCTTTTTCTAAATTTAATTTTCGTTCTTTAATGCGTTAAAGATTTAACGAGTGAAATTTAGAGAAATTTTAACATTGTTTTAGAATTTTGTCAATAGTAACTTGACATAATAACTTACGCGTTTTTTTTATTAATTTGTGAGTTTTGTGGGTTTGTGGATTGTGGATTGAAATTTTAAGAAAGACCAATTCTGAGAAAGAATCGTAATGTTTGATATCCTTAAAAAAAGAAGGGGGAGATTTGCATATCTATCTGAATGAGTATATGTGTAATAAGCAGGAGCATTTAGAAAAATCTTTTAGCAATTTATTAACGATAGTATTTTTGGGCAAGAATGGCTAACTTCTTTTCCATTTCTTTCGTAATATCTCCTTTTTTGTATCGCCATAGCCAATTACCGCTAACCGTTCCCGGGTAATTCATCCTCGCTTGGTTATCAAGACATAAAATATCTTGAAGCGGTAATATTACCAAATTTGCATTTGTTTTGTAAACTACTTCAATCAGTGCCCAACAAACCTTTTCTTCGCTCATACTATTATTTATACCATAGTATTTTTCTAACATTTTTAATACTCTCGTATTTTTTGATTGTATTAACCCTCTGTACCATCCCAGTAATGTATCATTATCATGTGTTCCGGTATACATAACACAGTGTTTTTCATAATCGTCTGGTCTTGATTTCATGGGAGTTTTTTCATCAAATGAGAATTGTAAAATCTTCATTCCCGGAAAGCCAAATTTTTTCTTCATCTTATTGACTTCCGGAGTTATAAATCCTAAGTCTTCGACTATAACTGGCAGATCTCCTAAGTGCTGTTTTACTGCGGAAAACAGTTCGTATCCGGGTGCTTTTACCCATTGGCCTTTTACAGCTGTCTTTTCTGATGCATCGATCTCCCAGTAGGCTTCAAATCCCCTGAAGTGGTCTATTCTGGTAATATCTACCTGTTCAAGTAGTTTCTCAAAACGTTTTTTCCACCACAAAAAATTATCTTCCTGCATACGTTTCCAATTGTAGTGAGGGTTCCCCCAAAGTTGTCCTGTTTTGCTAAAATAGTCTGGCGGCACTCCTGCCACTTTTCGGGAATTGCCTTCATCGTCTAAAGCGAATAACTCGGGATATACCCACACATCACTACTATCATCTGCTACAAAAATAGGCAAATCCCCTATGATTTTTATACCGTTATGATTTGCATAATTTTTTAGATCGCTCCATTGCTTTGAAAAAATATATTGCAAGAATTCTTGATAGCGTATTTCATCTATTAATTTGTTTTGATATTTTTCTATAGCTTGTTTTTTTCTGAAGGCAATATCTGTATCCCATCGATTCCATGCTCTATTATTGAAGTGTTCTTTGAGGGCCATATAAAGACAAAAATCTGGCAGCCAATATTCATTTTCTTTTTTAAACTGCACATAATCATCGCCTACTGCTGATTTGTCAAACCGATTAAATGCTTTTAGAAACAATTCGTTTTTAAATTCAATTACCCTGGAAAATTCAACTTTGGTTTCTGCAAAGTTTGGGACATTGGTTACTTCTCCCACTTTTAGTAAACCATCTTCAATTAGTCTATCTATACTAATCAGCAAGGCATTTCCTGCGAAAGCAGAAAAACAATTATAAGGAGACCCTCCAGATGCAGGCGGATTAAGCGGTAATATTTGCCACAATTTTTGATGCGTTTTTTTTAAAAAATCTATGAAATTATATGCTTCTTTACCTAAGTCACCGATTCCATATCTTGAAGGTAACGATGTAAGGTGCAAAAGCACTCCACTTGCTCTATCAAATTGCATTTTGGTTTACCATCTTTCCTGGTCGTTAAGAAATTTCTTATTTTTTGTATAATAATTCATAATAATCATTAATCATTCTATCGATAGAAAAAAATGTCTTGGTCGACTCTATACTTTCTTTCATCATTTCCAGCCATTTTTGATGATGGTTATAATATGTAGGAATCACTCTTTCCAGTAATGTATCATAAAGAGCTTTTGCATCTCTTTCATCTTGCTCTTCAACTATTTCGGGTATATTTTCGTCCCCGATCGCCCAACCGTTAATACCATCTTTACATACTTCTGCCCACCATCCGTCTAAAATTGAACAGTTTAGCACTCCATTCATCGCCGCCTTCATCCCGGAGCTACCACTTGCCTCATTCAGCCTTCTGGGATTATTCAGCCAGACATCACAACCTCTGGTAAGCATTTGTCCAATCTCCATATCGTAATTCTCCATAAAAACTACACTATTGGGATATTTTCTTGACATTTCAACTAACTTCAAGACGATTTTTTTACCCTTTGCATCTAATGGATGCGCCTTGCCCGAGAAAATAATTTGAACTTTTCCATCTTTTAAATATTTTTCTAATCGTTTTTCATCTTTAAATATTAAATCACTTCTTTTATAAGAAGCAGCCCTTCTGGAAAATCCAATTAATAACACATCAAGATTCAACCTAACCCCACATCGCTTCTCAACAAAATTGATTAGTTCTTTCTTTATTTCCATATGATTATTCCACATTTCATCTAAGTTTAAGAACTTTTTTCTCATTCTTTTGTCTACCCATGTTCCAACATGAATTGCATTGGTTATTCCAATAATTTTTGATCTGTTCTTTATTTTTGCCCACATTTTGTTTGCTATTTGTGTATGTAATTCAGATACAGCATTTGATTTTCTGGATAGTCTTAGTGCTGCCACTGTCATATTAAACAGTATCCCACCAATACGACTCATTTGTTCTACTGAAAAACCTAAATTCGCACCCATATACACAAGTGTCTCTATACTGTACCTTTCATTTCCTGCTTTGACTGGAGTATGTGTGGTAAAAACTATTTCTTTGCGTATTGATTCCCACGCTTCATCAAATGACATACCTGCGTTTATTTTTTCATTGATCAGCTCTAACCCTGCAAAAACTGCATGCCCATCATTAAAATGATATATATCTACTGGAATATTAAGAGCTCTTAAAGCTCTAACACCACCAATGCCTAACACCATTTCTTGGGCTATTCTCTCTTCAGTGAATCCACCATATAATCGGCCGGTAATCCAGCGATCACTATTTTCTTTTAGGTCAGTATCTAACAAGTACAGGTCCGCATTTCCAAAGCAGTCAACCTTCCAAACTTTACAGTAAACATCATCTTGTCTAATTTTAACTCTTACTTTTATTCCGGAATCTTTTAAAAAATGATAATCATAATCTCGAAAACAATCGTATATATTACCTTCTTCATCTATTCGCTGCTCAACATATCCCTGCCTCCACTTTATCCCTATGCCAACTACTGGTAAATTATTGTCTTTTGCACCTTTTAAATAATCACCGGCTAAAATTCCCAATCCTCCTGAATATATTTTGAAACTGTTGTCTAATCCATATTCCATACAAAAATAGGCAACTTTGAGTTGCTGTTTTTTCATTTATTATTTCTCCTTATACAACCAGAAAAATATTATCCCTTCACCGACCCCAAGGTTAGACCGGAAATAAGCCATTTTGAGGAATAAAGAAAAAGAGCCATAACCGGAACAGCCACTAAAATAGAAGCAGCGGCAAAGGAACCCCACTCTACTCTAAACTGCCCGGAAAAAGTCCATATTCCCAAAGGCCAGGTAAACATATTCTCTCTCTGTAACATAATCCGCGCCATTATCCAATCATTCCATGCCATCATAAAATTAAATAAAAAGACGATGGCTAAAGCCGGGGTAGAAAGGGGCAGGATGATACGAAAGAATGTCCCCATTTGCGAAGCACCATCTATCTTGGCCGCCTCCTCTAACTCTCGGGGGATAGTGTCATAATATCCTTTCAAGATCCAGATACTAAAGGGCACTGAACTAACCGAATAAGCCAGAGCTAATCCCCGATAGGAATTAATAAGCTGAAACCTTACCGCCAGAATATAGATGGGTACAATTAACATAGCTGCCGGAATCATCTGGGTAGTAAGCAAGAAAAATAGGCCATGACTCCGACCGGGAAATTTCCAGCGAGAAAAGGCATAAGCTGAAGTAGAAGCTAAGATAAGACCAATGAATGCTGTAGTCACAGTTATGGCCAAGCTATTCCAAAGCCACAACAAAAAGGGTTTTTCAAAAATAATTCTGTAATAACTGTAAAGTGAGGCATCTTTCGGGATAATAGCTAAAGAGGTTGATAGTAAACGGTCACCGGGACGAAGTGATACACTGATAATACGCAATACAGGGTAGACCGCAATAGCACAAGCAACTATTAAAGTTAAGTGAATAACCATCCTTTTAAATGGGCTATCACCACGACTTGGCGATATAAAAAACCGATAAATATTACTTTGTTTATTTTTGTTTTTCATGTTTATTCATACACTCCTTTCAACCCATGGGTTGTTCGGATATAAACTAAAGCTATGATAAAAAGGACAATAAAGATTATCATAGCAAAAGCAGCAGAAAAGCCATAACGGTGGTATTCAAAAGCCGCTCTAAATAGGGCGGTAACTAAAATATCAGTAGTCTCCAGTTCATTAGCATTAATCATATATGGAACATTAAAATTATTAAAAGTCCAGATGATGCCTAAAACAACTGCTGGGGTAAGTACAGGTCTTATTAAAGGTAAGGTAATATTACGAAACTGCTGCCACCTGGAAGCGCCATCAATCTCAGCAGCATCATAGAACTCCAAAGGAATGCTTTGTAATCCTCCCAGGATAATAATCATCATAAAAGGAATACCCAGCCAGATGTTGGTAATACAGGCTGCAGTAAAATTCCAGAAGGGGCTGATCATCCATTGAATGGGCTGCATCCCTATATTTCTTAACATTATATTGATAAAACCATATTCATAATGAAATTCACCCTTCCAGGCTAACACGGCAATAATCTGGGGAACCGCCCAGGGGAAAACCAATAAAGCACGATAAAAGCCCCGTCCCCGCATCTGGCGATTGAGGAGTATGGCTAATCCCAGGCCTCCGGCCAGGTGAAAAACCACATTAACAGCTGTCCATAGGAGAGTACGAAAAAGCAAGGGGAAAAATCTAATCTGTTTTAATACCGGTTCGGAAAAGATTAATCCAAAATTTTTCAATCCCTGAGCCCAGCTTAAGGTATAACTCCGAAAATGTCTCAGGCTCATATTGGTAAAAGCTAATCGCACCTCATAGCTAATAGGGTAGATAACCAACATAACTAAGCCAAAGATTGCTGCTATCATTAACATATAGGGTAAGGTATATTTACTCTTAAAAATTTTACCTAACACCAAATAAACTAAAATTTCAAGAATTATAGTGCCTAAAATTATATAAAGCACCATACTCCCCAACTCTTTTATGGTGTTTACAGCAACTTCGGCGGTTAAAGCTTCCATTCTATCCTCCCTTTTCTTATTAAGACTGTTTCACTTAGTAAAAAGATTACGAGGGACGAAAAAATCGCCCCTCGTCTTTGCTTTGCATAAATTTATTCTAGACTCTTTATACAGGATTCAGCACTTGACTGCATTAATTTAGCAGCATCTTCAGGAGACTTAGTATCAGCTAATACTGCTAACATTTCAGGTTTCATTGCATCCCAATTACAGCGCATCTCTAATACTGTAGGCATCGGTGTACCTACGACCATCTGGTCAGCAGAACCCTTAAGGATAGGATCTTCAACGATCAGTGGGTCGTCTAAGACTTCCTTTACAGCCGGTAAACGATTCAACAATTTGACCCCCTCTAACTGTTTTTCTTTAGAGGATACAAAGCCGATGAAATCTTGAGCTACTTTCAGTTTGTCTCCGGAAATACCCTTAGTTAACATAAAGTATACTCCACTGGTATAAGGTTTAGGCCACTCACCGGTAGCAGAAACTTTAGGAATTCGAGCTACTCCTAAATCATCACCTAATGCACTAACATAACCACTTATTGACCAGTCACCATTAATAATCATGGCAGCTTTTCCTTCTTTAAAGAGGGTATCAGCTCCATCATAATCACATTCTGGAGGCACAATCTTGGCATCAAACTTCATGTCATGTAAGAATTTTAGAGTCGCAATCATCTCTGGAGTGTTGAGGGTAGGTGTAACTCCATCTTCGGCAAAAACTTTTCCCTTAAATCCTCCCAACCAGGGGACTAACCAGAAAGGTTCGGTCTGATTCCATACCAGGGCATAATTTCCTCCGGTAGTCAGCTTTTTACCTACGGTAAACAATTCATCTGTATTTTTGGGAGCCTCTGCGATAAGTTTCTTATTATAAAGGAGCATTAATTGATTACCGTTGGAAATGGGAATACCCCAATATTTTCCTTCTAACTTTACCGCATCCATAGCTGAGTCTACATACATATTTAAGTCAAAGAAATTATCGACTGCTTCAACGATATCTGCAGCTACAAAAGGACCGGCATGGTCACTTACGGTCCACAAAATATCCGGAGCAGCACCAGCCAGACTGGCAGTTAAGAAATCTTCACGTAAGACTTCTACATTAAGCTTTTTGACTAATTCAATAGTAATATCTGGGTTGGCTTTCATAAATTCTTCAACCAAAGAGTTATTCCAATCCAGAGCTTCTGTGTCCTCTTTAGTCCACAGGATTAGATTCACCTTCGCGCTGGTCATACTAACTACACCCATCAACATTACTAACACTAATAAAACTGTTAAAAATTTCTTCATTTTATTTTCCTCCTTTAAATTTAAAAATATTTAACGAAACACCCAATTAATTATTCCTAAATCTTTTTTAACACCCCCCTTTTCTTTTTTCAAAATCTCTATTTTTCTTACATGTGTTTGCTCTGCCAATATCTTGTCTTCTATTGGTTCTCTATCAGTCATTCATTAACCGTCAAAGGAAGCACGTAGACTTATTAAGATTATTTCTTCATCCTCGAGAGGGACATAGGTTGGGATAATAATTATTTTTATTTATTTTTTTACTCTCCCTGAGGACTCTCTTATTATCAATTGGGTAGGTAATTCTACCTTCAGAGGTCCTTTACCCTTCTTCTCTATTAACTGGACCAGTAGCCTGATTGCAGTAATCCCCATTTCAAAAATAGGTTGTCTAACTGTAGTCAGAGATGGTTCTGTATAGGACGCTAACTGAATATCATCAAAGCCAATAAAGGCAATATCTTCCGGAATTCTTAAACCTTTTTCCTTTACTGCTTTCATTGCCCCGATAGCATCTAAATCGTTGGCTACAAAGACTGCGGTGGGGGCTAATGAAGATTCCAAAAGTTTGTGCATTGCTTCATAACCGCTTTCCTGCGTATTAATGCTTTCCATAGTTAATTCCTTGCCATATTCAAGATTATGTTCTTTCAAAGCTTGAAGATAGCCTTCAAATCTCTCCTGATTAAAAATAAATTCAAACGAACCACCAAGATAGCCAATTTTTTTATGTCCCAGATTGGCTAAATAAGAGACTGCCTGGTAAGCTCCCTTCCTGTTTTCAGCATCAACATAATTTGCTTCTTTAAAATCTACTTTCCCGGTAAGGATGTAAGGAAATTCATTCTTGCTTAATTGGGTGATACCTTTATCATTTCTTTTTATTCCTACAAGTAAGAGACCATCAACCCGTCTGTCATGAAATAACCGAGAATAGTTGAATTTGTGTTCGTTTATAAATAACAAAAGATCGTACCCTTCAATTTTAGCTTGATGAGTAAATCCGCGGAGAATTTCTGTATAAAAAGGATTACCAAAGGTTTTATCTTGTGGAGAAGGAATAACGAGACCTATTGTTTCGGCTTTATTAGTGGTAAGCCTCCTGGCGGTTGCGCTGGGATAATAGCCAGATTCTTTAATAACTTTCATTACTTTTTCTCGAGTTTCTACGGTAACCTTAGGGCTATTATTTAAAACTCTTGAGACAGTGGCTTTAGACACCTTAGCCAATTGGGCTATATGTTCAATAGTCTTTCTCATTTTTTTCACCCTGATAACGTAGCTAATGTAAGCGGTTACATTTAGTGTTAAAATAATATACTTTTTTTAAAAAAATGTCAAATCTTTCCCCTTCCCCCACTTTTTCATGTTGAAGAAAAAATAGTGGGGGCTTTATTGAATACTAATAATTAATGTAAAGGAAAGGTAAAAAATTGGAAAATTGGGGGCAGGAAAGCCTTTTAAAATAATGGTTTCAAGAGTAGGTTGCGTATTTTTGATTATAAGCGCCTATTTTACCTCAACTTATAGTTTTACCCTCACAAAATAGGATATTTTTTGGCCTATTTTTACTCCCCAAAATCTGAAAATGGCTATTTATAAGGCTTTTAGAGTTTCGGGGAAGTCAAAAAAGGTTAAAAAAAGGGTCGTAATTGCCAATTTTTAGAAAATTGAAGTGCGTTTAAAGGCACTCTACGTGCGTTAAAAGGGCATTCCTGAAGAGGGTCTGAAAGCCTTGTAAATAAGGGCTTTTATGGGTGGAAGGAGAGTAAATAATTAAAAATAGCATTCTGTCCCATTTATCTTGACATAGAGTAATGTTTTGGTATAAAATGATACTAATTATGGAAACTATATCCAAACAAAAAGCAATTCAAATTTTAATTCAGAAAAATATTTCTCTCCTGGATATTAGTACTGCTCAAAAAATCTTCTCCTTTGAGAAAGAAAATAGTCTTTATAAATTTCTTCAAAGATTAGAAAGGGCTGATATCTTAAAGAGAATTGTTAAAGGAAAATATTTATTTTCTTTTAAAGAAATTAATGATTATGAATTAGCTAACTTTTTACTTACACCCTCTTATATTTCTTTGGAGAGCGCCCTTTCTTTTTACGGAATTTTAGCTCAATTTCCCTATACTATTACTTCTGTTACTACCGCTAAAACCAGGAAGATTATCTATAACGAAAAGGAATTTGAATTTGCTCATCTGAGAAGGGAAAATTTTTTTGGTTTTGTAAAAAAGGATAATTTTTTAATTGCCCAACCGGAAAAAGCTCTTTTAGACGAGCTTTATTTTATTTCCAAGGGTTTAATAAGTATAAGTTTAGACGAATTGAATTTATCCTTAATCAATAAGGATAAGCTGTTAAAAATGATGCAATATTATAAGTTTTTACCTTTAGAAAATATGGTGAAAAAATATGTTAAATAGAGAACAGGTACAAATATTTTCTAAAGAATTGAAAATAGATACATTTTCTGTTTATCGAGAATACTTACAACTTCTATTTTTAAAATATTTTTACGATTTAAAAGAAAGTAATCGGATCTATTTTAAAGGTGAAACGGCAATTAAATTTTTGTATAATTCTTTTAGATTTTCTGAAGATTTAGATTTTAGCAGTACCTTAGAAGAAGAAGAGATTAAAACTTTGATCCAAAAAGCAATTAAAAACCTTTCCGGAGAACTCCCTGTATCCTTCAAGCAAGAAAAATCAATTGCCAATTCTTTTACCGGAAGGATATTCCAAAAAATAACAGATTTTGGTTTTCCCTTAACTATTAGATTAGATATTTCTTTTAGAGAAAAACCAATTTATATCGAAACAAAATACATTGAGACTATTTTTCCTCTTGCGCCATACCCTTTGGTAGTTCATTTAGCAGCCAAAGAAATTTTAGCCGAAAAAATCAGAGCCCTAATAATTAGAGGAAAAGGAAGGGATGTATTTGACCTTTGGTATCTATTAAGCAAGAGGATAGCAATTGATTGGAATTTGGTTAATCTAAAAATGTCTTTTTATGATAAAAAGACTGATGTTAAAGAATTAACAAATATTATAAAAGGGATATCGGATAAAGAAATTCAGAAAGATTTAACTAAATTTTTACCTCTAAACCAAAGAACGACCGTTGCAAAAGTAAAAATCTGGCTAATAGAAAAGTTAGGCGAAAGAGAATAAATATTTTATAAAAGAAGACTTTGGCTTATAGTAAGGAATATATTCATGAAGAGACGGTAAGAAATTATGAGATTTTAAATTGTGGAGAAAATGGGATGTGTCCCCATTTTATTTTATTTAAAGTATTTAACTTAAGTGGGGAATCGTTTAGAATTCAAAAAGAAGAGGAGGATTAAACCATTTTTTTCTTTCTAGGAGGTGCAAAATTGTTTTCCGCGCAAGGTGCATTTCTACTTGCCATTTAC
>Ga0307378_10013251_pt1 | contig 10446 bp, 10 predicted proteins | sample UN1MG_FD_202238 | JGI IMG/M metagenome (GOLD analysis project Ga0307378, IMG submission 202238) | Soil microbial communities from Risofladan, Vaasa, Finland - UN-1 | ecosystem: Environmental > Terrestrial > Soil > Coastal area > Acid sulfate soil | place: Finland: Risofladan, Vaasa | collected...
TGCCACACTCTCTGCGTCTACCAATTCCGCCACTGACCCATAATTATTAATCTTCTTCCAATTCAAGTTCTTCAATGACCATGTCTTGAAGTTCTTCCTCATCCTCGGCATCATCAATGTCTACATCGAGTTCTTCTTCTTTGATGAGTTTTTTCAGTTTGGACTTTTTCATTTTTCTGATTTGTTTTACGGTGTACTTCGATTCGTCTTCGTCATCGTCATCGTCATCTTCTTCGTCATCTTCTTCGTCTTCGTCATCGTCATCGTCATCTTCCTCGTCTTCGTCGTCTTCTTCCTCGTCTTCAAATGCTTCTTTGAGTGCTTTTACTATCTTCTCTTTTACGCTTTCCTCATCGTCCTTCTTTTTTATCTTTATTTCAATTGCATGGTCACGCATAAACTCTTCCAACTCCTCCATATCTTCAAGTTCATCCAATTCTTCCAATAATACATCAAGTTTACTTTCTTCTCCTTCTTCTTCAACTTCTCTCTTTTTCTTTTTTCTGGCTTGCCCACCTTCTCCCCAGTACGCAGTTTCGATTTCTTCGTATGTTGGGACATATACTATTTCATCGAGAGTGAAAGCTTGATCAAGTGTTTTTTTATCAATAATGTAATCACGATCGTCAAAGGCATGGCCAACGAAGCTTGGATAATCATTTTTTGTTTTGGCTGGTTCGATAGTAAAGTTGATTGATTTACCATCTCGTTCATCAACAAAATTGGTTATTTTGTCTCGATCGCCTTTTCTTGATTTTTTTCTTGCAATAGCCATAACAAGTTTTTCGAAATAGTGATAACTTACGTCCCATACTTGTATCCCTTTGTTTTCTTCTCCACGATCGTATGAAATAATGTTGTAAAGATTTCTCCTTTTGGGAAAAAGTTCAGTAGCCCGATCATCATTGGCCTCTCGGAGTTTTTGTCTGTGTTCACAAATAGGGCACGGTTTGTTAAACATTTCAGTTGGGCAGATAAACATGTTACTAGCTGGGCCAACACGAACATGTGCCCAGTATTCGTAAGTATGTGTTGGGTCTCCTTTTTTTACATTTGGATCTAACTTGCCGGCACTATAAGGAATAACATCAATTATATGAGAACCATCTTTTGGCCTCCATGTTGGAATATCAAGTTCGTTTTTAATAATATTCTTACTTCTTCCCTGGCTTTGTTCTTGGCTCTTTTTAATTCTCTCTTCAAGTTTAGAACTCTGGAAACGTCTCTTGTTTCTACTACTTTTTAGTGATTTGTCTTTCTTTTTTTTCTTCGCCATTTTCTTCCTCCTTATTTTGATGTGAATGTTTTACTTGGAACCAAGACTTTGCTATGGCAAAAGAAATGATTCTTGAAAGTATGTATGCCCCAAAAAATGCAAGCACACCATATGTTATTATTTCAATCATTTTATTTGCCACTCCTTTTCCTTTTCATGTCCTTTCTTAACAACTTTTTTGAATCATCAACTCTTTTTTCTTTATATGCTGTTGGAACTTTCACTTCTGTAAATTGAAGTCGTAGATCACGATCAGCAAGTTTCTCTAACATCTTCTGCCTAGTTTTGTATGCTGATTCTGCTTTTGTTAGTATCCTATCGTTTTTTACAGCAATTAAATATTTTTTTGTTTGTATTCTGACTTTTGGGTGGCATGTAATAGCTGCCTTAACTGCACCTTCAGTAGTATTTTCTATTCCATACTTCTTTGGGCTTTTTCTTATTTCTTGTTCTGCCTTTGCTCTAACTATGTCAAGCCGTTGCTTTTCCCAATCTTTATCATCTGCTGCTTCGGCTGACTTTAAGGCCCAATCCATATAGAGTTGTGGTTGTTCCTCAAGTTCTCTATCGAGTTGATATCTGTCAATCTTAAGGCCATCTTTATAACTTTTATCTTTTTTCATTTTTATTTTCTTTGATATATTTATATATACCGTTATAGTTTGTTTTAACAAATGAAAGAATACTGATTAGGCCTTCATTAATACGTTTCTTTGCTTCTATGCAGTATTCTTCAGATATTTCACTACCAATGTAATTTCGTTTAGTGTGCAAAGCCATTTTTGCAGTAGTACCACTTCCCATTAATGGATCGTAGACCAAATCTCCTATGTTGCTCCAAGATATTATATGATCTTTTGCAAGCTTTTCAGGGAATACTGCTGGATGCCCATTCCCACTTTGTATTGGTATATATCGAGGTATATACCAATAGTTATTTCTTTTTCTAAATTTAGCAGGAGGTTTTATTTTTTTTCTTTTAGTTTCTCCTGTAACTAATCTCCTATTAGTTACCCATCTTTCACCTGTTCCAAAAGATAAGTTTAGTTTATCACGTATTAGATTAGTTGTTTTTATTTTACCTTTGGAAAATATAAACATGTATTCGAAATTTTGAGCATAGCATTTGCTACTTCCAAAACCACCACCACCATCTTTTGTCCATATCATAGTATCATGCAAATTAAAACCTATCTTTTTAAAATATAATGCTTGTCTGAATGATGTGCCTGTTTCACTTCCTTTAATTGTTGCATCTGCAACAATCCAAACAACAACACCACCTTGTTTTGTTACTCTGAATAGTTCTTTTGCAATTGATTTAAAGTTGAATGAATAACCTTTATATGTTCTCAAATTATCGTATGGTGGACTGGTAACTACTAAGTCAACGAATCCGTCAGGCATTTTTAACATCAAATCTAAGCAATTACAATTGTATATTTTATTTATTTTTGGTGCGACAATTCTTTTTCTCCTCTTAATCTTTCTCATAAGTATATTATATCATATTTTAGTTGAAATCTTTACATCCAGAGAACGTATAGCTCTTTTGAATTGTTTGATTCCAGTTGTAAGATAGTGTTTATTGTCTGGATTATGTAGTACAAATGCAGGATGAACACACCAAACAATCCATGCTGAATATAATTCATTCCATTCAATTTTACCACTAATATTTGTAATTCCAGATTTATTTCCTGTGAAATAGTATAATGGTGTATTACCTAGTGCAAGTATTAAAACTGGTTTTACCCTTTTTATTTCAACGGAAAGGAATTTCCCACATATTTTTATTTCCTCATAGCTGGGTTTGCCTGAATTTTTTGGATAACACTTATTACAGTTAGTTACATGAAATAACTCTCTTGGATACTTCTTTTTACCAATACTCTTCCATAAAAGTTCTCCAGAAGGTCCAATTAAACCTTTTCCTGTTTCATCTTCTTTAGGTCCAGGTGCCTCCGCCACAATCATAATATTAAGTTTCCCAGGACTTGGTGGGACTGGAAAAGTACATTCTTTTCTTAATTTGCAAGCTGAACATTGTGAAAGTTTTTTATGTCCTTTAAAAGTTTTCTGTTTGATAAGTGTTTTCCGTTTGGAAAGTTTTTTTAGTATTTTATATTCACCATTGAGGGCCATATCAAGTTGATCAAGCCTAAGATTGTCATCAAATATTTTATAAATATTAGAATAGTTTTTTTTCGGGTCAGCCACCACCCTAAAATCAAAGTAATCCCTTACAATTTCCTCTACTTGTGTTTGATGACTTTGATCATAAGCACCTATCTTTTCCATTAGTTTACCCATTGCACCTTGACGTTTTGCTACTATCTTCTTTTCCCCCTTCTCTTCCATAAAAGTTCTGATGTTTGAATTATCTAGTTTATTTAGTGATGCTGCCTCTTGTGCTTTAACATTACCTATTCCTTTTACTTCAATGAAAGGAACATGTAAATTTTTTCCATTTGCAATCCATCTGAATGGGTCACTTTTATTGACTTTTGGTAGTATTATATTTAGACCAAGCCTATATGCTTCTTCTACTAATTCTTTCTTTTTTTCTTTTGCTCCATAAGTTAATGAAGCACATATAAATTCTGTTGGGTAATACTTTTTGAGATAAGCACTCCAATATCCAAGCATCGCATATTCTACACTGTGACTTTTGTTAAACCCATAGAGACTCCATTCTTGCAAACCTTTCCAAAATTCTTTTGATTCTTGTGGACTAAATACTTTAGTCTTTTTTGCACCGTTCAAAAATTCTTTTTCATATTGTTTGAACTCTTTCCTATCTCTTTTTTTACCAATAATTTTTCTTATATTATCTGCAGTAGTATATGATAAACCAGCTACTTTAGAAATGACACTCATAATTTGTTCTTGATAAATGAGAAGGCCATAAGTATCTTTTGTGATGTCTTCATATATTTTATGTTTTCTCTCCCAGTTATAACCATGTTTCCTTTTTATATAATCTTTTGTCATGCCTGAGTTTGTAGGCCCAGGTCGAACAAGTGCTATTGCATCACTTATGTGTTCAAACTTTTCTATTCCCATTTCTTTTATAAGATTTGTAGTAGCATAAGTTCCGAGCTGGAATATACCTACTGTATTGCCATCATTTATTTCTTTTAATACTTCTTTATCATCCAGATTTATTTTTTCAAAGTTGAATTCTATATTGTGACTTTCTTTTATTAACCTTTTTGTTTCTGATAGTATTGATAGTAATTTTAATCCAAGTGTGTCAAGTTTCATGAATCCGACATATTCTGTATCAGATTTCTCCCAGTTAACAAGAATATTGTCATCTCTTTTTAATAGGTTGCATCTACCACAATCGCCTATTTCCTCCCTTGAAATTACTAGAGCTGCTGCATGTTGGCTGTAGCCTCTTACTATCCCTTCAAGAGCTTTTGCATATTTAACTACTTTTGGATACTTTATTGCGAAGTCTTTTGCTTCATCCCAATTGTCAATTGCTTGTTGAATACCTGTTCCTTCATCATTGTCTTCTATAAGTTTTGTAAATTCATTTGTTTCACTATGATGTATATCAAATACTCTTGCAACATCTTTTATAACTGCCCTTGCTTTCATTCGATTGAAGCTACTAACACCTGCAACTTTATCATTACCATACATTGATTCTAAATGGCTTTTAACAAGGTGTCTTTTTGTATGTTCAAAGTCTATATCGATATCAGGATAGTCTATTCTGTCTTCTGTTATAAACCTGCTAAATATGAGGTTGTGTTTGATTGGATCTACTGAGGTAATTCCCAAGGTAAATGCCATAAGTGACCCTCCTACGCTTCCCCTGCCAGGCCCAACCAGTATATTGTTTTCTTTACACCATTTGACAAGTTCCCATACGATTAGGAAATATCTATGAAACTTCTTTTTTGTTATAAGATCATACTCTTCCTCAAGCCGTTTACGATATATTTTATTTTTGTGTATATCGAATCCAAATTTTTCTTTAAATCCCTTTTCACATAATTTAAATAGAAATGCTTTTTCCCTTTTTGAATTTATTGGTATTCCTTTAACTCTTGGAAGTTTTACTTCTTGTTTTTTTATTGTAAATTCACTACATTTTTCTGCTATCTCCAATGTGTTTGATAGATACTCCTTTTTATAGAAACCAATTTTCTTCAATGATGCTTTCATTTCGTTTGGTGATTTTAGATATAAATCTTTTATGTTAAATTTCCATCTTTTCGGGTCATTCCATTTTGCCTTTCTTTGTATTGCAAGCAATACTTCATGAGCCTTGTGATCAGCACGATTAATGTAATGACAATCGTTTGTTGCTATTATTTTGCAACCATATCGTTTGGCTATTTTTACTTTCAGTTCATTTGTTTTTATTTGCAATTTGTCATTATGCGGCATTATTTCGCAGTATAGATCTTCACCAATAATATCTTGTAACTTACCAAATAGAATTTCACCATCTTCAAATACTCTTACAAATGATTGGATGCAGGCTGTAGAGATTACAAGCCCTTTACAGTGTTCAAGTATTTTGTCGTAGGTTACCCTTGGCTTGTAGTAAAATCCACCCAAATTCGCAAATGTAAGCAACCTACAAAGGTTTTCGAAGCCTGTTTGGTTCTTCACAAATACACATATATGCCCTCTCTTTTTTGATTTATCTTTCCCTTGTTTAATTTCAGGTACTATGTATAGTTCACTACCAAGGATTGGTTTTATTCCATTTTGTTTACATGACTTTTGAAATCTTATAAGTCCATCCATATTGCCATGATCTGTTAACCCAAGATACTTAAAACCTATTTCTGAAGCTTTATTGGTATATCCATCGATAGTTCCCAGGCCGTCAAGTTGACTGTATTCGGAATGAATATGTAAATGGCAGAAGCTATTTTTCATTTTTAATTCTCTCTCATAAATTTTAGAACACCTGATTGGCTTTTCTTTTCTTTTAAATATCTCTCACTTTCTTTTTGATATTTTTCCATATTTTCTCCAATTATTATTTTTTGAATTATCTTATGGTTTTCTGTAAGGTCTTTTTCACTTTCACTTTTCATCGTTAGAATACGAAATGACTTATAAATATTTTTCATCTTTGTTTTTCTACCCTTTAAAAACTTCTCTTGTTGTGTATCTTTCCTTTCTTTATGTCTATAATTTTTAATTTTTTCTGATGTGGATAGTATTATAATGTGTGTTTCAAATTGATTTGATGAAAATTCAAGAAACTTTTTATTGAATAGCCTGTCTCCTTCAAAGATTACTATGTAGTTTTCATTTGCATTTTCTGTTAGAAAATTCTGGGCTACTGGCTGTACCGCCATTGATAAGCGGTCTGTACCATCGAATTTGCCACCTTCATATTTTCCAAGAATAATAATATTGTTTGATTTAAGATAGTTAAGTATCTTTTTGTATTTGCACTTTTTAAACTTATGTTCTGAGATGATCTTGCTAACTAATGCTGTTTTTCCTGTGGCCGGTTCACCACCTATTGCTATTACTTTCAATCCTTTTCTTATTTTTGATATCGACTTTTGTATGTCTTGAAATGCTTTTTCAAAGTCAGCTATATTGCTACTAAATCCAGGGTCAGAGATTCTTTCCTTATTAATACTTTTAGGTAGCAGATGTATTTTGTCTCTACATTTTGGAAATATTTGAACAAGTTTTTTTACGTGTCCCGGTGTCATACAAAAAACTGTTGTTGCCCAGTCCATTAACTCTTGATTAATTGTTTGTGACTTGTGTTTATTGATCAGTTCTTTTTTGAATCCTTCTTTGTTGAGTACTGACCTCATTTTTTTTGATATTGATTTATTCGTACTGTCGCTAAATCCTGCTGATTTGACATTGTTGCTTATACCAAGTTTTTTCCAAACTAGTTCAGCTGCAGGTGACCTATTAATGTTTCCATGGCATATAAATAGTACTTTTTTTAAATCCATTTTGTAATTCCTTTCTTGTATCCACTTTCAAGTCTTGAACTTCTATATTGTGATGCACCTATATCGAGAAGATTGCCTTCTTTTACTATTTTGTCAACAGCTGCTTTTGCCTCTTTTCTTGTATTCTTATTAAGATTGGTCTGTCTCCATAATAAGTCTATTTTATGATCATACCTTCTAAACTTTGGGAACACAAAAGTTTTCTTATACTTATTATAAACCATTTTAGGCAAAATCTTATTTGTGTTTAGGGCAGCATGTAGGAATTCTCTACACCATATTATACTACTATACATTTCATCATCATTGAGAGTTCCCGGAAAGTGTCTAAATTCTAAAGTATTTGTTTCAAATAATTGTCTTAGATTGATCCCTGCTCGTGGTGTTATATACCAAAGTCTCTTTCCGTCTTTTCCAATTGGAGCATGATTATCCCAAAATTGTTTTGGAGTTTTAGAAGACATAATCTTCTTTACTGTTTTGTCATTGAGGCAATGTTGATGCGAAGTAAGTCTTCTTCTGTATCTTGTTGTTGCACCTTTGTATTCTTCTTTACTTTTAAAGTCACTAATAACAGGTTTTGGAATTGGTTCAACTATTCTAAATGCTTCTTTTTGATACTTCGCCAAATATTGTATTAGTTTTTTTAAGTAATGTATGTCTTCATGTAATCCTTTTACACCTATATGTATATGCAAGTTACAACGATAGTTTATCCACGGTTTTGGATCAAGAACTGATTTAATTTCTTTTATAACATCTATTTGTTCTTCAACAGTATTGGTTGGTTTTGTATTTATTTCTCCTCCGTATTGCCATATTTTTCCTTTTGGATCGTTGGCTATGCCGGTTGAGTTGACAATAGTGACATCATAAAGATTCCAATAACTACCATCAGGGAGTTTATTGAATCTATACACATCGGCGTATTCTAATTCAACACCATACGTAAATTGTTCTTTGTCATACTTCATAGCATTTACCAGTATGTGGAAACTTTACTATTCTTTCATATCTGTTGTAGTCTTTTATATTACCAAAAATTCTATTGTTTTTAAATATCTGATATCTCTTATTTCTGATACCTTTCCAACCGCTTATTTCGCCTAGTAGGCCATGATCGAAAAACTCTTTTCTAAAATCCCATAATGGTTTCCAGTTTACCCCTTCCCTTACATTGTTTTGAAGTAGCAGTATCTCAGCTTGTTGCCTATCAATATAATATCCGAGGTACCTTGTTGCCCAAAATAACTTCTTAAATGCACAAAGTGCAGTTTCAATACTCCATATATTTGCTGGAACTTCTGGCAACAATGTTCTTGTTTCTTTAATTAGTGTTTGTAGGTCTTTGTCTAATATATTATAATTTATTTTAGATGAAGTTTGGTTTTTCTTTTTGATATACTCATGTCTATCAAAGACATAACAGAGGCCATTTCTACAACTTTCAGCTTCTTTTAAGTTAAAGAATGTAGGCAAATATCTGGTATTAGTTATTTCCCAAAGTGATTGTGTATAATTGAAAATTGAGAATCGTCCGAAGTAAAATATTTTTGATGCGAATTTATAAAGTTCTTCATATGATTTACATGATCTTATAGTATCTTCTTGGGAAGAACCTACTAGGTTGGTATAAGATTTTATTATCTTTGTTAATAGGTTAAAATTTTTTACCTTTGCCCTATCAGTTTGAAACAATGTTTTCTGCTTATTAGCCTTCCACCATCTTTCTACCCTTGGTATGTTTACATTCTCATAGTCAGGGAACTCATTATAAATATAGTATACAGTTGGGGCACAGTAGTTTGTGCCATATAGGAAAGCAAGCCAATATCTTTGTTCCATATTTAATTCAAATCTATCACAAACATAGTTTAGCATTGGGAAGGCAGGATCACAATCACCACTATTCATCATCAATCGGTAATATTCTATGAAGTGTTCAAAATTGCTTTTCTTTTCTCTTGGCTTGGATATGTAGTTAAGAATATTCATATCATTACTGCTGTCATTGACCTAATTGGCTTTATTTTGTTGTAGTTTTTGAATCCAGCTCTAACTGCTATATCTATTGTAGATACAAAAAACTCTGACTTCCTTTTGGTAACAAAATAGTACATTGGTCTCTTGTTGTTCCTAATTGCATAGATAGTTTCGTGGTGTAAAAAAAGGCCAGCGAAAGAAGCTTTTGGATTTTTTTTAAGGAAGTTGACATAGTCAGTGGGTGTGTTTCCTTTTGCAAGAATTATCTCAGCATCATTTTCTGTTAAACATTTTACTTTAAATTCTTTCTCAAAGCCTTTCTTCCTTTTCATTGATATAATGCCATTTAGTGCTATTGCAGTATTACCCACTACTATTGGCATATTGTTGTTCATATCTTTAAAATCACCACTTGTAGAATATCTACAATGAAATATAAGACATTCACCACCATGGTCTACAAAGTTATCAACTATTTCTTTAAAATTTGGTTTAAAACTTTTTTGTACTTCTATACCTTCTTTTGTCATATATGCGATTCCAAAACTATGTAACCCTCTAATAGTCGATTCCTTCATCACTTTAATTAGAAAATCAATTTCCTTATCAGTTTTATTTTTTGAATAGAATCCTATTATACCGCACATTTTATTACCCTATTTTCTCCTTTTAATGCTACCACTTTTAATGTATTTGACAATCTTTTTTATAGATTCTTTTTCTCCTTTCATTGGGCCGAAGAGAACCAATTCTTCTTCAAAAGTTTTGATAACAAGATCGTGTCTACGTAGTGATATAATGAGCCTTCCTGCTTTGTCTATCATTGGTTCGTCAATTCCAAATTTATACTTTATTATAAGATGATTCAATTCATGCCATGCTATTCTTATCTCCATCTTATCAGTTGCTTTTTCCCAAGTCTTTTTGTGTACACAGATTTCAAAGTCATATTCATATAGGTCACGTTCCCTATTTGTAAGTCTTCTTGCTTCTCCTATAACCAACCTTCCTTCATCGTCTTTTTTAAAGGTAGTGCGGAAAACGTAGTTGATACGGGCATATTGAAGCTTCGAGAAGTATTTTGTTCTCACGAACTTGAATACTTCATCAAGGTTGCCTGTTTTATCCCTTTCAAATATGAGTATATCTTTTTTCATTATTCTACCTCTTTTAAAATTTTTATAAACATTGCTGGAAGCCTAACCACAAAGTGCATAACTTCTTTCG
>Ga0307378_10013252_pt1 | contig 10445 bp, 24 predicted proteins | sample UN1MG_FD_202238 | JGI IMG/M metagenome (GOLD analysis project Ga0307378, IMG submission 202238) | Soil microbial communities from Risofladan, Vaasa, Finland - UN-1 | ecosystem: Environmental > Terrestrial > Soil > Coastal area > Acid sulfate soil | place: Finland: Risofladan, Vaasa | collected...
CCGAGTTTGCTATCGGTAATACAACTGAGACAAAGGATACCACAACCCCAAAGAAAAAGGATAAAGAACCTGACCCAGAACCTGACCCAGAAGAAGAATCCTATACCTGGAAGGATCTGGAAGCTATGGACCACAAGGAATTGTCCGAGCTATGCAAGGATAATGAATTGGACACTGATCCGGATGATTTCGAGGATGATGATGAGGATGACATGCTTAATTTCCGGAAGGAAATTGCAGAGGAAATTGATGTTGAGATTCCTGAAGATACTCCAGCTCCAGAGGAAAAGAAAACTGAAGAAAAGGTAAAGGACGATGATTATACCTGGGCTGACCTGGAGGCTATGGACTTTGAGGAATTGGAGGAACTCTGCGAAGAACAGGAATTGGACACTGATCCCAACGATTATGATGAAGGGGAGGATGAGGACAAATTCCGTAGGGAAATTGCCAAGGAGTTGGAAATCGAGGCACCCAAGGTTAAAAAGAAAAAGAAAAAATAATGCAAGCCGATTCCGGTAATAAATTCGACCAAGGCAAGATTAACAGGATCTTAGCCTTGGTCGTTGATTTATCAGACTTGGAAGTAGCCCAGCTAATGACTAAATTAAGGCAGGAACTGGAATCCAGGGGTAAGTCAAGGAAAGGCAACTCAGAAACCACTGTGGTATAAAAAGTTGCGGATCTCGATAATATCTGGTTATTCTCTATTATATTTGCAATATGCAATTAAATAAATATATACGCTTTTTCCCACCATTGGGATATTACCAAGAATCCTATACACAGGAATTCATCACCAGATTGGGAGCGTATAAAAAGTTTGAAAAACATAATCCAATACCTGATGATCAGTATAAACATATAATATGGGAACACCCTTTAAACAAATCACTTAAGGCTGACCACTATATATTAATATATTATATTGCCAAGTTTTGCAAGGTAAAAATGATGTGGAGGGCTAAGGTAAATGAATTTAATTCATCAATATCACAGTCCCTATGGATTATAGGATATGAATATCGTATCCATATATGCCATCATATTTTAACAACCATTTTTAAGGTTCAAGGGGAATATGATGCTTATATAAGAATTCATAAACGTAAAGATTTTGAGGCATCGGATTTTAAAAGTATAAAGGTTTATTCTAATGTTCTGTTGAACAATCAAAGAAATGATATTTACCTTTATATTAAAGATAACCTGGAGTTTAACCCAGCAAAGGAATTGCACCTAGAATCTTATATCAAGGAAAGATATAAGCTAGACTATAAAAAGTATAATACAGATCATCACGAGTACTATCATGCTATCAGTGTTAAATTTCATCATAGGAGGATGCTATTATGAAGTACTTTGAAATCCTAGAAAAATTCGAATCTACTAAGGTTGCCCTTAGTTCTCTTGATCATGAATATAAGGATAAGAAAAAGGGTGATGCTTACCTTAAGAGAAAAATGCAATTGGTAAATCGTTTAGATGACTTGAAAAAGAAAGCATTAGGGATTGGGACTACAGGTAATATATGCCATGTACATGGTAAGAGATCAAGAGCCAGTAGGAAAAATCCTCAGATATTGGTTCAAGAGAGCTTTAATTTATACTTTACTAATATCTCAATGGAGGAAGCAACAGCTTTAACCAATTTGCATATAAAGAATATCGTATATCACACTGTTAGATTTATTAGACCTGGTGTTCTTATCACATCTAGTTAAACTGGAAAGACTAATAGGAGAAATCTACTATTCCTATACATAATATGAACAAGTTTTATTTACATTTTTATTCATTTAAATCTTAATGCTATGTTAAAACCGAAAACTTATGAGGAAGCCCTTGAAGCACTGGAAACTGCCAAGGCACATTTGGGGGAGGTAAAGGAAGCCAACCGCGAATTTAAAAAAGAGAACAAGATCCGCAGAAACAAGCCGGTCGAAGATGAAGCCATTGCTAAGAAGCTCGAAGCTTCTGAAGCAAAGGTGGACAAAGCCCGAGAGGCAATGGAAGCTGCAAAGTTGGATGCCAAGGAACTCAAGCCCCGCAAGGATCGAGTTACCAAGTATGAATATCCTGCAGATTGCGTGACCGACAAGGACAAAAAGAAGTACCGGGCCAAAATGCGCAGGGAGGCAAAAAAGGCAGATGCCCCTGAGGGAGAAGAAAAGAAGCCTGCTGCCAAGAAAAAGGTGGTTGCCAAAAAGGCAGCAGCAGAAGATTGATCTTCTTCTCTTATCAAATGTTGAATACCCCTGTACCCAATCAGGGGTATTCTTATTTTTACTCAATTTAAAGCCCAGGACTATGGAAAAGAAACTTAGAATTCAGTTATTCGATGAAGATGGGAGACTTCTTGATGATCGAATGGTATCTCAGGATCCCGAAATTGCAAAGGGACCTCAGCTTACCCATATTGGGCCAATGCGTATCGAATTTAGTTTTGATTCAAAAGAAGATATCGAAAAGGCCAAGACTTACTTGGATCAAATGGTAGGTAATATTCCCTTGGGACCAAAAAAGGTAAGAAAGAAATTATCAATCTCATTAGAAGACCCCTCTCAAAGAGAGGACTTACTTAAAGCAGCCATTGAATCTGCTGCTGACCAGGATGAGTTGATCAAATACTTAAGAGAACAAGGCTTTAGATTTATGATGACCGATTTTCTTGAGACCCTTGAATTTGAACAATTGGATATTAAGGAGCGTCACTTGGAGAAATACCAATGGATGATGATGCTACGTAAACCTGCTAAGAATCCTAAATCGGATAAATATGATCCAATGTTAATATTCGGGATTCAATTAATTCCCGAGCATAATGAGAAGATTGCGGTTTACCTACATGGAGAATTCCATGGTTACTATAAAGTACCCGTACCAGAGAAACCCAAGGAGGTATTTAAGAAAACAACCATGATGAAGTTCCCGGAATATATGACACATTCTGAAAGGGACAAATTCAGATTAGAAATGAGACAATTGGAAAACGACCCAGAACGTAAGACCTCCAAATTTATTAATCGATGGCACAAATATGTGGAAAATGCTCCTGCATTACCGACCACTAATACATAGAGATTATGCTAACAGAAGCTCAACATTTTATAGTTAAGGAGGTATGCTCAATCCAATATGAATCTCTTATTAGAATCCTTATTAAGGCTGAATTAGGTAGTGATGATGAGGGAGAGGAATATTCTGATATCTTTGAAGAATTGGATTTTACAAGACAGGAGTTTGATGACAAGCTAATCGAAACCATAAGCAATTTTGGTTTGGTAAAAAAGAGTCCTGAGAAGTTATTTTCCCTGGAAGAGTTAGATATTATGGTATTTAGGCAAATATTACATTTATATGATCGCAAATGGAAAAACCGATATCCTAAGGCTTTGGCTAATCTCTGGAATAAACTATTCATACATTCAATGGCAATCTCAAATCAAAACTGAAATGCATAGAACAGCAATTGAAGGCTCATCTAACATAGCTGAAATAGGTTATGATTATGACATATCTACCCTGGAGATTAAATTCCATGGAGGACAAATTTATCAATATTGGCCAATTACTAGGTCAGGTTGGGAATCATTCATGACTTCAAAAAGTAAAGGTAAGTATTTCTACGAACATATCAGAAACAATTCCCAAATCAATTATAAGGAAATCGATGAAATGCAATCTAACTAAAGCCTACTATTATGGATATAGAAGTATTAGTTGTTTTGATACCATTATCTGGGTTAATCTGGGTATTTTACCGCATTCATAAAATCTTAAAGAAATCCACTCCTACTAATTATAATTACCGAGGAAGACCTCGTTATTCCAGATAGTTTTTTACACTAGATTGATAAGTTGGTACCCTATTTTGTTGCTTTGTGTTATCTTTTTGCATATATTTATATATAATTAATTAATAATCAAACAGATACACTATGACAGACATCTATTTTCCAGTGCGAAAGGTACCCATAGAGGACATTATGCCTGGATATGATCATCCTTCTGGGATTGATCATGCAATCATTGTTACTCTCCCAGATGGGATAGAAAGGGTAGTTCAGTATTGCTCTAAAATCTATGAGCTTGTTCCGAATGTGGACATTATACCACCATTCGAAGAGGCATTCTCTAAGTATTACAAAGTTGAAAAGAATATCCGTATGGATAGGTGGGCAAGATTTTATGTTGACTTTGTAATCAAGGAACATGGGGTACAGGTAGGTCCCACTAAGGATCTAATCTTTCCAAAGGTTACCCTGATCAACTCCTATGATGGGTCCATCAAATACAATTTCATGGCTGGATTTTTTAGGCTCATCTGCACAAATGGTATGATGATCAAGGAAGGAGAGGTAAAACAAATAAAAGCCATGCATACTCCCAAAATAGGTAAGGACACATCCTATGGTGCCATTATGGAAATGGTATCTGAATTCATAGCCAAAGTGGATGACACCACCGAGGTATATCATGAACTACAGGACCAAAATGTAGATGATTGGTTAATGAGAATAGAGGAGGTAACTGAGTCCACTTCATTCCCCTCTACCCTTCAAGAGGATGTTGCTGCAAGAATGGGATTGGAACTTGATTCAGGGGAAGGTTTACTACCCACAGACTGGATAGTTTACAATGCCTTCAACTACCAGCTCAACCACAATGAGGGTCTCAGGGCAAAACAGAATAAGAAGGATACTATGGACCAGGAAGTACTTGAATACTTACTCAAATATTAATGACTAAGAAAGATCTTATAAAGATAATCATAATCTTAGTAATTGCCTTTGCCTTTACTATTTATTGCATTATCTTTAATACTGCTGAGCCAGTCATAGTTTATGATCTTAGAGTACCACCAGCACCTAAGGAAAGATTCCAGGATTCATATTGGGAATGGAACTCTGATTCACAAACATGGGTACTTAAAACAATTAGTTCAGACCGAGCTAAGGCGATTATTAAGCCGGAGTTGGATGAGGATGCTCTACAAGAATATCTTGAGAAACATATTGATGGTTATCTTGAGGATACATACTGGGGAGAAGAATATGATTTAACTGATAAAGATAATGATGACAACAGGTGAAGCCATAATGATTTTTGTAATTATGGTTATCGGATTTCTTATTAATATATTTTGGCCTAAGATTGATAAAAAACTTCAGGACTGGTATAATAAAAGGAAATAATCCCTTATATTTATATATAATTAATAAATAATAAAACCGATGGACCCAATACTCAAATCAAAACTTACCAAGATCTCAGAAGACTGGGGAGAAGATGGAATCGATGGACTTCAGAATATCGATGCCGAGACTTATATGGATCTAGAATCCCTACTTAACTCTGCCATCAGCCAAGCTGAGGATTGGGAACAGGATGATTTGGTTAGACTAAGATATTTCTTCAGAATTCTATCCAAATACCTGGTTGATATTCATCGGGGAATTACTTTACTTCTAAAATACGACCAATGACTGAAGAACGTAAAACTATTATCGAAAGAGTCCAGAAACTCATGCAGCTCCAAGAGGGGGCTACAGAGATAGGATCATTGGAAGAGGCAGCTAATGCTGCTGAAAAGGTCCAACGACTTCTTATGAAGTACAACCTGGAACTGTCAGATATATCTAGGCACAGTCCAGACTCTGCTCAGAAAATAGGTAAGGCAATCTATCGTGATGTAATTGCTAAGAAAAACGAAGGTCAATGGATTTACCGATTATATTCAGTATTGGCAACCCACAATTTTTGTGATATCATTTATACCAACTTTTATGATATAGCCCAGAATAAGAAAAATAGGTTTGTAAATCTAATTGGGACTAAGGACAATGTAGAGGTAGTGAAATTCCTTGCTGAACAACTGGAAATGAGATTAAGGATATTAGAGAAGAAAGCATGGGATAGAGCCAAACCTTATGGGGAAAAAAGAAATGCCTTTCGTAGAGGATATTTTATGGGTGCTGCCCATGGAATTAATGCCCAGTTAACAGAGGTTAAAAAATCAATGATAAGGGAGAGTACTACTACCTCGGCATTGGTAATACAAAATGATACCTTATTAGCCGAAGCAGTAGCTAATTTATTTCCCAACTTAAAACCTGGGAAAAGGCCAAAAGCCCTATCTGGTAAGGTAGGTGGTAGTATTGGATATCAAGATGGGAAAAATATAAGTATTAATGCCGGAGTTACTGGGTCTGGTAATTCTGGGGTACTTAAGGGCTAAATAAGTTGCGGATCACATAAATGCGGAACTATTTTTGCATATATTTATATTATATTAATTAATGCAAATTTAAAACCTTACATGCTATGACAACAAAAGCAACTGGGACCACACCCAAAACAAAAAAGGTTGTAAAGCCTCAGGCTGCAAAAGAATTGGATAAAACCAATAAAGTGGTCACCACCCAAAAGGTTATTGTCCACAGGGAGCTTAAGTATCAGTATCCCAGGTCCATGAAGGACACCGTTGCCCGCAAGGGATTCCGCCAGAAGGTACGGAACACCATCCGTAAATTCGAACGGGATATTGCCAAACTGAAAGGTGCAGACAAGAAACTGCTCCAGGAAAAGTTTACTGCTTTTCAAACAGAACACTTGGCCTAATCTCTACCGGGTCCTGGGGGTTCGATTCCCCCATTTCCCACGAATGCTTCGTTTTGCACCGAAGTCTTCTGAAGTTTCATAATATCGGAAGGGGGACTGGGTCCCCTTTCCCTTTTAAACTAATTACTATGAAAGCCAAATCTATACAAAACCAAATTAAGAGACTTGAGGACCAATACTATCGCTTTAGTGGAAACCCCATCAAGCAGAATAAAATCTTGAGTCGAATTACAACTCTTAAAAATCAGAAATGATGACAATCTTCGAGCTATTGCGTCCTATTGCCTTTCTCAGTTTAGCTGGAGAATTCGGTATATATATCTTTAATATAAATGATGGGTGGGTTGAATGGTGCTTTGAAGGAACAGGAAAACCAGAACCTATTCATGAATCCTTATTAAAGGAGGAGGTGGATAATGAGGGAAATATTTACTCTTATTTTACCAATGATGACCGGGATAGTAGGGGTCAGTATTATTTATATGAATTCTCAACAACTTCAAGTCTAGTGCACATATTAACTAAGTAGATGAATATCTAATTACTAGTGCTACTGGCAACTAGAATAAGATAAAAACAACCTAAAAGATATACCGATATGAATATAGATGAAGCAAACTCATTCAAGGATAATCTAAATAGATTAATTGATGAGTACACCAAAGATTGTGTCCAGGATAGGGATATTAAAACTTTAAAGGAGGTACAACAAATCCTTAATCGTGCTGCCACAGGACTAGAGGATGACCTGGAAGATATAAAGATAGGGTTACTGGATCTTAGAACCAAGTTGATTGCATCTTTGTTCTCTTACTTTGTAACTAATAATCATACGGTCCACCAGATATTATGTAAAGAAACACCTTTAGGGTTTAGCATAGAGGTAGATGTGCCCTGGGGAGAAGACCCAGAATCTGATTTTGTGGATATTATTGGAGATCAAAATGATCCCCTTTTAGATAAGGCTTTTAGTTTATTTACTGTAGAGGTAGATATGGTTAATTCGGTTATGGGATTTTCACCAAGGGAAAATATTTAATGGTGGTCGAGCTATCGTGGTTTAGAGGTCCCGGCTGGTTACCGGGATCTCTTATTGTTTAGAAGGGATTATAAAATGAAGGATTAAAAAAAGTTCGGGATCGGGATAAAAACAGGTTATTATGCATTATATTTATATTATATAATTAAATATAAAATTATGCAAGGCTCACAAACCATCCAATCCATTAAAGTTTCCACCACCGGGAAGGGTGCCTACCACTGGGAAGACTATCTGCTGGGGAAACAGAAAACAAGGCTTAATATCCTGCTTAACCAAATGGATATCGATCCTTGGTCCAAACGCAAAATCCATGCTATCTTCTCCAAAAGGGTAACCAAGGAGAACATTATCCCACTCTCTTCACACCCAATCCGGGTATTTCTCTCTGCATTGCTCAGGGACCAACTGGATCAATTAACCAAATGCTCAACCACAGTATCATGAACAAAGTAACCCATCCATCAGTAATTGCTTTAATGCACGAAACATTAGCTCGAATCCCAGAAACATCTTCTGGTACCTACAACAAGACAGACCCAACACATTGGTCCAAAGGTTCAATAGATGCCTTTATGAAAACCAAAACCAAATTCACATTGGCATACCATGACTGCACCTGGGGCAACGAGATCCGTATCTACCGAAGAGACAAGGAAATCGGTTCCTTCTACCTTACCTGGGACCGGATCCATAACGGAAAACATTGGGTTAATCAAGAATCGGTTATCCCAAGACAAGAGACCAAAGGCCTGCTCAAACTCTTATTTATGCTTAACCAATACCTTGAGCCATTTATACGAGACGAAGACTATTGGGACGATCCAATGGGTTGTCCATCTGACTATATCTAAAAACTATGGCTATGAAACCAACACTACAGCAAATATTAATTGGGATCTGCATATTTGGCTTATTCGCAATAATAGCCATCCTTGCCAAAATCCAATGGGACTATTCTATTCACAACCCGGAAAATGAACCATTCATAACCGAGGTTGCCTTTAATCTGGATATAAAGCCAGAGGATGTAACACAAAAACAATTTAACCACAGATACAGATAACATGGACCTACACCAAAGATTTGCACATGTTCACAGATTTCCTGGACCAGGAGATGACATGCATCCAAGAGAATACTATACCAAGAAACTGGTATCAAGCCTCTACACAGTGGGACGGGTATCCAATACACCCTCACCCATACCTCTGCCAAACTGGGACGATGATGCCGATCTATTAAATATACTCGCGGCACTCACAACCCTTTCAGATGATGTTATAGAAATGCTTAAAGACCACCAATCATGAAAAAAGAATTCACAGACCAGCTAATCAAGGCAACTCAAAGCGAGCAGCCCACAAATATCCTACAATTATGCAGAGACCATATTACTCAAGAAATGACCTGGGAGGACAACATAATTGATACCCAAGCTGAAGCCTTTGAAGGCAATCATGATCTTAGGGTCATGGGCTGGGCATCAGAAGACTACAAGGGAGGTCCCAAACATATTACAGATTCAGAACTTGACCAGGCGATGTTCCATTTCCAATTCCTTGGGCCAGTAACAAGAATAAAACCCAAAAACGAAAAATGGTCTTACGACTATTCTTTAATTAATCCAGAAACCCGCCTTGAGGAAATCATTAAAATCCTTAAGATAATCCTCCTCTCAGACTGTACAGGATGCTGCAATGCCATCCAGTATATTAATCTCAATGCCCACGGGATCATTGCCGAGGGAAACTTAGGACACACATATCATTCATAAATTATATATCATGACACGACTAGAAGCCTTAAAAGTACTAATGGTATACCTTGCTTTTGAGTATGCCTTGAATGAAGCTCCCGCTTATAAAACCTTCTGCGATATGCTAGAAGAAAGCACTGACCCTAAATTATCTGAAGCCATGCTTGTTTGGTTTGGGAGTACTAAACCCCACCAATCTACTATTGAGCTATTTCTCAAGGTATGGTGGGACGTGATTCAAGTTGAGATATTTCCACAAATCCCACAAATCATGCTTGGGACTGTGACCCTAACAGAAATAATAACCGAAACAATTTTATAATCATGATCATACTTAAACTAAATGCTCAACAAGCCACAGAATTACTTCAATTACTGGACGCTGGACTATCAGGTGAAAAAGACATGTTCACCTACACTGCTACCTCAGATACCATGAAAGAAATCTGGGACCTCATGGCAAACCATCCTGCTTATATGGAGGACCATGACGGTGCTTATATGGAAGACTTGGAAGACTTTGAATCTTAAACTTATATACCATGAAAACAATGAAATGTTCCAACGGAATAGTCACACCATGGGATGGAGAAGAACTCTTTATCTATTCAGGCATGTTAGTCTATGTCTTACCCTGCTATCATTCAGACCAAGGCAAGGTAGCCCTAGCCGAATTCTTAGGACCACCACATGGTGATGTCTATATAATATCTCAGGAGGAATACGACCTTCTGCCATCTCCCACTGAGGACGAGATGGACGGCATGGGCGTTTAACATAAAAACCACATATCATGAAACTAATCAAAGACCGACTAACCAATATCATGAGACAACTATCCTCAGATCAAAATGAGGAACTCATGGAAATGCTTTATGAGATACCTGCATTCCAACCCAAGGGCTATCCTTATAAATATACCTCTAAGGACTTTAATGACCTTACCGGTGAGGAAATCAAACACCTGCACGATAGATTCATAGATATCCAATACTCTGACTATCCCAAACTACAAGGAGAGGA
>Ga0307378_10013255_pt1 | contig 10445 bp, 7 predicted proteins | sample UN1MG_FD_202238 | JGI IMG/M metagenome (GOLD analysis project Ga0307378, IMG submission 202238) | Soil microbial communities from Risofladan, Vaasa, Finland - UN-1 | ecosystem: Environmental > Terrestrial > Soil > Coastal area > Acid sulfate soil | place: Finland: Risofladan, Vaasa | collected...
CGACAGCCGCAACCGTCACGCGCAGGGCCAGCGTCGCGCTCGACGCACTGGCCAGCGGCGCGTCGAGCGCCAGCGCGCTCGGCTTCTCGACCCGCAGGAGCAACCCGTCGCCGACCCGCAGGTTCAACCGCCGCGCGGTCTGCTTATTGACGGCCACCACTCCCTCGGCGTCGGCCGCGAGGGGCGGCCGGGCGTCGCCCATCGCCCAGAACCGCTCTCCGACTCCCAGGACCTGGACCTGGTTGATGCGGGCCGTCCCATCCTCGCGCGCGGCCACGCCACGAAGTTGGAGGATCGGCGCCGTTGGCGTGTCGAGCGCTGCGGCCATCCGGTCGGCGAGTCCCTCGGCGAAGAACCGGTCCGGCGCGACGAGCGCGAGGTCCGTCTTTCCGATGCGCTCGAGGGCCATCCGCCGCAGGCTCCAGCGCACGGAGTCGCCGATCACGAGGGCCCCGACGAGAACCGCCGTCGCCACGGCGGCCCCCAGGACGACGCCCACGTGGCTTCGCCAGTGGAAACGCAGGCTCCGGATGACCAGTCGTCGGAAATTCACGCGCGAATCTCCATCGGCCGAAGCCGCCCGTCGCGGAGTTCCATCGCGCGGCCCATCCGGGCCGCCAGCGGCATCGCGTGCGTGACGACGACGAGCGTCACGCCCTCTTCATCGCTCGACCCAGAGGCTCTCGACGGGCGGTTGAGTTCGGCCAGCAAGTGGGCGAGGTCCTCGGAAGCCGCGCGGTCGAGCGACCCGGTCGGCTCATCGGCCAGCAGGAGGGCGGGGCGGTTGATGAGGGCCCGGGCGACCGCCACGCGCTGCCGTTCGCCGCCCGAGAGGTGGCCGGGCCGATAGTCGAGGCGCCGGCCGAGGCCGACGCGCTCCAACAGTTGGCGGGCCCGCTCCTCGGTCTCTGCCGGCGAGCCGCCGCCCGCCAGCGTCGGCACCAGGACGTTCTCGAGGGCCGTGCATTGCGGCAGGAGATGGTGCAACTGGAACACGAACCCGATCCGCCGATTGCGGATGGCCGCGAGCGCCTCGTCGCCGAGCGGCCCGAGGTCCTGGCCGTCCAGGAGCACGCGACCGGTCGTGGGCCGGTCGAGCGTCCCCATGATGTTGAGGAGCGTGCTCTTGCCGCAGCCCGACGGGCCGACGATGGCCAGCGAGTCGCCGGTGCGCACCGAGAGCGTCACTCCCGCGAGGACCTCCGGCGCCTGGCCGCCGTCCGGCGCGTCGTAGCGTTTGGTCACATCTTCAAGCGTCATCAATGCGGCGCCTTCAGGCATGTGGGCCTCCACGCCGGCGAAGGGTCGCGCGGCGTCCGTGCGGATCTCGCCCCGCGCCGCGGTCACCGGCCGGCAACAACCTTTTCGAATACGTCCATGATACCGTCGGCCATGTGGCGGACGTGGAACCGATCGAGGACGACTCGACGGCCACGCGCCCCGATGGCGCGGGCCTCGTCGGGATGCGCGAGGAGATCCTCGATTGCCGCCGCCAGTCCCGCGGCGTCGTCCGGCTCGACCAGCCGGCCGCCGCCCGTCGCCTCAAGGAGTTCCGGGTAGGCCCCGACCCTCGAAAGGACCAGCGGCACGCCCGAGGCCAGCGCCTCGAGGATGAACACGCCGAACGCCTCCGCCTGGCGCGCCGGCGCCGCAAGGACCGAGAGCGACCGCAGGAACTCCTGCCGCCCGGCGCGGTCGAGCGCGGGCAGGAACTCCGTCGCGCCCTCGGCCCCCGACTCGGCCAGGCGCCGGCGGACCGAGGCGACGAAGGCCTGGTCGGCCGGGGTCTGGCCGCCCGCGATGCGAAGCCCGAGGCCCGGCCATCGGCCGCTGGCGCGCAGAGCGAGGAACGCCTCGACCAGCGTGTCGAGACCCCGCGCGCGAGACAGTTGGCCGAGGTATCCGACAGTCGGGGCCGGAGGCATCGCGGCCGCCGGCTCATGGCCTGTCATATCAATACCGATGTGAACGACGTGGACGCGGTGCGCTTCGAGGGCCAGCCGTGCGGCAACGGCCCCGCCGTAATACCGGCTGACGGCCACGAAGGCGTCCACTTCGGCGGCCCGCTCGGCGACCGTCTTCCATGCCGCGGTCCGGTGCGGCTCGGGCAGGGCGTCGAGGAACGAGTCCTCGTCCTGGAGGAGGCAGACCACCGGGACGCCCAGTTCGGCCTTCAGGCGTCGCACGAGGCCGACGAGGAGGGCGTTCGAGAGGCAGACGACGTCGGGCCGGCCCTCGGCGCGAAGCCACTCGACCAGGCGGTCGAGTTCCTTCCCCTGGCGCCCCTCTTCGCCGCGGAGCATTGAGAGCGTCGGTTCGCCGAGGTCGGCGGCCTTGGTCATGGCCGCGCGGCGGGCGACCCAGCGGAGGAGTCGCGGCGAATCGAACAGGCGGTCCAGCCATCGCGGCGTCCGGCGAAAGAGCGCCGACTTCTGCTGAAGGTAGACGTTGATGCCGCCGAAGAAGACCGGCACGCCCTGGCTCGGATCGGCGCCCTCGGCAGCCATCGGGAGGTACAGGGGAACCATGAGCGTGTCGTGTCCCCGCCGCCGCAACTCGAGCACCAGGGCGCCGTCGCGCAGACAGTTGTCGCAGTAGAAATCGGTCCCCGCGCCGGGAGTGATCTGAACGATCTTCATGTTCGGTCACGGTCCTGCCTGCCGGCAGGCAGGTTCGGGCCGAAGGCATAGACATAATTATCATCCGATCCGACCACGATCACGCCGCCGGCCACGGCCGGCGAGGCCGACACCCCGCCGCCGATCTCGAAGGACCAGACCTCCCGGCCGTCGGCCAGCGCCAGCACGTAGAGCCGCCCGTCGGCCGACCCGGCGACGACCTTGTCGCCCGAGATCGCCGGCGACCCGTCCACCTTGCCGCGCGTCGGGAAGGTCCACAGGGGCTTGCCGCTCGCGCGATCCACGCAGTGGACCTTCTGGTCGCGGCCGCCGATGACAACCTGGCTCGGGCCGACCGCCGGCGTGGAGTAGAAGCCGTCCTCGGCGCTGTAGTCCCAGAGGGTCTTGCCCGAGTCGGCGTCAACGCAGAGGAGATGGCCGATGTAGTTGCCGACATAGATGCGTTGGCCGAGCGGCACGGGCGACCCGGCGACGATTCCGCCCGCCGGGATCGTCCGGACGGTGTGGCCGTCGGCCGGCGACACGATGTGGATCTGCTCGTCGCAGCCGCCGAAGACCACGCCGACCTCGCCGACCGATGGAGCACCATTGATCGGGGCGGTGGTCTCGGCCGTCCAGACGACCCGGCCGCCGTTCGCCTCCAGGCAGTATAACTTTCCGTCGTAACTGCCGACGAGGATCCAGTCGCTCCGGCCGTCGGGTGAGCGGACGTGGTTTGCGCCGCCCACGATCTTGTCGCCGGTCTCACACTTCCACTTTAGCGAGCCCGTGGCCGCATCGAGGGCGTAGAGGAAATGGTCGTCGGACCCGGCGTAGACGGTTCCGCCGAGGACGAGGATGGCCGACTCGACCGCGCCGTCGGTCTTGTAGGCCCAAATCTTGTGGCCGTTCTTGAGGTCGAGGGCATAGACGCTCTGGTCGCTGGAGCCGACGAAGACGCAGCCGTCGGCAATCGCCGCCGAGGAGACGACCGGGCCGCCCGTCTGGAATTTCCACCGCAGGGCGAGCGGTGCGGGCAGGCTTCCGGGGGCGACGCCCGCCAACGTCGGCTCGCCATGAAACATCGGCCACGAATCCGGCTCGGCCGAGGCGGGGCTCTCCGGCTCGCCGGGCGGCGCGGAGGGCTCCTCGCTGGAGCAGCCGGCCATCAGCCAGGCGCCTGCCGCAAGGGCCGCAAGCAACGCCGTGTGTGGCTTGCCAAGCATACCGGCAAGTATAGCAGGCCGTGGCCGCGAAGTCACCGCTGTGGAGGATTTCGCCCTCGGCCTCAGAGGCCCGCCGCGATGGCGCTGGCGCGCTCGAGGGCCGAGACGGTGAATAGGAGCGGATAGAGCCGCTCGAAGTACCACAGGGCCGCGAAGTACAGGCCGATGGGGGCCGCGTCGAATCGCCGCCCCTCGTCGGTGCGGCGGATGAGCCAGTCCGTGCCGCGCGCCAGGGCCGCCCGCAGCGCCTCGGCGCTGGCGCGGTCGCCGCCAAGCCCCGCAGCGAGAAAGCGGGCGAGGGCGTCCACGGCTAGGGCGGTCTCTTCGATGGAGGCGCGGGCGGTCGGCGCGCCGCCCCCTCGGCTTCGCTCGGGGCAGGCCCAGGCGCCGGCCCCGTTCTGGGCCGCCAGGAGCCACTCGGCCCCGCGCGTCGCAAGGCGAGCCGCGGCCACATTCCCGCTCCGGGCCAGCGGCACGAGAGCCGCCACAACGCGGGCCGTCCCGTAGGTTGGGTTCTCCTCGCGCGGGGCGTACGGGTTGCCGAACCAGAGAGGGACCCAGGCGCCGTCGGCCGTCTGAGCGCGCTCGATGTAATCCAGGGCGCGCGGGATGGCGGCCTCCATCCGCGACCGGAGCGGCGCCGGCGCCGCGTTGAGCCAGAGCGTCCACGCCGCCAGGGCGTGGGCTGTCAGGTCGGGGCTGCTCCGGTCGAACGGCAGGTTTCCCCATCCGCGGCAGAACGTCGGGATTCCGCCGTCGCGGTTCTGAAGGTCCAGGAGCCACGCGACGCCGGCGGCGGCCGCTTGGCCGGCGCGCTCGTCGGGTGGGCCGAGCCGATGAATGGCCACCAGGGCGCCGGCCGTATCGTCCGCATCCGGCACGCCGCCCGCCAGGTCAGTCCATGCCCACCCGCCAGGCGGTGCATGCGTATAGGGGTGCTCGCGGAGGTGCTGCTGGTCGAGGAGCCAGCGGCGGATGGCCTCGCGCTCCGTCGCAGGGAGTTCGTCGAGCGCCGGGCCGGCCGCGAGGGCCGCCACCGAAAGCGTCGTCACCCAGGTCGCCAGGTTCGTGTCGATCGGCCAACTGCCGTCGGGTCGGACCGACGCGAGGAGGAACTCGACGCCCTTGCGCGCCACCGGATGGCCGGCCCTGCCGATGGCCGCCAGGCTCATCGTAACAAAACTCGTCAGCGGCGCGGCCTCGAGGAACCCGCCGCTCGGCGGCTGAATCTCCGCGAGGACCTTAAGCGTCCTTTCCCGCACCGCGTTCCGCACGATCCGCGTAACCGGACAGCGGCTGGGACGGAAATGATGCCGCGCCTGGCCGATCGCAATGAGCGCGGGCAAGGCGTAACTGACGACCGGCAGGCGGAGCCGCTTCAGCCACCGGTGAGGGCAGGCCGCCAGTTCGAACGGCAACGGCGCGACGAGGCGCCAGGCGTCGGGACCGAGCCGCCCGGCCATGGCGGCCATCGTCAGGATCGGCGCCGAGAAGGTCCGGTCGCGGCCGTAGCGCCGGTGGATGGCGGCGGCGATCGGCTCCGGTTCCAGGCTGCCCGCGTGCCGGGTGATCCACGTCTCGGCCGCCACCGCGGCTCGCGCGTGCGTTTCGGTCCGGCCGTCCGACGCCGCGAAAGCCGACCACCCGAGGAGCGTCGTGCTGATGTGGCTGGGGCTCAAGGTCGTGTCGCCCCACCCGCCATCCTCGTTCTGGTGGCGGGCGAGCCAGTCGAGTCCCCGGCGGATGGGCGCCGCGTAGGCGGCCGCGCTCACCATCGCCAGCGCCCAGACGGCCGTGGCGGTCGAAAGGGCGCTCGGCGATAGTTCGCCGGTCCAGTGACCCTCTGGGCCGCGCGACGCGAGGAGTTGTTGCCGCGCAGCCAGGAGCGTCCGCTGGAGCGCGGATCGGTCAAGCGCCATCGGGCCTACTCCAAGTGACCGAGGGCCAGGAGGCCGTAGAACGTGTACTCGCAATCGGCCCGGTCGTCGGCCGGGTGGCCGCGGAACCCGCCGTCGGGCGCGTGGAGGCTGAGGACGAAGCGGCGGCAGGCGTCCCTGGCCGCGCCTTCGAGGCGCGTGCCGGCGGCCGCCAGACCGTGCAGCGCGGTGGCCGTCGAGAGGAGGTCCGGCCCGGGCGCGTCTGGAAACGCGCAGAACCCGCCTTCGGGCGCCTGGCGCGCCAGGAGCCACTCGACCGTGGACGCCTCGACGGGCTGGCCGAGATCGCGGAGGGCCTCGGCTGCGCCGGCCGTGGCCGGCGTCGGGCCCCACGAGCCGTCGTCGGCCCGGAGTGACCGGAGGCACCGGACGAGACCCTCCAGGTTTGCCGCGGCGCCGAGGTCCTCGGCGGCCCCCAGCGCCAGGTAGCAGGCGTAGGCGGCGCCCTGCGGGGCGCCGGGCACGGGTCCGTAGCCGCCGTCCGCGGAACGATACGTTTCTAGATGCGACACCATGGCCCGGCGCGTCCGCGCCGGCGGGCCTTCCGGGTGCGCCAACGAGGCGCATCGGGCCAGGCACGCCAGGTGTACGAGGTCGAGGGTGCGGCCGTCGCCGAAGCCGGCAAGGTATCGCGCGACCGGGCCGGCGGGGACCTTCGTCTCTAGGGCGGCAAGGCCCATCAGGGCGAAGACCGTGTAGTAGAGGTCGGCCTGGCCGGCGCGGTCGCACCAGCCGCCCTCGGGATGGGCCTGGCGGCGGAGAAAAACGAGGGCGCAGGCGGCGGCGTCAGGCCGCAGGCCCCGCGCCCGCCGCGCGGCCTGGAGCAGTTCCGACTTCAGACTCACCGGGCAAACTCCCTTGGGTGATGTCGCTAAAGATCTTGAAGATGACGCGGCGCAGGAGCGCCTTGAGGTCGTGGCTGGAGATCGCCTCGAGGCTACGTATGGCCTCATCCATATACAACGAGAGCAGGCGGCGGGCCTCCGGCTGGGCGTTCAGCCGGACCAGGATGGCGCGGACCCGCTCGGCCGTCGCCGCGGGCCTTAAGGATCGGCGCCACGCGTCCTGGAGGAATCGGCGGTCGTCGCCCTCGGCCCGCTCGTGGGCGATGGCCAGCAGGATCGACGGCCGCATCGCGCCGGCATCGTCGGGTTCGGCCTTTCCGTCCCAGTCCTTCAGGTCGTCGCGGATCTGGTAGGCCATGCCGAGCGCGGTGCTGTAGCGGCCGAGGATGTCCCAGACGCCGTCGCCGGCGCCGGCCGCGACGGCCCCCAGCCGCAGGGCCACCTCGAACGCCGGGGCGGTCTTGCGCCGGAAAATGTCCAGGACGTCGGCCGACCGGAGCGGTCCCGGATGGCGCGTCCAGCACAGTTCCAGCCCCTGGCCGATGGCGAGGTCCCGGTGTCCGCCGGCGGCCACGCGGAGCATCTCGGCCACGCGCTCGGGCGCGAGGCCCGACTCGGCGATCATCCGGTATCCTTCGCCCAGGAGGAAATCGCCGACGTTCAGCGCGACCGGGATGCCGTACTCCTCGTGGAGCGTCCGCTCGCCGTAACGCAGGGCGTCCTCGTCTTCGATGTCGTCGTGGACGAGCGAGGCCTTGTGGAAACACTCGACGGCCAGGGCCACCTTGCGGATGCTGTCCGAGGCGGTCGCCCGGCCGCCGCCGAGGGCCTCGTAGGCGCCCGCCGCCAAAAGCGGACGCCAGCGCTTTCCGGACTTGGCCAGCCAGGCCCGCGCGATGCGTTCGGTCTCGGTCGTCGCGGGGCCGAGGGTTTCCTGGAGGGCCGTGTTGAAAAACCAGCCTTCGACCTCGTCGCGAAGGGCGTCGAGGTTCATGCGAGTGGCGCTCGCGCCGCCGACCAGGCGGATGGCGTCGCGCACCCAGTCCAGGTCTACGGCGGTGTTGGTGCACCCGTCGTACAGGAGGGGGATGGCGATGCCGGGGATGGCGGCCGATTGCATCAGGGGATAGATGAGTTCAAGGGCCGTCAGGCAACTGACGCCGACGATGGCTTCGATCTTGCGGCTCTGGACGACCGAGAGGACAACGGGCGCGCCCTCGGCCACCAGGACGGCGTAGCCGAGCCGCTCGGCCTCCTTCTTCAGGTCGGTGATGGGACACTGGCCGCAGTCCTCGCAGACGAGGCCGATCTCGTCGAAGGTACCTGCGCATCGGCCTTCGGCCCGGAGACATTTCGGCAGCAACAGGAGGCGGCGCGAGCACGGGACCGCCGCCACCGTGTCGCGCCAGGCCTCGTTCGAGAAGAGGACCGCGACGAACTTGCGGTACTTCTCGTTGGCCTCAACTCGCCCGGTCGAGTCGCCTGCGGCGACCTGGGCCAGGATTGCGTCGGCGGCTGCGGCCAGTTCGCTCATCGAGAGGGGCGGCACAGGGGGATGGTTCCGGGCGTACTCGCGGATGAGGCCGAGCAGCCGATCCCGCTCCTGGCGGGTCGGCGGCACGGCGTTCTGGCGTGGGCCGGACGGGCCGCCCGCGGTTGGGTCTGGGCCCGTGGAAAGTTCTTCCATAGTGCGTTCCTATACCGTTTCTCTATAAGTGTAATGCAAACGACGGCGGTTCGTTACTCAGATTTCAGAAACCCCGGAGGCGGCGCCGGCGGCCGGTTGCCCCGGCGCAGAATGGAGCGACGCCGGGCGGGCGGCCAGCCGCGCACGGGTCCGCGCGAAGTTCCGCCGCCACGACTTCATTTCCATTCTACCCATGATCTGGATCGCCAGCCGTTTCAACCACGAAACGCCGCCGGCGCGCTGGTTGTCCCAGTAGAGCCGCGGCACCCACTTGAAGTTGATCTCGTAGCAGGCGACGTAAAGGTCCAGGTGCTCCGCCGTCATTCCTTCGATGCGGAAGGGCACGCCTCCTCGGTCGGACTGGCCGAGCCGGACGGGCTCGTGGAAGACGGGGAACACCACCGCCCGCTCGCGCGCCAGGTCGGCGACCAGACGCCGTGTCCGGGCCACGTCATCCGGCGTCTCGCCCGGCAAGCCCAGGACGAGGCTGAAGACCGGGAAGAAGCCCGTCCGCGTCAGGCGCGCGGCACAGTCGCGGACCAGGTCCTCCCACTGGTCGGGATCGAAGGGGGCGATCTTGCCGGGACCGTTGGCTTGGACGAGGCGGCCGTTGGCGCTCTCCAGGCCGAGGTTGACCCAGAGGTAATCGGTCCGCCGCTCCCAGGCGAGGAGCCGCCGGATCTCGCGCAGTTCGGCGTCGTCGAGTTGGAGCACCGACGCGACGTTGGCGTGGTCGATCTGCATGAATCCGAGGCCGCGGATTTTTCGCATTTCGGCGAGGAGCGAGCGGAGGCGCTCGAAACGGACGCGCGGCCCGTCGGCGCCGTAACGGAAGAAGTCCTCGCTGCTCGATACGATGCTCCGGCGGCCTGCCGCGACGTTCGTTTCGATGTCCGCCAGGATGGTCGCCGGCGCGAGGTGCTCCATCTTGAGGTCCGACATGGTGCAGAAGCCGCAGCCTTTTCCGCAGCCGCGAGAGAGTTCCACGACCCCGAGTATTGAAGGGCCGCGGATGGGCCGGATGTCGGAGGCCGCCGCCGCTCGGGTCGAGATAACCGGCGGCACGGCCTTGCCCGCGAGGAGGTCCATCACGACCGCCGGGCCGGCGGACTCGAAGTAGCCGTCGAAAACCACGTCGAGGCCGTGCCGGGCGGCCTCGTCGGGATACTGAATCCACTGCCAGGCGCCGGCCCCGCCGCCGATAACGCGGAATCCGAAACGGCGCTTGGCGGCGGCGAGCGCGGCCATCATCCGGTCCGTCCAGACCCGCGTGTACAGGTCGCCCGACCAGAACTCGGAGGTCGTCGTGTTGCTCATGCCGTGGCCCAGCGGGTCGCTCGAACTGACGGCCACGACTCGGGTCCACGGGCCCAGGAGTCGCGGCAGGGCCTCGGGCGTCGTGCAGACGACGTCGTCGGGGCCGAGGGGCGTCCGGGCCAGCAGGGCCGCCTCGACGCGCCTCAGGCCCAGCGGCGCCGCCGACGCGCGACCCTGGGCGTCCGTCGGAACCGGCGGCGCCAGGAACCGCCGCATGATCGCCTCCGGCACGGCCGTCGTCTGCATCGTGGCGAAGATGCCCTCGAAGAGGACGCTATAGCGTGCGCTCAACGTCCTGTCGGCCACCAGGACCACCGCCGGCTTTAGGAGGTCACTCATGGTCGCCCTTCCGGTGGGCACGGAGGATGGCTTCGCGGCGGCGCATCGCCTCCTTCAGGTCCAGGCCGGCCAGCGACGAGAAATCAATGGGCGGCGCGGCGCCGGCCTTGGCGGGGAGCCGGTCGTCGCCGGCGATCGGCGCTTCGGAATACTTCGGGAAGATGATCGCCGCCTCGGGGCACAGCCGCGCGCAGGCCGGGCACCCGGTCTTGCACCTGTCGGGGTGGACGACGCGGACCTTGCCCTCCGCGTCCTGGGCGTACACGCCGAAGAGGCAGAACTGGAGGCACTGGCGGCAGTTTTTGCAGCGGTCGTAGTCGAGGACCGGAAACCAGGGGATCCACTCGCCGGGTTTCCTGGCGGGGAAGGCGTGGGCCGGGCTTCGCCCAGGCGTAGCGGGGCGCGGTATCTTGCCCCCGGTGTATTCACCGGGGGCTAAATGTGAAAAAACGGTGTGGTCACCGGGGGCGAAGTGT
>Ga0307378_10013256_pt1 | contig 10445 bp, 7 predicted proteins | sample UN1MG_FD_202238 | JGI IMG/M metagenome (GOLD analysis project Ga0307378, IMG submission 202238) | Soil microbial communities from Risofladan, Vaasa, Finland - UN-1 | ecosystem: Environmental > Terrestrial > Soil > Coastal area > Acid sulfate soil | place: Finland: Risofladan, Vaasa | collected...
ATACTCTCTGAGCCCTCATTGGTAGTTTTGATTGAGAATTCAGTTCTATTATTTTACCTGTTCTTATGAGCTTTTTTCTGAAGAATTCAAGATATGTAGATTTGATTCCTCTTAATTTGAATTGAGAAATTCTTGGAATGCTCCTCGAATTAAAAAGATCATTTGGTATGTTTCCTTCATAAACTTCTTCGAAATGACCTTTTAATCTTTCAAAATCCTCTTTATTTGAATTAATTTGATTGATTTTCTGAAAATAATGTGCCCTATTCCAATTAAAAGCGTAAGGAATATTTTGATGGATGAATGTTTTTTTTATTAAATTATACTTCATGCTCATTGAAGAAATTTACATTTTATCATTAGAGATTATTATATAATAATATAAGTTAGAATTTTTAAAAAAAATGTATTAATGATTTATTAATTTATAAGAAATTCAGTATTTTAAAAAAGTTTATAGATAATCCGAGATTCTATTTGTGTGAGGATCTGTAGCCAAGCATGGATATGGCGTCGGACTTCTAATCCGAAGATCGCAGGTTCGAATCCTGCCAGGTCCATTCTTATTATAATCTCTTTAATTAAGAGAGTTTAAAATCTCACTTTTTTAATCTTAAACATAAATCTAAAGATATTAAATCAATCTTTGGTGAATATCCTTTAACCTTTCTTGAAGACAAGATTTTTGCAATATAATATTTTTCCTCATCACATTTCTTTTCCAAATTCTGAATTGCTTGTTCAATAGGGGAAGATTTGTCATTAAAAAGATAGTAATGAAGAATACCTCCTGATTTTTTAAGAAGAAAGCAAGCAACATCAATATAATTAACTGCTTTTTCTGGCAAATTCATTATAACGCGATCAATGCCATTTTTAAGAGTCTCACCTAATATGTTTTTCTTATCTACTAAATTCTTAACATCTAAATTATGAGCCGTAATTTTGTCATTTACTTCATTAAGTCTAATATTATCCTCTAAATATTTATAAGCTGCTGGATTTATATCAAAAGAATGTATATTCACCGGGTGATTTTTAGCAATTTGTATTGAAAAAGGACCTACTCCTGCAAACAAATCAATAATGTTCTCATTTTCATTAAATTGACTTGTAGCTATTCTATTTCTTTCATACACCAATCGAGGAGAAAAATAAGTCTCTTTTATGTCAAGCTTAAACACGCATTTATTTTCCTTATGAATTGTTTCAGGATTGTCTGGACCTTTTAAAATCGATAATTCTCTCAATCGATATATTCCTTTTATTTCACTTTTCTTTTCATAAACCGATTTCAATCCCTTATTGAGCTGTAATATTGCACTCGCCACTTGATTCTTATATTTAATGCTCTTTTTTTGACTTAATTCTGAAAAGCGATCAAATTCAACTATCGCAATACTACCAATAACATCGTAAGATCTCGGAATTATGTTTAATACATCATTTGGTAATTTGTTTTCCAATATATCTTCCAGAGAGTTTCTTTCCCCTTTTTTTTTTGATTTGGCTTTCTTAATTATGATTTCGATTGAAAGTTGATTTTTAAATGTCTTATTTAATTCATTATACTGTTCATCTGGAAGCGTTCTTATTGGAAATAGAATATAATCTCCATCGTATTCAATTTGGTAGTCTTGATTAATAATTCTCAGCTTCTTAAAATCTCTAGTTAATATTTTTTTTAGGTCTTCTCCCTTTTCCTTTTTAACTTTAATAAATTGGATTTTTTTTTTCATCATGTCGTAGTCTTGAAAGTTAATTTTATTTCTTGATTGGAAGAAATTAGACTTTTTACTAAATTTCTATTTAAATCACTTGATGCTTTAGAACAATTAATTAATACGGTTCGAACACAGATAAAATCACTTTTACGGAAAACTAAATCAAACTCATGGGAAAGAGGTAATAATTTGCTTCCAAAACCATAAAAATTATCATGATATTCTCCTACTTGGATTAACACTTCGATTTTTGCGCCATCCCAAATTTTTTCCTTTAATTTTAAATTCAAATCGGAACATGCTTTTGATGAATTAATACCTAAAACACAAGTTCCTTTATTTGTTAAATAATTATCTTTTGTGATTTCGATGGTTGAATTATGAATACAAGAGACATTTACATGCCCAAAAGCGATTAAACTCTCTAGAATAGTCATTATTTTAAACCATCATTGAAATATTCTAATGCGGATTCAATATGAGGAAAAGAAGAGACTTTTTCTTTAAATTTATTAAATAGATAATCTTTTATGATGAAAATTACGTTATTTTTTGAGATTTTTGTTATCTCATTCAACTCGTTTAGATAATCATTCGGTATTAATATCGCTATCTTATCATAATTAGCATGATGTTTCTCAAAATAGAATTTTGTGTTATATAGTGCATTATATGCGTGGTCTTGATGGTGAAATTCCATCCTTCCCTCATGTTGCCCAAGAGGAAAACTCTCCATTAGTTCATTCGGTATTACTCCATAATAGGATGATGCAAATATAACGTGAATTTCCTCTCGAATAACGTCATTATTAATGGTTTCTAACCATTTTTGGATCTCTGGTGAATAAGTCCCTTTCAGATCCAATTCTGGTAAAATTATTAAATATTTAACTTCTTTGGGGACTCGATAATTGGTCTCCAATTTATTTAAGTAACGGCGGAACAAAGGTCTATTTACGCTTTCGACAGACGAGTAAAGCCTCCCATGATTCTTATAGGCTTTCTCATATAGTTCAAAAAAGTCATCGTGGTCTTTAATCATTCTATATGCATTAACCAAATTTGGATGATTTCTTATTCTCGTCTCTACTAGTTCCCATAGATCACCATCCCTGATTGCTTGTCTTATTGTTCTCAATTCTGAAAAAGAAAGGTAAAGATTATGTTTTGCTAATAACTCAACTCTCAATTCTGGTTCAAAATTTCTTACTTCACTTGGAGTATATTTAGTACAAATCGGACAATGACACGGAAATTCGATCAATTCATCTAGTCTTTTAGTTCCTGTAGAAAGGGTGAAGTAGCGATTTTCTTTGGCAAATAAGATATAGGCCGCAGAATCCATTAAATCACACCCGCACGCAACTGCTAATGAGAAGAATTGTGGCAACCCTAAACCAAACATGTGGAGGGGTTTATTAGGAATAATATTTTTTTTCACGGTTATTAGCATTTCGAGAGTCAATTCAAATTGGTATTGTAGAAATGCTTTAACTAACCCTCCAATAGCATATATACCAAAATCTAATTTACTCATTTCAATGCTACTTTTTTTTAGTAAATTAGGGAATTTTCCTCCGTGAATTGGACCAATCCAATAACAGTTTTGGTTTTTTCTTCTTGAGATATTTTCTTTCGCTCTCTCTATTGTCTTTAAAACCTTTGTTTCGGCTATTTCAAAAGTATCTTCCAGTTGGACAGGGAGATCTAAAATTACGGGAAAGTCTGATTCAATTTTTTCTTGAAAACTTTCTATCTCTTCCGGGCTGATCTCAATCTTGTTATCGCTATACATATACTGCTGAAAAGCGCCACTATCTGTTGCAACAATCCCATCATAACCAAGAAAATCATGGATTCCTTTTTTTAATATTTCCTCTCTTTTTTCTTTATTCTTATAGATGATATAGGCATTGGTGAAAAGGCACTGAGCACCTAAATCTTTTAATCCAGAAGCGTTGATTACGTTTTCAAAAGGATGGATTACTGGAAATAAATTAGGAGTTATCATGTGTTTATCATTTATTTCAATAGTTCCTATACGTCCCAGTGCATCTACATCCTGAATTTCAAACTTCATATCTATCCACATCACATTATAGCAGTGCATCACATGTCAAAATAATTATCAAGGCGATTTTCTGCTGAAAGTTTTTCTAACCAATCAATCTTACCTAATGTATAATTTGTAATATTTTTTTCGCGTATAATTATTTCAACCAATATTTTTACCAATTTATCAATGTCAATAGTAGATGTATCTATTTCCAAAAGGGGTTTTTTCATTTCTTTTTCAACAAAAAAGTTCGCACAATTACCTAAAATCTCAGACTGAACATTTTCAATGACTTTTTCCTTAGAATATCCTCTCGATTTTAATCTCTTATAAAGAATATCTGGTTCACACCTAAGTACAATAACTAAATCAATGTATTCCTCAGGTATGATATCAGTGAGGTGCCCCTCTATAATAAAATTTGATATGCCCTGATTTCTACTCTTTTCGATTAAACTAATGATTTCAGGAACAATTTTTGTCTCATCAATAACATAAGTATCCCTTTTAGAATCAAATGAGAGAATTAAATCTTTCTTAACGGCAAATTCACTTAAAGAAATCACTTTAGCACTAATTTTTTCTGATAGTTTACTTGTGATTAAGGTTTTTCCCGTTCCTGGTGTCCCTGAAAATAATACAACTTTCATTTTTCTAGTTAATAATAACGGTTGATTGAAAATAATAATTTATAATTATGGATAAATGGGATTTATTTTTTTAACATGAAGAGTGGTATAAATAAATGGGAAAGGGGGGCTTCGAACCCCCGACCTCACGGTTATCAGCCGTGCGCTATACCAGGCTAAGCCACTCTCCCGAGTTTCAGAAAGATTTATTTTGCTTAAAACAGAAAATTATGCTAAATAAATATTAAATAGTTAAAAAATTTTTTGAGAATCTCAAATTCAATTGTTAAGAAATATATAGATCAACATCTGTAATAAAAAGAAGAAAAAAATTATGTAATTAATCTCTATTCTATTAATTAAGGTCCACCGTGGCCGCCTGGAAAATTCTCGGCAAGCCCTATTGATGCAACCTGCAAAATAGAAAGAAAAGCAACTAAACTTGTAAGAATATAAATCATTTTATTACTTAATTTCATCTTTTTTAACCTCCAAATTGAAGTATTCACTAAAATTATATATGAATGCATTTAAAAGCCTATAATTTTAATAATTCATGTAAAGAAAAAAAGAAAAAAATTAAAATCTTAATCGCCACCCCTTTATTTAAGGTCCACCTTGGCAACCTGGAAAATTCTCGGCAAGCCCTATCGACATAGCTTGCAAAACAGAAAGAAATGCGATTAATGACGCGAAAAACGTTAAAATTTTATATCCTATTCTCATTTTCATCTCTCCTCCTAGACGGAGTTAAGCAAAAATGAGTTACTATCAAACTATTTAAACTCTAATGATTAATTCATATTTGAATAAAATGGCCCAACTTCCAGATCTTGAAATTATTGAGAAGGTTGCTCAGGATTATACAGTTGCGAATAATATTTTTAGAGAGCTGCTCCATCAATTTCAAGATTATCTAACATTAAATCCTTTATTAGGAGAAATTCAAGTACTTATAACCGATGCCCCTCTTGATGATAATAATGATATTTTCAATTTTGGGATAATAAAAAATAAATCAGATAATCATCTAATAATTAGAAAAAATAAAGATTGTTTACAATTCCTTCCCTTTATTTTTGTAAGAGAAATCTTAAGATGTTTTATGGATGAGGAATTGAGAGATAATTTATCCATCAATCTTGCTTTAAATCAAATGGTAATGACGATTCTTTCAAGACATCCCTATATAAATGAATGGAAATCAAAAATTCGTAAAGAAGTCGAAAAATTAAGTCGAACTTTTGCTGGATTTAATTATTTGACTAACTTTGATCGATTAGATCGATTTTTTAATTATGAAATATTTAAATTTAGACCCAACCCTATTCAATTTTTCATTACGTATCTAAATTCGCATCCTCAATTAGCTGAAAGTAAATTTAACACGTTTAACTATATGTTTTTAAAGAAATATAAAGAAAAAATGCAAAATTTAATGACTAATAATGATTTAGTTGAGACTTTACGCATTATTATTGAAATATTCTATAAAGTGAAGAATTATAAAAATCTTTTGCAATATAAAAAGCATTTTCAAAATTTTAAAGAGCAAGGATTATTAAACACTCAATTAAGCTATAGGAAATTTACAGAAAATATGGAATTAATAAAAGGAACATATATTTCGCCCTCATATCTGATTAACTGGGGGGCAATTAATATTGGAGTAATTGTTTTTGTAATGAAATTTAATCCAATATTAGATTATACTAAAATTATTAAAGTCTTTAAAAGTTTTCCGTTTATAAACTCTCCAAAAGTTGCGCTTGAGGGTTTTTCCAACACAATATTTGGATATTTAATACTTCCTTTGAAATATTTTGATGATTATATTAAACTTATGGAACATCTTAAAAAACAAAATTATTTAATTGAATATTCTTGTTTTTCAAGAATAAGTCAAGAACAAAGGATAAATTTGAATTATTTTAAAGAGGAATTTACTAATCAAATTATACCAAATCCAAATTATCGACAATATGAACAAAAATACGAAATAAAAGTTGAGCTTGAATACATGGATCAACCCATAAATCAAAATTTAGCAATCTTGGATTTTTTGATTCTGGATCGGATTAGATGGTTTTCATTCAGTGGATTAGGATTTGAAAGAAGAGATGAAAGTATTAAAATATTGAAATCTGATTTATTTGATGAAATTATTTCTCAACGCTCTTTTATAAGTGAACTAAAAGAAAATCTTAAAGAACTTTATAAGGAAAAGGACATAAGAACCGAAGTGATTACTTTAATCGACAAATATATGGAAAAGGGATTTTTCTTTTTAAAATCAGTTCTTGAAACTTACTTAGATGTAATAAAAGACTTGGAAATCATTATCAAAAATAAGAAAATCCAAAGTTATGGAGGATTAAATGATTTTCTATCGAACTATTATCCTTCCATGACTGTTGAACATAACCTTGTTTTTAAAACTAATAAACAGCAAATTGAATTTATCCTTAAAACACTATTCTCATATTATTTTAATTCAAAACCTATCTTTTTAAGAAGGGTAAAAGTTTATAGAAGCTGTGATAGCTTACTTGATATTTGCTCCTCTTTGAAATTATTTGATTTAAAATTACTAATCAATATTCTGATTAATGAAAAATTAGCTTTTAATATATTTCGGACCAAAGATAAGATTTTACGTGAAAAGTATGAAGAATACCATATTCAAGAAATCACAACTGAAATTTTAGATAATACTCTAGAGAATTACATTGTGAATGAACCTCCAATTATTATTCCTATTTTGATTAATACTATTATCACAACTAAATATGAAAGAGACTATTTCCAACTATTAATTTCATATTCCGATAAAATTGAGAAAATAATTTCAAAAATAAATACCATTTTCCCAAGAATCCTTATAAGTAGGTTAAAATGTTTAAAAACTGATACTAATTTCTATTATATAGAGATTTCTTTACCTAACTTGATAAAGAAAGAAAAAAATCTGTTCGTTTCAATTATTTTTAATATATTTGAAAAAAATCTGATTTATGGGAAAAACCACCTTTGGAGCGGTTTTATAGTAGGCTTTTCAACTCGAAATTTCTATGATTATGAAAATAAAGATTTTTTTTACACCAAGGATCTCTATGATCAATACGAAAAGTATATCAAAAGTTCTTTTCAAGATATAAATCAGAATTTTAAAATGGTAAAGTTTGAAAATCAAGAGATTTTATGGTCAGATGATGATGATATACTTGAATTAGTGAAAATAGTGAATAATCGCAATTCTAGAGAAAATAAACTCTTTGATCATAAACTTCTGGAGATGCTTAGAACTTTTTATATCGGCATGGAAGATAAAATATTAAAAATTGAAGAATTTGTTGAAAGCAAAAAGGAATTGTTTTTCCAAAATTATGTAAAGACCATTAAATTCATTCCCGCATTCCAACACTTTAACTTAAATAAATTCACAACTTATTTTTATTCCAGTGATTTAAACCAGATTAATTTTAAATCCTTATTAGGAACTAACTTCTTAAAAATAGAATATCCTGCAAGTATCGATGATTCCATTCCTTTCTTAATAGACTATGTTCTTTCCTCTTATCAATCTGATAACCTGTTAATTGATAATATTTTAACTCCAGAAAATAAAATTGGGGAATATTGTGGATTTGTTATCAGAAAAACTCACGCATTATTTCATTTTGATATGAATTTTACTCCGGAGGGGTGGGATTACGATAGCATGATGTTTAAAGAGCACCTTCAAAACGTGCTTTTCAATAAAGAGTACAAGTATAGTATTCCAAACGCAAAAATTTTCCAGTTTTCTAATGATGATGAGGGATCTAAATATGGTCCAAATTCTCCAGAATTCCTAGATCTTTGCGAGATTTACAACTATCAATCTCTCGATATCAAGTCCTATATCGGAACTAAAAAGGTTAAAACAGTAGAGCGGATCCAAACCTTACTGAAGAAAGGATTAATCTTCCCTTACATAACCTTAAAAAATTTGGGGTTCCAAGAAAGTATTTATCTCATTATCCCTGATCTAAACCAAGATTCAGTGAAAACCTTAATAAAAATATTTGGTTGGTTTAACTATGGCTTTATCCATGAAATTGAAGGGAAGTATTTCATCCACGGATTTGATGAACCAATAGAATTCACACACGGTTTAATGATGAAACTATATTTTCCAAAGTGCGAATTAAGTGAATTTAAGCAACTATTTGACATGGTGTTTGAATATTTGCAAGTCAAGCATTATCTCATTTTAAAGGATTTTGTAAATGGTGAAACGCTCGTTAAAAACATCTATGAGGATTCTGATTTTTTTGAAACCCATCACCCATTACGAAATATTATATATGATGTTAAAGATGTGTAAATTAGGTTTTAGACAAAATTTTAGAGAGCTATAAATAAAATCTCATAGAGTATCATCATTGTATTGATTTTTCAGAAGTATTAATCCAGATATTGATAGATAGCTATTCGTTTCTTTTAATCTCTATCAAACTTCTATGTACTCCTGATTTCCTCCTTTTTCCGGGATAAAATTTTTTAAGGGTGTATCACGCTTTTATTTTTTATATTTAAAGGAACATTTTTGCTAGAAAAATCAAATCAAGATCTTCGTTTCTGGGCGCTCAGCTCTACAATTTAAAATCCATAGAAAACTTTTTAAGGGACACTCTGTCACTTATTAGAATTATGACACTAGAGGTTTTAATTTTGATAGAAAAAAATTATCGATGTCCGAGATGTCGGAGTAGGGAGGAAATTAAAGATCATGATGATTCGATAAGGTGCATGAGTTGTGGTCTAACATTTGATAAGGTTGATTTAGAGATGTTCGATGAGGCGGATGTTTTAGCGAGATCAGAAAAACAGGGAATAATAAAGGTATTGTTTAGCGAGTTTTTAAATGATTAATGAACTCAAGTGAGTACTACGCTTTAATTTTTCCCTATTTTTATAATTGCAGAAGATTTTTAGAACATTCTTAAAAAATTTTCAGAAAAATCAGTTGTTAAACTAATCAATTTTACTGATCACTTTGCTTTTTCTAGTCATAAAGTTTAAAATTTGATAATTTAATTGAAAGGTAAGAAGTAATTATTATCACAATATTTGTATTTAACAAAGGTGTTCTTAAATCCCAGAATCAGAGGAATCTAAACCTATTTATGATTTTAACGAATGGAACGTTAAACAACTAAGAGAATTTGCTGGTAAAAATAACATAAAGATACCCACGAAATCGAAGAAAGATGATCTCATAAAGATCTTGGAACCTATCGTGAATCATCCTGAGTTTGTTGATAGAACTCACGATGTGATTTCTGATGAAGAATTGGAGGAAGAATTGATTGCTGGTGAGGAATATGATCCTGCTTTATCCCAAAAGGAGAAATTAGAATTAAAATTTTGGCAAAAGCCTCCCTTTTCAAGCCTTCTGGATCCCGAGTTGGCGAAAGACTCAAACGTTGCGTTCTATGATTTATCATCATTGGTTGATAAATTTTTTAGTAACATGCTATCAGAAGATCTGATTAATTACAAGATATCTGGGATAGCGTTAAAAACATCAGCACTTTTGCACCATTATAAGATATCAAGCATTATTAGAGACGAAGAGAATATACAAAAGAAAGAAGAGCTCGAATTATTCCGTGAAAAACATGGAAGAACAATACCTAAGACATTACCTCAGCCTATTCAACCTAAAATGTTAATTTCTACAAAAGAGGAATTGTTTGATGCGATGAGATCTGCCATCATTGAGACAATGCAAAATAAAGAGAAGTTAAAAAGAAGGCGCGTGCGTCGTGAAGAATTAAAGCAAAACAAGATTATGGTACGGTCAAAAGCTCAACTACCCAAGGAACTCTTGAGACATATAACTGGGAGGGAACAATCTGTGGAAGAATTACATGAATCTTGGTTCAATAGAATAAAAGCAAAAGTAGAATTTGAAGAAAAAGAAACTTCTTTTTATGAGATAGCAAAGATTATTGTTGATGAAGAAGAAAGCGAGATTGGGCGGAAATT
>Ga0307378_10013257_pt1 | contig 10445 bp, 7 predicted proteins | sample UN1MG_FD_202238 | JGI IMG/M metagenome (GOLD analysis project Ga0307378, IMG submission 202238) | Soil microbial communities from Risofladan, Vaasa, Finland - UN-1 | ecosystem: Environmental > Terrestrial > Soil > Coastal area > Acid sulfate soil | place: Finland: Risofladan, Vaasa | collected...
ACCCCGAAGGGGTTGCACAGCGCCCGCTCGAGGGTTGCGCGGGGTGCAACCCCGTTGGGGTTGGGGGGCACTCGGTGCCCGCCAACCCAGGGTAGCTTCGCAACCCTGGGCTGTGTTGTAAAACCGCTTCGCGGTTAGGGGAACAGAAATGGCCCACGCTTCCCGCGGATTCACGGCTCTGTTTTGCGTACGTTTTAGCAGCCCACACGGCGTGTGCCTGCTACTTCGATCCATCCCGTGCCGCGTTCTCTTGACATGGGCCAGTCGCCGGCTTATCAACGGGGCGTGATGGCACGCGTACGGGATGGGGCCGTTCGAAAGCTTGCGGAAAAAGCGCGATTCCCATGGGACGCTCGGGTGAGGACTCGCCGGCCGGTGAAATCGGCTACCAGGAGCCGCCGGCGCGGTTGATCGCGGTCGTCGTGGGGATCGACCGGTATGCGGACCGGGGATTCCCCATGTTGTCATGTGCCGTGAACGATGCGGAAAGCGTCTCCAACGCCATCCGGCGGACCCAGCCGCCTGAGTCGCTCGACATGGCCGTGTTGACCTACCCTTCGCGGCAAGGGGAGGGCGGTCCGCCCACCAGAGAAAACGTGCTGGCCGCCTTGCGACACGCCGCCGAAGTTGCCGGCCCGGAGGATACCGTGCTCTTTTTCTTCGCCGGCCACGGCGAGCTTGTGGACGGGCGCCCGTGCCTGGTGCCGCACGACGCGCAGCGGTCCTCCGGCCGCGGCGGCGCGCCGGAATCGTTGCTCGGGCTGGACGAGCTTCTGGCCGTTTTCGAGGGGCATCCGTCGCGGCAACGCGTGATGTTTCTGGACTGCTGTCAGACGGGCCGTGCCGGGGACCCGCAGCCTGGCCACGCGCAGGTTGGCGACGCCCGGGACGAGGCGGCCGGTGAGCCGGCCACCGCGGCCACGGGCCGGCTGCTCGAGGCGATCCAGCACGGGGCGCAGGGCTGGTCGACGCTGCTGTCGTGCAGCCCCGGCGAAGAGTCCCTGGAAGACCTCTCCTGGGGCCAACACGGGATCTTCTCGCACTTCCTCGCCGAGGGGCTCCGGGGCGAAGCCGATCTGAACCGCGACGGGGTCGTCTCGCTGGCCGAGCTCGTTCAGTACGTGGCCGACCGGGTGCCCAGTCAGGCGGAAGCGGTGATCGACCAGGCCGCGTCGCAAGAGCGACGCACGCCGCCGCAGAAGACCCAGACCCCGACGCTCGTCTGGAGCGGCCCCGTCGACCTGCCGGTCACCCGGTCGCGGCCCGAGGGACGCACCGGGTTTCAGATCGCGGTCTTCGCGCTCTGGTGGCGTTTCCTGTGGCAGCCGCTGCCTTACGAGATCGCGCTGGAGACCCGGGCCCGCTTCGGCGGGGCCTTGCTCTACGGGCTGGCGATGGCACTGAACGTGGCGCTGTTCGGCCTGCCGTCCGCCCCGCCCGGCTGGGGCTGGCTGGCCGCGGGCGCCGGGCTCGCGACGGCGCTCGTGTTCTGGGCCAGTTTCGCCCTGGCCGGGGCCGCCAACGAAATCCGCTGGCACTCCGGCGGATACCGCGCGGCCGAGATGCTCCTGGGATGGCACGTGGTTGTCTTTCTGGCGGCGGTGGCGATCCGCAGTCAAACGGGCGGCGACGCGGAGCCGGGCGCGGCCTTCTACTTGGCCATCGACCTGTTCGTGCTGATTTCGCTCGTCATCGTCTTCGCGACCAATGCCCTGCACTGCCTGATCGCGCTGGCCGACCTCTTGAAGAAGAACGACCGCGTGGCGCTGCGCCGAGCGTTCGTACAGCTCGACAAGCGATGGATCCACGCCGATATTCCCAATGTGCTTGCCATGGTCTCCGGACATCCCAAGCTGTATCAGGTGGTCGGATGGAGTTGCTGCGGGCTGGTCCTGGTGCACGCGATTTACGTGCTTCTCTCGGGCCCGCTTGCGCTGGACGCCCAGATGGCCCTGCTTCGCGACGCCGTGCTGATCGTGCTCGTTCAATGGTTGGCGCAGTGGTACTCGGCGGCGTTTCGCATGATCCGTGGAAAGCTGCTTTCCGAGAAGTGAGCCCCCGATGTCGTCCCGCGCTTGGATCGAGAACCGGACGCCCCGTGCCCAGTTGGCGTTGGGGGCGGTCGGCATGGTGGCGTTTTGCGTCTTTGCGCGTTGCTGGCGCGACACGGCCCACGTGGTCTACGACGTTCCCGCAAGCTTCGCCGTATTCTCGTTCATCGGCCAGCTTCTGTTGGAGGGCATCCGGGACCGGCGCACGCGGTTCTGGACGGCGCGGTTCGGCCTGCTGGTGGCGATGACCGTGGTCTGCTTCGGGCGGCACTTCTTCGGCTGGAGCATCTCCGGCCACCTGAGCTGCGTGCTGGCGGTGGCCCTGGTGCAAACGGCCGACCGGCGCCTGCCGGCGATCGAGCGAGCGGCTTACTGGGCGCCGCTCCCCCTCGTGCTGGCGATCCGCTGGTTCCTCTTCGATGAGGGAGACCACTGGCAGACGTACCACGCCCTCCTGTTCGCGTTCATCGCGACTCTGCCGGCGATTGGGCTGGCCCGGACGTCGGCTCCTGAGCCAGATACATCGTCCAGTCGTTGAAGTGCAAATGGGCCAGCTCGGCCGGTGGGGGAGACGGCGGCGGCGATTCCAGGATCACGGGGAAGATCTCGGGCGGATTCGTCTCGTCTCCGTGCTTCCGTCTCCAGGCGTAATGCACCTCCTTCTCGACCCACGCGGAGTCCTTCGCCGCCGAAGACCAGAATAAGAGGAACAGGTCGCACCGGTCGATGTATTCGTAGAGCTTCTTTTCCCATTGCTCGCCGGGCTCGATGCTGAGCACGTCCTGGAAAACCCGGACGCCGGCGATCCGCAGCATCGCCGCCCTTCGGATCACCTCCGGCCGGTCCGTCGAGGCGTAGCAGACGAACGCGCGGCGGTAGCGGTGGGCATCGCCCAGGTGCTCGCTGGTGCTCGGCGTGGCGGGCGGGGCGCCGGCGACGACCGTCAGCTTGAACTTGACGTGCCCCACGGGGACCCGGTCGATGCTCGTCGTGACCGTCCCGACGACGGGGCCCGGCGGATGGTCCTCCGGGACTCGGACGGCGAACTGCACGGCCTCGGGCCGGCCCTGCCAGACCAGGCTTTCGTGCGGCTCGTCAATCTCCAGGCCCGGCACGTGGAGATGGAACCCGAGCTGCGTGCCCCGCGAGACCTCGGTGGTCAGGCTGCGCCTGCCGCGCAACTCCGCCTGGCGGTCCGCCCGGGCTGCCTCCCGCTCGGCCTCCTGCCGCTGGTCGGGGCGATGGGCGAACACCTGCACGAAGAGCAGCTCCCCCGCCGTGACGTCGGGTGGGGCAAAAACGCTGCACTCGATCAGGTCACGCCGCTTCAGTCGAGCCGCCAGCGCCTGACAGAAGTCGCGGAATCGGGCCGCTGGGCCCCGGGCGGGTAACCGCGCAAGCGGCGGCACGATCGTTCGCAACCCGCCGTCTTCCCGTTCGCTCTCTCCTCCGACGGGAGCCGCAGCTCCACGGCTCGACAAGACCTCCCCGGTTCCGGCCGGCTTGGTCGACGACGGGGCCCTTTCTCGCCCATGCGTTCTGCGGCGGGTCTCCACCGCCCGGCGATGCAGGGCCAACGCCTCGCCGTGCTTCCCCAACGCGGCCTTCACCCGGGCCAGCTTCTCCAACAGGGGGACCAGCGAAGGGTGCTCGTCGCCCCAAGCCCTGGTGCCCGTCTCGACGGCTTCCTCATAGAGAGTCTCCGCCGCGGCCAGGTCGTCCGCACTGGCGTGGACGTCGCCGACGGCCGAAAGCGCGGACGCCAGCAGCGGGTCGTCTTCGCCCAGGTTTCGACGGATCACGTCGCAGATTTGCAGGGCGGTCTGGAGTGCTTCGGCGATTTGTCCGCGTGTGACCAGTGCGGCAAGCTGCTGGTTCAGCCGCACGATCTCGGTCCGGATGAAGGCGTCCATCAGTCTCCCCCCCAGGGAGCCGCTGCCGGCTCCGCCCCGGTGACCCGCGGTTGCGCCGATGGTCCCCTCTGCGTCTGCCGGTGGCACGATCGCATCCTAGAGGGCTTCTGCGCCAAACGCAACCCTCCCGTCGCGGCGTGGGGACTTCAGGGCCGGGCGGCCGGCTCAAGAGTTGTATATAGTGTCCCCGGAACTCCCGAAGATCGCATCCAGCCGATCCGCCGCCAATACATTCTCGATCGTCGCTCGCACCATCACGCTGACCGGCGCCTTCTTGGCAAACCGCTCGTAGACTTCTTTCAAGATCATCGCGTCATCTCCTTGAATTCGCGTAACTTCAAGTACAATGACACGTTAACCCCTCAACGCCCCGTTGAACAGTATCGAATGCAGTGCTTGCTACGCTGGCTACAAATGGCTGGGTCTAGTTCTTGATGAAGAACTCACTAAGCGGTCGGTATCCCGATTTCTTCATAAGCTCATCCCAATTTGCCGGCAGACGTATCTCCTTTATCGCCCCGCCCATACCGCCAGCCAACGTCTGTACTTTGTTTCTATTCGGGTCCCCGCATACGATGATCTTCACTCTTCCGGGCGTGACGGTCGGGGTTGTCACGATTTCTTCCCATCCCGAGAATCTTGGATACCAGGGCGGCAATTTTCCCTTAACGGCATCGGGCTCCTTCATGGACTTTGCGAGTTCATCTTCAAAGGACCCCCTCACTTTGCCGAGCGAGCCGTACACTTTGGAAAATGTCCATTCATAGGTGATCCTTCTCGCGTTCTTCGCCACGTCCTCTAGCAGGCTTCTTTTTGTATACCCTCCGGCCGCAAGCACCTCGGCGACTCCCGGCGTCAGCAGAAGATACCGGCGCGAATCAATCATGCCGCTAGCAGAAAATTCGCCGTGAGTAACACCATAAGCTATGAGTTGCATGACAGTCTTAGGATCGGATGTTGCCGGAACGAGATTCTGCCCCCATATGGTACTGTTGGCCACAACCACTGTGTTCGCATCTCGCGAGAAACCTTTCTCCACATGATAAGGTTCCCATCCGATCTTTTGCAGTGCCTCTTCATCTTCGGCCAATACCCAGGATTGCGGTTTACCGAAACTGCCCATCTGGGTTTCCTTGATTCGATAACCCGCTATATTTCTCTCGATGAGACCCAATGCACGGCCGATGACCTGGTTCGTTGAGTGAGCGATGAGGCCCTGGCCATAATCAATCTGAAGTTGCCTGGCCAGCGGCCCATTCACTAAATAAAAATGCACGAACGAATGGGTGCTGCCGCCACTCATTGAGAATCGGGACGTAGGGTCGCCCATAGCCTTGACCGCTGCGATCAGGAGGGGCATATGCTCAGGCCGGCAGCCGGCCATCACACCATTCGCCGCGATGTTCCATGGCGTTGCTCTCAGATCTGCCGACGGGAGCACAGCGATCTCCTCATGCGGCGAGTAATCGGTGTATTTCAGAAACTCCCGTATTCTCTCCACCGTCGGCGGAACAATGGGCAGTCCATCACTCCACTTGCAATCGCTGAAGTACCGACTGATTGCGTCGATAGAACCGGTAAATACAATTTCCTTTGTCCTCGCAACGGTAGTATCTGTCGCGGGTATGGGTTTGGTCAACGCTTCTATGATTTGAGGGACAACGACCGATTTGCTGTATTCCTGGAGTTCAGTGTCCGAGTGAAGATCAAATGGCCCCGGATAGATGGCGACCTGTAATGAGGGCACGCCCTGATCCATTCCCAGGGCGCGCGCCTGCTTGTCAAATCCCGGAGCGGTCACAACGACACCCGGAATACCTATTTTTTCGGCTGCTATGACCACACGGGCCGCGTTCGGAGTGCAGATGCCGCATCCGCCGTTTCCGCTTATCACCACGTCGCAGCCTTTTTTCTTTAACACCGCTTGCAGGATTGCTGGTTCTGTCCAAGGTCTCTCACCACCCGCCGCGCGGACAGCGGCGTCGATTTCCGTGTAAGGAATGATCCTGATACCGGGATACTTCTTCTTCAGCGCTTCTCCAATTGCGGGCAGGGTAATATCGGCCTTGAACGTATGATTCCATACCAGGCAGACCGTTTTTCCCGCCAGGGTGTCCAGGCGAGCAGCCATCGTAATCATCTTCACCGTAGGATCGCCTAGAGGACTCACTACGCTGTAGACCGGCTCACCCGAGTTCTTTGGAAGGGGCAAACTACAGCTTCCATCGCAAGGCTCAGCAGGCGCGCTGGATGCCGGTTGAACCAAGCTTTTTGGAACGGCTGGAGCCTGATTGGCCTTTTGCGTCGATGCCTCGGCGCTAAAAGCCCCGGCTGGAGCTAAGAGCATCCCAGCAAAACCCACCAACAGGAAGACGATCATTCCGCCCGATTCTTTTCTCTTCATTGACGATTCCCTTGTGCAATTGTTCACGGGGGCCCTTTTTCCTTTGTCACGGCCACCGGACCCCACAGCAGTAGACTGACGTAACCGACATCTTGTTCCCGGACGGGGCCCTGTCACGTGCCCGCGACTGATTAAACCCCAGAAGCATGTGGAGGTTCCGCGGTCGGTCTCTCACGGTAGGGCCTGGTGTCGCCGCAGGGCCCGACAACGCCGCAGCCGATCTTGAGGTAGGGCCGGCCGAGGACGGCCGCACTTGCTCGTGCTCGCGAGTGGGCCTTGCTTGCCGGAGGCCGGCAGGGTATAGGTAGAGGTAGCGGTTGTCGGCTCGCCTTGGCGGTTGTCGTTGTAGACCCGTTTTCGAGCGAACAAGAGACAAGGCTTTTCGCATCGCGCAGCCGAGGCGAAAAGTCTGTTGGACGAAGTGCTTCGCCGCGGGAGGGAGGAGCGTGCGGGGGCGGGTTGGAGGGGCGAGTTGGGAAGGGGCGGTCGAGGCGATTGAGTTCGGGAGTTCCGGGGGAGTTCCGGGGACACCAGGGAGTTCCGGGGACACCATACGTAATTATCGTTTCGACGCCTTTTTCGGACCCGGTTTCTGCCGACGCAAGACGCGCCCAAGCCGCTTTTCCAGCCGCTTCTGAAATTCCTCGTCCCCAAGGACGCGGCCGGTGCGCTCGTGCTGGCGAAATGCCTTCAACGCTTCTTCGCTCACGGCGCTGGTGAGCAACCGACGCCAATTGCCGGCCATCGCCAGCAGCGGCGCCACACGCACCAGCGCGTTGTCCTTTCCCTTCAGGTGCGCCCGCGCACTGCTCCAAGGATAATCGCTCGGCGCCACGACCGGCTTCGCCCGCACCGGGTTGAGCTCAACATAGCGGGCCGCGGCCAGCAGATACCGCTCGTCCATGACGAAGGAGGCAAACCGTCCTTGCCGAAGATGCCCGCGCCACCCCTCGCGGAAATTGATCCGCCGCGTGTACCGGCGGTGCGCCTCGCCGATGCCCCGACGAAGGCCATCCTCCGACTGCGGCACCGCGATCAGATGCACGTGGTTGGGCATCAGACAATACGCCCAAATCTCCACGCCGTGCTCGTTGCACCACTGCCCCATCAACTCGACATAGGCCGCGTAATCCTCCTCGCCAAAGGACGTCGGCTGCCGACGGTTCCCTCGCTGGGTCACGTGATGGGGCATCCCCGGAACAACCACTCACGCCAATCGAGCCATGCCCCCAACCTAGCAAGACAGACCTTCCCGTCAAGAGTTATGTATGGTGTCCCCGGAACTCCGAAGTGCTCTGGGTCTGGCGCAAGTGGCTCTTGCGGCGACGACGGGCGTGGCGTGCCCGAGCCGGCTGGTTCAGCCGACTCCTGGACCGCTACCCCGTACCTTACCTGCGGGCAGTCCACTCGGTGTACCGAGGCGTAGCGAACGGATAACCTGAGGAACCGAATGCGTTAATCGCGCACGTTCGGGTCTGTGGGAGCCCCGGGCGGGCAACCGCCCGGGGCCACCCGGTCCGGAACTCCAGTGCCACAATCGCATGGTAGGGCGCTTGTGCGCCAGACGCAACCCTCGCGCTGCGGCGGGGCTACCGCATGGCCTGGTGAGCAAGTCCCGTCCGGCTCGCCTACCACTCGATGGAGATCGCCGCGGTGGTAACGCCGGCGCCCACGGAGCAGAGGATGAGCTTGTCGCCGGGCTCGAGGGAGTCTTCGACTTCGATCAGGGCCAGGGGAATGCTGGCGCTGGAGGTGTTGCCCACCCGCTCGACGTTCAGGTAGAAGCGCTGGAACGGGATTCCCGACCGCTTGGCGGCGGCCTTGAGGATGCGGCCGTTGGCCTGATGGGGAATGATCCACCGGGTCTCGGCCGGGCTCCAACCGGTCTTGGCGATCGCGTTGTGAATGATCGTGGCGAAGCTCTCGGTGGCGAACCGGAACATCGCTTGCCCGTCCATGCGGATCCAGGGGTCGATGTTCCCGTAGCCGTTGGCAATCACGTAGCCCGGCTCGTCGCGGCGGGCCATGTGGAGTCCGCGGGTGTCGGCCCCGAGGATCACTTCCCGGATGCGATGTCCGCCTTCGCCCGCGGAGATGATCGCCGCCCCGGCCGCATCGCCGAAGATGAAGCAGGTGGCCCGGTCGGACCGGTCGAGAAGCCGGGACTGGAGGTCGACCCCCACGGTGAGCACGTTCTTGGCCATCCCGGAGACGATCATCCCCCGGGCCATGGACACGCCGTAGAGCCAGCCCGAGCAGGCGGCGTTCAGGTCGAACGCGGGGATGGTGCCCAGGCTGAGGCGGTCCTGGAGGATGCAGGCGGTAGAGGGCATGGCCACGTCGGGCGTGGTGGTGGCGAGGATGATGGCGTCGACGTCCTTGGTGCCGATCCCCGCCTTGCGGATCGCCTCGAGGGAGGCGGCGTGGGCCATGTCGGAGGGCTTTTCGTCTTCATCCGCCCAGCGGCGCTCGCGGATGCCGGTCACCTGATAGACGTAGTCGGCGGTGATCTCCGGGAAGTTCTCGACCAGCTCGGCGTTGGTGACGACCCGCTTGGGCAGGTAGCTGCCCAAGCCCAGAACCGACACCGCCTGGGCGATTTGCCCTTGTGTATCGCTTGGGCGGGCAATCACGTGCGGAAAGCCGACCTCCGTGGCGGTGGCGGCCGGCGGGATCCAGTCCTTCATGCTCTGGTCGGAGGTCTCAATCTCCATCACGGGCTCGTCGTAGGAGACCGTCTCGCCCTCCAATCGCAGGAGCCGAATCACCAGGCCGCTCGACGGCGCCTCGAAGTCGAAGACCGACTTGGCGCTGTCGACCTGGGCCAGGACTTGCCCCTTTTCGAAATGGTCGCCTTCCGAGATACACCACTCGATGATCGTCGCCTCGGTCTCGGCGGCGCCTTGAGCGGGCAGATACAGCGATAGGCGGAAAGCTTTTTCGTCCATCAGCTCTCGCTCTTGGTGAGCATTGGTTCGCGCTCTCGCGCGGGTCTCCCGACCGCGCACCGCTTCTCGGCGAGGTCAGGAGACCTCCGCCGAGCGCACGTCTTCATCCATCAACTCTCGCTCTTGGCGAGCATCTGTTCGATGCCCGCTTCGATTCGATCCGGATTCGGTCGGTGGTGCGATTCCAGCTCCGGGGCGAAGGGGACCGGCACGTCGGGCGCCGCGATGAGCTGGGGCGGGCGCTTCAGCGCGGCGAAGGCTTGGCGGACCACCAAGGAGATGATCCGGTCGCCCAATCCCTGGGTCTCCCCGCATTCCTGAGCCACCAGGAGCCGCCCCGTCTTCTGGACCGACTTGACGATTGGCGCGATCTCCAACGGCTGGAGCACGAAGGGATTCCAGACCTCGACGGAACGGCCCGAGCGGGCCACGGCGGCCAGCGCGTCGTGGACCATCGCGCCGGTGGCGACCAGCGTCAGCTCGGTGCCTTCGGTGTATCGACGCGGCCGCCAAACGGACCGCAAGTCTCCGTCGAAATCGATCTGGCCGGCCTTGCTCCAATAGAGGAGCTTGTGCTCGAACACCAGGCAGGGGTTTCGGTCGTAGAAGCCGGCGACCAGGGCCTCGAAGGTCTCTTGGGGCGTAGCCGGGTAGAGGAGCTTCAGGCCGGGGAATCGCGACCAGAGGCCTTCGTACTCGCCCGAGTGAAATCCACCCATAGTCAGCCCGCCGCCGCACGGCAAGCGGAGCAGAATGGGCACCGGCGAGCCCGAGCGGAAATACCACGTTCCGGCGTTGAGCCCTAGCTGCGTGACGGCCTCCGTGGAGAAGTCGGCGAACTGGAACTCGAGGATCGGCAGGGCGCCGACCTGGGATGCGCCGATGGCGAAGCCGACCAGGCCCGACTCGCAGATCGGCATGTCGATCACGCGGCCCGGACCGTGCCGGTCGATGAGCCCCTTGCAGGTCTTGAACGCCGAGCCGTAGGTGCCGACGTCGAGCCCGGCCAGGAAGGACCGCGGATTGTTCGCCAGGATGTAGTCCAGGGCGCGATTCACCGCGTCTCCATTCTTGACTCGCTGGGCGGAGAACGGCTTGACGGTCGGCCTCGCGCCGGTCGCGTACGCCT
>Ga0307378_10013260_pt1 | contig 10444 bp, 12 predicted proteins | sample UN1MG_FD_202238 | JGI IMG/M metagenome (GOLD analysis project Ga0307378, IMG submission 202238) | Soil microbial communities from Risofladan, Vaasa, Finland - UN-1 | ecosystem: Environmental > Terrestrial > Soil > Coastal area > Acid sulfate soil | place: Finland: Risofladan, Vaasa | collected...
TTTCACCGAATGCGGTACGGTACGGTACGGTGGCCCGCTGCGCCTTGGCTAATCCCGATTTTTCGCGCGCGTTTACCTCGCATTAAGCAGAGTCTTAGAAATATTTTAGCGGGCTCTTTCAAGGGACCGCGTCGCGAGGTCTGATCTCATATTCGTGATTGGGTGGGGCTTTGCGTTAGGTGCTTCGGTACCTACATGCTTCTTAACGAACGTTAGGAGATCCTGCCATGACCGCAGCAAGTTGGGCGCTCCAGAGGAGCATCTACCAAGCCCTGGCAAACTCGTCCGAGCTGACATCGCTCCTTGGCGGGGCGGGCATCTATAGCGATGCGCCGGCGGCGGCGCAGTTTCCCTACATCACCCTCGGCCAGACGGTGAATCTGGACTGGAGCACGGGCACCGAAGACGGCACCGAGCACAGCCTGACGCTGCATGTGTGGTCGCGGGCCGGCAGTACGGTCGAGGTGCATGAGATCATCCAGGTGATCCGGATGCTGCTGCACAATCAACCGCTTACGCTCGAAGATCATTATCTGGTCAATCTCCGCCATGAGTTCACCGAAGCGCGGCTCGATGCCGACGGCGAGACCTTACATGGCATCGTGCGCTATCGCGCCGTGACCGAGCCGGCGCAGCAAGTGGCAGCTTGAGCCTTCCAACCGCGACTGCAGTGGTTGCCTTCTGTGACTGTTGTGGCCGGGCTTCGCGTCCGGCCATTACTTTTGGGGCATTGCCTTTTGCGGTCGGGGGCTCGCGTGGGTGGGCCGGGCTGGGCTATAGGGGGCGCTTCGCCACTGTCAGAGCGGAACCGAGGGAGCCCCGATGTCGCTGTGGAAGAAACTCAAGGATCTCGTCGACGGCGTTGACGCCGACGCCTCGCGCGCCGGCAATTTGCGCGAGGAGGAGCTGCGGCTCGCCTCCGGCGCGCTGCTCATTACCGCCGGCACGATCGACGGCAATTTTGACGCCGATGAAAAGCGCAAGGTCAAGGCCCTGCTGCAGACCCGCTTCGACCTGGAGGCGGGCGAAGTGCGCCGGCTGTTCGAGGAGGCGGGCGCGCGCGAGCGGGACGCGGTCGATCTCTACCGCTTCACCAGCGTTTTATGCCGCGAGCTCGACCAGGACGGGCGCAAGCGCATTGTCGAGATGTTGTGGGAGGTGGTGATGGCCGACGGCGTCGTGGACGAGTTCGAGTCGAGTTTGGTGTGGCGCGTGGCCGAGTTGATCGGCGTGTCGACGCGGGATCGCGTCGAGCTTCGCAAGATGGTCGAGGCACGGCTGGCGTAGCAATCCAAGTGGGTCGCGCCTGCGAAAGCGGGCAATGACGATCGAGATTTCAGGGCGGCTTCGGCCGCCCTTTTTGTTTGCGCGATTTCCGAACAACGCGAGGACCAATCATGACGGCGCAAAAGGGTAAGGACCTACTGCTGAAAGTGGATAGCGACGGGGCGGGCAGCTTCGTCACGGTGGCGGGCTTGCGGGCGCGGACGCTCGCCTTCAATGCGGCCTCGGTGGACGTGACCGACCAGGAATCCGCGGACGCTGGCGCGAGCTGCTGGAAGGCGCCGGCATCAAAACGGCGCGGGTGAGCGGCAGCGGCATCTTCAAGGACGCAGCTCCGATGAGACGCTGCTTCTTCGCCTGCGTGAGAAATTTCGCTTGGCTCCGAGGATTAGAGGCGAAAAGAACGTAACGGTCCTGCCAATAAACAAGCCTACAGCCAGTTGAAGATCTCTGAGCCGGGTTGGCCGAGCCGCTGGTATCCTAGCAACAGCGGGACGCTGACTGATCGGCCTAAGGCTCGGACGCCGCCTCTGAGTCGGACGGCGCGACCCCAGGCGCTACCCCCTCCTCAGGCTCCGGGCATTTCTCCGGCTCGGGCTCGGGTTCCGGCTCAGCCGGGGGCGGGGGATCTTGCGGCGTCGGAAAGTCGCGCAGATCGTTAGCGGCTTCCGGATATTGCCCCACGAGCATCTCCAGATCGCCGAACTCCACATCACGGGCCGGGTCGATGCCAGGCCAGGACGTGGCGCCGCCCAGGAACCAGCGGCGGTGGCCGGTGACGCGCGCGGTGTGGAACGTGCCGCCGGGCACGAAGAGCTGCACGAGCTGGCCGCCCATGACATTCGGCCCTATGATGGTGAGTTCGCTGGTGCCGCTCTCGTAGAGCATCAGCACCTCGATCGGGTCGCCGCCATAATAGTGATAGAGCTGATCGTTCTTCACGCGGTGCAGTTTGACCGGCGCTTGCGGTGTCACCATGAAGAATTGCGCGCCGCCTAGAGGCCGTCCGGTCTGGAACGGCGTGGGCAGCCCGCCCGGCGCGACATAGAGCGCGCTGCGATAGGTGTCGCGCGCATAACCGAAGATCTCCGCCGGCTCGAGCTTGAGCGCTTCGCGGACTTGCGCGGCCGTGACGTCGGACGGCATGGCCTTGCCCGGGTTGACCAGGGAGGAGGCCGGCGAGTCCGGTGAGAACACCGGGGCCGAGCCGGATGACGGATCCTCCATGGGGTCCGTCGTTGCGGTCAGCTCTTGGGCCGTGGCCGCGCGTGCCGACCACATCGCGGCGCCGGCGAGGCTCGCAGTCTTCAGAAATTTGCGGCGGCCGATCGGGGCCTTGTCTTCAGGCATGGCGGGTCTCTGGCGTGTCGCTGTTGGACATGACGGCGATTCTCTTGAGCGCCGCTCTATATCACAACCGATCCGATCCACGTTCGTTGCTGAGTGTCAAATGATCGAGACCGAGACCATCGTGGCCTGCGCGCGCGGCTGGCTCGGCACGCGCGTTCATGCGACGTTCATTGGCGCTCCTTTAGGGTTACCCACAAAGCAAGGATATTGGGACTGAGATGATGTTTCGGGCGATGAAGCGAACTGCCATTGCGGTACTGGCCGCGGTCATGTTGACCGCGGCCTGGACGCCCGCCGAGGCGGGCTGCCTGCCGTGGAAATCCGCCGGCGCACTCATCTCCAAGAACTCGCTCATTCCCGGCAATGTCATCTACAACAAGGTCCAGTCCAAGACCGGCGGAAAGGTCATCTCGGCCACGCTGTGCGAAAGCGGCGGTAACTTCGTCTATAAGATCGTCGTGCTCGGCAAGAAGGGTGACGTCACTAATCTCACCGTTGACGCGCGCACCGGGCAATTCTAGGAGGGCGCAGGCAGCGTCCTGAATAGGGAGGGTCACTGTTTGCGGCTTCTCGTGGTCGAAGACGATCCGGATCTTAATCGGCAGCTCGTGACCGCGCTCGGCGAGGCGGGCTATGCCGTGGACAGCGCGTTCGACGGCGAGGAGGGACACTTCCTCGGCGATACCGAACCCTATGATGCGGTCGTGCTCGATCTCGGCCTGCCCAAGAAAGACGGGTTGAGCGTGCTCGAGCAGTGGCGGCGCGACGACCGCAAGATGCCGGTCTTGATCCTCACGGCGCGCGAGCGTTGGAGCGACAAGGTGGCCGGCATGGATGCGGGCGCAGACGACTACGTGGCCAAGCCCTTCCATATGGAGGAGGTGCTGGCGCGGCTTCGCGCGCTCCTGCGCCGCTCGGCGGGGCACGCCCGTAACGAGATGGAATGCGGGCCGCTACGCCTCGACACCAAGACCGCGCGGGTCACGGTCGACGGGCAAGGGATGAAGCTCACCTCGCACGAATACCGCGTCCTCCATTACCTCATGCTGCATCGGGAGCGTGTGGTCTCGCGGACCGAACTCGTCGAGCATCTGTACGAACAGGATTTCGACCGCGACTCGAACACGGTCGAAGTGTTCATCGGGCGCCTGCGCAAGAAGCTTCCCATCGACCTCATCACGACAGTCCGGGGGCTGGGCTACCGCCTCACGGACCAAGAAGATGGGGCCTAAATCTCTCGCCTTTAGGCTTTTTGCCTCGTCCGCGGCGTGGACCCTCGTGGTCATCCCCATCGCCGCCATTCTCCTCGTCTCCCTTTACCGCCAAGCCGTCGAACGCAATTTCGACGCGCGCCTCAACGTCTATCTGACGAGCCTCGTGGCCTCGACCACAAGTGAGGGGGCGGGCACTCCCCAAGAACCAGCCAGTCTCGGCGATCCCATTTTCACCATCCCGTTCTCCGGGTGGTATTGGCAGATCAAGCCGCTCAAGGGCGCCAAGCGTCCGCTCTATATCTCGGACTCGCTGCTCGACCAGCAGCTCGACCTGCCGAGCAGCGACGGCATCGCCGCCGACGAGACCCTCACGCGCCGCAGCTACGCGCCGGGTCCTGACGACCAGAACCTGCGCATCGTCGAGCGCGAGATCCGGCCTGGCGGCTCCGACTCTGCGCCGTATTCCTATGCGGTGGCCGGCGATGCGGCGGAGATCGACGCCGATCTCGCCGAGTTCACCACCATGCTGATCCTGGCGCTCGCCGTGCTCGGGCTCGGGCTGCTGGCGGCGACCTTCTTCCAGGTACGCTTCGGGTTGCTGCCGCTGCGCGCCATCCGCCACGACCTCGCCTCGATCCGGTCGGGCGACGCGGAGAGTCTGCAAGGGGAGTTGCCCGACGAGATTAAGCCGCTCCAGACCGAGCTGAATGCGCTGATCCAATCCAATCGCGACATCGTCGATCGGGCGCGCACCCATGTGGGCAATCTGGCCCACGCCTTGAAGACGCCGCTCAGCGTGATCAGCAACGAGACGCGCAGCCATCAAGGCCAGCTCGCCGACAAGGTGCTCGAGCAGGCGGAGATCATGCGCACCCAGATCACCCACCATCTCGATCGGGCGCGGGTCGCGGCGCGCTCCGGCGTGATCGGCGATACGACCGACGTGACCCCGGTGCTCGCAGCGCTGGGGCGCACGCTCGACCGCATCTATGGCGAGCGCGGTGTGGCCGTCGAAGTCGCCACGAGTCCCGGCTTGAAGTTCCAGGGCGAGAAGCAGGACTTCGAGGAGATGGTCGGGAATCTGCTCGACAATGCCTGCAAATGGGCGACTGCGCGCGTCACGGCCCGTGCCGAGCGCTTGCCCGGCAGTTCCAGTTTCACCGTCGTCGTGGATGACGACGGCCCCGGGCTGACGGAGGCGGAGCGGGCGCGGGCGGTGAAACGGGGGCAGCGCCTGGACGAGAGTAAGCCTGGCTCGGGCTTGGGGCTCTCCATCGTGGCCGATCTGGCGCATCTCTATAAGGGCCGGTTCGAGCTCGAACCCTCGCCGGAAGGGGGCCTGCGAGCCCGTCTGACCCTGCCGGCTGCTTGAAATTTAACCGTTTGCTCTCTTGCAACCTATTTTGGCCAGATTTGTTATTCTTAAGGATCGTCTGAGACGCTAAACTCCAGCACTTCAGTCTCTCGCCGGGGGCCGACTGGTTAACAAGGCCGAGGGGAAACAAATGAGATTCACGCCGATCATCGCTATCGCGCTTTTGCCTGCTTTTCTCGTGGCTTGCGGCCCGGGTAACAAGCAGGGCACGGGCACCATTCTTGGCGCCGTCGCCGGCGGTGCGGCCGGCGCTGCCATTGGCGGTAAGAAGAACCGTATCGGCGGCGTAGCGATCGGCGCGATGGCGGGCGGTATTCTCGGCAACCTGATCGGCGCGGACATGGACGAACGCGACCGTAAACTCGCGGCTCAGGCGGAATATCAGGCGCTCGAATATGGTCAGGCGGGCCAGGCGACGCCGTGGAACAACCCATCCAACCAGCATCGCGGCCAGATCGTGCCGGGCAAGCCGTACAAGCAGGGCAGTTCATTCTGCCGTCCCTACACCCATACGATCTATATTAGCGGCCAGCCGCAGACGGCTCGTGGCACAGCCTGCCGGGGGCCGGACGGCACCTGGAACCCGGTCGGCTAGTCGGTCTATCGTCCGCGTGGGCTTGGCTTTCGCCGGACATTGCGGCGAATTAATCCGCGTGCGCCGGCCGGACCTTGCCCCGCCAAGCGCCTTTCCCTATGCCTAGCCCTGCTTTGGCTTTTGGAGGCTCGCGCCGCTCGTGCTGCTTTGGGTCATTCTCGCCGGCCTTACGGCCATCGTGTTGTTCTTCCTGTTGCGCCCGCTTGTGGGCGGCGACGGGCGGGAGCCCGCGCGCGAGGCGTTTGACGCCGCCGTCTATCGCGATCAGCTCGAGGAGATCAACAGCGACCGCGCCCGCGGGCTGATCGGCGAGGCGGAAGCTGAATCCGCCCGCGTCGAGGTGGCGCGCCGGCTGCTCGCCGCCGACGCCCAGACGCCGAAAGGGCTCGGCGCAGGCAGCCGCGGCGGACCGGCCCGCGCGGCGCTGATTGCCGTAGCCTTGGCGCTTCCGCTCGCCGCGCTCAGCCTCTATCTCTTTTACGGTTCTCCCCGCCTTCCCGATCAACCGCTTGCCGCGCGCCTGACAGATCCCGCATCCGAGCAGAATATCTCGGCACTGGTCGCACGGGTCGAGGCGCGCTTACGCGCTCACCCGGAAGAGGGCGAAGGCTGGGATGCGATCGCGCCCGTCTATTTGAGCGTGCGCCGCTATAGCGATGCGGCGGAGGCCTATGCACAGTCGATCCGGCTGCTCGGGGCCACGGCGAACCGTCTTTCCGGCTTTGGCCAGGCGCTGGTCCTGGAGAAGGGCGGCCTCGTGACAGAAGAGGCACGGGGGTCGCTCGAGCGCGCGCTGGCGCTCGATGAAACTCTTGTCGAGCCGCGTATTCTCATCGCCATCGCCAAGGAGCAGGACGGCGACTATACGGCCGCCATCGAAGGCTGGCGCGGGTTGCTGAAGAAGGAAGGCGCCGATGAGGCCTGGCGGGCGATGGTGCAGACGCGCATCGCCGATGCCGAGGCGCATCTTTCCGGCAAGCCGCCCGCGGCCCACGAATTGGCGCCCCAAGACGGTATGGCCGGCCCGAGTGCGGCGGATGTCGCCGCGGCGCAGAATATGAGCCCGGCCGACCGTCAGGCGATGGTCGAGACCATGGTGCAACGGCTGGCCACACGGGTTGAGCAGAACAGCGACGATCTTGCCGGTTGGCTCCGGCTAGTCCGGGCCTATACGGTGCTCGACCGCAAGGACGAGGCGCGGCAGGCGCTGATCCGCGCTAGGCGCCAGTTCGCCGGCAATGTGCAAGCCATCGAGCAGCTCGACGCGCTCGCCGCGGAGCTTGGATTGAAGTCATGACACGGAAACAGCGTAGAGGCGTTTTGATCGGCACATGCCTGGTGGTGCTCGGTGTCGCCGTGGGGCTTGTGCTCTACGCGATGCGAGACTCCATCGTGTTCTTCTACGGTCCGAGCGATGTGGCCGAGATGCAGATGTCCCCGGGACAGCGGTTCCGGCTCGGCGGTCTCGTCGAGACGAGCAGCGTGGAGCGGGGCGAGGGCACGACCGTCCGCTTCGTGATTACCGACGGGGCGAAGACATTGCCCGTGACCTTTACCGGCGTGCTGCCGGATCTGTTCCGCGAAGGGCAGGGGGTGATCGCCGAAGGCACGCTCGAGCCCGACGGCGTGTTCCATGCCGACAACGTGCTCGCCAAGCACGACGAGAATTACATGCCGCCCGAGGTCGCGGCGAAGCTGAAGGAACAAGGCGTGTGGCAAGGCGATGCCGGCGCGGACGCGTCGAGCGCAACCAACTAGGATAGGCGGAGATGATTGCCGAGACCGGCCACTATGCGCTGATCCTCGCCCTTGGCGTCGCCATCGTACAGATGCTGGTGCCGCTTATCGGTACGCGCACCCGCGACCCGCAGCTGACCGCCGTCGCCGTGCCAGCCGCGCAGGCCGAATTCATTCTGATCGCGATTGCCTTCATCGCGCTAATGACGGCTTACGTCACCTCGGATTTCTCCGTAGCCAATGTCTGGCAGAACTCCCACTCGGCCAAGCCGCTGCTCTACAAGATCTCCGGCGTGTGGGGGAACCATGAAGGTTCCATGGTCCTGTGGGTGCTGATCCTCGCGCTGTTCGGCGCAGCGGTCGCGACCTTCGGCAACAATCTGCCGCGTCAGCTCCAGGCCAATGTGCTTGCGGTGCAAGGCTCCATCGCGGTCGCCTTTCTGCTGTTCATCATCATCACGTCCAATCCCTTCATACGCCTCGATCCGGCGCCGTTCGACGGGGAGGGGCTGAACCCGGTGCTCCAGGACCCGGCGCTCGCCTTCCATCCGCCCTTCCTCTATGCGGGCTATGTCGGCTTCTCTATGGCGTTCTCATTTGCCGTCGCCGCGTTGATCGACGGCCGCATCGACGCGGCCTGGGCGCGCTGGGTCAGGCCGTGGACGCTCGCCGCCTGGATGTGCCTCACCATCGGCATCGCCATGGGTTCGTGGTGGGCCTATTACGAGCTCGGTTGGGGCGGGTTCTGGTTCTGGGACCCGGTCGAGAACGCCTCCTTCATGCCCTGGCTTGCGGGCACGGCGCTGCTCCATTCGGCGCTGGTGATGGAGAAGCGCGACGCGCTCAAAGTCTGGACCATCCTGCTCGCCATCATCACCTTCTCGCTGAGCCTCATGGGGACATTCCTCGTGCGCTCCGGCGTGCTCACCTCGGTGCATGCCTTCGCCGTCGATCCGGCGCGCGGCGTCTTCATCCTCGCCATCATGGGCGTGTTCATCGGCGGCGCGCTCTTGCTGTTCGCCTGGCGGGCGCCGCTGCTCAGCCAAGGCGGGTTGTTCGCGCCGATCAGCCGCGAGGGCAGTCTGGTCCTCAACAATCTCCTGTTGACGGTGGCGTGCGCTGCCGTGCTGGTCGGCACGCTCTATCCGCTGGCACTTGAAGCAATTACCGGCGAAAAGATCTCGGTCGGCGCGCCGTTCTTCAACCTCACCTTCGTGCCGCTCATCGTGCCGCTGCTGATCGCCATGCCGTTCGGGCCGCTGCTGGCCTGGAAGCGCGGCGATCTTTTGGCGGCGGCGCAGCGCTTGACGGTGGCGGCGATTGCCGCGCTCGTCGTGATGATCGTGGTGCTCGCCGTGAACCAGCGCGGACCCTGGCTGGCGCCGCTCGGCATCGGTGTCGGGATCTGGCTGATCATGGGGGCCGCCACCGAGATCGCCTATCGCGCCAAGCTGTTCGACGCCTCGTGGTCGGACTCATGGCGGCGGGCGCGCAACCTGCCGCGCGCGGCGTTCGGCGGGGCGCTGGCCCATGCGGGCATGGGCGTCATGGTGATCGGCCTGGTTTCCACCACGGCGTGGCGCTCCGAGCGCATCGAGGCCTTGGCGCCCGGCGGTACGCTGGACATCGCCGGCTATCATCTCGTGTTCGCGGGCGTGGCACCGCGCCAAGGCCCCAATTACAGCGAGCGGGTCGGGAAGTTCGTCGTTACGCGCGGCGGCAGCCCCGTTACCGAGCTCACCCCGTCGAAGCGCGCTTTCGCCGTGGAGAAGAGCGCCACCACGGAAGCCGGCATCCACAATAGCTGGCGCGGCGACCTCTATGTGGTGCTCGGCGATCAGCTGAAGGACGGCGCCTACAGCGTCAGGGTCTATTTCAACCCGATGGTGCGGCTGATCTGGATTGGCGCAATGATCATGTTCTTCGGCGGCGGGGTGTCGCTGTCCGACCGCCGCTTGCGGGTCGGCGCGCCGAAACGGGCGCGGCCCAAGTTGGCGACCGCCACGGCGGCCAAGTGAGGGCGGCGCCGTGACGATGTCCTTGCGCCGGTCTTTTGTCGCCGTGCTGTTGTCTTGCGCGATCGGCCTGGTGGCGGTCGGTCCCGCCGGCGCGGTTCAGCCCGACGAGATTTTGCAAGATCAGGCGCTCGAGGCGCGGGCCCGGGCGCTGTCGGCGGGCTTGCGTTGCCTGGTCTGCCAGAACCAGTCGATCGACGATTCGGACGCGCCTTTGGCCAAGGACTTGCGGGTGCTCGTCCGCGAACGGCTGAAGGCGGGCGATTCGGACGCGGAGATCATCGATTTCGTGGTGGCGCGCTATGGCGAGTTCGTGTTGCTGAAGCCGCGCTTCACCCCGCATAATTGGCTGCTGTGGTTCGCCACGCCGCTCGCGCTTCTCATGGCATTTGCCGGCATCGTCATCGCCTATCGCCGGCGCGCGGTGGCGGAGAAGCCCAAGCCACTGACCGCCAACGAAAAGCGCCGCTTGAAGCGGATCATGGGCGAGGGCTGACAAGCCGCGAGGACAGCCGCTACGAAGCCCCGTGAACGCCCTGAAAGCCAGTGTGTTCGCCGGCCTCAACCTTACCGAAATTTAATCCCGCCGAAACCGCGGCGTAATTGGCGAAGGCCTATATGTAAGCGTCTGCCCCTGGAGAGATCGGGGCTAGGCACGATCAACGGGATTTTTCCTTCTCAGGAGAGAGGTGACGACTAATGAACACTGACCAGAGCCCTGCCGCGAATGAGAGCCCGCGAGTGCGGAAGCTGACCCGCAAGCCCGCGCTCCTCGCCGCTGCTGCCCTGATCGCGACCGGCGCGTTGGGATTGACGCTCGGGAACGTTGTGCCGTTCGCGGCTGCCGAGACAGCCCAGCCGGCGCAGACAATCG
>Ga0307378_10013262_pt1 | contig 10443 bp, 7 predicted proteins | sample UN1MG_FD_202238 | JGI IMG/M metagenome (GOLD analysis project Ga0307378, IMG submission 202238) | Soil microbial communities from Risofladan, Vaasa, Finland - UN-1 | ecosystem: Environmental > Terrestrial > Soil > Coastal area > Acid sulfate soil | place: Finland: Risofladan, Vaasa | collected...
TTCAGTTCAACGAATCCTATGACAACCACGAGCACGGCATTTACCACAGCAACAGCGGCGACTATCCCATCATCCGCGGCAACCGCAGCCACCACAACGACGGCTGCGGGATCCACATCAACGGCGACCGGAACATGGGCGGGGATGGGTTGATCTCGCACGCGCTGGTGGAGCGGAACATCATCTGGGAGAACGGCCGCGCCGGTGGCTCCGCGATCAACTGCGACGGCGTATCAGACAGCGTCATCCGCAACAACCTCTGCTACAACAACCACGCCTCAGGCATCTCGCTCTACGCCATAGATGGAGCGGAGGGGTCGAGCCGCAATCAGGTCTACCACAACACGGTGGTCATGGGACCGGACGGCCGGTGGGCCCTCAACATCCCCTGGTGGCGGCGCCGGTCAGCGCCGGTCGGGAATCGGGTGGCTAACAACATCTTCTACAGCTCCAACCCGCAGACCGGGGCGATCATAATCTGGGGCGAGAAGGCGCTCGGCGGATGCGACCACAACATCGTCGCTGGCCGCTTTGCCGCGGATGCAGTGATTGCCGAAGACGCTGAGATCGACCACTTGAGTCTCGACCAGGGCGCAGCCCTGCGGCCCGCCGAGGGAGGGAACGAGGTGATCGATCTGAAAGAATGGCAGCAGTTGGGATGGGACGTGCATTCGCGCGAGGCTTTGCCCGACGACCTGTTCGTCAATGTGGCCGAACATGATTACCGGCTGAGCAAGAACTCCCCGGCTATCGGCGCGGGCAAGGCACTCCCGGATGTGACAGACGACCTCCTGGGCCGGTCGCGGGGCGAAGCACCCGCCGATGTGGGCTGCTATGCCGCGGGCGAGGGTCCGAGCTAGCTCGCGCACACCGGTTTGTGGCTGTCACGGAGCGATAGGACACCGTGTGCTTGTGACGCGGCGATGAAACCGGCCTGACGGGCACAGGTGAGCGCGTGAGTTTCTGGGCACCACGCGAGCCTAGCCCGAACGCCCCTACAACGACTCCGCGATACAGCGCATCGCGGTGAGGTTGACCTCCGCGGCGAAGTCAGTCTGCAGTGCGGTGGCGTGGACGTCCGGGAGCTGGCCGACGTTCTCGTACCAGATGCTGTAGACCGGCGCTTCCCCTGCTGTCTCCCCGCCCTCTTTCCCGGGGTAGCGCTCGAGGGTGAGTTGGCGCGGCGCGGCGTCGGTCAAGTAGCGGATCAGGTAGCGGTTCTTCAGGTTGCCGACGATCTGCTCTGACAGCAGCCGGAGCACATCCGGGTTCGGGCCGGAGCCGCCGAGTATGGGCGCGCCGGCCATCTCGTGAGCGTCGATGGAGCAGACTCGGTTCGGCTCCGCGCGCAGGCGTTCTTCGATCTGCGCCTCCGGCTCGGAGCCCCGTGCCGTGCCCTTGAAGTCGAAGATCCACGGCTCCAGCACCTCGTCGGTCCAGCCGCGGAAGCGCGCCCAGTCGTCGCGGAGCTGTCGGTTCAGGTCGACGCCGTTGGCGTTGTGCCGGCAGCCATGCCGGTAGCCAAAGGGGTTGAGCAGCGGCACGCCCACGACGCAGAAACGCTCCAGATCGATGATATCGCCCGCCAGCAGGCGCTCCAGTGTCACGAGTGTCCCATAGGCATTCTCCCACTCCATGCCGTGCTTGACCGAGATGACCTGAAAGCGCGGCCCCTGGTCGTTGCCGAAGCGCACCGAGAGGATGGGCGTGTCCTCGGACGAACGGCCCTCATCCCGCACCTCCACGTCGGCCGCGCGGCCCGGGAGATCGGCGAGCGCGCGGACTCTGTCGAGAAGCTCCTCCGGGCTGAGCTTCCGGTTCTCGTACCGGCCGTAGCGCACGGTCCCACCGAACAGGTTGCCGGCCGGGAGATACTTCGAAAACGTTCCCCGGTGCAGGATCCAGGGATCGCCTTCTGTCAGGCAGAGGTCGAGGGGGCTGAACAGGTCGTAGGCGAGGGTGACGCCGCCGCTCTCGAAGCGTTCCTCGATCCACATCGCGCCCCCCGTCACGGTGGAGCGGGCGAGGATCGTGCGGCCGGCGGCCGGGTCGTCGTCACACAACACTTCACGATACGCGTAGTGGCCGATGCCCGGTTCGTCGATATCCGAGCTGTTGCGGTACCAATAGACCTCATCGCCCACAGCGAAGCCCCGCGTGATGGGGTCGGACTCCGCCACAACCCGAAGCTTATGCCGCTCGGCGCCCGCATTGCGGAACCTGAACTCCAGTCCGGATCCCCGGGCGTACTCGTAGAGGTGGCTCACCACTCGCGCGCCGGTCCGCCGGGCGTGCTCGCGGATTGCGCTGTAATCCATCAGGTCAGCGGTCTCCGCGCGGCGGGTAAGAGTCCACACGCGGGAGTAGGGAGCGAGCTTCTCCGCGCTGATCGGCCCCTTCGTCAGGTCGTGCTCGTCCACCAAGTCCGGGTAGAGTGTCCTCAGGTCGCGGGTCGAGTAGTAGTCCGGGGAGTCGCTCACCACGAGGATGCGATCGCTTCCGGCAGCCATGAAAGATGCCTCCTGTACCCGTCAACGGCCGGTCAAGCCGGCCTGAGGGGTTCGGGAGGTAGTTGCTGGGTCCTGCTTCTGTACCGTCTGAGCTCAACGAGCGAGGGGCCGGCCTGGTGTCACGGGCCCTTGACGGGCACAACAGGGATCGGCGCGCGGCCGAAGGAGACGCGCATCCCCCTTTTGGCCGAGGTGCGGGCGTTACCGACGTGAGCCCCAGAGTTCGCGTCGGAACTATGTGTCGATGTCAGATGGCGGTGGGACGGCTCGGCAGTTCATTCGCGTCCCGTCTTCTGCGCTCTCGCGGCCGTCGCCCTACTACTCACGAGGTAATGCCACTGGTCTGGGCACCCGAACCGATGTCCCAAGCCCACTTCACACATACATCACCCAGAATACCCAGCCGGCTGCGCCAGTTGACAGTCAGGTGAACTGAGGCTACGATATACCTGCAAGTTACATGCAGCCGCCCAAGCACAGCCCTGGCATTCGGTTCAGGCCCTGCACCTCTACGAACGTATCGCCAGGGATTCAGCAGTTCGACCAGTGGCTGGGGCGTGTAGATGAAGCGCGCCGTAGCTTCTGGAACGGAGACCGTGGGCTGCCAAGACCTTCATAACCTCATATACGGGCCTGTCCCCTCCTGGCGGCTTGGCCGGTCCCTGGGCGTGGACACGGTGTCGCAGCCGGTCAAGACATGCTCCTTCGCCCCTGCGCGGTCATGCCGCTGCCACCAGATGCTCTGGCCGAGGTCACGGCCGCATTCCAGGGGCTGCACGCCGTTTCGGTCTATCAGGCCGAGCGCCCGGCAGTCAGGCCTCTTGACATGGAGGAGACCCTGCGTAGGAGACCAGCGCTGTAAGACACCCACTGAGAACACTCGACGGAGAAAGGAACGCGCGCGTGACACATACGGACGTCGTAGTCATTGGTGGAAGCGCGGCGGGCATCACCGCCGCCATTACCGCCAGCCGGCACTATCCCGAGAAGAAGCGCTTGGTCATCCGGCAGGAAGAGCAGGTGCTGATCCCGTGTGGTATCCCCTACATCTTCGGGACAGTGGGGAGTCCTGAGAAGAACCTGATCCCGGATGAGGTGCTCGCGAAGAACGGGATTGAGCTCCTTATTGACGAGGTGACGGAAGTCGACCGTGAAAAGGGCGAGGTAAAGACCGCTGGCGGCGAGACCATCGCCTATGACCGGCTTATCATGGCCACAGGGTCGCTGCCGGCGATGCCGCCCGTCCCGGGCTTCCAACTGAGCAACGTCTTCCCTGTGCTCAAGGATGTCGCTCAGCTCCGCAAGATGCAGCAGGTGCTGAAGGATGTCTCCGACTTGGTTATCATCGGCGGCGGGTTCATCGGCGTCGAGTTCGCCGACGAGTGCAATAAGGCGCTCCAGGCCAGTGTGAGCATCGTGGAGATGCTGCCGCGGTGCCTCATGCTGGCCTACGATGAGGAGTTCTGCGCCCAGGCAGAGCAGTTGCTCTCCGAGCGTGGGATCACGCTCATCACGGACGCCAAGGTGGCTCGCATCATGGGTGAGGATCGCGTTGAAGGTGTAGAGCTGGCCGACGGAAGAGCCCTTCCCGCACAGGCTGTCATTCTGGGGATCGGTGCCACGGCGAACGTGAATGTCGCCAAGAACGCCGGTTTGCCCATCGGACCGACGGGCGGGATCGCTGTGGATCGGACCATGCGCACCTCTGACCCCCGGGTCTTCGCCTGCGGCGACTGCGCCGAGAAGTTCTCCTTTTTCGGCGGCCGCCCCTCGCCTCTGAAGCTGGCCTCCATCGCCACGGCCGAAGCCCGTGTCGCCGGCGCGAACCTCTTCGGAATCCGGCGCGAGAACATCGGGACCGTTGGCGTGTGGTCTACAGTCATCGGCGAAACCGCGTTTGCCACGGCCGGTCTGACGGAGAGTCTGGCCGCGCGCCATGGATACGACTACGTGGTCGGCACGGCGGACGCGATCAATCGCCATCCCGGCGGCATGCCCGGCGCCCGCGCGATGAAGGTCAAGCTCGTGTTCGAGAGGCGCAATGGAGTGATCCTGGGTGGCCAGGTCATGGGCGACAAGGCCGCGGGCGAGGTCATCAACGCCATCAGCGCCTGTGTCCAGCAACGCATGACCGCCGAGGACATCGCCATGTTCCAAACGGGAACACACCCAGCGCTGACGGCATCCCCGATCGCGTACCAGTTCGTCAACGCGGCGGAAGCGGCCATCGCCGCACTGCGTTGACGCGGCGTCCAAAGGAGGGAACCGATGCCCCGTATTCTGATCATAGATGACGACGCTGACTTCCGGGAGGCATGTCGCCTCCCCCTGGAAGAGGTCGGGTTCGAAGTCTCGGAAGCCAATGACGCCGACGCCGGATTCCAGAAGGTCCGCTCCGAACGTCCTGACCTTGTGGTTTTGGACGTTCTCATGCCGAGCGAATATGAGGGCTTCGATCTGGCGCGACGCATCCGGGAGGAGCTCAAGCTACTCGACCTGCCAATCCTCATGCTGAGCGCGGTGCACGAGAGAAAGAAGCCACCCTATCGGTTTGCGCCGGACGAGGTGTACTTGCCGGTGGACGAGTTTCTCGACAAGCCGGTGCCCTCCGACGCGCTGGTGAGAAAGATCCAGGAAATGCTGGGACTCCATCGGGAGGAGCCGGAAGAGCCGCTGTAGCGACCACGGTGTCTATGTCCTATGATTGTGCTCGCCAATAATCCCGTCCAGGCACTCCCGGCCGGGGTGACGCATTCCGGCCAAACGCAGCGGCGGGAGCCCCAACACGAGCGCTCCCGCCGCGAGGTGTCCCGCTTCACCGATGCCCCGTCAGGCCCGGACGGCGCCCTCGCGGGATCGGCTGTCGAAAGCACGAGCTAGAAATGCCAGGACAGGCTGCCGCTTACCCACCGGCCGGGCCGCGGGTAGAACAGCAGATCCTGGGCCTCGACGTTGAAGATGTTCTCGACCGCGAGGCTGAGCTTCGTGTTCTCGTTGACGGCGTGCGTGTACTTGTAGTTCACGCAGGTGAAGCCGGGGATGCGCGGAGGAACCGTGACGTTCCACGGATCGCCGACGAAGGTCGGCTCGTCCACATCGGTCCGCCGCGGACCGTAGGCGAGGACCTCTACCGAGTGTTTCCCGCCATTGGCATCTTCGAGGCTGACGCCGGCCTTCGCGCTGTGGCGAGGGTAGACCGTCCGGAAGGCCACAACGAGAGGTTCGTCGTTCACCATGTCTCGTGAATCGAGATAGGTGTAGTTCACGTGGCACGAGCCGACTCGCCAGGTATCTTGCCACGAAAGCTCTATGCCGCGAACCTGCGCGGTGCCCACATTGAAGAACTGGTTGCTCGCATCCGCCACAATCAGGTTGTCCAGGTCGCTCTGGAACACCGATACCTCGAGCGTGCTCGATCCGGGAGCCCAGGACATGTCGGCCTGATAGGTCCAGCCGAGTTCCGGGTCGAGCGCCGGGTTACCGACCCACATGCCCTGCCCGTAGAGCTCCATCAGCTTCGGGAAACGCCGGTTCCGCGTGAAGGCCAAGCGCAGCCGCCTGCTCTCGTCGAGCTTCCGGTGCCAGCTGCAGAAGGGGGAGACAATCGCCTCGCCGGGCTCCTCGTCGTCGTACCTTCCGCCGAGGGTGAGCGTGCTGTGGTCTCCTGAGGGGAACGAATGCTGCGCGAACAGCGACCGGGCGCGTTTGGCGTACTCCGACCAGCGTTCATCCGGCACTGCGCCCCAGAAACGCATGGGCATGGGACCGGCGAAGGTGTAAACATCCTTCTGCCACGATCCGCCCCAGCTCCATACCCGTTCCGGCTGCGGCCGGAGGTCGTGGCGGAACTCAGTGCGCAGCAGATCGTAGTCCCAGAGCATGAAGCGCTCTTCCTCATGGTCGGTGAACCACTGGTTCCACTGCTGCGTCCCGGAGAACCAATAGGGAGAGACGCGCACCATCAGATCGGACCTGTCGCTCAGCGTCCGTTCGTAGGTGATGGAGCCTTTCGGCTGGGAGACGTCCGTCCACTCGGCCGCCCACTTGTCGGCCGGATTGGGCCCTTCCGGGCGCGGTCCGAACTTCTCCCCGAAGAGATAGGAGCCCACGAGGCTCAGCTTCGAACGATCGTCGGGTGTGAGCACGACCTTCGCGGCGGCGTTATTGAGGTCCATGTCACAGTGCGGCAGCCAACCGTCCATCTCGCTGTGCGTGAGAGATAGGAAGTAGTTCTTCTCGCTGGAGCCGCCGCCGACGTTCACATCGAGGAGGCGCTGGCCGAAGTCGCCGACAGTCGCCGACACATCCACGCCCGGATGCCTATCGCCCGTCTTCATATCCAGCAGGATGAGGCCCGCGATCGTGGTCCCCGGATACTTGGGCGGCGTGGGGCCTTTGAGCAGGCGGACCGTATCGATGGCGGCCATGGGGACGAAGTTGAGAAGGTAGGGCCGGCCGATGGGATTGAGGGGCACGCCCTCCAGAAGCAGCTGGGTCCACTCCGAGCTGTTGCCTCGGATCGTAATCAGCGGTGCCCCGGCCGGACATCCGGTCAGCGTGTCGGCGCCCGGCAGACGTTGGAGAACATCGGAGATATAGGGAGCGTTCACCATCTCCTCTATCTGCTCCGACGTAACCACGTCCACTTTGGCGGGCCACTCGTGGGTCCCAATGACCTCCATCTCGATCTCGACGTTGCTTTCCTCTGTCTCTTGGGTCTCCTCGGACTGCACGATGGCTCCCGGGTCCCCCCCGGACACAGCCACCGGCTCCCCTTGCGACTCGGCGAAAGCGGGTGCTCCGACTATCGCCAGGCAGAGGCCCAATAGATAGCACAACACGGCTCGACCCATAAAGATACCTCCTCCGGATAGTGGTCTTTGCGGCGGCCCCGTCGCTCGCCGTGAATCCAGCGCCCCCTCGGCCAGACTCCATGCTCGCAGCTATCTATCCTCGAGCATGTGAATGGCGCTGGTATCGATAGAGACCTGGATCGGGTCTCCGACTTGCAGGCCGAGAGCCTCATGTTCCTGTCGGCTGAGAGTGGCGACAAGTGGCACTCCGGCATCGAGCGTCACCTCGTGGGTAGGCCCCATCCACCGCACATCGCGGACGACGGCCTCGAACGCAAGACCATCTGGCGACGGTTCGCTCCGGCCAATGGAAATCTGGTCGGGGCGGATGCAGATACAGTAACCATCCAGCGGGCGCTGGTCAGTTCCCTCCAGGCGGCTCGCGAGCGGGCAGGATGCAGCCTCTTGATCCCGGCGGGGGTAGATGTTGCTGATGCCCAAGAAGCTCGCTACCGTGCGGCAGATCGGCTTGGTGAAGACCTCCCGCAGAGTGCCAGTCTGGAGCAGGCGCCCCGCGTGGCAGATAGCGATATGCGAAGCCAGGCTGAATGCCTCGGTGAAGTCGTGTGTTACATGCAGAACCGTTAGGTTCAGACGCCTGTGAATCTCGGCGAGGTAAAGGCTGAGCTCCTTCGTGGTCGCGCTGTCGAGCGCCGACAGCGGTTCATCGAGGAGCAAGAGCTTGCAGTCGAGAACGAGGGTTCGGGCGAGCGCGACGCGCTGGCGCTCGCCCCCGCTCAACGTCGTCACGTCGCGGTGCAGGAGGTGCGATATCTGAAGCAGTCCGGCCGCGGACTCGGCTTTGTCTCTCGCAGCCTTGCTGGGTGTTTCCCGCTCTACGAGGCCGTAGGTGATGTTCTCGAGGACGTTCATGTGGGGAAACAGCGCGTAGTCCTGGGGGACGTACCCAATACCGCGTCGCTCCGGCGGGAGATCGGTTATGTCCCGACCGTTGAGCAGCACTCGCCCGCGATCCGGACGGTGAAGTCCGGCCGCGCACTCCAGCAGCACCGTCTTGCCGGCCCCGGTCGGCCCCGCGAGACAGACATACTCACCCTCCTCCACGGTGAAGCTGACGTCGTGGAGAGAGAACTGCCCGAGATCTATGGAGATGTTGCTGAGTTCGAGCATGGGCCTAGAACAGGAACCCCTGGTTTCCGAGTCGCTTGAAGAGAACCAGCGTCACGACGGCGAGGATCAGGAGAATCAGCGTGCCCGCAACGGCCTCTTCGAGCCGCCCGATGGAGTTGTTGAGGAAGATGGAGGTGGGCAGTATCTCTGTCCGATAGCGAGTGGCTCCACAGAACATGACGACCGGTCCGAAGAGCCCCAGGCAGCGCGCCCAGCTCAACACGCCTCCGGCGATGATGCCGTTTCGCGCGAGGGGGAGCGTCACCCGCCGGAAGGCCCGCCACTGGTTGGAGCCCAGCGTCCGGGCCACCGCCGGGAGCCGCGCGTTCACGCTCTCGAGCGCCGCGCGGACGCTCCGCACGGCGAAGGTCATGGTGGCGAAGAACTGAGCGACGACGATGCCAACCTGCGAGTGGGGCAGGAAGAGCCCCATCTCCTCCATCGGATCGCCCAAGTAGTAGCCGAAGAGAATCAATAGCGCGAAGCCGGCGGCAACTGGCGGGAGAACAATGGGAAGGTCGAGCAGTGTGTCGACGACCGAGGAAAAGGGAAACCGGTAATTCGACAGCGCGTACCCGGCGGGGACGGCGAGCAGCATCGAGACGGCCGTGCTGATGGTGACCGTGGCCAGGGTCAGCTTGATGGAGAACAGGGTCTCATCTGCTGTTGCGGCCTTCAGGAACGTCCTCACATCGGTATAGGCGATCAGCGCAACCACCACCGCGCCGACGAATACGACCTCGAACGCCAACGCACCGATGGCGCTGTACCGGAAGAGCCGCTCGCGCGCGGCGTGTCGGTCGGCGATCTCTGTGGCCATCGGGGCAGCGGGCTGGGACATGGCGTCCTTTCCTAAGCGGCCGGCTTCGGCGCCGCGCGCACACCCTCGGGGCGCTCCGTGTTGAACCCGTGCTTGTGAAAGATGGCTGCCGCTTCCTCAGAGGCGATGAAGTCCATCAGCTTGTGCGCCTCCGCCGGTTGCCTCGAGCAGGTCAGCGTCGTCACGAGCACCTCGGCAACTTCGTTGTACTGCGCCTCGATCGGGATCGCATCGACGTTCTTGGCATGTTGGGCCGCGACGGCATCCCACATGATGCTTGCGTCGACAGCGCGCAGGGAGACAGCGTTTGCGAGTTCGGGAATGCAGCCGGCTTGCATGGTGACGTTCTTCTGAACCGCCTCCTTGAGGCCCGCGCGCGAGAGGATGCGCTGCGTCACCGGCCCGACGGCCAGCGCCTCCGGGTCGCCGATGGCGACTCGCAGGCCGGGACGGCTGAGGTCGTGCAGGGAGCGGATCTGTTTCTCATTGCCTTTCTGCACCGCGATGACGGGGAGGAAGTACACGACAGGCTTCTCCTCCGCGATGAAGCCGCGCTCGCGCGCGAGATCGACGTAGAAAGACTCACCGGGAATGTAGAGGTCGCCGCGCCGAGTCGAGTTGAGGTCTGCCAGCAGCATCCCCGCGCCTGCATAGGAGAAATCCACGCGGGTCCCGGTCCGGTTGAAGTATACATCTCCGATTTCGTCCATCGCTGGCTGCAGGCCAGCGCCGCAGGGGACCCAAAGAGCGCATTCAGCGTCGGCCGGCGAGGGCCCATCGACAGGCTCGAAACCGACGCGCCCCACGATGACCTGGGAGGAACGCGCCAGCAGGTAGTCGAGGTACTCGCCGACCAGAGGATTGGCCGCCGTGGTGAAGGGTGCCGCCGCCATCACTGCGGGCTCATAGAGACCATCGGGAAGAAAGGCAGCGAGACAGAGAGTCGATTCCGAGTGTCCGAAGAGCACGCAGGGCGAATACGTGACCGCGACGTCGGCGGCCCCGTTCTCACACACAGTGCACGCCTCGTGCGGAGACTCCTCGATGATGAGCTTGTCCTGGATGGCGTCCCATACACCCACGCCAATCGCCGCCTGTCGGAATGCCGCCCCGGTGGAATCGCGGTCGG
>Ga0307378_10013264_pt1 | contig 10442 bp, 8 predicted proteins | sample UN1MG_FD_202238 | JGI IMG/M metagenome (GOLD analysis project Ga0307378, IMG submission 202238) | Soil microbial communities from Risofladan, Vaasa, Finland - UN-1 | ecosystem: Environmental > Terrestrial > Soil > Coastal area > Acid sulfate soil | place: Finland: Risofladan, Vaasa | collected...
TTCCGGTCGCGCTGAAGGACCTGGTCTCGGTCGCCGGTGGCCAATGCACCGCCGGTTCGCGCATCCTTGAGGGTTACCGGGCGCCGTATGACGCACATATCACGGAACGCCTGCGGGAGGCCGGCGCGGTCATCCTGGGCAAGACCAACATGGACGAATTCGCGATGGGCTCGTCGACCGAGCACTCCGCGTTCGGACCCACGGCGAACCCATGGGCCCTGGATCGCGTCCCGGGCGGGAGCAGCGGCGGCTCGGCGGTGGCCGTGGCCGCCTATCACACGCCCCTCTCGATCGGCACGGACACGGGCGGTTCGATCCGCCAGCCAGCGGCCCTCTGTGGCGTCGTCGGGATGAAGCCGACCTATGGGCGGGTCAGTCGCTACGGAATCGTCGCCTTCGCGAGCTCGCTCGATCAGATCGGCCCGTTCGGCCGCGACGTGCGAGATGCCGCCGCGCTACTCCATGCCGTGGCCGGGCGCGACGGTCGAGACTCCACCTCGTCGCCCGAGCCCGTCCCGGCGGCGTTGACCGCACTTCCGGCCGGTGACGACGAAGCTGGGGCTGCGCTGCGGGGCAAGCGCTTCGGTTTGCCGCGCGAGTACTTCGTCGCGGGGATGGAGCCTGGCGTCGAAGCTTCCATCCGGGCGGCGGTCGTGGCGCTCGAGGCCGCCGGGGCGATCGTCGAGGACGTCAGCCTGCCGCACACTGACTATGGCCTGGCGACGTATTACATCGTGGCCCCGGCTGAGGCGTCGGCCAATCTCGCCCGATATGACGGGATCCGCTTCGGGCTCCATCTGGGCGACGGCGACGTTCTGGCGAACTATCTCGCGACGCGTGGCCAGGGTTTCGGGGCGGAGGTCAAGCGCCGGATCATGCTCGGGACCTACGCCTTGTCGGCCGGCTACTACGATGCTTATTACCTCAAGGCCCAGAAAGTCAGGACCCTGATCAAGGGCGACTTTGATGCATTGTGGGCGCAGGGCTTCGATGCGCTGGTCGCACCGACGTCGCCGACGGTCGCCTTCAGATTCGGCGATCGCCTGGCAGATCCTGTCTCGATGTACCTCTCCGATGCGTGCACGTTGCCCGTCAACATGGCCGGCTTGCCGGGTGTATCGATCCCGTGCGGCCTATCCGATGGTTTGCCCGTCGGTCTCCAGCTGATCGGCGCGCCGTGGTCTGAAGCCGCGCTGCTCGGCCTTGCCCGGGGCTACGAAGGGATCACCGGGGATGCGGCGTGGCGGGCTCTCGAGCCGACCGACCTGACCGCCGCGTCGGATCCAGAGACGTCGACGCCAGCCGAGCGGATGGCTATCCTCGCGGGCAACGTCGCCCACTGAGTCTGGACCATACCCGCCTGCCGGGCCAATGGGCCCGAAGGTTCAGGCGGGTCAGCTCTCCCCAGCGACTGTGCGCCGCGGCACGATACCATCGGAGGTGATCTATGCGTGTGCGCATCGCGATCGCCGGCACGGTCATCGGGACCGCGGCGGCGATCACCATCGGCCGACTCGTTCGCTGGTCGCGCGTCTGGGGCGTGGATCCGTGGGAGAAGGACAAGGCGCTCCCGGGCGACGATCTGGTCGAGGAACCGAATGCCATCGAGACGCGGGGCCTGACGATCGGCGCCCCACCGGAGGCCGTCTGGCCATGGCTGGTTCAGATGGGCTATGGCCGCGCCGGCTGGTATAGCTACGACCAGGTCGACATGCGCGGCAAGAGCGAGGAGCGGATCCTGCCGGAGTGGCAGAACCTCACGGTGGGTGACGTCATCCCGACTTCGCCCACGACCGGCTTCGCAGTCAAGGTCGTAGAGGAGGGGCGGGCGCTCGCCTTGTTCTCCGACACCGCTCTCGTGGCGAGCCAGGCAGCCGAAGCAACCGAGGCTATCCAGAGTGCCAGCGGCGACGAGGGCGACACCGAGGCCGTGCCGACCGGACTGGGTGCTACCGGGAGTGTCCTCCGGTCAACACCAGAGGAATTTGCGGCCAGCTGGACGATCGTCGTTGAACCGCTTGACGGCGGCCGAACGCGGCTCATCGAACGGTTCCGGGGTCGCTTCGGCGAGGCAGGCTCGAAGTTCCGCGTCATCGGCCCATTCATGGGCTTTGGCGTCTTCGTCATGATGCATCGTCAGATGCTCGGGATCCGCGAACGGGCGGAGCGCACGGCGGTGGTGTCGGTACCTTCGACCCCGATGCCGTCGAACGGCGCTGGAACACGGGCTGAAGATGCCGTACCGGTGGGGCCGGGACGTACCCGGAAGAACGGCCGGGCCATCGTGGAGGCAGGTCGGACCGATCTGGTGACGACACCCGCGACCTGAACGGGACGATCCGCCGGGTGGCGGGCGGGACGCGCGGGGTGCTCGATGGCGTAGGCTTGCCAGCCATGACGACCGATATGAGCCCTCGCGTCCCGCTCGCCGATCGCGCGTTGGCCGAGCGGGTTCGCAGCGTGCCCCCGTCCGGGATCCGGCGATTCTTCGATATCGCCGCGACCATGGACGATGTCATCAGCCTGGGCGTCGGGGAGCCTGATTTCGACACGCCGCGCGTGATCGTCGAGGCCGGCGTCGAGAGCCTGCGCGAAGGTCGCACGCATTACACCTCGAACTTCGGGACGCTCGAACTGCGTCGCGCGCTGGCTCGACACCTGGACGCGCGCTACGGAGTTCGCTACGACGCCGCGACCGAGATCCTCATCACAGTCGGCGCGTCGGAGGCCGTCGATCTTGCCCTGCGAGCCACCTGCGACCCGGGTGACGAGGTCATCCTCCATGAGCCGTCATATGTCGCGTACGTGCCGGCCATCGTCTTCGCCGGCGGGGTGGTTCGTCACATTGCGACCCGATTCGAGGACGACTTCGCCCTCGACCCGGCGGCGGTCGAGGCGGCCATCACGCCCCGAACCAAGGCCCTGTTTCTCGGCTTTCCGTGCAACCCGACCGGCGCCGTCCTGCCGGTCGAAGTCCAGGACGCGTTGGCCGCGATCGCGGTCCGTCACGACCTGCTGGTCTACAGCGATGAGATCTACGATCGCCTCGCGTACGGCTCGTACCGCCACCGGGCGATGAGCGCCTTGCCGGGAATGCGCGAGCGGACGATCCTGATGGGCGGCTTCTCCAAGGCCTACGCGATGACCGGCTGGCGAGTCGGCTACGTCGCGGCGCCGGCCAACATCCTCGAGGGCCTGGTCAAGGTCCATCAGTACGGGATCATGTCGGCACCGACGACCGCTCAGGACGCGGCGCTCGCCGCGATCATCGAGGGCGAGGCTGACGTCGAGCGGATGCGCCTCGAGTACGACCGACGACGACGACTCATCGTCGACGGGCTCAACGCACTCGGCCTCGATACGTTCGAGCCCAGAGGTGCGTTCTACGCCTTCCCAAAGGTCGGCTCGACCGGACTGACCGACGACGCGTTCACTGAACGCCTGCTCGACGAGGAGCACGTCGCCGTCGTCCCGGGCAGCGCGTTCGGTCCCTCAGGCGCCGGCCACGTCCGGATGTGCTACGCGGCGTCGTACGAGCGCCTGGAGGAGGCGCTGGTGCGGATCGGTCGCTTCGTCGCGCGGGTTCGCAGCGCCTGACTCCGGCCCCGCATCGCCCAGCATGCGAAACTAGCGCCATGGTCGCGACCGGACACCCCGAAACTGCCGCGGAACGCTACGAAGCTGTCATCGGGATCGAGGTCCACTGCCAGTTGCGGACGGCCTCCAAGATGTTCTGTGGCTGCTCCACGGCCTACGACGGCGCGCCGCCGAATACGTATGTCTGCCCGGTCTGTCTGGGTCTCCCTGGCGCCCTGCCGACCATCAACCGGCAGGCGGTCGAGTATGTCCTGACCACGGGCGCGGCGATCGAGGCCAGCGCCCCGGCGGCCACCCGATGGGATCGCAAGAACTACTTCTATCCAGACCTCCCGAAGGGCTATCAGATCAGCCAATACGACCTGCCCCTCGCATCGCTCGGCCGACTGACCTTTGACACTTCCGACGGACCGTTCACGGTCGCGATCACCCGGGCGCACCTGGAGGAGGACACCGCCAAGCTCGTCCACGCGACGGATGCCAACGGGCGCAAGGTCAGCCTCGTCGACTTCAACCGGTCGGGGACGCCGCTCATGGAGGTCGTGACGGAGCCCGATATCCGGACGGCCGAGCAGGCCCGGCGCTATGCCGAAGAGCTGCAGCTGCTGCTCCGATCGATCGGCGTCTCGGATGCAGACATGGAGCGCGGCCAGCTCCGAGTCGAGGCCAACGTCTCGCTGCGCCCCACGGGGACGGAGCCGTTCGGGACGAGGGTCGAGGTCAAGAACATGAATTCGTTCCGTGCTCTTGAGCGGGCGATCGCCTTCGAGATCGAGCGACAGGCCGTCATCCTCGACGCCGGAGAACCGCTCCTCCAGGAGACCCGCGGCTGGTCCGAGGAGCGTGGCGAGACGTATCGGATGCGAGTCAAGGAAACATCGGACGACTACCGGTACTTCCCGGAGCCGGACCTCCCGCCACTCCACCTGGACCCAGCGTGGATCGCGGAGATCCGGGCCCGGCTCCCCGAGTTGCCCGAGTCGCGCCGGACACGCTACGAGGCTTCGCTCGGGCTCAGTGCGTACGACGCCGCGGTTCTGGTCGCCGACCCGGCCGCGACGGCCCTCTTCGAAGATACCCTGGCTGCCGATCCGGCCCTGCTGGCGAAACCGGTCGCGAACTGGGTCATCGTGGAGTACCTGCGCATCCGCAACGCCACGACCGAGCCCGTAACGATCATCCCGGCCGAGCTCGCAGCGATCGTCGGGGCGGTCGAGGCCCATTCGATCTCGCGGGCGCAGGGTCGGGAGGTCCTCGACGCGCACGTGATTACGGGGGCACCGGCGCGGGCGATCATCGAGGAGCGCGGCTTCAGACAGATCTCGGACACTTCGGAGCTCGAGTCGGCCGTCGACGCCGCGCTGGAGGCCAACCCGGCGGCCGTCGCCGACTACCGAGCCGGCAAGGCCCAGGCGGTCGGGTTCATCGTCGGGCAGGTCATGAAGGCGACTCGCGGTCAGGCCAATGCGGCGCTCGTCCAGTCGACCGTCCGCGAACGCCTATCCGAACAGGCGCCAAAGGACGGCTGATCGATGGAGCTGCTGAACATCGCTCTGTGGGTCGGAGGCGTGATCCTGATCGCGGTCGGCTATCTGCGGGCCAAGCGACCCTGGGCCCGATACCAGGCGCTCAAGACCCAGGGTGAGAATGTCGCGCGCTATGAGTCGTGGCGGGGCGGCGTCCGCAACGATCCGCCCGAGGGGACGACCGGGGCATCCGTGGCGATGGCCATTCTCCGCCGTCAGGCCCAGATCGGCGGAGCGATCCTCGTAGTGGGTGTCGTGCTCGTCTTCGGCGGGTTCATCATCCGCTGATCCGGCGCAGCTCGATCGAGGTGCAACGGTCCATCACGACCTCGAGACCGCCGTCGTGGGCGACCCTGGCAGCATCCCAGTTGACGACCCCGAGTTGGAGCCACAGAACACGAGCGCCGGTCGCGACGGCCTCGACCGCGTGCGGGACACAGAACTCGGACCTGCGGAAGACGTCCACGAGATCGAACGGCCCGCCTGCCGACACCGCCTCGGTCAGCGTCGGATAGGCGGTCAGGCCCAGGACGTCGCGTTCAGCCGGGTTGATCGGAACGCATTCGAATCCGCGTGCGACGAGATCCCGAAGGACGCCGTTGGAGGGACGTCGAGGGTCGGACGATGCCCCGATCACCGCGATCCGGCGCGTGGCTCGGAAGGCCCGTGCGATCCCGTTGTCGTCGAGGAGCCGGACCGGACCGTGACCCTCCTGCAGGTCGAGGAACGCTGCGGCTCGATCGCGTTCCTCCCGGGTCAGGTCGCGGCCTCGCGCTCGTACGGCTTGCCATCGGCGGCCGGCGGGATGCTCTTGCCGACGACACCCGCCAGGATGATGATCGTGACCAGGTACGGCAACGCGTCGAAGAACTGCGGAGGCAGGCTGGTCAGAATGTCACCGAGCTGACCCGGGGGCGGCGCGATCAGGATCGCCTGGCTGACCCCTACGGTGGAGGCGAACAGCAGCGCTGCACCGAAGGCACCGAGCGGCGTCCAGCGCCCGACGATCATCGCTGCCAGGCCGATGAAGCCGCGCCCCGCCGTCATGCCCTGCTGGAACGTCCCGGTACCCTCCATGCTCAGGAACGCCCCGCCGAACGCGGCCAGGGCACCGCCGACCATGACATTTCGGTAACGCAGCCGGATGACGTTGATACCGACGGTCTCCGCGGCCCGCGGGTGCTCTCCGACGGCGCGGGTGCGCAAGCCCCATCGGGACCTGAACAGCAGGATCTGGAAGGCGATGACGATGACGAACAGGCTGATCGTCAACGGGCCCTGGGCGAAGATCGTCTCGAAGATCCAGCCGACGATCGGGATATCGGTCAGGGCGTCCGGCGGCGACCAGGCTTTGAACTGTCCTGCGCTGGTCGGCGAGCCCCTGGTCAGGAGCGAATTCAGATAGCCAGTGATCCCGAACGCCGCGATATTGATGATCGTGCCACTGATGATCTGGTCCGCCCTGACCGAGATCGAGAGCCAGGCGTGGACGAGCGACACCAGCACCCCGGACAGGATCGCGAGCAGTAAGGCGCCGATGAGCGCCGGCGAGGCGCCAAAGATCGGACCTGGATCGGACCCAAGTACCGGAGCTAGGAAGATTCCGGCGGTCCAGCCGACAAAGGCGGCGACGAGCATCGTGCCTTCGATCCCGATGTTGACCACGCCGCTCCGTTCGCACATGACTCCGCATAGGGCGGCGAAGGCGATCGGAGTGGCGGCCCGCATCATGATCGGCGCGGTATTTGGCAGGATCGCGAGGATGTACCCGATAAACTCGAATACGAGTCCGATAAGCGGCAGGCCGTAGAGGAATTCGTCCATCAGCGGATCGACGCCTCGCCACCGTAGGTGCTCGTAAAGGTTGACGTTTCTTCGATGCCGGACTCGACTGATTTGAGCCGAAACAGCCGTTTGAGGACCGGGCTGGCCACGAGGAAGAACAGGATCGTGGCTTGTAGGACGCCCACGAGGTCGGCTGGAACCCCGGCCTGGATCTGCATCGAAGCCGACCCGGTGCGGAGCGCGCCGAACAGGAGCGCAGCGAAAACGATCCCGATCGGGTTCGTCCGCCCTAATAATGCGATCGCGATCGCATCGAATCCGACGGTCGTTCCATACGAAGATGCCATCTGATGGGAGACGCCCAGCAGGTCCGTTGCCCCGGCCATCCCACCCAGCATCCCGGAGACCGACATCGTCCAGATGATCAGGCGCCGCGGCGACATTCCGGCATAGCGCGCGGCATCCGGGCTCGAACCTGCGATCCGGATCTCAAATCCACGGGTCGTTCGGAAGAGCAGGAACCCGTAGAGGATGGCCATGATCGGCGCGTAGATGATCCCGATGTGACCATTTCGGCCGAAGAGGATGAGCAACGACGCGTTGCCGACGTCCGGCGTGATCGGCGAGACCGAACCCTGGACGGTCAACGGTCCGTTGACGGCGGCGGCAAGCACGGCGAGCGCGATGAAGTTCAGCATGATCGTGGTGACCACTTCGTGGGCGCCCGCTACCGCTTTGAGGAACCCGGGGATAAAGCCCCAGGCTGCCCCGCACGCCATTCCGGCGAGCAGCGATACCGGGATCGCGACGACGGCAGGACTCTCACGAAGCTGGACACCGACGGCGACCGCGCCCAGCGCGCCCATCATGAACTGGCCCTGGACGCCGATGTTGAACAGGCCGCCCTTGAAGGCGAGCCCCACCGCGAGACCGCCGAGGAGGAGCGGCACCGAGGCGGTAAGGGTGTTGATGATCGCTCGCTCGGATCCGACCGATCCGTCGACAAGGGCGGCGTACGCGTCGATGGCCAGGCCGGGCTTGAGCTCGCCGGCGACCAGCCACTCCGAGGCCAGGATGACGAGTGAACCGACGAGGACTGACAGGGCGATCGCGATGAGCGGCAGCGCAAGGACCCCCCAAGTGCGGATCAGCCGAGCCCTCATGCCGCTGTTCCGCCCTTGCCGGATGACCTCTCACGCCCGCCGGTCGCCATCAGGATCCCGATCTCATTCTTGTCGGCGGTCCGTCCGTCGCGGATCGCCACGAGTCGACCTTCATAGATCACGGCGATCCGGTCGGACAGCTCGAGGACTTCGTCGAGTTCGGCCGAAACGAGCATCACGGCCGTCCCGGCATCGCGTTTGGCAATGACCTGCCGGTGGATGAACTCGACGCTCCCGACATCGAGACCCCGCGTCGGCTGGTCGAGGACGAGAAGCTTGAGGTCGCGCGCGAACTCGCGAGCGATCACGACCTTCTGCTGATTGCCCCCGGATAACGTCGCGGCCTTCGCCTCCGCGGAGGTGGCCCGGATGTCGAATTCCTTGATCCGCTCATCCGCCATGCGCTTGATCTCGGCATCGTTGCGGAGCATGCCTCGCGAGTACGGCTCTCGGTGGTAGCTCGTCAGGACCAGGTTGTCGGCGATGCTGAATGACAGGACAAGACCGAAACGGTGTCGGTCGGCCGGGACGTACGCTACTCCGGCGCCATAGACGTCGCGCGTCTTCTGGCCGGTGATGTCATTGCCTTCGAGTGTGACCCGCCCCGCGGTCGGCTTGCGCAGCCCGACGATCGCCTCGACCAGCTCGTCCTGGCCGTTGCCGGCAACGCCGGCGATGCCGAGGATCTCGCCGGCCCTGATGTCCAGGTCGATGCCGCGGACCGCTCCCTGGCCGCGGTCGTCCTTCACGAAGAGGCCCTCGATATGGAGCGCGCTCTCGCCCGGGTGCGAGGTCCCGCGATCTGCGGTGAGCGAGACTTCTCGCCCGACCATGAGCTCGGCGAGGTCCTCCTCGTTCGTCTCGGACGGGATCCGCTCGCCGACGACCTCGCCGCGCCGGATGACGGTGATCCGGTCGGCGATCTCGAGGACTTCATACAACTTGTGGCTGATGAAGACGATGCTGTGACCTTCGGCGGCGAGGCGCCGCAGGACCTCGAAGATCTCCTGTGTTTCCTGGGGCGTGAGGACCGCGGTCGGTTCATCGAGGACGAGGATCTTGGCGTCTCGGTAGAGCGCCTTGAGGATCTCGACCCGTTGTTGCCAGCCGACCGATAGCGACCCTACTTTGGCATCGGGATCCAACTCGAACCCGAATCGCTCACCGAGCTCGATGATCCGCCGGTCAGCCTCCGTCCGATCAAGGAAGATCCCAGCCGTCATCGATTCATCGCCAAGAACGATGTTCTCGGCGACTGTCAGGACCGGGACGAGCATGAAGTGCTGGTGGACCATGTTGATCCCGCGCGCGATCGCATCGGACGGCCCGGTGATCGTGACCTCCTTGCCATCGAGCAGGATCTGACCCGCATCGGGGCGTGCCAGCCCGTACAGGATGTTCATGAGGGTGGTCTTGCCGGCGCCGTTCTCGCCGAGCAGTGCGTGTATCTCTCCTGGGCGGATATCCAGGTCGATGGCGTCATTCGCGACGACGCCCGGATAGCGCTTCGTGATGCCGCGCATCTCGAGCGCCGGAGCGCGAACGGCCGGGGCGTCCGACGTCATCGGTTCCTCGTGTTCGTCCGGGTGGTAGTGATGAGCGGGCCGGCCTCGACGACCGACCCGCTCGACCAGACGGTGTCTGGGCTAGTTAGGGGTTCAGACTCCCGCAGCCCACCGGTGGGCAGCTGACGACGCTGCCGTCGGCCAGCCCAGCCAAAGCTGCGTCGATCTCGGTCTGGATATCTGCCGGGAGCTTGCTCGCCGCTTCGTAGAACGGCGAAACGCCGATCCCGTCGTTCGCAGCGTTGTAGAACACCTTGCCGTGCTGCACGGTGCCGGCCGCGATCTGCTCGATCGTATCCGCGACCGATACGGCCAGGTGCTTTTCGGCGCTGGTCAGGATGCAGGCCTGGGAGGCGGGGTAGGACTGGTACTGATCGACGTCGACGCCGATCGCATTGATGCCGCCCTCGCAAGCGGCGTCGATGACACCGTTGCCCGTGGAACCCGCCACCTGGAAGACGACGTCGATGCCGGGGTTGAGGGCGATGAAGTTCTCGCCGAACGACTTGCCGCCGGCCTGATCAAAGAAGCCCTTGACGAAGTCGCTCGCGGAGACCCATGCCGTCTTGACTTGGATGTCCGGATTGACCGACTTGGCACCCAGCTCGTAACCCTGGATGTAGCGGACGCACGGCGCGCAGATCTCGACACCACCGACGGCGCCGATGATCCCGCTCTTGCTTGCCTTCGCGGCAACGATCCCGGCGAGATAGCCGGGCTGATCTTCCGCGTAGTTGAGGGCGACGTAGTTCGGAATGAGATCGGCGATCACGCCGCTGCAGTCAGCAAATGTCGTGTCGACATCG
>Ga0307378_10013266_pt1 | contig 10442 bp, 10 predicted proteins | sample UN1MG_FD_202238 | JGI IMG/M metagenome (GOLD analysis project Ga0307378, IMG submission 202238) | Soil microbial communities from Risofladan, Vaasa, Finland - UN-1 | ecosystem: Environmental > Terrestrial > Soil > Coastal area > Acid sulfate soil | place: Finland: Risofladan, Vaasa | collected...
CCTCCGTGGCATGCCCTGGACTCGCGGGCGCAGCACGCGAGGCGCTGGGCATGTCTAGGGAATACCCGACCGGCGCGCGTTCCGCGGAAGACATGCCTAACGCCCGAAGACGGGCGAAGGCATGCCGCGTTGCGCGCGCACGCCAGGGCGCTCGTCCCCCAGCCGCTACTCGTCGTAGGCTTTCAGCGGGCGGTACCAGATGTTGCGGAAGCGGACGAGGTCGCCGTGGTCCTGGAGGACCAGCGGGCCGACCGCCGGGTGCGGCTCGCAGCTCGGGAGCTGGCGGTGGCGGGTCGTGCCGAGCAGCTCCTTGTCGTGGTGGACGACCAGGCCGTTGTGGATCACCGTCACGCGGGCGGGGCTGACCAGCGCCTCGCCGTCGAAGCGCGGGGCGATCCAGACGATGTCGTACGTCTGCCATTGGCCCGGGCGGCGGCAGGCGTTGACCAGCGGCGGGCACTGGCCGTAGATCCCCGCCGTCGTGCCGTCGGGGTAGGTCGGGTTGTCGTGGCAGTCGAGGACCTGGATCTCGTAGCGGCCCATGAGGAACACGCCGCTGTTGCCCCGCCCCTGGCTGTCGCCCTTGACCTCGGCGGGCGCGGCCCACTCGACGTGAAGCTGGCAGTCGCCGAACTCCGCCTTGCTGCGGATGTTGCCCGTCCTGGGGACGACCTCCATGTAGCCGTTCTCGATCTTCCAGCCCATCGGGCTGCCGTCGGTCTTCGTCCAGCCGGAACCGTCGGAGCCGTCGAAGAGCACCACCGCGTCGGACGGCGGCGAGCCGGCGGCGGCCTGCGTGCTCTCGGCCGGCGGCGTGACGACTCGCGGCTGGGGTCGGGCGCCGTCGTGGACCTTGTACTGCGAGCCGGGCAGCACCGGCGTGTCGTCGTAGCCCAGGTTCTTCTGCTCTGCCACGTGGGGTCTCCTTGCCTTTTCCTTGAGGGAACGGGCATTCTGCCGCGCGAGGGCTCGCGAGGCAAGGGGCGGCGACGAAGCAAGGGGAGAGGGGAACGAGGGGGATTCCGGAAACAGACGAGCACGAGCACGAGTACGAGGGGGAGCGACCGGTTCCGGGCTCCTGGTTCCCGGTTCCTTTGTTCCCGGCTCCCGGTTCCCTTCTCCCCGGTTCCCCCGTTCCCCCGGCGTCACTCGTGGATCTCGATGACGTCCTTGTCCCGCAGCTCCTCGGTGCGGTGGACGTGCTGGCCGTCGAAGCGGCCGTGGCCCCAGATGCGGGCGTACTTCATCTTCTCCGGCAGCTCCCGGTGGATCTCGCGGGCGAGGTCCTCGACGGTCGAGCCGAGGGGGATCGTGAAGGGCTTCTCCATGTCCGCCGGCTCGCCCGGCTGCTTCGTGTAGATGCGGATCACGCCCAGCAGGTCCCACAGGCGGTCGCGCAGGGTGTCGAGCCCCTGTCCCGTGGCCGCGCTGACGGGGCAGACATCAAGCCGGCCCTCGTACAGTTCCCGGAGCGTTTCGATGGTGCCGGGGGCGGCGAGGTCGGCCTTGGCGGCGACGATCAGCCCGCTGCGGCGCCGGCGCTCGGCCAGGTCCAGCTCACGGCAGGGCAAGGTCTCGACAGTGTACCCGCGCTCGGCCAGCAGGCCCAGGACGGTGTCTGCGTCCCCCAGCGGGTCGGCCGAGGCGTCCGCCACAATGCACACGATGTCCGCCAGGCGGACCGCGCTGAGAAGCCCGCCGGGCACGTGGTCCGCCGTGACCGGCGGGGTGTCGATGATCTGGACCTGAACGTCCTCGTACGGCCACATCCCGGGCACCGGCACGGGCGTGGCGAAGGGGTAGTCGGCCACCTTCACCGGCGCGTTGGTGGTGGCCGCGACGAGGCGGCTCTTGCCGACGTTCGGCGTGCCGACCAGGAGGACCTGCCCCGCCCCGCCGCGCGGCACGTGGTAGGGGTCGGCCCCGCGGCCGGCGGGCTTCTTCGCCTCGGCCTTGCGGAGCTGGCTGATCCGCCGCTTGATGTCCGCCTGGAGCTTCTCGGTCCCCTTGTGCTTGGGGACCGTGCTGAGCATCTCGCGGAGGGCGTCGAGCTTCTCAGTGTCGCTGCCGGCCTCGCGAAACCGCCGCTCGGCCCGCTCGTATTCCGGTGTCACGTTCGTCGGCATGATGCACGCGGCCGCACGGGCAGAAGCCCATCGACAGTGCCAAATATATGCCCCGGCTCGCCGAGGGAAAAGCCCTTTCCCCCGGACCCCGCATAGACTATGCTTCAGGATGGAATGGCGATGACCTCCTACACCCCGGTGCTTCTGCTGCTCGGCGCGATGGTCCCCCTGCTGGCGGGGACGGCGGGGATCGTGCTGTTCATCGTCGGGCTGGTCAAGAAGAAGCCCGCGATGTGGGGCAGCGGGCTGGCCCTGGCCGTGGTGAGCTTCCTGATCGTCGCGGTGGGGCTGGGGGCGCTGTTCTTCGTCGGCGTGCGCGGTGCCCAGACGGCCTCGCGGCGCGCCGTGGCCCGGGCCCCCCAGGTCGCGGTCGCTGAGATAGCCCGGCAGCCGCAGACGGTGTTCGCCACCTGCACCGGCCTGGAGCTGCCGGCCGATATCATGGTCGTGGCCGATGGGGGGAGGTACTCCCGGAGCGGGCAGACCAATCACTACATGAAGTTGCTCACCTCCGACGCCTTCGGCACGTTCCTGGCGGAGCACTTCGCCGAGGCCACCTGGGCGGATGTCCGCGACGCGATGGCCACCGATGAGGCGCGTTCTTTTGCGTTCTGGGACCTGGCCGGCGGCGAGTCCATGCGCTGCTACCGGCGCACGTATCGGTCCCCCACGGCCGCGCCCGGCAGCATCGTCACGTACGTCGCCCACGACCCCAACACCCACACGGCGTACGTCGTGAGCGTCCAGCAGTGAAACTGCTGACGGCGCCCGCCTTCCCGCCCTGTCCCTCCTAAAGCCGCCCCCCGGAATGCTCGATACGATCCGAAGGTGCGGGGTTTTGCGATGGAGGGCAACGACGATGGGCCAGGAGCTTCCGGGAACGAATGCGGCGCCGCGGAGCGTGGGGCCGACCTTGACCACCAGCCCGGCGACGGGGCAGATCCATTGCAGCCAGCCCGGCACGCAGGGCATGACGCCCTCGTCGGTGAGCCCGGTGAGCCCCGCCGGGCAGGCCACGGGCGCGGGGGTCGAGCTGTTCGCCCAGGGCGTCAAGCTGCTGGGGCACTTCTCCGTGGCCTGCGCGCTTCGCAGCGCCCTGACGAACGCCTGCAACCAGATGGACAGCCAGCGCCTGGTCGCCAACGGCGGGGCGCTCATCAGCCTGAACATCGAGGTCAGCCAGGTCGTCCACGAGCCGGACTTCCCCCCGCCGCCGATCGTCAAGGGGGCCTACGTCCTGGGCTACCCCGCCAACCCCTACGAGGACATCCGCCGGCGCCTCAACAGCTCCAGCCTCGTCAGCGGCGACCACCGGAACGTGAACCTCGAGATCTACTACCTCTGGGTCACGCCGCGGATGCTGATCGACCGCGACTACCCGAACTGGCCCGTGCTGGCCCGGCAGGTGATCGACCTGTCGGCACCGTCGCTGCTGCAACGGATCTTCGGCCGGGCCTCCGGGCAGGTCGACAAGCTGGCCGCCGGCTGGGACCGCCGGCAGGCTGAGCAGAAGGCCCAGGCCGACGCCGAGGCCCGCGCCCGCCAGCGCATGGTTGCCGGGCGTGCACGTCCGGTGGCGGCCGGGTAGCCCGTGTCCGTTGAACTCGGTCGCCCCGCCCGGTAGGCTCTGACGCATGGGCGATCGGAGCTACGCCATCCTCGGCACGGGCGCGTTGGGGGGGTTCTACGGGGCCCGGCTGGCGCGGGCGGGGCTGGACGTGCACTTCCTGCTGCACGGCGACTACGAGCACGTGCGGGACCGCGGGCTGCTCGTCGAGTCGGCCGAGGGCGACATCGCCCTGCCGCACGTGAACGCCTACGGCCGGGCCGAGGACATGCCGCGGTGCGACGTCGTCTGCGTGTGCCTCAAGACCACCGCCAACCACCTGCTCGCCGAGCTGCTGCCGCCGGTGCTGGCCGAGGGCGGCGTGGTGCTCGTGCTCCAGAACGGACTGGGCATCGAGGAGCACGTGGCGGGAATCGTCGGGCCCGATCGCGTGATGGGCGGGCTGTGCTTCCTGTGCTCCAACAAGGTCGGCCCCGGGCACATCTGTCACCTGGACTACGGGTACATCACGCTGGCGGACTTCGACGGCGCGGGCGGGGCGCGGGGCATCACGGGCCGCATGCGGGCGATCGGCGGGGACTTCGAGCGCGCCGGCGTCCGTATCCGCTTCGCCGAGGACCTCGTCGGGGCCCGCTGGCGGAAGCTCATCTGGAACGTGCCGTTCAACGGGCTGACCGTCGTGCTGCGGACCACGACCGACCACCTGATGGCCGACGAGCACACCCGCGGGCTGGCCGAGCGGCTCATGCGCGACGTCGCCGCCGCCGCGAAGGCCGCCACCGGACGCGTCATTGACGACGGCTTCCTCCGCAGCCAGCTCGCCGACACGGCGAAGATGGCCCCCTACCGCCCGAGCATGCTGTTGGACCACGAGGCCGGGCGGCCGATGGAGATCGAGGCGATCTTCGGCGCCCCGCTCCGCGCCGCCCGCGCCGCCGGCTGCCCCGTGCCGCACATCGAGGCCCTCTACGCCATGCTGAAGTTCCTCGACGCGCGATGAGCCCGCCCCGCGGCGAAGCGGTCCTGCCGCCGGAAAACCTGCGCACACCGGCGGGCCGGAAGGTATTATTCCAGGCAGATCGGGACCTCTTCGCCCGCATCGGGACGCCGCCATGGTGGGACGACGACATCGCGTGCTGCTGCTCCGGCCCCCGCGGTACGTCTGGCCGTTCAACAGCGAGACCAGCGCGTTCTGGCAGCCACTGGGGTTGCTGTGCGTGGCGGCCGCGGCGCGGAGGGAGTGCCCCGACGCCGAGGTGGAGGTCTGGGACTGCCCCGGCGAGAAGCTCGGCTGGCGGACGCTCCAGCGGCGCCTGGCCGAGCGGCCCGTCGACGTGCTCGGCATCGGCGAGGAGACCGTCTCGGCTCACGAGGCGCTGCGGGCGGCGCGGCTGGTCAAGCGCCTCTGGCCGGCGTGCACGGTCGTGGCCGGGGGGATGTACTTCCCGTATGTCATCGAGCCCACGCTCCGCGCCGGCTGCGTGGACGTGATCGTCCGCGGCGAGGGGGAGCGGACGTTCGTCGAGCTGCTCGGCGCGATCGGCGACCGCGGGCGGTGGCGGGACATCCCCGGCCTGGCGTTCGCCGACGACGCCGGGCGGGTCGTCCGCACGCCGGCGCGCGGGCTCCTCGACGACATGGACGACCTGCCCCTGCCCGCCTGGGACCTGATCGACATGCAACAGTACGGGCGGGGCTCGCGGAACCATCCGGGCCTCGTCAGCATCGAGCACTCCCGCGGGTGCATCGACTCGTGCGAGTTCTGCATCCTCTGGAAGCACATGGGTGAAAGCCTCAACGGCAACGGGCGCGTCCGGCCGCGAGTGCGGACCAAGAGCCCCCAGCGGAGCTTCGAGGAGGTCCGCCGGCTGTACCGCGACTTCGGCCGGCGGACATTCGGCTGGGTGGACCCCACGTTCAACGCCCTGCCGGACTGGTCCGACGCGTGGGCCGAGCGGATGCTTCGCTCCGAGCTGATGGACGCCCGCGGGCGGGCGCGAACGCTTCACACGGCCTGGGTGCGGGCGGACTGCCTCGTCCGCGACGAGCGGCTGGGCATCCTCGGCACGCTCGTCCGCGCCGGGCTGAGGCAGGTGATGATCGGCGTCGAGCGGGACGACCCGGCCGGGCTGGACGCCCTCGGCAAGCACGACAACTCGCCGGACATCTGCCGCGAGGCCGTGGCGATCCTCCGCCGGCGCTACCCGCAGGTCTACACGATCGGCACGATGATCTTCGGCCTGCCGGGCGATCGCGCGAGCGACCTGAAGCGCCTCGTCGCCCGGCAGTACGAAATGGGGCTGGACTACTGCTTCCTGATCCCCCTGACGCCGAACCCCGGCACGGCCGTGGCCGACGAGGCCGCGCGGGCCGGGCGAATCGCCAACGACGACCTGGCCTCGTACAACTTCCACACGCCCGTCTGCCGGACGGACTCGCTCTCGCTGCGCGAGCTGGAGAGCACCTACTGGCGGCTGATGCTGAGCCCCGGCCGGCGGCGGATCGCGCGGGCCGCGCGGCAGCTTCTCACCGAGCGCGACCGCCGCAAACGTCGCGTCCACCGCGCCCTGCTGGGCCGCGGCACGACCATCGCCGCGCGGAGCCTGCTTCGCGCGATCCTCCACCCGAGAGACCCGAGACCCGAACTCCATTCGAGGAAGCCACCATGGTACGACACGTGAAGACGACCGGCTCGCCGGCGACCCCCGGCTGGAAGGCCCTCCTGGCCGTCACCGTCGCGGCGGGGGCGCTGCTGTGGCACGTGCTGGCATGCGTCGAGAGCCCGATGGCCTTCAGCCCCGGCGGCAAGGACCTGGCCTTCGTGGCCAGCTCCAACGCCACGCTCGAGGACAAGGACATCCACCTCGCCGGCACGCGGACGTTCCGCCTGATGGTGCTCCACGAAGCCCAGCGGGTCCGCCTCGTCGAGGAGACGGACAAGCACCTGCTGACCGCCCCGGGCTACAGCCCCGACGGCCAGCAGCTCTGCTACTTCCGCGTGCCCCTGCTGACCGCCGAGCAGGCTGACGCGGCGAAGAAGGCCGCGACGGAGCGCCTGGAGCGCCTTCGGGCCGCCGTGGCGCAGACGCAGCCGGCCGGGGTGCCAAACTGGGTGGGCAAGACGTTCGGCGAGGCCCTGACGAGCTGGCCCGCCGAAGGCGAGGACAAGCCGACCGAACGGATGCAACAGGCCGCGGAATTCTGGGGGGCCTCGACGCTGAACCCGCCCGTGCCCGTCGAGCTGGTCGTCCGCGACGCCAAGGCCCTGGACATCGTCCTCGCCACCGCCACAGTGTCCCTGCCGATCTACGACTTCACCTCGGGCCAGCCCGGCGGCGGGTTGACGATGACCTATGCCCTCGACCGGCCTCGCTACTCGCCCGACGGCAAGTGGGTCTACGCCAGCCTCGGCAACGTCACGTTCCGCGTGGACCCCAAGACGGGCAAGGCGCAACTGCTGGCCGCGCCGAGCATGCTCGGCCGCCTCTCGCCGGACGGCAAGACGCTGGCCGTCTGGACCGGGCGGCTGACGTTCCTCGACCTGGAGGGCGACAGAGAGACCTCGGCGCCCCTGAGCAAGGACTTCTCTCCGGCGGGGTTCTTCTGGACGGGCAACGACGCGCTGGGCGTCCTCCGCGGCAAGGACAAGCACTACGAGGTCGCCCTGTTCGACGCGAGCGGCAAGCTCGTACGCACCGTCCCGCTGGGCGAGGCGGAGGTCGAGACCGCCATGCCGGGCGAGCTGGCCATCGCGCCCGACGGCAAGCGCATGGTCGTGGCGACGGGCAAGGAGACCCTCTTCTTCGACGGGTCCGGCAAGCTGCTGCGGCGCGTCGAGGAGAAGGACGCCCCGCTGACCCAGCCGACCTTCACCCCCGACGGCAAGCGGGTGGCATTCAAGCGGCTAAACGAAGCGAAAGACGGCGACAAGCAGCGCATCTTCGCCACGGCGATCGTTTTCTACTCGCCCGAGGGCAAGGAGCTCTCCAGCGTCCAGCTCCCGCCGTTCGAGGCGAAGGCGAACGACAAGCCGAAGTGATCCGGAGTTGAGCCCGCCCCATGGACACGGTCACCGGCATCTTCTCGGCGGTCTGCGGGCAGAACCACTGCTTACCCGCCGGCGGGGCGCTGCTGCCCGTCTGCCAGCGGTGCCTGGGGCTGTACGTCGGGGCCCTGCTGACGGCGGCCTGGCTGGCGGCAACGGGCCTGTGGCGCCGCGGCCTGCCGAGCTGGAGCGTGTTCGTCGTGCACGTCGCCGTGCTGCTGGCGGCGATGTTCGGCGGGTTGCACGCCTGGGGCGGGTCGGCGGCCGCGAAGGTCGCCTGCGGCCTGTGGACCGGCCACGTCGTGATGCTCTGGCTGGTCGGCGGGGCCGTGCACCTCCGGCGCGGGTCGCGCCGGGCGGGCGAGGCCCAGCTCCCTTGGCGGATGCGCGACAAGCTCCAGGCCCTCGCCGCCCCGCTGCTGCTGGCCGGCCTGGCGGCGGCGGCCCCCCGCGCGATGGCGCTCGGCTGGTGGCCCTGGACGGCGGCCGCACTGCTCGGCGCGGCCGCGCTGCTGCTGGCGGGCGCACTCGCCCTCGTCGCGACGGCGGCGTCCCTGCTCACGCCGTCGGCGGGCGCTCGGGGAACAGCGGGTTGAGCGTCTGGGCGAGCTCCTTGAGCTTCGCGGTCTCGGCGTCGGTGATCGGTCGGACCGTCGGCGCCAGGTCCATCGCGAGGCGGTGCATCTCGTCGTGGGCCGGCGGCACGGCCGCGGTGACGCCCTGGCTGAGCGTGAACCGCAGGGCCAGCTCCGCCTCGGCGCGGTCGTACACGGGCTGGTACCACATGCGGTACTTCTGGCGGAGCGGGTCGCGCCCGGTCCAGCGCTGGCGGCAGAGGGCCTTGATCGCCAGCACCGTCACGCCCTTCTCGCGGGCCTTGGCAACGACCTTCTGCCCGAAGCCCGTCTTCAGCCACGACGCGAAGCACACGGGGAAGAGGATCGAGTCCCAGCCGAACCGGTCCAGCGCCGCCAGGGCCGCCTCCTCCGTGTGGGCCGAGAAGCCGAGGTAGCGGACGCGCCCGGCCTTCCGCAGCTCCTGGACGTACTCCATCACGCCGCCCTTGGCGAAGGCGGCGTCGACGTCCTTCTTGACGTCGCTGAGCACGTGGAGCTGGTAGAGGTCGAAGTGATCGGTCTTGAGCCGCTCCAGCGACCGCTCGAACTCCGCCTTCGCGCCGTCGCGGTCGCGCATCTTCGTCTTGCACGCCAGGAAGACGTTCTTGCGGTACGGCGCCAGCGCCGGGCCCAGCTTGACCTCCGAATCCCCGTACGCCGGGGCCACGTCGAAGTAGCTCACCCCGCGCTCGATCGACTCGGCCACCAGGCGGTTGCCCCCTTCCTGGTCCAGCGTCCGCAGCACCAGGCCCGGGAAGCCGATGATCGACAGCTTCGGCCCGTCCTTGCCGTAGGTGCGATGGGGCATCTTCGCCGGCTTGGCCGGGGCGTCGGCCGCCGGCGCCCGCCCGGCCCCCAGCACCACCGCCGCCGCCCCCACCGCCGTCGTCTTGACGAACTCCCTACGTCGCATGGCACGTTCCTTTCCGTGTTGTGGCCCCGCCCATTGTACGCCGCCCGGCCGCACCAAGGAACAGCGCCTGGTTCCTGAGGTATCCCGAGGAGAATCGCCCCCTCGGCTTCCGCATGGAACGAAAAGCTCATTCCTCATCAGCGCTCCGGCGCCCTGGCGAACGCTTCCCTTCTGGCCGGGGCTTCCTTCATTCCGGGACTTCGGTTAGAATGCAGCCTGTCGAAGCGCTCCGCCCGGGCGCCGGTGACGCGGTTGCTTCTGCACGAGCCGGTCATTTCGGGACAGCGGCCATGGGTGCCCGGGCGGGCAGGTCAAGTCTTCTGGATGAGCCATGCCGATGCCGGCCAGCAGATCGGGCAGCGGACGTTCACCCCTCAAGGCCACAATTGCGCTCGCGGCGGGACTGCTGGCCTTGCCGCCGGTCGGGTGCGACAAGGACGCCGGCGGCGAATCGCCTGAGGAGAAGGTCCGGCAGATCGCCGCCGTCACGAACGACCGCCCGCGGGGCGGGGGTGCGGCCTTGGCCCGTGCACTGGACGACCCCAGCCCGAAGGTCCGCAAGGCCGCGCTGCTCGGCCTCAGCCAGTATGTGACCCCCGAACACCGGGGGGCCATCGAGCGGGCCTGCCGGGACGGCGACCCGCACGTCCGCGCCGGTGCGGCCACCACGCTGAGCCTCTACCGGGACCAGGCCTCCTCCGAGCTGCTGGCGGGACTGCTGAGCGCCGACTCGGACGAGGCCGTACGCATGGCGGCCGCCAGCGGGCTGAAGCTGAACCCGTCGCAGAAGGCGATCGTCTCGCTGCTGGAGAACGCCGAGAAGAACACCTCTCCCGCGGCGCAGGTCCGGGCGATGCAGGCGGTGCTCTCCCGGCTCGGCCTGCGGTCCTACAGGAACCTCGGGCCCGGCGGTGGGCGCGAGTGGCGGGCCCTGATCGAGGAAGTGAAGCACAACAAGGTCATCCGAGAGGCCTACGCGGCCACCGGGACATCGTTGGTATATCACCCCGAGGACAAGAAGCCGGACGCGCCCGGCCACAGCCCCTGAGCTCGACTTCTGCCGTTTTCGGCAGCGCGAACGCCGTGGATTCCTAAGGTTTGGCGCAAATGGCCCTGGAGTTTTTGAAAACCATCGGGTTTTCGATGGTGTGAAAAAACTCCTCTGGATCGTAAG
>Ga0307378_10013267_pt1 | contig 10441 bp, 11 predicted proteins | sample UN1MG_FD_202238 | JGI IMG/M metagenome (GOLD analysis project Ga0307378, IMG submission 202238) | Soil microbial communities from Risofladan, Vaasa, Finland - UN-1 | ecosystem: Environmental > Terrestrial > Soil > Coastal area > Acid sulfate soil | place: Finland: Risofladan, Vaasa | collected...
GGCCGGCAAGTAGCTTTACAACTGACAGCTATGGGCATTTCCTGGCTGCAACTTGTGGATTTTGATACTGTCGACGCAAGTAATCTGGCCAGCCAGGGTTACCTGGAAGCTGATTTCGAAAAGCCGAAAGTCGAGGCAACAGCACGAATGTGCAAACAGATCAACACCGACACCGAGATCCACTGGGCGAAAGAGGCTTTTCGCAGGAGCATGGAAATCGGTAATGTAGTTTTTTGTGCGGTCGACCGGATCCAAACCAGGCGATTGGTCTGGGAAGCTACGCAGGATAAAGTCTCCTTCTTCACCGATGGCCGAATGAGCGCTGAGGTATTAAGGATAATAACTGCATGTGATTCTGAATCCCGGAAGCATTATCCGACAACTCTGTTCAATTCAAATGAGGCATTTGAAGGATCATGTACAGCGAAGACAACGATTTATTGTGCAAATATTGCAGCAGGCCTGATGATCACTCAGTTTACAAAGTATCTGCGGCAGTTACCCATTGACTGCGATATCCAGTTGAATCTTCTGGCAAGTGAACTGACTGTTTCCTGCTAATCGTTAGAATGCCGATCTTTGGGAGGGCTCGAGTGCAGGGCCCTCCTTTATTCTACTACTTCAACATATCTTTCTTTTCCCATATGTTTCAGTGGCATTAAGCTTAAATACACCGGCTACGTCATCATTCTGAAATGACACCAAAAGAAGATTTATCAAAAGATGAAAAAAGTCAGCAGATACTTGAAGAAATCTGTGAAAATACCAGGGCTATCCGAAGAGTGGTAAATAGAATTTTTGACCACCTGCATGAGCAAGATGATGGAAACAACGACTATGACCCGGACACTGTAGGCTGGAAAGATTTATATGAGAATGATGACATGTATTATTAAGCGAAAAGCTTATAAAGTTGTCTGCTCTTGTTTTCTAATGGCAGAGATAGATTTAGAAGCAGGATTAAGAAGTCTAAGAAAAAGTCTTCAGCAAATTAAAGCTCTGTTGGCCTGGGAACAGTTGAAACAATCTGAGGCAAGGCCGGACCAGCCACCAGGTTTCAGAATCAGTGATTCAATAGAAACAGATTTGAGAAATGAGTATTCATTCTTTTTATCAACATCAATGGAAATGCACAGCATCCTCAATGATGGCTTGTCTACCGTGCAGGAAGCAGACCGCCAAAGTATTAAGAGGCAGCTGTCTAAAATTGAACAGCAGGCTTATGGTTTGAATCTCAATCAACAATTCTGTAAGTGCTGAAAAGAGAAAATGAGTTTATTCAACTTTTTCAGGAAAAAGAGAAGGGTAAGAAACAAGCAGAGCGGACGAAAGGCAAGACTATCCTCTGGCAAGAAACAGGCTATTGAAAAGATAGGGGCTGACTTCGAAAGATTCCAGGTACAATTGAATACAGTAAATATTGTGCTGAAAAAACACGATGATGAGCTCGCGGAGCATAGAGAGCTCATAAGTCAACATTCTGAAGGGTTGGAGAAACTTGAGCAAAAGGTCAATACTGTTCATATCAACTCGCTAGTAAAAGAGACTATCCCCACCGCTCGACCTACTGAAATAATCAATCCATCGACTATAGCAGCGCCGGCGACCAGCGACTCAACACAGAAGTTCGACATAAATCATTTTTCTGAACAGCAAAAAAGGATATTGGCTGCGTTCTTTCAGAATCAGGGCATGGCACTGTCTTATGTTGATATTGGCAAAATTTTAAACAAATCACCGCATACTGTCAAAAATCAGATGAGGGAGATCCGGCTCAAAGCCGACTTGTTCGAGACAAGCATAGGCGAGCAGAGTCGACACAGGTTTAAGTTCAAAAATGACCTGCGAATCGAGAAATATCTCAATGTAGGTTAGCCAGTTGGGCGGGCCAGGGCGACTATTTTGGTGGCCTGATCGAACGGTTCCGATTGGGCGACGGTGAAAATCTCCTGATTAAGCGCCCGTGCACTCGCACCGGCGCTGCTGTAACATCGACCATTGCTTACGTGCAGCCTTTTCATGCGAGCAAAAGGGTATCTGTTTTTTGGGAAAAGTGGGAGTTACGCCAATTGTAATGAGTTATTGCGCCTCACATATTTGAAGTGCCAGGTGGATCCAGTGGTTGCCGGCTGAGGAGCACTATTTGCTGTATCGTACAATCCATCAAAAGCGCCGCAATTAGCAACAATTGGTATTATTCAGGCCGTTTGTTGTATCCCGCCGGGCGCTCCTATGGGTCAGGGCCTAATCGCTTCAAATTTGGTGATCTTAGGGGAATGGATTTTGATCTCACTTGTTTTTCGTCCCACCGAATATCTATCGATGTGAATGGTCTTTGGCTTTTTAAGTAAGATCTCCGGCCGGAGGGAAATTCTGCCTATCGTGAGATAGATTTATAAACCTCTGAGAGTTTATACGTTCGGTGAGGTTTATGCGTGAAAATGGACATTGGACAATATCTGGTGGAGAAGCAAAAACGCTTGGACAAAAGCAAAGACCATATCCGCAATTTCGAGGTGTTTGACTTTAATTATATTCCTGAAAAGCCCCTGATGCGTGACGAAGTTAAGCCTATAATTGATGCTTTGCTTCGATACCAGCAAACCGGCATAGCAAATAATGTTTTAATCTTAGGCTCTCGCGGCTCAGGAAAAAGCGTCCTGGCCAAATATCTTATGAAAGCCTTATCCAAAAAAGGCCACATTCATTTCGCCTATGCCAACTGCCGGCAGCACAATACAAGTTTCAAAATTATTGCATCTTTGCTTGGTCTGAGGCCCCGTGGCTGCAGCCTCGATGAATTGTGGCAGAAATTTACAGATTCAAGACAGGGCAAAATTGTTTTTGTCCTCGACGAGGTGGATTTAATGAGCGACAAAGACAAGCATAAGGATATTCTCTATCTTATTAGCAGATCCCAGAATAATTACATGGCCATTTTGCTGAGCAATAATCCGAAATTCCTCACACCCTTAGATGAGAGCATAAAGAGCACACTTCAGCCGGAGATAATTCACTTTGCCAGCTACAATGCCATTGAAATAGAAAAGATCCTGGCAGAGAGGGCCAAGGTGGGCCTGAAATTCCTGCCTAAGCGAATTATCAGAGAAATTGCCGCCATGACTGTTAAGAATACAAACTCTGACGTCCGGGTAGCAATAAAGACTTTGTATTTGTGGGCGCTGGAGCCGGGCGTATCACTGAAAGAGCATTTTGAGAAAGCCAGGCGTGATATCATGTTTGACGTGGTCAAGGACCTGAATGATAAGAACCTGCTAATATTAAGGGCTGCTCTTTGCCGACAGGATAGCTTCGTAAAAGATATATATGAAGCATACAGAAAAATAAGCACCCAGTTTAATGAAGAGCCATTTAGCTATGTCCATTTCTATTCGAATTTGTCATACCTGCAAAGCCTGGGTTTGATTTTGTTAATCTCCACCAAGGTGAACCGAACCTATACAAACCGTATTCAACTGACATTTGACCCGAGTATTCTCGCGACTATATGGCAGACCAGATTCAGCTGAGCCCTTCCAGTGACCATATATCCAGATTCCGAAGAATAGTAAACTTTATAAACCTCTGATTCTACATATTACCACTGCGGAGTTACAAATGACATACAACAGGACGGCGGAATTAGGAGAATCGTATTTTCAACAGAGTCGATACTCTGCCAAACAAACAGAACCTGATTATTCGCTATTTCTTCAATGGCCTTCAAGCAGCTATCTTGAGAAATTCAAGCCTGATGCTCATTTGTTACAAAAAGCACTCTCACCTGTAGAGAAATCCGCATACAGCATTGCTGACCAGGTATTTGGGAATCAGACAAGGCAACAACACACCAACCTGGCGCATTTGGGCAATCTCCTGGAGGAGCGGTCACGTATATACCAGGAGCATGTCCGAGACATTGACCACAGACATCTGCAAATACAAGAAGAGTTGTTCGGGGTTAAGATCAACTTTTTCCCTGACAGAGCCAGACGTCTGCCAAATCTTGAAGGCCAATTATTGCAGCTTGAGCAACAGAGACGAGATGAAGAACTTGCATTCTGGAAAGATACTGTGGAATTAAGACAAGGACTATTTGAAAGTGCTGCTTCATACAAAGATGCCAAACACCGATATTCAATTTTCTCTGATGTGGAGGCTCAATATGAGAGATAGCACAAATTCTGTAAATGTCCGGGAACTTTGCTCAAAGTTAAAACCTATTCTTGGCTCCAAGATGGACCAAATCTACGCAGCGTATCTTGCTGAGGATGCTGAAGGCCGAAATCAGATTCAGAATTATGTTGAGCTCCTGGCTGCTAAATATATCCCGCAAAAACTCGGACAGAGTGATACTGTTCTTATTCCTCCGTCAGAGGAACAGGCAAAAGGTGAATATCCAATAGGCCAGGTTTATTACTCTGGTAAGAACCTGTATGAATTCGGGCTTCGAGAAGATGAATGGATTCAGCATATGGCAATCCTTGGAAGATCAGGCGCCGGCAAAACTAACCTAAATTTCTTGATACTCAGACAGTTAAGACTAAGAGGAGTCCCCTTTCTCCTGTTTGACTGGAAACGAAATTATCGAGACCTCTTGTCGCAGCCTGAATTCAAGGATGTGGAGGTCTATACGGTCGGCCGAAACATCGCGCCCTTTACATTCAATCCTCTAATTCCACCACAGGGTACGGCCCCAAAGACCTGGCTAAAAAAGCTCAACGAGGTTGTCGCTCACTCGTACTGTTTGGGAAATGGCTGTTTGTTTTTACTTCAGCAGGCTGTCGATGCTGTTTATGAAGAAGCAGGAGTATATGATGGCACTGTTGAGAGATGGCCGACGTTCAAGGATGTCCTGCTCAAAGCAAGGAATATGGACACCAGAGGCAGAGAATCGGGCTGGTTGTCATCGACACTGAGGGCCTTATCAACACTATGTTTTGGTGATATGGAGAAACTGGTTAACTCCAGTAACAACAAAACCGTTGATCATATCCTTGACAAAAATGTTATTTTAGAGCTTGATGCTCTTACCCAATCGGATAAGACCTTCTTCATACAATCAGCTTTGCTTTATCTACACCATAAGCGTATGACAGAAGAACGTAGAGAGACCTTCAAACACTGTACGCTGATTGAGGAAAGTCACCACGTCTTAAGTGACGAGCGTAGGAGTTTGGTAGGTGGCCAATCTGTAATGGACATTATATTCCGGGAGATACGGGAATTCGGCGAAAGTCTAATACTGCTTGATCAGCACCCTTCAAAAATATCTTTGTATGCCCTCGGAAACACATACACAACCATTTGCATGAATCTCAAGCATAAAACAGACATTAATGCAATGGGGCAGTGCCTCTTGTTGGATAAAGAACGAGATATCTTGGGAATGCTTGAAGTTGGCCAAGCTGTCGTCAAATTGCAGGGTAGAATCCCAAGACCGTTTCAAATTGCCATTCCAGAATTTATCATTGAAAAGGGAAAGATTACAGATAATTTTGTAAAAGCGCATATGCAGGGTATAGCGCCAGCATTTGAAGAAGCAGATTTTCGAATACCTACTGGCGCAAGTATCGCAGCGCCGTGTCGCTCAGCACCTGGGGATGATATGGGATCCCTGAAAAACACCGAAATTGCACTTCTCAAAGATGTCGAAGAATCACCCGATAGTGGAATAGCAGCACGGTATAAGCGGCTCGGCTTATCAGTCAGGCAAGGGCAGAAACTTATGTCTGAACTACTCGAACAGGCTTTGATAGAACAACGGCAGGAAACCACTAAGACCGGCAGAGTGAAAGTTGCTTGTCTTACTGAAAAAGGCAAGGTTGCCCTATCCGGAGCTAATTAAGACCGAATAACTGCAGGTTTCCCTTTTTCAGGATTAGAACGCCGCAGACAGTCAAAATCTCTGCTGAGAATCCCTGTATTTGCGAATTCAGAAGCTTTGAAAAATAGGTTGAATTCTGAACAGTATATGGCGACGTAGCTCTGTCCATGTCGAGAAGTTCGCACAAGAGCAAGTAAAGAGAGTGCAGTTTACGCGTCAAGTCGATCGGTAGAGGCTATTGTACTGTTTATTGTTTTTGATGTATCGTAACGTACCGCTGACTATTTCGATCATCCTGCCTTTGCTCCGGCTATTCAACACATGGTCGCTTTATAAATTTTTCCCACCACTTCAAAGTGAAAACACAGTATGAGACATTGAGACTTTCCAGATTCAGTTCACGCATAAACTCCACATACTCTTTATTGCAGATCCTTTTACTGCCACAACAGTATTAGAAAGGCTTGGTGCGATATCATTCAATCACGTTGTTTTTTGACCGATCATAAAACCTATCACGTTTATTCTTAAGGATATCTTCAATTTGGCTCACAATCCTGTTTGGCCAATCACCTCTCAGGGAATCTCTTGTCAGAAACAATCCATCAATCCCAGCCTTTTTGTAAACCTCAATTTTATGTTCTTTCTGCTGGTCATAGCCAGAGTCGCCATTTACTCCAAAGTACTCGATGATCAGTCCATATTCAGGGAGCCGAAAATCCGGGTAGTATATTCGTGTTTTTCCTCGATCAACTACAGCAACTGGATACTCATATTGATACGTGATTCTGTTTCGATCGAGGAGCCTGGCTATCTGCTCCTCACCCCAACTTTTATAAGGTGGCTTTATACTATTTCTCTCGCCAACTCCAGTCTGTCCCATGACAAGCAGAGGTTGTTAGCCTTTTTAAGCCTTTTGCTTATCTGGACACCTGCTGTCCTGATCGCCTGAAAATCTTCTGGAAGAGCCCCGAAAGCTACTGTTCCGCTCCGGAAATGTTAACATCGGTAATATGGAAAGCTAAGTGTTTTCCTTTGCTTAGCTTATCGTTCTGACTATCGTTCCTGTTCCAGGGGTATTATATATCCTTCCACCATAACAACGACTAAAATCTTCAGAACGTTAAAATAGACAAACAACCACACAAAAAATCACCACCAAGGGGGGGACGGCGGCGGGGAACGCAACAATACCCCACCAACAAATAAGTCATAAACTAAACAACTACGCATCATTTACTAAATAACCGCACGAATCATCAGCATCGCTAATACTATTAATACCACAGAATCTCACTTCAACCGGCCAATCTCATAAAGCCCAAAGACAACCGCACGAGCACTGCAACAACAACTGCTGCTGCGACTACATACTTGTTGCAACGACTGCCACTGCTACAATCTAAACTACTGCAGCTGTGCTCATTACAACTCACAACCTCGGCCGCACAATAATATAAAAATAGCCGCGATAGCGGCTAAATAAAATAGGCGGCCGATGCACATCACGCCAGATCACAAACACCTGCCATTCAGACTGTCAAGTAATCCAGATCTTAACACCCTAAACACGCCGTAAGCGGCTGTTAACCTTCTTGAAATCAAATATCTCTGGATCAAAATCCAAACCAGCCCATTCACGATATTCCTCATATTCTTCATGCTCAGGATCATCAAGCATCCTTAATAAATCAGCATATCCCCAGGGCCCACCACAATCCTCAGGTGGGCATGCACGTTCTCCTGCCAAACATATTGGATAAATAATCCCTTCCCCTGGCTCAATCAATTTCTCCACCGAAATCTCATGCTCCCAACAATCCCCAAAATCATATAAATATTCAAAAATATCACCCTCATTCACCAATTTCTTGAGACGATATTCTTTTTCATCATGTATATCAGGATCATCAATATCCTCGTACATTTGCTCAAGACCCCTGTACCTCTGCCCTTTTATTTTGAATTCATGCAAATGAGAATTTGTCCAACCCATACATGCCTGGATAAACAAATGCAGCCGGTCTAATCTCACCTGCCTCCTAATCTGAAATCTCCGCCATATAGCAGGATCTATTTCCTTCAACGTAACCTTTAGCTGAAAAACCAGAATATCTGCCGTCGACATTATATGATCCTTATTCTAATCAGTTGTATTAAACCCAATCTGCACATCAGCATCAGAATTGTCCAAAATGCCTTTATCACCTCGCAGCAAACACCCTGTAATCGTCGCTGCCACCAAGCCTTCGTCCAAAACAATTTGCTTCTTACCTTTGTCCATAAATTCACAGCCATTGACCATCAGCCGACCGCCGCTTGCCTGGATACAAGGCTCACCCTTATTCTTGGCATCCCATCCTGTAAAATGACATGAGGTCAGCATCAAGGTGCTTGGCCCATGTTTGATAATTTGCTCTTTTGTTTCAGGCACACCCCAGAAGGCTTAAAAATAGTTACGATTCTTCTCTATGGTAATCAAGTCGACATCCAAAATCAAGGCTGAGTTCAATCGCCCAACAGCAGAAAAGAGTTGCCGCTGAGCATGTCGAACAGCACCCTGGTCGGTAGCCATCGACCGAAAGCCTTATATGGTTAGCTGAGCCTCGATAGAGGGCGAAGTGCCTTATATGGCTTTCGAGTCGTGGCGGGAGGAGCGTTTACTAATTCGCGAAGCCCCGATACCTGAACACAGTGCAGGTGAAAAGCGTGAAAGGGTTTTCCACCGGACACAAGGCCCTTTGACGCTTTTAGGGGCTGAGCAGTAACTTGCCTTGGCAGGCGGCAAGACCAACAAAAGCGTTAAAGTGTGCCTTCGCCAACACCGCAACAGTGAAGCACCTTTTATGCTTTTTGGTCGCAGTCCGCCCGAGGCCCGTGCCCGAAGGGCAAAAGGCTTAAATGGTTAGCTGAGCCTTGATTGATGGCGAAGCGCCTTTTATGCGTTTTAGGGCTCTTTGCCATTATTCTGCCGGTCGACTTCGCCACGCCCTGCTGCCTGGCGAAAAATACAGCCAAAACCCCGGTCATTATACTCTCTTTTGCTCTCGCTAACCCGCCAGAAATATCCTGCATTTCACTGCTCCTGCCCCATTACTACAGCATTTCAGCCATTTTCCCGAATCACTTCGCACTGCCTGAGTCTTTCAGGACAAGTAACAGCAGACGAAGAGAGAACCGAAAGCAAACGAGAGAAGAACGACACCCTTGTCAAAGTCATCCACAGCCCCGAGGCCCAGCACTATCATCTTCCACTGAACGCCATAGCTCCAACTATGCAACTGATACAAAGCCTTTCATCGCAGCGAGCAGGCCAGCCTTGGAGAGTAAAGGGCAGGGCTAAAACTACCCCACCCTCTCGACTCATCCGCCGTTTTTACCGAGCTCTTCATCTATAAGCAGCGAAGCTTCTTGTTTTGTCACTGTCTCGGGAAAGTCTATGCCGAGCTTCTTCATAAATTTCTTCTGCTTGTCTGTGGCTGGCTCGGAATTATTCGCTTCACGCTCTGTCTTTATTCTTTCCGAACGAATGTCTTTGCTGATTTCCTGCAGCAAGCTCACAGCAGTTCTCTCGTCCTCTGTTTTTTCTTTTATCTCACCCAGCAGTTCCATATAGCTGGTCAATTTCTCCTTTGTATTTTCATCCATTTTCTCATCCACCTCCTTACATTCATTTGAGCATAACGCAGAATGCCCAGGCTCTTCGGTCTTCTGGGCCCTACTCTCCCAAGGCTCGCAAGGAAATACTGTTTCATATATCTCTTTTTCTGGCGCGTCATATTCTTTCAGCAGACAATTCGGAAAAAGCTCGTTTCTCCATAAATTCATAAATCTCTTCATAAAATCTTCCAGCATTGCCTCGCCAATAAGAACCAAGGCTTTTTCTTTGGTTATTTTTTGGCCGCCACGCTTTGGCCAAATCCCGTATGTTTCCAGCCTATCTATTGTCGCTCTGTCTAATTCCTCATCTTCATTTTCAAATTCCATTTTCTAAAACATTTTTCAAGTTGACTTGCCAATCAACCTATTACACAGATTTAGGATAAACTCTGCTGTTTCTCGCTTTTCTACGCAGAGAAATATCTCCCCGCGTCCATTCTCGACTTCATCCAAAAACTGCTTTTCTGAATAGCACTGGTCTTCTGGAAATCCATGACTTTCCAAATACTCCCGCACGGCATTCACATCAGGCAAATCTCCCCACTCGACGAGCCGACTTGTTACTCCTTCGCGAATAAGAAATTCACGATGGCTTCCAGGATTTTTTAACTCCACTAACTCATATCGCGTTTGCTGCGATTTTTTTGCTTCGGCCTCTTTGCGACGATTTGAATAGATTACTACGGGCTGATAAAAGAATCTTGCCCAGTCATCAGCGTCCTCTCTGCGTTTCTTTCCAGCTAATGCCTGCGTTGCTGCTATGAGGGACAGATAGGCATTCGCTCGAGCGTTCTTTCGAGCCTGCCTTCTGAGCAATTCTGATTCTACCCTGGAAACAAAGTATGACACTTTCATCGTGCGGACGGCAGGAGCTCTTTGGTACCGACGCGTGAATCTTCCTGTGCAATCCAGCAGTTTCGGTGTGACATACCTTTGCCTGTAATTGTTCGTTTG
>Ga0307378_10013271_pt1 | contig 10438 bp, 14 predicted proteins | sample UN1MG_FD_202238 | JGI IMG/M metagenome (GOLD analysis project Ga0307378, IMG submission 202238) | Soil microbial communities from Risofladan, Vaasa, Finland - UN-1 | ecosystem: Environmental > Terrestrial > Soil > Coastal area > Acid sulfate soil | place: Finland: Risofladan, Vaasa | collected...
TACTTGGGAACCATCTAATGAAGGTAAGCTACATATATGGAAGTATCCTGACTGGGATAGTAATTATATTGTAGCTGCAGATGTTGCACTTGGGGTAGGCCAAGATTATTCAACAGCCGTAGTCTTAGATACAGAAAGAAGAATAATTGCTTTATTCAGAGATAACCATTTAGACCCTAGTAAGTTTGGAGATCTTTTGTTTTACTTAGGTAGGTACTATAATAATGCTCTGCTTACTGTTGAAAGTAATTCCATGGGCGTCGCCACGCTATCTCGATTAACACAGATGAATTATATTAATTTATATAAACAAACTAAGATCTCTTCAATCTCGAAGGAAGAAGGACAGGTACCTGGGTTTAGGACAACTCAAGTAACTAAACCTCATATTATAGGCAATTTAAAAAATGCTATTGAGAATGATGATATTTGGATTGCCTCGAAAGTAATGATTCAAGAACTAAAAGATTATATTAGTACTGATTCTGGTAGGACTGAAGCTGCGCCTGGGTGTCATGATGATACTGTTATGGCTGCAGCAATCGCACTAGAAACATTACGCACACACTATGATAAGCTAACTGTAAATAAGGTTCCATGGTCTCAAAGAGTATCCGGACAAATGGAAGATAGTACGCAGTGGCTTTAGAGTTCCCGTGTCCTCACTACCCCGGCGGAGGTAGGGGAAAAATCCGCCATTTAATTTAAGGAGATATTAATGAGTATAGAAACATTTCTTAAATGGAAGATACTTCCTCGATTTATGATGTTAATTTCTACAATTATGTCCTGGCGTTGTGCTGAATGGTTTATGTCTTTAGATGCACCAACAGGCGCCCAGTCCGCATTTGTTTCTGTAGTTATGGGTGTGATGACCGGTGTTTTTGGAATATGGATGGGACATGAGAATAAAACCTAAACGGAAAAGAAAACAATATAAAAGCCCAGTTATTAGATGGGGATATGGAGAAGTAATTTGTCAGTTGAAAAAGCAGGAGAAAGATTCTCCGGATATAATAAACCAAAGCGAACCCCCGGACACCCAACAAAGTCCCATGCTGTCCTTGCAAGGTCGGGTGGTAAAGAGCAACTAATTAGATTTGGTCAACAAGGAGTTACAGGCGCTGGTAAAAACCCTAAGACCGCAAAAGATAAAGCCCGTAAGAAATCTTACTATGCTCGCCATAATGCACAAGGCAAACCTGCAGGTCCTTTATCAGCTAAGTATTGGTCTCATAAAGTAAAATGGTGAGGATTAAAAGGATGGCAGTTAATGAAGCAGGGAATTATACCAAACCAACAATGCGCAAGAACTTGTTTAATCGAATTAAAGCAGGTAATAAAGGCGGTAAGCCAGGCCAATGGTCAGCTAGAAAAGCTCAAATGCTTGCTAAACAATATAAAGCAAACGGCGGAGGCTATAGAGACTAATGGCAAAGAAACCGTCACAAAAGAGCCTAAGCAAATGGACTTCTCAGAAGTGGCGAACACGAAGTGGTAAACCTTCTACACAAGGGCCATTAGCAACTGGTGAAAGATATATGCCGGCTTCTGCAGTTAAAGCGCTAACCCCTGCAGAGCATTCGGCCACTACTCGTGCAAAAAGAAAAGCAATTAAATCTGGTAAGCAACATGCTAAGCAACCTAAAAATATTGCTGCAAAGGTGCGCGCTCATAGAACATAAAACCCAGGAGCGGTAAATGTCGAGATTTATACAAAAGCCTCAAAAAATGAAAGAGCCCAAGAAACCTCAAGGGCCACTTCCTAAAGCTGGAAGCTATACGTCAAAAGAATTAGAAAAAACAAAACCTATATATTCAAATACCGGAGGTAAGTATTAATGACGCCTTACGGTTATAAAGAAGCAGTAACTGATGAACAGTTAATTAATCTTGTTGAAAGTGGAGTACAGAACTCTACCGGTGATTGGCTTAATTCATCTGACTTAGCTAGAGAAAGATTAAAAGCAACTTATGAATATGCAGGATTACCTGTTGCTCACCTATCACCGCAAGGTGTATCAGCTATTGTAGATACTTCTACAACTGAAGTTGTTGAGGCATATACTGCAGTCTTGTGTGATTTGTTTTTAAGCAATCAGCGCATTGGTAGATTTCTTCCTTGGAATGATACACCAGGTGCCTTTCAAGGCGCTAAAGATGCTGCGATGCTTGTTAACTATACAATCTTTAAACAAAATAATGGTTGGGAAATACTTGAACAGTGGATGAAGTCTGCGCTTTTATGGAAGAATGCAGTAATTCGCTGGGGCTATATTGAAGATTATGATTATGTATTTGAAGAATATGAAGAGATTAGTCAAACAAAACTAGATGAAATTTTATCTGATGATAGCTTAGAAATTGTAGGAGACCTAGAATTTGAAAACCGCGCAGTAGCGGAATCAGATGGAATGGGTCCTGAAGTAGAACTTGTATATATAAATGTACGAGTACGTAAAGAAATTAATAAATGTAAAGTTAAATTAGAACTTGTTCCGCCAGAAAACTTTCGTATTTCTCGGGATGCTACGCATATTGAAAACGCTTCTTTTGTTGGTATTCAGAATCAAATGACTCGGTCAGAGATTCGTAAGTATTACCCAGAAATGGCAGAAACAATTAAAGACTGGGATGAATTAAGTGATGCTGGTACATGGATGGGCGCATTAGATTACGCTCAAGATGTTGCTGCACGTAAACAAATTACCGGGCAAGAGTATTACCAAGGTTCTAATTCTACAAGTGAAACACCGCTGGAAGCAAATCGTGAAGTAACTGTTACTGAATGTTGGCTTCGTGTTGATAGAGACGGCGATGGTATCGCGGAACTTAAACATCTTATTGTAGCAGGCACACACATACTGCATGAAGAAGATTGTGATATGCTGCCGCTTGCTGATATTGTACCAATTGATATTCCACATGAATTCTTTGGTTTATCAATGGCAGACTTTACCCGTAGCGCAACTTTAGCTTCAACTGCTATTTTACGAGGGTTTGTAGAAAATACTTATTTAACTAACTACTCTCCAAAATTAGCGGATCCAAATGTTGTAGACTTTTCTGCGCTGCAGAATATGAAGCCAAAACAAATTATTCCAACTAATGGTAGTCCGGTTGGAGCGGTTCAACAATTACCACCTGAAGCAATTTCTACAGGTACAGTACCGTTGCTTGAACATTTGCAGCTTATTAAAGAACAAGCAACAGGTATGTCAAAAGCTGCTCAAGGTCTTAATGATACATTATATGTATCTGGTAACTCAGAGCAAAAGCTTTCTGCTGTACAATCGGCTGCACAAAAACGTATTCAACATATTGCAAGGCGATTTGCTGAAACTGGATTTAAGCGTTTGATTGAAGGTTTGTATCATACTCTTAAGTCTTCAATTAAAGGTGAAGCTAGCTATAATATGCAAGGGGTATTTAAAACTATTAATATGGATTCCCTTCCTTCAAAAATGGAAGTAGAAATTCTTCTTGATATTGGTGAAAACTCTAATAGTTCTAAAATTGCTAAGCTATCTAAAATAGGTGCAGAAATTCTTCCTGCGCTTAATCAACAAGGTGCAGGTATGGTTGTTAAACCCGCTGCTCCTGCAGTTCTTGCAACTAAATTAATTGAGGCTTTAGATCTTGATAGCAACGACTTCCTTGAAGATTATACGACAGATGACTTTAAAGCTAAAGCAATGCAGGCTATTGAACAGCAATCTCAAGCTGCTCAAGCTCAACAACAAGCTCAACAGCGTAAAGCTGAGGTTGATATTGCTTTATCAGAAGCTAATATTATGTATACTAATGCTCAAACAAAGAATACGTTTGATGATAATTCTAAACAACTTGCTGTTGCAATTGATAAACATTTTCAAGAATGGGCTGACCTTAATATTAAGGCAATTAAAGAAGGGGCTGAGATTCCTCCGCACCCTGATTATACGCAAATCTTGAATATGGCTCGTGGATTGCTGCAGCCTAATACTCAACAACAATGAGGATTTAATGGATAAATACCGTAAGACAGCTGAGACGAAGCTGGGTAATAATAAATCATACGGGAATCATAAAATTCATCCAGAAGAATTGGCGCGTCGTGCTCACGTAAAAGGGCACTTCGCCGCCAGAGAACGTGAAGAATTTTTTGATGAAGTATATGGAGAGGTATTAGTAGACCTCTTTATTGAATGGCTCAAGACGGAGCCGCATGAAACTAAATCTCGAGAGTTCCTCTACTCTTCTGCTATGGCACTTGGTAGTGTTAAAGAGAAAATGATAAACTTCGAGATGTATGGGAAAAACATCCCACACCTACAGGGGGATACGAATGAGGAAGATTAATTATAATCAACTCGTAACTAATTATGATGAAATGATTAACACGCTTGAATACGATTCAATGCGCAGCGCTGGAAAGGCTCGGCTAAATGCTGATACCCTAGTGAATATGCATGCATTAAAAGAAAGGTATTCTAAGCTTTCAAATTCCGAAAAAGACTCTTTAAAAAAGGAGACTAACTAATGGAACAAAATACCGAAGCCCAAATGGACTCTACCCCTATGGATGACTCTGTAGCACCGGTTAATAATGGTCAAACTGAAGACACCTTGCTGGCTGACATCATAGCAAACTCAGAGTTTGTTGGATCTCTACCCACTGAGCAGGTACCTGAGTTAGACCCGGAAGAATCAGATAGTGAAGACCCAAATATATCTGAAGAAGCCGTTAGCGAAGATGAAGAAGAGGAAGTCGAAGAAGAAGAAGTAAATACTGAAGAAGAAGATGCCGCTGAAGAGGAATCAGATGCCGCTACCGAAGAATCAGATGTATATGCTATTGAAGACTTAGACTTAGATGCTAAGGTTGTTATCAAAGTTGATGGCGAATTTGCCGAAGTATCTTTTAGTGATCTTATTAAAGGTTACTCTACCGAGCAACATCTTTCTAAAAAGGGTCGAGAACTTGGTGATGCAAGAAAAGAGTTAGAAGAAGAATATCAAACAAAAGTAGAAGAGCTTGGTGTAATGTCCAAAGCCTCTGCTTCTGTCCTATATTCTAATGAACAAGCACTAGCTGCGGAGTATCATAATCTTGAAGGGAAAATTGAAAAAGCCCGTAAAGACGGTGATACATATGAAGTTAATGAACTAAAAGATCAAAGAGAGCAGGTTCAAAAAAATTATTGGAATGCCAGAAAAGCGCGTGAGCAATTGGTAGAGCAAGTCTCTAAACAAGAGCAGCAAACAAATGAAAAAGAATGGCAAGAACAATTAGAATATTTTAATGAAACAATTCCAACTTTGATCCCAGACTTTAATGAGGATATAGCAGGCGCTATTCGCCAATTTGCTATTGAAGAAGGTATTTCCCCGGAAGTACTAGATTCAATTGCAGATCCTATTATTGTTAAGTTTGTTGACGATTACCGACGCCTGAAACAAGGTGTATCAAAAGGTGCTGTTAAACGTAAATCTACTCCAACTAAGAAAGCACCGCTTCGTAAAGCAAAGACTGTATCTAAACAAAAAGAAGATGCACGAGAAGCTACTCGTAGACGCGCACTAAGCGGTCAAGCTTCTGCTGACGAACAACAGGCTTTCTTAAGAACACTTGCTGAACGCTCATTAAACCTTTAATACCTTAGGAGGGTATAAATAATGTCTAGCACTCTTGGTGTTCGTGGTACCGGAGGTCCTCAAGGACCAGCTCGCGGTACCGGTAAAGATGTTTCCCAGCGGGAAGATCTAGCTAACTTTATCACGATGATCACTCGTGATGAAACCCCATTCATGTCATCTATTGGTAAAGCTAAAGCAACTGCTATTTATCATGAATGGCAAACAGACCAGTTGGATACACCTGGCTCATCACGTATTGCAGAAGGTACCGATTATATCGAACCAACTGTTTCTGGTGGTACAGGTTCTCCTGCTGTTGGTGATCGCTTTGCACGTACTGGTCCATACCGCACACGTCTGGGTAACTACACTCAGATCAACGGTAAAACAATTGCTGTATCAGGCACTCGCCGTGCAGTAGACCAGGCAGGGATTGCCGATGAATATGCTTACCAGCTAAAGAAGCGCGGTACTGAATTGCGCCGTGACGTTGAGCATGATATGATTCACTCATTCAACGTATCTGCAGCTGTTGGTGTTCAGGGTAATACTGCACGTTCTGCAGGTGGTTACCAGTCATTCATCAACTCTGGTGATACTGTTGTGTATGCCGGTCAGTGGGCAGCTCCTGCTACTACAACTGACGGTACCCAGGTAGTTCGTTCTTCGCTAACAACTACTGCTGCTCCAACAAAAGGTTCTCTTGCACTAACAGATATTGATGCTGTTATGCAGAAAATCTACGAGCAAGGCGGGAAAGCAAATAAAGTTATGGTGTCACCAAAACTACGCCGTGACTTTTCTGATCTTATGATTGGTGCAACTGGCGTACAGCGTAACATTGATGATTCAGGTAAGCTGCGTCAATCTGTTGATGTATACATGTCTGACTTTGGTGATCTTATGGTAGTTCCTAACTACATTATGGGTCTTTCAAACAGCGTACAGTTTATTAACTCAAACGCTTCCCCTGCTGATCTTGCGGCAACTACTAACGTAGCTGACTTCTCTGCATTGATCTATGATCCAATGTGGTTTAATATGGCTACACTTCGCCCAATGGCAGAAGTTGACGTAGGCCAAAAGGGTGACTCAACTGTTGGTATGATGGTTGAAGAAGCTACTTTAGAAGTACGTAACCCACTGGGTTGTGGTGCTATTTACGGCTTGAACTAAGCAATTTAGGGGGAAGTCTTATGGCTTCCCCCTTTTTTTTTTAATAGGAGTACTAAATGAAACCAGTACCTTTACCAAAGCCAAAACCAAAAGAAAAACTTAAAAATAAATACGCTGATCCAAATCATCCAATGAATAAAGAGCGTACAGGTCCTTCAACCCTTCAAGAAGATCCAGTTTATAAAAAATCAGGCGGTAAAATTTATAACTGCCGTTAAATAAAAGGAGTACAGTAAATGCTAGTTATTAAAACAGCGAACGGGAATACTTACCCCGCAGAAACATGTGTATGGCGTACTGCGCAAGTTGCCAGTGGTGGTTATCAATTAACACATCTTGATATTGGCACACCAACTCTTGCAGTTGGGGCTACAGGTACGGCAGCGCCGACAGGTGCTGAATTAGGTTATATTGGGAAGTCTGGTCGATTTGTAGCATATACAGAACCGGCTGCTTAATTAAGGAGAAGAGGACATGTCAAAAGAAACAGACTTTAAGTTCCACAGTGCAACTGTTGGAAAAGATACAGGTATTAATGCTGGCTTTGATCTTGAAACAGGAGATTGGGAAGCCAAACAAAATATTAGCCAATATAAAGAACAAGCAAAACATGATCGTGATAAACAAGAATACTTTGGAATTCGTAAAGATGGCTATCGTAAGATGGCTACAATTCCAGATATTGTTGCAATTAAAATTTTACAGGATCATAAGCTTGATTTGCATAGCCCAACGTTTATGCAAAATCCGAATAATATGAAAAAACTAAAACATATTTTGTTTACTGAATACCGAGATCTACTAGTCAATACTTAATTAGGAGGCCCACTATGGCAATGACCTATAATGAACTAGTGGCACTTGTTCGTAACTGGTGTAATAGAGACGAAGAAGTTGTAAGCGATACGATTATACAAGATGCACTTAGATACGCTGCAGATAAAGCGTATCGCATTTTACGTGTGCCACCACTAGAAAATGTAGCCATCTACGAAAAGGCTTTGCTTCAGTCGGCTACAACTGGAACAACTGGATTTCAGCCAAGTAAAACAGAAATTCAATTACCATATGATCTTATTCAATTTATTCAAATTAAAGAACTTGATTCAAATGGTTTAACTATTCGTGTATTTAATGAAAAATTAGATATACGTACGTTCAACGATAATACTTCAGAAAAATATTCTGGAAATAACTATTGGGCACGAGAAAGAAATGTAGTATATTTAAGCCCAGGCTTTGGATACTCTAATCAAGGTAGTGATGCAAATACAATTGAGCTTTACTATTATCGTAGACTTCCTGCTTTAAATGCAACATATGCAGTTACCGTATTAAACTATAATGTAGGGTTTCTTACTGTTTCATCCCAAGGAGTAACAGGTGCAGCACCTCTATATTTTAATAGTAATACTGGGTCTACGGCATATGCAACATCTGCCGCTGCGCAGGCAGCAGATCCCGCAGGAACCGTAACAACTACATATTATGTTGGGAATACTACCCCTAATTGGTTACGTGATGAAAATGAAAGAGTACTTCTTTATGGAGCGCTGGCAGAAATATTTACGTATGTACAAGAAGACGATCAGGCGGCAAAGTATCTAGCTTTGTTTAAGAATGAAATTACTGAACTAAATGATGAAGATGCTAAACGAAATGCATCGGGTGGAAACCTACAAGTTAACTTTAATGGAAGAGGGTTGATATAATGACAGCAGCAAGACCGGGACAATTTACGGGCGCTACTGATAATGCCGCCGCTGGTGGTCTGTTTACTGACACGCTTATTGACGGTATTCCTGACCTTGTAGGCGCTGACGTATTAGCAGCACAAACAGCAGCAACTAATGCTGCAACATCAGAAACAAATGCGGAAACTAGTGCGTCTAACGCAGCAACTAGTGAGTCTAACGCAGCAACTAGTGCAACAGCAGCTGCTACTAGCGCAACTAATGCAGCAACTTCAGCTACGGCTGCTGCCTCATCTGCTACTGACGCAGCCGCAGACGTAGCAAGTATTGCAGGATCTGTAGCAGCCGCAGCTACTAGTGCTACTAATGCCGCAGCATCAGAAACCGCTGCAGCTGGTAGTGCAACCTCTGCTGCTACATCCGCAACTAGTGCAACAACACAAGCAAACACGGCCGTAACATCTGCTGCTGCTGCGAGTAACTCGGCAACTGCTGCAGCTACTAGCGCAACTAATTCAGCTAACTCTGCTACGGCTTCGGCTTCTTCGGCTACATCTGCTGCAACCTCTGCTACTAATGCAAGTAACTCAGCAAGTGCTGCGGCCACCTCGGCAACCAGTGCTGCTAATGCACAAACAGCAGCAGAAACTGCTGAGACAAATGCAGAAACAGCTGAAACAAATGCAGCAAGTTCGGCCTCAGCGGCATCAAGTTCAGCAGGAGCAGCAGCTTCTAGCGAAACTAATGCAGCTACAAGTGCTACTAACTCAGCTAACTCTGCAACTGCTGCCTCAACATCTGAAACAAATGCAGCGGCTTCAGCTACTGCAGCAGCTGCTTCTGAAACAGCAGCCGCCGGTTATGTAGATGAATTTGATGATCGGTATCTTGGATCTAAAGCATCTGACCCAACATTGGATAATGATGGAAACGCTTTAACTGATGGTGCATTATACTATAATACAACTGTTGACCGTATGAAAGTATATGATCTTAGCACAACTTCTTGGCTATTTATTTCACCAACAGCTGCTGAGCAAACAAATATTGATACGGTTGCAAATGATATTACAAATGTAAATACAGTTGCAACAAACTTAACTGATATTAATGCTTTTGCAAATACGTATTTTATTTCAGCAACTGCACCAAGCAGCCCAACTGAAGGTGATTTGTGGTTTGATACTTCAACCGATATGATGAAAGTTTATAACGGGAGTAGTTGGCAGGCCGCAGGCTCATCTGTAAACGGTACAAGTCAAAGATATAATTATGTTGTAGGTACTTCAAGTGGTAGCTATACCGGCTCAACAACTGTGTTTCCAGCTACATACGATGTTGGATTTGTAGATGTATATCTTAACGGTGTTAAGCTTGTAGTATCAACAGATTTTACAGCAACTAATGGTACTTCAATTATTTTAGCTACTGCCGCAAGTTCCGGAGATTCAGTTAATATTATTGGATATGGAACATTCAGCCTTGCTAATGTAGATGCTGTAACCCTTGACGGTATAGATAGCACACAGTTCCTTCGTAGCGATGTGGCGGATTCTAAATCAGCGGGTGACTTGTCTTTCGCGGATAATGTCAAGGCCATCTTCGGTGCTGGTTCTGACTTGCAGATTTTTCATGATGGTTCTTTTTCAAAAATAATAGATGCTGGCACTGGAGATTTGTTAATTGGTGCTGACAACAACATTACTTTCACAAACGCTGCGATTAGTGAAAACAAAGCTATTTTCACAACAAACGGCGCAGTAACTCTTTACTACGACAACGCCCCCAAATTTGCCACCACAGCCACAGGCGTGACAATCACTGGCACTGCCGTTGCAACAACCGACACTGATGCAACTAACACTGGTAACATCACGCTAGACTTCGGTGCAAACCAGAACTTTGTGTTGACGCTGACAGGCAGTGTCACGCTAGACAATCCCACAACT
>Ga0307378_10013272_pt1 | contig 10437 bp, 9 predicted proteins | sample UN1MG_FD_202238 | JGI IMG/M metagenome (GOLD analysis project Ga0307378, IMG submission 202238) | Soil microbial communities from Risofladan, Vaasa, Finland - UN-1 | ecosystem: Environmental > Terrestrial > Soil > Coastal area > Acid sulfate soil | place: Finland: Risofladan, Vaasa | collected...
CCGTCACAACCACGTCTCCGAGGTCTGGGACGCCGTCAGTCTCGCCTCCAACGACCCCTCGATCGTGACGAGCAACGTCGACATCTACGGCAACGTCTTCGAGCGCTGCACCGACGACGGCGTGGAGGCCGACCAGGTCCGGCACAACATCCGGGTCTTCCACAACCGCATCCTCAACTCGGGCAGTGCGCTCTCCAGTCAGCCGTCGTTCGGCGGGCCCACCTACTACCTCTTCAACGAGATCTACAACTGCCGCATCAAGCCCTACAAGTATCACGTGACGCCGACGGGGATGATCGCGTGTCACAACACGTCGGTCTGCTCGCGGAACGGCTGGGGCGGGGGCGGTTGGCGCAACGTCAGACACCGGAACAACCTCGTCCTGGGGGGACTGTCGCCGACGGTGGACACCGAAGGCACCGGGGCGGACCTCGACTACAACGGCTATAACCACCTCGGCGACTTCCTCATCGTGCTGGGACGTGTGAAGTATCGGAGTCTCGCGGAATCCGCCGAGGACGGACAGGAGAAGCACGGGGTCATCGTCTCGATCACGGACTTCGTGAAGGCCGCACTCCCGCATCATCCCGAGTGGACCTACCAGGACCAGTACGGCCGCCCCTACGCCGCGGACGAGATCGACCTGCGGCTCAAACCGACGAGCACCGCCGTGGACGCGGGGGAGGTGCTTGCCAATATCAACGACGGCTTCGCGGGAAAGGCCCCCGACCTCGGGTGCTACGAACTCGGAAAGCCCGTCCCGCACTACGGCCCCAGGCCTTAGGCCTGAAGGACTCGCGAATGCCACGGCTGCTCATCAAGCGTGCATCGGTGGTGCTGCCGGACCGTGTGAGGCCGGGGCATTCGGTCGCGGTCGAGGACGGGAAGGTCGTCTCGGTCGCCCCCGACGACGCGATCGGCGGCACGTTCGACGAGACGGTCGACGCCGACGGATGCTGTCTGGCGCCCGGGTTCATCGACCTTCACATCCACGGGACGCACGGGTTCTCCGTCGACGACGGTCCGGAAGCGCTTGCCGGACTGTGTGCACTGCTGCCGCGATACGGTGTGACCGGGTTTCTGCCCACGTTGACGGCGCGGCCGCACGACGAGCACGTCGGGCTGCTGCGTTCCCTGTCGACGGCGAAGACGGACGGAGCAGCCGTCCTGGGGGTTCATCTCGAAGGTCCGTACGTGGCGCTCTCGGGGGCACTGCCGAGAGGGGCGGTGCACCCCGTCCGACGCCGGGACGTCCAGGCACTCATCGAAGCGGCGAGGCCCTGCCCGGCCGTTTTCAGCATCTCACCCGAGGTCGATGGCATCCTCGACGTGATCCCGGTGATGGCCGCGAATGACACGCCGGTCTTCGTGACGCACACGGCCGCGACCGTCTCCCAGACCGTGGCGGCGATCGACGCGGGTGCACGTCACGCCACGCATTTCTACGACGTGTTTCCGTGTCCGGCGGAGACGGACCGGGGCGTGCGTCCGGCCGTCGAAGCGATCCTCGCCGACGGACGGGTGACGGTCGATTTCATCCTCGACGGGGAGCACGTCGATCCGGTGGCGGTGAAACTGGCGCTCCTGTGCAAGGGACCGGAGGGGGTCTGTCTGGCGACCGACGCGAACGTGGGCGCCGGGCTGCCTCCCGGCCGACACCGGTTCGGCGAACACGAGGTGGCGTTCGCCTTTCCGGGCGCGCCGGCGCGCTTCGTCGACAACCCCGCCTGTCCGAACGGACTCGCCGGCAGCGGCCTCACCATGGACCGTGCCGTCCGGAACGCCCGCGACATGCTCGACGTCGGCATTCCGCAGGCCGTCCGCATGGCCTCGGCCAATCCCGCCGCCGTCCTCGGCCTGACGGAACACAAGGGGGCCGTCAGGGAAGGCTGCGACGCCGACCTCGTCCTCCTCGACGACGACCTGCACGTGGTGAAGACGTGGATCGGCGGCACGTGCTGCTATTCGAGAAAGGAAGATTGAGATGACGGAATTCGACTACAGCCCGTCGAAGTGGGTGCCCTTCCGGGACAAGGCGGTGCTCGAACGCGTCCGGAAGATCAGACGAAAGGACATCACGAAGCACGCGAACCCCGACTACCACATCGAGGTGCAGGCGGACGCCGACGTCGGCTTCAACTTCGCGCTCGACATGTTCACGCGCATCGTCCGTGCACGCGAGGCCGGCGAGAAGATCGTGTTCATCCTTCCGAACCCCAATCCGCGATACCGCATGGTCGCGGCGATGGTCAACGCGCAGCGTGTGGACTGCCGGCACGTGTGGGCCTTCGCGATGGACGAGTACGCCGACGAGAACGGGAAGATTGCGCCTGAGACGTGGCCTCAGGGGTTCACCTACGCGATGTATCAGAACTTCCTCGACGCCATCGACGAGGACCTGCGTCCGCCGAAGGCGCAGATCGTCGGGTTCACCACCAGGAACCTCAAGGACTACGCGTCGATGATCGAGGACGCGGGCGGCGCCGACATGTGCTACAGCGGTCCCGGGTGGACCGGTCACCTGGCGTTCATCGAGCCGGACTCGCCCGAATTCGGCACCGACGATCTTGAACCGTTCAAGGCGATGGGCCCGCGCATCGTCACCCTGAGTCCGTTCACCCTCGCGCAGAATTCACTTCACGGGTCGTTCGGGATGTCGGGCGACCTCGCGCTGGTGCCGCCCAAAGCCGCGACCATCGGTCCGGCACAGGTGATTGCCGCCGGACACCGCAGACAGACCTTCGCCCTCAGCATCCACGGGACGGCCACCACGTGGCAGCGTCTCATCGCGCGGCTCGTCATGCACGGACCCGTGACGCCTCGGGTGCCCGAGTCCATCTGCCAGACGCTCCGCACCGACGCCGTCGTCTCCGAAACGGTTGCCAGGGATATCGTTCCCGACTGGGACAAGGGATACTGAGCGAAACTCGAAACTCGAAACCCGAAGCTCGAAACCCGAAAGATGCGGAACCATGACGCTGCATGCCGGTGCGGCTGCACGTGACATCACGCCGAAGAAGCCGCTCTTCCTGGTGGGCTACCCGAACGTCGAGCGGACGTCCACCGGCGTGCACGATCCCCTGCTGGCGTCGGCGCTCTGTCTCCGCGGCGACGCCGCCACGGTCATTCTCGTCGCCGTGGATATCCTCCAGGTGGACCCGGCGCTCGCGCGTGAACTGCGCCGGGCCGTCGCCGACGACGCCGGCATTCCCGAGGCGCACGTCTTCATCGGCTGCACGCACACGCATTCGGGGCCGGTGACGTGCCGCACGCGGCCCGAGCCGGCCGACCCCGAATATCTTGAAGAGTTCAAGGCGGGCGTCGTCGACGCGGCGGCGTCGGCGGCGGGGAGTGTGCGTCCCGCCGAACTCGCCTGGACAACCGCCGACGCCCGCGGGGTGGGGGGGAACCGTCACTCAAAGGACGGCGCCAGCGACCCGGAGGTCGGGGTCCTCGTCGTCCGCGACGTCCGGACCCACACGCCCATCGCCCTTTCGATGACCTACGCGATGCACCCCACCGTCCTTCACGAGGATTCGACGCTCGTGTCGAGCGATTTCCCGCACTACGCTCGGGGAGGACATGGTCGTCCTGTACCACACGGGGCCCGCCGGCAACCAGAGCCCGCGGTATCACGTGACGGGTCAGACCTTTGCGGAGGCCGAGCGTCTGGGACGGATGCTGGGGGCGCGGGTGCTCGACGGCATCGAGCGGACGGACGATGCGGCCTGTGCGTCGGAGGTGCTGCTGGGCGGCGGGCTCGCTTCGGTCGAGCTGCCGCCTCGCGCCCTGCCGACGCTTGCGGAGGCGGAAGCACAGCTCAGCGAGTGCATCGCGGCGTTCGAGCGTCTCAAGAGCGAGGGCGCCTCGCACGGACCCGTGCGCACCGCCGAGTGCGCCGTCTTCGGAGCCGAGCACACCGTCGACTTCGTCCGCCGGAAGAAGACGGGCGAACTCGACCGGCTCGTCGACACCTACACACCGACGGACGTCCAGGCGGTGCGCGTCGGAGACGCGTGCCTCGTGGGGCTGCCGGGCGAGCTCTTCGTCGAGTACGGTCTCGACGTCAAGCGCCGTGCGCCGCGGAGGACGTTCGTCGTCTCGCTGGTGAACGGCGACCTTCGCGGCTACATCGTCACCCCCGAAGCCGCCGAGGCCGGATGCTACGAGGCCTCGACCGGGATCTTCGACGCGGCGTCGGGCGGCATCCTCGTGGATGCGGCCATCAACCTCTTGGGCGGGCTCTGCAATGATCCTCGCGATTGACCTCGGCTCGACGAGCTTCAAAGCCGCCCTCTTCGACCGTGACCTGAAGCGACTTGCCGCCGGGGAGTGCAGGCTCTCTTACCTCAGTCCGACCGACGACGCCATGGAACTCGCGGTCGAGGTCGTTCACGTCTCCGTCCGTGATGCGGTGGCGACCGCGCGCATCGATGCAGACGACATCTCCGCAATCGGCATCACCAGCCAGGCACAGACCTTCACGGTCTCCGACAGTACCGGTCGGCCGAAGCGTCCGTTCATCAGTTGGCGGGATGCACGTGCCTCGGACCAGGCGAAGGCGCTCACGGCCGAGCCCTCACTGGCGGATTTCCCTGAGCACACGAGCTTCCATGCGCCGACACCGGCGATGCAGATCTCGCTTCTGAGGCGGCTTCAGCTGGCCGAGCCCGGCGTCGTCAAGGAAACCGACCTCGTCGAGCAACTCGGCTCGCATGTGGTCCGCGCGCTTTCCGGTCAGTCATGGATGGACGAGAACCTCGCCGCGATGTGCGGGCTCTACTCGCTGCGGGAAAACGCATGGTGGCCGCCGGCACTGGACGTGTGCGGACTGCGGCGGGAGCAGCTGCCCCGCGTCTCGCCCATCGGCACGTCGTGCTGCACGACGGGGGACGCGGCCGGGGCATTCGGCCTGCCCGCGGGAGTTCCGATCGTCCTCGCCGGGAACGACCAGACGGCCGGCGCCTACGGGGCACGCCTCGATGAGACGGGGGGACTGCTCATCACCCTCGGTACGGCGGAGGTGGTCTACGTGTGCTCGGACGAGATGCCCGAGGCGAGGCCGGGATGCGTGCGCGGGGTCTACCCCGACGGGAAGTTCTACAGGCTCGTGGTGGCCGAGGCCGGGGGCATTGCGGAAGCGGTCGCGACGCTCGGCGTCGACCCGAAGCGGATGCCGGTGCACGTCGCCGGAGGCGGCAGCCGCTCGCCCGTCCGGGTGAAACAACTCGCTCGCCGCCTGGGCACGTCGGTCACGCCCGTCGACGCCGATCCGCTCCTCGGTGCAGCGAGGATGGCGGCGGCCTGCCTTGGCTGAAGCCGTCTCCGCGTTTACCCCTGAAGGAGATGGCATGCGCCCGCCGTGACGACCCCCGCGACGGCGTACAGCGCCATGAACGAGAGGAAGAAAAGGATCCCCCACCCGATCAGACCGAAGCCCGACCAGCCCCTTGTCCTGAAGGCGTAAACGGGGAACCCGACGAGGAGAATCAGGAGGATAGCCAGCCTCAACGCCCTTCCAATAGTGTAGTCACGCTGCGATGCGTCGTAGTGGCACCAGAGAGAAATGCCCAGGATGATTGAGAGTGCACCAAGGACTTCCGATGCGGGCCCGTAGGAGGCCACATCCGCAAAGAGCGTGTCCAGGACGCCGAATACCACGCCCAGCCCGTAGAGGATCAGAATCACGCGGCGCTTTTTCCGGGCGCAGCCGGCAGCGGTCGGATCGCTTGACTCGCCGGTTGGGGAATCCATGGCCGTCCATCCTTCGGACTTCGGACCGGCAACCGACCGGGGACACCTTGTCTGCGCCTACGAGCGTGCAACAGGATGAAGCGGCTTCCGTGCCCACTCCGCCATAGCAGCAAAGCTGCGTCGGCCGGATTCGACCGCCCCGTAAGGGGCGAAAGGATTTAGCCGGGGGCGTCAGCCCCCGGTACCGAGCCAAAGAAATCCGCTCAGCCCCGAAGGGGCGACAGGAGCGCGGCAAGACCCCCTGTCGCCCCGTTGGGGCTTGGGCGAATATGAGAACGTCTACCGGGGGCTGACGCCCCCGGCTATGGACTGACGCCCCTCACGGGGCTTCTTGTCAACAGCAACAGCTCATTTTGTCAGAGGCTCTACGTCGCGTCGTAGTCGCCACGCTGGGCTCAGCCGACGATGAGACCGATCAGCAGCACGTTCGCGACCGTCCTTACGACGAGACTGACCGCGACGATGACGATGGCCCCGAAGAAGTCCACGTCGAACCACTTGACCATCAGGATCCAGAAAACGACGAACGAGACCAGCCAGGCGATCACGCTGCCCACGGGCTGGAGGGCCATCGAAACGCCGGTCACAATGGCGGCCACCACGGCCACCTGCCAAAGGAGATTCGGCCAGGACGGCAGTCCGAAATCGGCCAGTTTCTGCGCCAGGGGCAGGACGATCAGCAGCGTCACCCACGAAACAACCGTGCCTGCAAGAAAAATGACGACGTACTGCATCGGCCCTCCTCCCAGCCAAGGGGAACTTGCGGGTCCGTCGGGAACGGTCAAAGAGCACGTGACGAACCGGGAGCCATGGGCCGGCCTGCACGATCGGGACCGCGCCTACTTCGCGTCGTAGTCGGCGCCGATGTCGTCACACACCTTCTTGAGGGCGCGGATGGCCCGGATGAAAAGCTTCGGACCCGTCTCGCCCGAGAACTGGCCCGCCTTCTTCAGGTGCGGCTCGAGCGTGCAGAAGCCGTCGAAGCCTCTCTTCACGGCGTCGGCGAGCACCTCCGGGATCTGGCCGTCGCCCTCGCCGGCCGGCACCATCTCCTTCGTCGACATCACCGTGTCCTTGATGTGAAAATACTCGGTGACGTCCTTCAGGAGTCCCCAGCAGTCGTCGAAGGGGTGGTAGCCGGCGACGACGTAGTTCGCCGGGTCGAAGATGTTCCTCAGGTGCGGCGAGTCGAACTCCCGGATCAGCTCCAGGCATTCCTTCGGTCCCTCGCCGTAGATGCGGCCCTCGTTCTCGTGACAGCAGACGACGTCGGCCCCCCGGGCCACCTTCACCTTCTCGCCCATCCGCCGCATCACCTCGGCACGGTGCGCACGGATGTCGCCGCCCTCGGGCGGATAGTAACTGAACAGCCGGATGTACCGCGTGCCGAAGGTCTTCGCCAGCTCGACCGCGTGCTTGAACCGGTCGAGATGCACGTCGAAGTCCTCGTCGATGCGGATCTTCCCGATGGGACTGCCGATGGACGACACCTGGAACCCCTCACCGTCCATCCGCGCCTTCACCCGCTTCACCTCGTCCGGGGTGAGGTCGAGAACGTTCTTCCCCCACACCCCGCGAAGCTCGATGAACTTCACGTTCTCGCTCGCCAGTGTCTTCAACTGCTCGTCGAGGTCGGGACCGATCTCATCCGCAAATGCACTGAAGCGAATCATTCGAGTCTCCTTTTCTGAAAGCGCTCCGGCTCCCGTTGGTTCAGGACGTCCTTGGTAGCAGAAAACAACCGGCATTTCAATCGAAATTGCCGCACGACCGGGATGACTTGACAGGCGGCCCATTTCAACGGTATGGTTCAACGGTCATGGAACGACTCCGATCGCACAATGTGACGCTCTCGGCCGGTCGGCTCACGTTGCGGCCGATGACCGAAGACGACTGGGACATCCTGATGAAGTGGAACACGGACCCGGACGTGCTCTACTACGCCGAGGGGGATGACGTGACGTCGCGCACGCTCGAAGAGACGCAGGCCATCTACCGGGGCGTCTCGCAGAGGGCGTTCGTTTTCATCGCGGAACTGGACGGCGTGCCCATCGGGGAGTGCTGGCTTCAGCGGATGAACCTGGAGCGGGTACGTGCGCGCCACCCGGGCATGGACCTGCGGCGGGTCGACCTGACGATCGGGGAGAAGCGCCTGTGGGGGCAGGGGTGGGGCACGCGGATGATCGGTCTCCTGACGCGGTTCGGTTTCGAGCGGGAGGGGGCCGACGCCATCTTCGGCTGCGACGTGGCCGACTACAACCTGCGGAGCCGACGGGCCTTCGAGAAGAACGGGTACGTGATCGATGCCGAGGCGCCCCAGCCCCCGGGCCGCAAGAGCAAGGTGAACCGCGACATGATCCTCACCCGTGAGGCCTGCATGAGGCCCGGGGGCGGGGCGATCTAACCCGGAGGACGTGTGTGCGGTCTCAGAAGTCCACCTGGACGCGTCCGCCGAAGAGGTCGGCCTCGCCGGCGCCTCGCACGTCGCTGTGGATGTAGTTGAACGTCATCCGGACGTTGGGGTTCAGGTACCAGTTGAGTCCGAAGGTGTAGTCGTCCATCTCGCCGCCGGCGATGCCGGCATCGTTGAGGTCGAGACAGGAGTATCGTGCGGCCAGCTCCCACGCCCCCCACCCCTGCTGCTTCAGGCGGAAGTCCCGTCGGGGCTTCACACGACTGAAGACGCCGTTTTTCCTGTCGTAGGGCCGGTGCTCGCCGGTCACCAGCCAGCTTGCCTGAAAGTAGAACCCGTCGAACTGTGCGTCACGGTTGGGCGGCTGTCGGTCGGCCCACAGCCGCATGTACTCGGCCTGGAGTGAAACCGGTCCGTACACCGCCGCCGCCTCCAGGCCCAGGAGGTCCTGACTGCGGGAGACGAAGTTCGCCGTATCCACGAAGCGCTGCGAGTTGTGGTACTCCGGTCGCTCACGGTACCGCACCGTGTCGTCCTCGGGCTGACGGTGACTGTACGCCGCTCCCACGTGAACCAGCCTGCGCCCCTCGTCCGTGTAGATCGGAAGCATCGTCACGCGGCCCGTCGCGCTGTAGCCGTCGTCGGCCAGGTGCATGCCGGTGTCGTCGGCGTCGCGAAACGCCCCCACGGCCCACGTCACCCGCTCGTCGAAGCAGGTCGAGTTGGCACGGACGCCCACGTTCCGGCTGGGGGCAAACACGTGCGGCAGACCGTGCTCCAGGAAGGTGAGGTAGTTGGTGCTGGTCATCTCCTCCAGGGAGAACGGCTCCTTCATGTGACCGATCAGCAGTGTCCCCACGGCCGGCACGTTCTGCATGCCGACGTAGGCGTCCTTGAGGTTGGCGTTGCCCGCGGCGAAATCAAACATCATGCTGAACAGGACGTCGTCGTAGAGGGTGCCGGAGACGCCGAGCCAGAGCCGTCGGAACTCGACGCCGTCCTCGACGTCGCCGAGCGCCGCTTTGCTGCCCCGTCCCTGACTCGCCCAGCCCCAGTCGTTGTGCATTCGGCCGCTGAGACGCATCTTGACCGTGCCGTCACGGGTGTCGAACCGCAGCCCGTCCTTCCAGTAGAAGCGGAAGTCGTTCGGCTTTGCCTCTTCGGTCGCCTGCTTCTCGAGCTTCTCGACGCGTGCGACCAGGTCGGTGGCGTTGTCCGCGGTCGATGGGGCACCGACGAGGCCCGGCCCCGGCGGCACCGGCTCGGCCCTCCCGACGCCAAGCTGATTCTCCAGATCCTTCACCCGGGCTTCCAGGGCGTCGATCCTCCTCAAGAGCGCCGCCTCGTCGGCCGGGGTCACGACGGTCATTACGGAAAGGGCGAACAGCGTCAGCACGAGTCTGTTCATCGAAGCCCTCCCATGGAATACATCCATAAGAACGCCCTTGGCGGCGGTCCTGTCCTATGGTGAGACCAGTTTTTCGAGCTTCGCGTGGGCGGCCATCAGCGTCTTCAGTCCCACGGTGCCGAAGTGCACGTCCACCTTGGTCTTCTCGCCCATCCCTGAGACCGCTTCCACCTTTCCCACGCCGTAGAGGGGATGCCGGACGGTGTCGCCGACGCCGAGCCCCATGGTCTTGTCGGCGGGAAGGGCGGGAGACCCGGCGGGTCCTGCCCGGTGTGTGGTTCTTCTCGTCATCGGCTCTGGAGATGCCGCTGCTTCGATGGTTTCGACGTGCTCGCGGGGTATCTCGCGCAGGAATCGGCTCGGCTCGCCGTATTCATAGGTCCCGAACCGCCGCCGACACAGCGCGAAGCTCACGGTCAGCTCCCGCTTCGCACGCGTCATCCCCACGTAGAGGAGCCGGCGTTCCTCTTCCATCTCGGCCTGGGAGTTCCGACTGCGCTCGTGGGGCAGCGTCCCGTCCTCGAGGCCCACGATGAACACGTGCGGGAACTCGAGCCCCTTGGCGGCGTGCAGGGTCATCAGGCTCACGGTGGGGCTCTTGTCGTCGAGACCGTCCTGGTCGGAGACGAGTGCGACCTCCTCGAGGAAGCCGAGGAGCGAAGGCTCCTCGGTGTGCTCCTCGTAGTCGGCCGCGGCGTTGGTGAGTTCCTCGACGTTCCTGAGCCGGTCCCGGTCCTCCTCGGATTTCCCGAACGTCTTGAGGTATCCGGTGCGCTCGGCGACGGCGTCGAGCAGTGCGGCGGGTCCCTGATGGGCGAGCGAGGCGACCTCACCGATGAGGCCGACGAACGCTTCGATGCGT
>Ga0307378_10013273_pt1 | contig 10435 bp, 14 predicted proteins | sample UN1MG_FD_202238 | JGI IMG/M metagenome (GOLD analysis project Ga0307378, IMG submission 202238) | Soil microbial communities from Risofladan, Vaasa, Finland - UN-1 | ecosystem: Environmental > Terrestrial > Soil > Coastal area > Acid sulfate soil | place: Finland: Risofladan, Vaasa | collected...
TTTTTGTTTTGATTCTTCGCTTAATTTTTGTTTTTTATTTCCATTACTTCTACTACAATGAACGGCAAATGTTAATAATTTACAATTATTTTTTAAACAAAAATCATCCCTATCATTATAACCTAAGTCTTTTATATGCGCTAACGGAATTTCTTTAAATCTTTTTCCAGTTAATGGACATTCTATAAATTCTTCAAAAGACATTAAATCTAATTCAATTATCTCTATCAACCTTCTGGATAATAAATATTGATTTCTTATCGATCCCCTTGTTTGTCCGCTTCTTAAAAGCGCCTGAATAAACTGATAATCTTTCTCATCATTGATGTAAAACTTTTTCTCTGAATCATATTTATATGGCATTGTCCTACCTCCTGGGATCTCGTCCCTTCTCTATCTCATACTTATACGATAAAGACAATACCTTTCATTGTCAACCATTTCCTCCCTTATATAAATATCTGAACATCCTGGACCTACCCCCAGGCATAGTGTATGAGGGGCTTATGACTGCAGCAATGTTTGGCAGCCTAACTTTCTTAGCCTCCAGCAGGCTTTTCCAGTCATCTTGATATGAGTCGAAAAGGCTCTTGAACAGATCTTTAATTTGAGTCCATCCTTCTCCACCCGAAGCATTGTCAAAGATAATTCTTTTTTCTTGAAACGCCAGAGACATCAAAAGTTCTCTGAATGCAAATGTTGAAGCCCCTATCATTAAGACTCCCTGGAGCATGTTTGATGCATTATAAATGCTAAAAGGTCCTCCAGTTGGAGGATTCATTGCCCATACAGCTGATGCCTGTCTAAAAAACGCTTGAATTTGTTCATCGCTAAAAAAGGAAAAATGATAGCTTGCTTTTACTATATCGTTATAATCCAAGGCACTTGTGAAATTAATCAGTCCATTTTCATAGTCTACGGTATGTCCGTAGGTTGTATCGGAGCTTGCAACAATAACTTGATTTACTTCAATTTTTGGAACTGGAGACTTGTTCCATCTTTGCAAGGCACTGTCAAATACCTGCGGAGCGACTGTAGATCTGCATCTTAGTTGCTCATCATACATGGGAATATCCTGAGCATAATGAATAAATGCATATTTAAAATCAGAAATAACACCATTATAGCTAGTCGTAAAAGAAGACTCAAACTCTTCCATTAGGGCATAAGCGGACACTTCGTCTAATCCCTCGACATTTATAGTTACAGTAACGGAAAGACCTTCATCAAAAGGAACTGAAGGATTTACCATAAAAGAATAATAGCTAGAATTCCCAGAATAAGAAACTTCTGAGCTAGAATCAGTATATGATATAACGTGAGTATCTTCATCTATATTAGATGTTGTTGTTATATCTATTGTAAATGAAGTTATATCAATAGTATAGCCGTCTAATCCGACTAAATCGAACTGAATATTTGAATATATGGAAACGTTTAAAGCTTCATCTGAAGGTGTAAAATTTCTGACTTCTATAGACATATTAGATATCCTCTTTGAATTAATTCTTACTTTCAATTATTCAAAGAAAATGTCTAAAAAACCTTTTATAATTCTAAAGTGATATTCTAGAATTTCTATTTTCTTGATCTGTAGAGGTTTTCGTCAATAACAGAAACAGCTTTACTTACATCTGTTTCTCCGAGAATTTCTTTTAATTTTTCTATTTCTTCTTCTGGATTTTCCATTAAATCGTTATAATCTATATAAACAATATCCCTATCTGAAAGATTGAATATTTTTTCTTCCTGGAATTTTCCTATTTCGAGAGCTTCTTTTTTTTCCAGGTCTTTTCCTTTGAATTTTCCAATAGAATCAACAATTTCTTTATAGTTTCTAACCATGAATATAACTGGATATTTTTTAGGTACGGATTCTATATATACAGATATTATTTTTACAAAATCTCCATCGAGTGATTCTATGAAATCAGTTTTATCATCTGCATTCTTTGTTCCACTATATCCGTATCCTGTTTTTGTTTTTTCTATTTTTGTAGATTTTGTAATTTTTTCTCCGATATTTTCTATTTCAAAATATCCATTAGGGTTATTTTTATCTGGTTTTCTTTTATTATCTGTAGACGGAGTAAGTCCAATAGCCTGAAGAATTTGGCACATCAGGCTTGTTCCGCTTCGCATTGATCCACTGACAATAATCATTTTTAAATTCCTAGTACATTAAATCGTGTGCAAGTTCTTCCATTATTATTGATTCATCAATTGGTTGACTTGCTTCTGGTTTTTGTTTATCTATAAATTCTTTCATAGCTGTATAAACATCTCTCATGCATTTTATTTCTGTTTGGAGTTCATCCCCAATTAGGACTGAACATGCTCTGTTTGAATGCCATCCTCTTCTCATCATACAAAGATTATTCCCTCCTTCGGCTTTTTCGTGAACATTACAGCTAACACTAACGCCCGGACTTGTTTCTGGAAGAATGTCTGGTGTTTTTTTATAATATTTTCCTTCTTTATCGAATGAGTCTTTTTTCATCTTAACTGAATCATAATATCTTGTTTCCATAAGTTGATCCATTAATTTAAATCTGTCTTTATTACACGCTCTATAGGTACAATCTACCATGCTGTCGAAAGCATCAGCACAAAAGAATTTTGTTTTTCTCCAATCTATTTCTACAAACGGAGATCCGAGAGGAAGCGTATCTGGGAATTTAGGATCTACCCATTTTTTTTTGTTATATTCTATTATATCTTCGTGAATTTTATATTTTAGCCATCCTTTATCTCTTAGAAATTTATTTATGAAAAACGGGGAATCGTCTCTCTGGAGAGTTGCCCCGTGATCTGACCAGATAAAAACAGGACCAATTTTACTTAATTCTCGAATTTCGTCTCCTAAGAATTTTATTTGTCTTATTTTAGCATCTCCGTCATACCAATGAGCATAGATGTCTGTTTCGTGGACTCCTATAAAGATAACATCATAATCATTATTTCTAGCAAGAGTTCTTACGGTTGCAAAAAGCACACATAGAGAATCTACATGTTGATGAAATATAAGTTCATAATCTTCTTTTTTAGTGTAATCTGTTTTCCCATTTAGAAAAACAAAAGGAGCTGGAATTGGGCTCTGTTCTTTAATTAATGGATCATAACAGGACATTGAGCCTTTAGGAAGCACACATTGAGAAACGAGAGGTATTCCCCAACAAAAAACTTTAAGATTTTTAACTTCACTGGCATAATGTAAAATTGTTTTCTCTGCCGTTCCTCCAAATCGAAGTTCTTTATATGGAGTCGATCTTGTAAATGGAAGATCTTCCTGTCTAGCTCCGATATTTGCTTTATTCAAATCAACATTAATATCTGCAACCATTGCTAGGGAAACATTATTTGGAGTAATAATTGGCGTAGTTGATTTATATTTTACATATAAATTATCTGCAAAATAAGACCCACCTTGGCTTCCATATAATTTTTTACATTCTAGAACGTCTTCTGGATCGAGGGCATCTAAGAAAACGACAAATCTAGGAGACATTCCGACCGTATCTTTCTTTATTTGACGCAGATATTTGACTAGACAATACTATTTTACCATCTTCTATAGCTACCTTATAGTTTTCTAAATCGGACTCGTCAATTCCTGCATTTAATAAAGATTCTCTAGCAGCTGACTCTATTTTATTTCTCAATGCAGTCGCTTGCATGATCATCTGATTTTTCTGTATTTCGATAGACCCAATAGTTAAAGAAATGTTTTCAGCATGTTTGCTTAAACCATTAATTTTTTCAAAGTCCTCTTTTTTGATTTTTTCTGGAATCTTTCGAGGAACCTCTTCAATAGAAGCCGTCTCTTCAACGGGGGCTTCATTTGTAATGTCTTCCTCAACCGGAGTTTCCTCCACAACAACCTCTTCATTTGGCTTATTCCCAAATGTTTCTACATTTACCACTTTTTCTTCTGTCATTTTTTATTTCTCCTTTTTTTAATCTTTTACTGGATTTTGAATAATTACATTTACAAACGATTCTTGTTCATCTTGTCCTGAACCACCATCTTTAATATCAAGAAATTCAGTATCTGAAAATCCCTGAGACACAGATGGCTCAACGGTATCTCTGATAACAATATCTACCCCATCTGCAGTAAGTCTTCTAAGTTCACCAGCTGAATGAGGATTCTCTTCCCTATACTGTCGTGCTCTCATCTTTTTCGCTTCCAGTTCTTTAGCTTCTCTTTCTTCTTCTTGTTTTATTAAAACCATTTCGTGTCTCATTTGAGCTTCTGTTACATCGGTAATCAAACCTAAATGATAATAATTCCTAAGAACATGGTGATCTAGATAATCCTTAATCTCCCATTTCCCCATAAAACGTTTTATAACTTTTGGCTTTTGCGGCATTTCTCCTTTCTTTAAATTTGGATTTGGATGGAAGTCTAAAATCAACTCCCCTTTCGTCATATTTTTTATATAATTTTTTTCTCCGCTATTATCAAAAGCAGGGCTAGAACCAACAACCCCTGTACCAACAGTAACTGGAGAAACACTTTGGGAATTATCGCTTCCCCTTCTGCTTCTTCTTGTTGTCGGATTATTTCCTCCAGATGAAATCTTAGATTCACATCTAAACTTTTCTCTATTCACTGGATCTTTTTTTATCTTCTCATCAAGAGTTAAAAACCCAGATTCAAGAGCAATAGCAGAAAAACCGTCAAAATACTTGACATTATCTGGAATAAAATTTAAAGAATTAACTCTTCTCATCGAGAGCCTCCCTTAAACCTTTTAAATATTTACTAAACTCCTCGTCAAAACCTTCTGCAGAAACAGGAGAACCGTCTAACAGCATAAACCTGTCATTGGCAGCATCAAAAAATCCAGGAATTCCTATAGTGTTAATATTCCCTTTATTGGCAACAAGAGTGAAAACAACCATTGGATCGAGAGAAGATGTATCAACTATCTTTTTGACTGAATAATCTTTAAGTGAAATATTCTCTATTTCACAGCTTTTCTTTTCTTTAGGTGCTGAGTCCTTTGTTTCTACTTTAGAAGCCTCCACGGGCTTTACAGTAACCTCTGGAACCTCGATTTCTACCTTATCAGGAACTTCAATAGAACTTTCCGTAAGTAAAGACTCCTTCGCTTTACCAAAGGAAAAGGTATTCGATTCTGTTATCTTGATTCCGCTCATTATCTCGCCTCTAATCTACTATACGATTTTTAATATCGAGAACCGCGTATGGACGGTAATTTTGTTTTTCTTTCCAATGAAGCCTTTATATCTCCAAAATCTAAAACATTAATAAACCCACAAGGACAGATAAATTGTATGATTTTTTTCTTGTAATTAATTTCAAGAATTCCGTCTCCATCATCTGAAGACAGATATTCTTTTTCACATTTTTCACAAGTTTGAATCGTTCTAATCATTCTACTATTTCCTCTAAAGATTCTATATAATTAATTATCTTATCAGACATTCGACATTCCATTTGGATTCCAACATCAACATTGCCTTCTGAAAAGATATGCAGATATGTAGACTTTTCTCCAGTTTTCGGATCTGTGTGGATATATATCTTCTGAGTGACTTTGTCTGATATTTCTTTCAAATCTTCTTCACTAATCATATTATTTATTTGTACTGGTATCATTTTTCTTTTTCTCCTATTTTTTTATATTTTTTAAAAGCGTCTCTCATTAGCGCCGCTTTATCGAATTCTTCATTTTTCACATGATCATTCATCTTCTCTTCTAACATCAATAAAACCTTACTATTAAATTCTTTTACTTTTTCAAATTCTTTTACTTTAGATTTTTCTTTTTTCTTTTCAGATATAGCATATTCAGGAATTTCAGAATAATCATCATTACATTCATTTTCAATATTAAACTTGTATTCTCCATATTTATAATCAAAAATATGTTTAACGCAGAATGCTGTTTCCTTAATTTCTCCATCTGAAATCATAGTTAAAACAGCTTCTGCTATATTACTACAGAAGCTGCATTTAACATGTTCTTTAATCCCTTTGTTTTTTTCAGTCATGCTCTTTTCGGCTTTTTAGTACCGTAACCCTTACAGAAGTACCTGCAGCCTCTCCAACCAATTGTTCGTGTGCCAGTTCTCCGGTTTCTTTAAATTGAGCGAGAATCTTCCTTTTATCTATGGCGGGTTTTTGAACAACAAGGTCGCTGTTTTCTTTAAGCAAAATCTCCAGAAAAGCTTTTTCATCTTCCGGATAAATAACTTTTGGTTGAGTCTTTGCTTCAGAGATAGTTGCTAAATCTGGGAAAGAAATCTTCTTCTCACCAATCTCGCCCATAAAGCTAAACAAACCCTCCTTAATAAAACCCTGAGCTACTTCTAGCTGTTCGATTCTATCTTTAACTGGTTTTATGTATTTGTCAGTTAAAGCAGGAATATAGTCTTTTTTAAGAAATTCTATATCTTCTTTCATCTTTACAAAGGCGAATACCCAGTTCCTGGCATCGATTTTTGACTCAGGAAGAATACTAACTTCATCTTCAGCTTGATCCTGTATCATTCCTTTAATTTTTTCATAAAAATCAGAAAAATCTTCTGACTCCATGTTTTTAATGGTATCAATAACTCTTTGCTTATCGAGTACCTTTTCTTCACTCACTGCATCTAAACTAGACATTTTATGTCTCCTTTTCTACCGGGGTTCACACACGATGGTGTGTCCTGATCTTATTATTCTCAATCCCGTTTTAGGATCTGTTTTTAACAATCTTACTACCCAGAAAAAACCATGCTGTATAGCTTCTGAGCCAGCCAACATTAATTTATTTCTAGCGATATCACAAGCCCAAACAGCTCTTCCTGCTGCCGCAGGACCAATAGTTCTTATATGGGCATAACCATACTCATTATACTTGGCTATAATTGCACTCGCTAGTTTTTTTTGGTCTGTATCGGAACCAGCTCTTAGTTCTGCTGGATCGGGTGTTCTGTCTTCTTCGTTTACAATAGTGCCTGAAATTGTTCTTAAATCTTCTTCTACTACTTCAAAGCCTTCTACTGCCTCTAATGTTTCTACTGTCTTTACTTTGTCTTCTGTTTTGTCTTCCATTTTTTCTTCTCCTATATTAAACTGCCATCAAGTCTTTTTCAGAATTCTCCCTATAAAACCTGGAGAATCTTCTTTTAGATCTTTTTTGAGGCTTCTCTTCTTTTCCTAAGCCGTCACAATCAAACATACGACAATTTCTATTTTGTCTCGTAAATTCTAGAAGTTTTTCTGTAAACCCTCTTTTTACGACCTTAAATAAAGAGTCTATTTTTTTGTTTTCGGAATCCTCTAAGAAAAACCGTTTCAATAACAATACCTCACGAATTATTTCTTTTAATTTTCCCTTATTAAAAGATTCTTTAAAATATTCATCTAATTCATCATTCAAATTATTAAAAATAACATCTGTTAATATATTAATAGAGCTCTCAATTTCTATATTATTCGATGGACTTTGACATAAGCCCAAAACACTATCGTTTGATAAATCGATTAATTCTGTTTCGCTATCTTCTCCTATCTTAAGGTTTATAGACGAAACCCTATTTTTAAAAATAGACATTGGAAACATTTTAGCATACATTCCTAAACATTCTAATTCAAACATTTTTTTCTTTTCGATTTTATTTTTTTTATTAAAAGTAGACTTCCCGATATGTAAGGCTCTTTTCTTTCTTTTCTTGTCTCCTTCATTGATAAAATTGTAATAATAATTTTCACCAGAATCATCAAGAACTCTTTCGCCATAAATTATAAACATCTCTTTAAACAGCTTATCGTGACCTGGACTATAGAGATGTTTTATTGTTATTTGACCGACATCTTCACCACACAGCATGCATTTGGTTGTGGGGCATCTCTTGTTGTATGTATTGGTCTTTTGTAAATCGGCTATTTTATTCTGGATAGATCTCCAAAAAAAACTACTAAACCATTTATCGCTTTTAGATGATAGATCTTTATTTCTATCAAACTGTAAAACGATTTTAAGAAAAGAAGAAAATAGAACGGAATATACCTCATCTGAATGATCTATTAAATGACTCTTCTTGCTTTCCCATACTATTTTGTCCTGATATCTTGAAAACAATTCATCGAAATAATAAGAAGTAAAACCTTTTTTATCTTCTCTATGTAAATGCATTTTAGATTTACATTCTCTTGTCGTTTTGCCTTTGGATATTTCTCTCTGACATCTCATCTCATGAACATAAAATTTTCCCATCATAAGGAGAGATGTTCTATACTTAATTTCATAACCGCAATCAGTACAAACCCAATAGCAATCTTTTCTATAATCGTCAACATCTTTTTGAATTAGTTTTACAAGATCATAATCTTTATGTCCTATAAGTTCATCGTTTTTCTTTATTTTTATAACACTGAAATCATTATTATTAATCATATTTTTCCTCTGTTTTTTAATAACAAAATTTATAATATTCACATTTTTTATCTTGAAACAAAGTACACGGTTTTTTACTTTTATGATAGTCTTGAGGAATCTTTGGAATTTTTCCCGCTTCACATATTGTTTTTAGTTTAGAAGCCATTAATTTTATATCATCAATTATACTTTCATCGTGAATAATTTTAAACTCTCTTAGGGCATGTTTATTTTTATCTTCATAATAAATAATACCTTGCCTAATTCCCGTCAACCACATATATATTCTTATCTGAGTTATATATTTTTGATCGGGTTTTCTAAGATATGAAAAACCTCCTTCGTTTATTGTTTTAAAGTCTATAACATATCTCGTACTCGGCTCTCCTGGCTCAAACTCTAGAATCCCATCACAATTACCTTTAAAGTTATATTTCGGATCACTCTCAAGAAAAAGTTCAACATACTCGAAAAGTTTAATACCTCTTCTTTTATCTTTCTTTTTTTTCTCTATACAGGGACATGTATCTGGCAAAAATATGCCTATTGGGTTTTCCTTACCAAGAATTTCTCCACAAGACTTACATCTCCACAATCCTCGAAGAATTCCCATAATAGAAAGATCTCTCTGCATCCTATCATGAAAAGCATGCCCTGCATCACATATTCTTCTAAACCTCATATCAACTGGAGAATTGTTTTTAAACTTGTCATTTGCTTCGCTATGATATTGGAAAGAAGTATATCTTGGACAACCTCCAAAAGAAGACGGATGAAAATGTAAATAACCCCTCTTTGCTCTATCTTTAATTTCACGCTCTGCGAGAAATGTTTCATAATGCGGAATAAGGATTTCCGCAGATCCTCCCAAAAATTCTGAACTGATTTTATCCATGTTTTTTCTCCGATGGGTCTTTAATTGACCTTTTTATTTTTTCCTTCAGACTATCCACTCCTAGATCGATTATATAAGAATCTGGATCATATTCTTTGTCTCCAACCATTAAATCTACAATGTGTAATTTAAGATTTCTTATTCTATTTGATTCTTTTCCAATTCTTTTATTGATAATATTGTCTCTGGATTTTATCCCAGCTTTATCTCCATCTAACATTAAAATAAAAACATTTGTAAATCTCATCAGTTTACTTATTTGATATGAATTAAGGTCATCGCTCATTAAACCGATAGCTGTATTTATTCCGTGTTTATGGCATGCAATAACATCGGTCTGTCCCTCAACTATTACTACTTTGTTTTCTTTAAGAATATTTGGTAAAGCAACATCTAAACCATATAAACAAAAGGTTTTATTATAAGACTCATTCATCCATCTTTTTTCGTCGCTTTTAATATCCTCTTTCCCCAAAAGTAGACGACCGGAAAAACCAATCACATCTCCATATTCGTCTACAGTTGGGAAAACGATGCGACCCTTTAGGAATTCGAGATCATGCCTAATGGGTGCTTTTGGAGGACACCAACCTATTTTGAACTTATCTACAATATCCCTGCGAAAACCTCTTGAATTAAGATATGCAATTGCCTTTTTTCTATCTTCCTCTTTAGAATTAAACAATGCATTGTGAAATTTTTCAGCAAGAACATTGTATTCTTTTTGTTTTACTTCGTTCAAATTCATATCTTAACCGATTCATTTGCAATTTAAAATTAAATATTCTTCTACCTGTTCCTGAGTTATTTCGCCTGACTCTATAAACTCATCAAAGTCATCAACTCCCATATCTGCCAAAAGAGAAATAAGAAGATTATTTTCTTTAAGCCAGAAATAAGTATGATAGGCATCATACTTAACTACTGGAGTTGTAGACTTGTCTTTATAGATAAGAGTCTTCCCATGAAGATTGCCTGTGGACGCTGCTCTTTGTCTTTCAATAACATCAGTTTCTATTGCTTCTTTAATTAAAAGAACTGTTCGGCTAGGTTTCTTGTACATTAGATCACATTCACATTTATGAAAGGGTTCATAAACCTTGTTTTTAACAGTCTTGCATTTTATGATGTGACCTATCTT
>Ga0307378_10013275_pt1 | contig 10433 bp, 9 predicted proteins | sample UN1MG_FD_202238 | JGI IMG/M metagenome (GOLD analysis project Ga0307378, IMG submission 202238) | Soil microbial communities from Risofladan, Vaasa, Finland - UN-1 | ecosystem: Environmental > Terrestrial > Soil > Coastal area > Acid sulfate soil | place: Finland: Risofladan, Vaasa | collected...
AAGGCCGGCAAAGGCGGCGTTGCGCTGCTCCCAGTCAAACATTTCCGCCATCGGCCGGTCGTCGAAGACCGGCTCCAGCGTGGAGGTCTGCATGCCGCATGAAGGGCAGACATGCCACCAGGCGGGGCGCTTCGGTGCCATGGCCGTGCCACATACAGGGCAGCACAGGTCTGATTGGGCTACGGGATCGCGCAAAGGGCTGCTCCGTTCGTTTCGCTCGACCTCTTCTAAAGGAATGAGCGTACTTGAAGGAATAGAAGATAAGCCGGCGAACGGCATTTGAACGTCGCGGGGGATTTTACGGGCTGGCATGTTCGGGCAGCATTGCGGCCTTGAAGGGCAGGCTTGGCGGTCGTGCGTGCTCGCCCGATAGAGACCTGTCGTGCCCTCATGCACCTTGCCGGTCGTCTCCAGGATCTTGCCGCGCGGACCGCACCCTTTCTTCGGCCCGCCCCCGGACGGGAGCCACCCCTGGTCATCGGATTTTGATTCCCTTGATTGTTTTTCAGAGGGCCAGCTCAACTAGACCGCGCCTGAGTTTCACGCCGTCAGCCTCTAGAGAGCGCAACAGCGCCTAACGGACATATTCGGGGTGAGTCGTGTTCCTGATCTGCGCAGCCGCAGCAACGGCGGCGCGCATCCCACGCGGAGTTTTTACGCGAAAGACTTCTGGGAAGCGTCCCCGGCCATCCGCCGTGGACGAATACGACGCGCTTTTCATGATCGGCGCCTGCGCTGCCTTCGTCTCCTATGTGATCAATAAGGCGAGAGGGACCGGACTTCTGGAGCCAAAGGCGACGCAGTAGAAGGTCCGCCCCCGACGCCCAACTTTGGGTATTCCTGTGGCGGGGCTGCCTTAGTTAACTCTGGGCGGAACCGGACCCCTCAAGCGGCGTTCTCCGCTGCACCTGCACCCCGCAGGTGTTCAAACGGAGGGTACGACCATGAAGTATTTCGTCTCCATGCTCGCCATTGCTTCTGCGCTTGCTGTTACAGGCCCCGCCTTCGCCGGTGACATGACCCAGGCCGACTGCGAGGCTTCTGGCGGCACGTGGAATGCCGAAACCAGCAAGTGCGAGTAGCACTCACTTCCCGACATAGCGACGGCGGGCCAATCCAGGCCCGCCGTCTGGCATTGCGTCTTTGACTTGGGAACGCGGGGCCTTCGCCCCTTAAAACCCATAGCCCAGCAGCGCGATCTCCGGCGCGTACCACTCGGCGACCAGTTCGCGCAGTTCCGGTGAGTAGTAGCTGCGGTAGTCGCTCCGCTCGTCCTTGTTGGGCGTGACGTTGACCTTCGGCACGGCGATGTGCTGCTTCACGCTGGCCGCTTCCAGCGCTGTGTTCAGATCCTCTTCGAGGTGCTCGTAGCGGCCGAGGAAATCGACGGCGAGCGCTCCTTGGAGTCCTGAGTCGAGACCGCCGTCCTGCATGTAGATCTCGTGATTGTCCACAAAAGCGCGGCGGCGGCTTGCCATGAACGCCTCGAAGCTCGGCCGCGCCCGCTTCGATTTGGTTTTGTAGAAATACCAGGAGACCTGCCGGTCCCACGGATTGCGGTCGAAGGCGAATTTGTAATAGTCGCGCCACACGTCCTCGCCCACATAGGCGCGCACCAGGCTTCCCTTCATGTGCTCGTAATAGCCCACGGTCGGGTGGTAGTAGCGCTCGGGCCGGCGCATCAGCCGCCGCCATAACGAGCGCTGCGGCTTCAGCGGATGCTCGATGCGGTAGTTCTGGGGGGCTAAACCTTTGCGGTCCTGCTCGCTCGCCGCCCGATAAGGCGTGATGATGTCGTCCGGCCCGCACAGCTCCGACAGTGCCGCCTCGATGGCCGTTCCGGCCGTCTTCTTCGTCTTGAGGAAGATGAATCTGTGCTTGTGGCTGACGATCATGCGTCCGTCAGCTCTTCTGACCTTGGAGCCAGATGGCGAGGTCTTCGAGGATGGCGCCGAAATGGATCTCCGGCACCTTGAGCGCCATGGCGAGGTCTTTGAGCTTCTTGCGCTCCTCGCCGGCGATGCGGTCGTCGGCAAGCAGCACGAGATAGGCCGCGCGGATCATCTCTTCCTTGGTGTCCTGATCGAGTGTCGCCCCCGCCGCGGCGAACTGGGCTAACGCATCGCCTTTGGCATTGGCGTCCACCGCGCGGGCGACCTCATCGGCGGTCAGCGTCTGGCCTGCGTGGTCCTGATAGACCTGCTGAATGAGGCGGACCTCGCGCGTATCCAGCCTCCCGTCGGAGGCGGCCACCGCCACCATCGCCTTGAGAATCCACCCCGGACGGGTGCTCGCCGCTTGCTCTGCCACGTCATGCTCCTTGCCGCTCTCACCTGCCGCCGATTGTGCTGAGGCGCAAGCCCTTTGCCAAGCGGGCTTCTACAAAACGAGCCTTTGAAGCTTGACCCCAGGGTGCGCTATGACCCGGGGTCCAGGCCGCCCCAAGGTTGAAGGTTCTGTTTGAAGGTTCTTCGGTGACCCCGCTCAAAGTCATATTTCTCGCCGACACGCGGCCCGGCCATTACCATTTGGCGCAAGGGGTCATTGCGGCGCTTGAGCGCCTGCGTCCGGTCGAGGTCACCCGCATCGAGGTGCAGCGCAAATGGATCGTGCCGACCAGGTGGCTGCGTGCGCGCATCACCGCCAAGAGCTTCTATCCGCCGCGCATGCTGCGCATGGCCTATCGCATCGACGCCGAGGCGATCCCTCAGGCCGATCTCGTGGTCTCCGCCGGCGGCGAGACCCATATGCCCAATCTCTGCGTCACGCGGCTGCTCGGCGTGCCCAATATTTTCTGCGGCTCGTTGCTGCGCGGCCTGGGCCCTGAGAATTTCAGCCTGATTATCTCGTCCTACGAGCGCGATGTGGCGAGCCCAAGGCACTTGGTGGTGCTCAAGCCGTCCTCGATCGATCCTGACGCGCTCGGCCGTCCGGCAGTGGTGCCACGCTATGGGCCGGACAAGCACCCGGCCGTCGCCGGCCTCCTGGTCGGCGGCAAGGCCGGGCCGTTCCGTTACAAGCGGCAAGAGTGGGAGCGTCTGCTGTCGTTCATGGCCGAGGTGTCGAAGGCCTGGGGCACAAGATGGCTCGTCTCCACTTCGCGGCGCACGCCGGACACGGTCGCCGACCGCATCGCCGAGTTGGCGAAAGACGACGGCGTGATCGCGCGCTTCATCGACTTCCGTACGGCGGGGCCGGGGACGCTGCCGGAGATTTTCGCTTCTGCCGAGGTCATCGTCTGCACCGAGGATTCCTCGACCATGATCTCCGAGGCCGTGTCCGCCCGGCTGCCCGTGGTCGGCGTGGCGCCCAAAGCGCACCGCTTTACCGCCGAGGAGAAGGACTACCGGAATTTTCTCATGAAGAACGGCTGGTGCCGCGTGCTGCCCATCGCCGACCTTTCGCCTGATGCCTTCGCCGGCGCGCTAGCCGAGATCGAACCGCTCCAGGAAAACCCGCTCGATGCGCTCGCCGCCAAGCTCAAAGAGCGCCTGCCTGAGCTGTTCTAGCGCATTGCATCGAAGCGCCCGCTTCCTACATTGAGTTGAGACGCCCGATTGGCTAAAAGCGCGGGCGCATTTCTCCTAGGCAACACGAATCCCCGAAGGGACGCTCATGGCCAGCCCGCAATACGTTTATGTCATGACCAAGCTCTCTAAGACCTATCCCGGGAAGCAGGTCTTGAAGGACGTGACGCTCGCCTTCCTCCCCGGCGCCAAGATCGGCGTGGTCGGCGTCAACGGCTCAGGAAAATCGACCCTGCTGCGCATCATGGCCGGCGAGGAGAAGGAATTCGTCGGCGAGGCGTGGGCGGCCGAGGGCGTGAATGTCGGCTACCTGGCGCAAGAGCCGCATCTCGACGAGACCAAGGACGTCATGGGCAACGTCATGGAGGGCGTGGCCGAGAAGAAGGCGAAGCTCGACCGCTATAACGAGGTGGCCGTGAACTATTCCGACGAGACCGCCGATGAGATGGCGCAGCTCCAGGACGAGATCGACGCCGGCGACCTTTGGGACCTCGACGCACAAGTGGAGCAGGCTATGGATGCGCTGCGCTGCCCGCCCGGGGATGCCGATGTGAAGTCGCTGTCCGGCGGCGAGCGGCGCCGCGTGGCGCTCTGCCGTCTGCTTCTGTCCAAACCTGACATCCTGCTGCTCGACGAGCCCACCAACCATCTCGACGCCGAGAGCGTCGCCTGGCTCGAGCATTTCCTGCGCGATTATCCCGGCACCATCGTCATGGTCACCCATGACCGCTACTTCCTCGACAACATCACCGACTGGACGCTGGAGCTCGATCGCGGCTCGGGCGTGCCCTACAAGGGCAGCTATTCGTCCTGGCTGGAGCAGAAGCAGAAGCGGCTCCAGGTCGAGGGCAAGCAGGACGAGGCCAAGCAGCGCACCATTACCCGTGAGCTCGACTGGATCCGGGCGAGCCCCAAGGCGCGCCAGGCGAAGTCCAAGGCCCGCATCCGCGCCTATGAGGAGCTGGTGGCCGAAGCCGGCAACGACAAGAACGGCAAGGCGCAGATCACCATTCCGCCAGGGCCCCGGCTTGGCGACGTCGTCATCGAGGCGGACCATCTGGAGAAGGGCTTCGGCGAGCGGCTCCTGATCGACGGACTCTCCTTCAAGCTGCCCCCGGGCGGCATTGTCGGCGTCATCGGGCCGAACGGCGCCGGTAAGACCACGTTGTTCCGCATGATCGTCGGCCAGGACAAGCCCGACAACGGCGCCATTCGGGTCGGCGATACGGTCAAGCTCGGCTATGTGGATCAGTCCCGCGACGCGCTCGACCCGAAGAAGAATGTCTGGGAGGAGATCTCGGACGGCAACGACATGATCGCGCTCGGCAAGCGTGAGGTGCCGTCCCGCGCCTATGTCGGCTGGTTCAACTTCAAGGGCTCCGACCAGCAGAAGAAAGTGGGCCAGCTTTCCGGCGGCGAGCGCAACCGCGTCCATCTCGCCAAAATGCTGAAGTCAGGCGCCAACCTCATCCTGCTCGATGAGCCCACCAATGATCTCGACGTGGAGACCCTGTCGTCGCTGGAAGCGGCACTCGAGGATTTTCCCGGCTGTGCCGTCATCATCAGCCATGATCGCTTTTTCCTCGACCGTATCGCCACCCACATCCTCGCCTTCGAGGGCGACAGCCACGTGGAGTGGTTCGAGGGCAATTTCGAGGACTACGAGGACGATAAGAAGCGCCGCCTCGGCGAGGACTCGATTGTCCCGAAGCGCATCAAATACAAGAAATTCGCGCGGGCTTAAGCGCGACGCGCCTCAGCCCGTCGTATAGCCGATCGCGCCGTAGAACTTCTTGCCATAGGCGGCGATCTGCGGCGCCTTGTCGAGCCTATTTATGATCCGACGGGCGTTGATCCAGTCCTCCTTCGTCTTGCTGAAGTAGTCACTGAATTTCTTGCCGGTAAATAGACCGGTCTCCATGCCGACGAAGAGAACCTTGCCGGTGATCTCGAGGTCCAAGGCGCGATTGGGATCAGCCAGTAGGTCGACACCGACGAGCTTGCCGGCTTTGCGATAGTTGCTGCGTCCGGTGAGTTGCACGTAACCGCGTCCATGAAATTTGGCGCCATCGCCGTTCTCGGTGTTACCAAGAGCAGCGGCGACTTTCGGCCGGGAACCGTTCTTGTCGTACATGGCGAAGAAATACTTGGGGCCGCCGAACTCATGGATTGGCTTCATTGTGAAGGCGACCTCGTGATAGGCGGTGGCCAGTGCATAGGCGAGCCATCGGTCGTCCTTCAGGGCGTGTTCCTTCTCCCAAACGTCGAGGATGGTATCGAGGCCTTTGACCTGCGATTTGGACAGCTTTCCGCCAAATAGCTTCCAGCGAACCTGGTCGAAGAAAAACGTGCGATTGATCATAGCTCCCTCCCATACGTTGTGCCTCAGGGCGAAGTCGTCCAATAGCTCAACCTGTGAGGGCATCAGCTCTCACTTGCTTTGCCGTTTGGTGACGTATAAACATATCTTTATGTCAGGTGATGCCGAAGCCCGCGCCACGATCCCCGGTCTATCCAGCGCCCATGCCCTTGCGGCTCTGCGGGCTGCCGGCGAGGCCACGCGCCTGCGGATCCTGGCGCTGCTGGCCAATGCCGAGCTGAACGTCAAGGATCTGACCCAGATCCTGGCCCAGAGCCAGCCGCGCATCAGCCGGCATCTAAAGCTCATGGCCGAAGCCGGCCTCATCACGCGCTTCCGCGAAGGCTCTTGGGTGTTCTTCCGTCTGGCCGATGGCGGGCCGGAGGGGGCGCTCGCCAGCGCCATCGTGGCGAGCCTCGATCCGGCCGACCTGACGCTCGCCCGCGACCAGGCCCGCGCCGAGGCCGTGCAGAAGGCCCGCGCCGAAGCAGCCCAACTCTACTTCAAGGCCCACGCCGCCGAGTGGGACAGGATCCGTACCCTCCATGTGGCCGAGAAAGAGGTCGAAGCCGCCATGGACGAGGCGCTGGGGCAGGGGCCGTTTGATCTTCTGGTCGATCTCGGCACCGGCACCGGGCGCATCCTCGAACTGTTCGCCCCCCGCGCCTCCAAGGCGCTCGGCTTCGATCTCAACCACGACATGCTGGCTTACGCCCGCATGAAGCTCGAGCGCGCCGGTCTCATCCAGGGCCAAGTGCGTCACGGCGATCTCTATAACGTGCCGCTGCAGAATGGCGCCGCCGACGCGGTGGTGCTGCATCAGGTGCTGCACTTCCTCGACGATCCGGCCGCGGCGCTCGCCGAGGCCGCGCGGGTGCTCGCGCCCGGCGGCAAGCTGCTGGTGGTCGACTTCGCGCCGCACGAGCTTGAGTTCCTGCGCGAGCAATCGGCCCATCGGCGGCTCGGCTTTGCCCGCGATCAGCTCGGCCGGATATTTGAGGGCGCCGGCCTCAAAGTCGAACGCTTCCGCGAGCTGAGCCCAGGGCCTTCGGAAGGCAAGCTCACCGTCTCGCTGTGGCTCGGCGTAAAGCCCGTTACCGCCGCCAAGAACAGAAAGCTCAGCCCCAAAGTGGAGGCCATCGCGTAATGCTCGCATCCCAAGACCCGCACAACCAAGAACCGCCCAAGCGCCGCTTCCTCGGCCGTGGCGACATCGACGTCTCGTTCGAGTTCTTCCCGCCCAAGACCGCGGCCATGGAGGAGACGCTGTGGCGCTCCATCCGCCGGCTCGAGCCGTTGCGTCCGAAATATGTCTCGGTGACCTATGGCGCGGGCGGCTCCACGCGCGAGCGCACCCACGCGACCGTGGCCCGCATGCTGCGCGAGACCACGCTGAAGCCCGCCGCCCATCTCACCTGCGTCTCCGCCACGCGCGAGGAGATCGATGAGGTCATCCGCGATTATTGGGATCTCGGCGTGCGCCATATCGTGGCGCTGCGCGGCGATCCGCCCGACGGCGCAGGCAAGCCCTACGAGCCGACCCCCGGCGGCTACATCAACGCCGCCGACCTCACCGCCGGCATCAAGAAGATCGCTCCCTTCGAGATCTCGGTCGCCTGTTATCCCGAGAAGCACCCGGAGTCGCCGTCCGTCGAGGCCGATATCGACATGCTGAAGGCCAAGATCGACGCCGGCGCCACGGGCGCCATCTCCCAGTTCTTCTTCGATAACGAGGTCTATTTCCGCTATCTCGACCGCGTCCGCGCCGCGGGCATCACCGTGCCGATCGTGCCTGGGCTCATCCCGATCCATAACTTCCGCCAGGTGTCGAGCTTCGCCGAGCGCTCCGGCGCCAAGGTGCCAGACTGGATTGGCTATAGATTCGAAGGGCTTGACGAGGATCAGGAGACGCGCCATCTCGTGGCCGCCGCCGTGGCGGCCGAACAGGTGATGGGTCTCGTCGACCAGGGCATCAGCGAGTTCCACTTCTACACCCTGAACCGCGCCGACCTCGTCTACGCCATTTGCCATCTGCTGGGCTTGCGTCCGGCCAAGGCCTTCACGGAAGCGAAGGTGGAGCCTGCCCCATGACCCGTGACGAGCGTATCGAGGCGCTGAAGCGCGAAGCCAAAGAGCGCATCCTCATTCTGGATGGCGCCATGGGCACCATGATCCAGCGTTACAAACTGGACGAGGCCGACTATCGCGGCGAGCGGTTCAAGGATCACCCCCGCGACCTCAAGGGCAATAACGACCTTCTCGTGCTGAGTCAGCCGGACATCATCCGCGACATCCATGGCGCCTATCTCGAGGCTGGGGCCGACATGGTCGAGACCAACACCTTCAACGCCCAGGCCATCAGCCAGGCTGACTATGGGCTTGAGGATTGCAGCTACGAGATGAACGTCGCCGCCGCCAGATTGGCGCGCGAGGCGGCGGACGCTTGGACCGAAAAGACGCCCGAGAAGCCGCGCTTCGTGGCGGGCGCCATCGGCCCCACCAACCGCACCGCCTCGCTCTCGCCGGACGTCAACAACCCGGGCTTCCGCAATGTGAGCTTCGACGATCTGGTCGCGGCCTATGCCGTGCAGACCCGCGGGTTGATCGAGGGCGGCGCCGACACCATTCTCATCGAGACCGTCTTCGACACGCTCAACGCCAAGGCCGCCGGCTTCGCCGTGGAGCAGGTGTTCGACGAGATGGGCGTATGGCTTCCCATCATGATCTCGGGCACGATCACCGATCTCTCCGGGCGCAATCTGTCAGGCCAGACGCCCGAGGCCTTCTGGTACTCGATGCAGCATCTCAGGCCCTTCTCCGTCGGGCTCAATTGCTCCTTCGGGGCCGAGCAGCTAAGGCCGTCCGTCGACGAGATGGCCCATGCGGTCGACACGCTGGTGAGCGTCTATCCGAACGCGGGTCTTCCCAACGAGATGGGCGAGTATGACGAGAGCCCCGAGCAGATGGCCGCACTCTTGGAAGGCTGGGCCAAGGACGGCCTCATCAACATCGTCGGCGGCTGTTGCGGCACCACGCCCGACCACATCCGCGCCATCGCTGAAGCCGTGGCCAAATATCCACCGCGCCAAGTGCCGGAGGTGGAGCACAAATTGCGCCTCTCCGGCCTAGAGCCCTTCGTTCACGGATAATCAGAACCGAGTCATGACCAACGCAGCCCAGAATTTCGTCATGGTTGGCGAGCGGACCAACGTCACCGGGTCCGCGCGCTTCCGTAAGTTGATCGAGGCGGACGACTATGCCGCGGCGCTGGAGGTCGCACGCCAGCAGGTCGAGAGCGGCGCCAACATGCTCGACATCAATATGGACGAGGGCATGCTCGATTCCGAGAAGGCGATGGTCACCTTCTTGAACCTCATCGCCGCCGAGCCCGACATCTCGCGGGTGCCGATCATGATCGATAGCTCGAAATGGTCGGTGATCGAGGCGGGCCTGAAATGCGTGCAAGGCAAAGCCGTCGTCAATTCGATCAGCATGAAGGAGGGCGAGGAGGCCTTTCTCGATCACGCGCGCAAAGTGCAGCGCTACGGCGCCGCCGTCGTGGTCATGGCCTTCGACGAGGAGGGCCAGGCCGACACGGCCGAGCGAAAATTCGACATCTGCAAGCGCGCCTACGAGCTTTTGACGCAGAAGGTCGGCTTTCCGCCCGAGGACATCATCTTCGACCCGAACATCTTTGCGGTCGCCACCGGCATCGAGGAGCACAACGACTATGGCCGCGCCTTCATCGACGCCACGCGCCGCATCAAGGAAGAGCTGCCTTACGTCCATGTCTCCGGCGGTGTGTCGAACCTGTCCTTCGCCTTCCGCGGCAACGAGCAGGTGCGCGAGGCCATGCACTCGGTGTTCCTCTTTCACGCGATTCAGGCGGGCATGGACATGGGCATCGTCAATGCCGGCCAGCTCGCGCTCTATGACGACATCGCTCCCGAGCTCCGCGAGATCGTCGAGGACGTGATCCTTAATCGCCGTGACGACGCCACCGACCGCCTGCTCGATGCGGCCGAACGCTACAAGGCCGGCGCTTCGCAGAAGAAAGAGGTGGACCTTTCCTGGCGCGAAAAGCCGGTCCAGGAGCGTCTGACCCATGCGCTAGTCCACGGCATTGCCAACTTCATCGAAGAGGACACCGAGGAAGCCCGCCTCCAAGCCGAACGTCCGCTGCATGTGATCGAGGGGCCGCTGATGGCCGGCATGAGCGTCGTCGGCGATCTGTTCGGCGCCGGCAAGATGTTCCTGCCCCAGGTGGTGAAGTCGGCGCGCGTGATGAAGCAGGCCGTAGCCTATCTCATGCCGTTCATGGAGAAGGAGAAGGAGGAGCAGGGGCTCGCGCAAGGGGAGCCTGCCGGCCGGGTCCTGCTCGCCACGGTCAAGGGCGACGTGCACGATATCGGCAAGAACATCGTCGGCGTCGTGCTCCAGTGCAACAATTACGAGGTCACCGATCTCGGTGTCATGGTGCACTCTCAGACGATCCTCGACACCGCGCGCGAGAAGAATATCGACATCATCGGCCTGTCCGGCCTCAT
>Ga0307378_10013276_pt1 | contig 10433 bp, 12 predicted proteins | sample UN1MG_FD_202238 | JGI IMG/M metagenome (GOLD analysis project Ga0307378, IMG submission 202238) | Soil microbial communities from Risofladan, Vaasa, Finland - UN-1 | ecosystem: Environmental > Terrestrial > Soil > Coastal area > Acid sulfate soil | place: Finland: Risofladan, Vaasa | collected...
GAAATTTAGGGCTTATAGTTGTAGTGGATGGAAGCAATAGTTCTTATAAATCATGGGATCAGAAACCTTATTATAACGCCGCTTTTCTTATTAACTATTTAGCTTTGTATTATAATTCTTCAATTGTTTATTATGAACCGAAGGTAAATAACAAGGCTCTGATGCCTATTATTAAAATTATTGATTTAAAAGGAATCAGAAAAGAAAAAAAACCATTTCAGGCCATTTCTCCTGATGCCCTTATTGAAATTCAAAAAACCATAAAAAAAAGAAAAAGAATTCTTATTTTTATTAACAGAAGAGGGTTGGCGACAAGCATTATATGTCAAGAATGCGGTTTTGTATTTAAATGCCCAAATTGTGATATTCCCTTAGGATTTCATAATAAATCTAAGCTCATTTGCCATCATTGCAATTATAATGCTCCCATGCCCTTAGTTTGTCCTGTTTGTAGGGGTTATAAGCTTAAACCATTAGGGGTTGGTATAGAGAGGATTGCTGAAGAAATTAAAAAATTTATTATTCCAACACCTCCTTTTACATTAATTGAAGGACAAATGCCTGATAAAGAGGAATTAGATATTTTTGATAAATTTAATAAGGGAAATATTAAAATATTAATAGGGACTGAAGCTCTTTTAAGACCTCAATTAGAAGCTGCTCATTTAGTAATAGTGGCTTCTATTGATCCTGCACTTTTTTTACCAGATTATTATAGCGAGGAAAGAGTGTTTTTAAGTCTTTTAAAACTAAAAGCTTTATCTAAGGAAAAATTAATAATACAGACATTAATTCCTGAAAATAAACTATTCCAATATTTTATAAAAAATGAGGAAGAAAAATTTCTACAAGAAGAAAAAAAATGGCGAAAAGATTATCTTTGGCCTCCTTATGTTCAATTGATAAAGTTGACACTTGCGCATAAAGATCAAAAAAAAGGAATAAAAGAAGGTGAAGAAACGAAAAGGCATTTAGAACAAGCCATAAATAAGTTAATTCCAGAAAATCTTCAGAAAAATTTTATTATTTTAGGACCTGCGCAATCTTTTGTTTTTAAAGAAAAAGGCTTTTATAAATGGAATATTCTGATAAAATATAAGTACTTTGAAAGTAAAATTAAAGAGGAGATTAACCCTTTATCAGGACTCAATCTACTATCACCTGTTTTAACTAAAAAAGAATTAATGCTTAGAAATAAGATTTTAAAAGACATTCCTCCTAATTGGAAAATTGATGTTGACCCAATAAATATATTATAAGAATCTTGTTTCTCATTTCATTCAAAATAATGGAAATACTTATCGGAGAAAATAATAAAACTTTAAAACAAAAAAGCCTTCCTGTAAAACATATTGACGCAGGTGTGCGTAGTTTGATTGAGCAAATGAAAGAAGTAATAAAACAGAATAATGGAGTTGGATTAGCGGCAATTCAACTAGGAGAACCTATGCGTATTATTATTTGCGAAATAGATGATAAGTTTTATACTTTTATTAATCCTGAAATTATAAAATCTTTTCCAGGAACTTCAGTAATGGAAGAAGGCTGTTTAAGTTTACCGAATATTTATGGAGAAGTAGAAAGACCTAAAAAGATAACTTTAAGGGCTATTGATTTTGACAGTAAAAAGATAAAGATGAAAGCTTTTGGTTTATTAGCCAGAGTGATTCAGCATGAAATAGACCACCTTGACGGAATACTTTTTATTGATAAAGCAAAAAATATTACAAAACAAACACGAAAAACAGCAGCTCTATAAAACTATGCGATTTATATTCTTTGGTTCATCTGAATTTGCAAAAATAATACTTAATAAACTTCTTGATTTTGGTATGAAGCCGGTTTTAGTAGTAACTACTCCTTCCAAACCAAAAGGGAGAAAAAAGATTCTTTCCCCTACTCCTGTTTATAACTTAGCTGAAGAAAATAATATTCCCGTACTTACACCAGAAAAATTAGAAGATGAAGAGTTTATATCAAGTTTTAAAAATTATAATCCGGATTTAGTAATTCTTACTGCTTATGGCAAGATTATTCCTTTAAAATTGCTGTCTATTCCCAAAAAAGGGATTCTGAATCTTCATCCATCCCTTTTGCCCAGTTGGCGAGGAGCTACTCCTATTCAATCAACTATTTTAGCGGGTGATAATGAAACAGGGGTTACTTTATTTTTAATGGATGAAGAAATAGATCACGGACCAATTATACAAGATACGAGATACAAGATACGAGATGCAAAAATAACTTACGAAGAATTATCAAAAGAATTGGCAATTTTGGGAGCAAATCTTATAATCAAAACTGTTCAACATTGGTTTGAAGGAAAAATTAAATCAATACCGCAAAATCATTCTTCAGCAAGTTATTGCCATAAAATTTTGCCAGAAGATGAAAAAATAAATTGGAAGAAATCAGCTATAGAAATAGATAGAAAAGTAAGGGCTTTAAACCCTAAGCCAGGCGTTTTTACTACGGCAGATGGTATAATTATCAAAATAATGAAAGGTTATTCCGCAGATGACTTAGGGCATAATCTTCGACTTTACTCAGGGCAGGTCTTTGAATTTGAAAATAAATTAGCAGTTAAATGCGGTAAGGGGGTTTATGTTATTGAAGAATTAAGACCAGCAGGAAAAAACACAATGAATAGTGGAAGTTTCTTAAGGGGTAATCAATGGATATTAAAAACTAAATTGTAATGCTTTTATTTTTTAAAAAATATCGCTATATAATTTTAAGCTTTTTTTTGCTTGTTGTTTTTGGAAAAGGATACTTAACTTCATTACTGCCCCAACCAAACTCGGAGATAATTATTGATTCTTTAAATTCGGAGCATTTAAATATTGACATTCCTCAACATATTAATTTAACTAACTTTTACAAAACATATGGACAGAGAATGTTAGGTAATGAAGATATAAAGATAATCAGCAGAGAGGAATGGGGCGCTGATAATCGTTATGCTGATCCTCAATTTATAGAAGATTTCTGTCAGAAGAATTATTGCTATGAAGAAAAATATAATCCCGAAGATACATTTTCTGAAAAAGAATATTGGAAATCTCTTGAATTGTTAATTAATTACAACCAAAATTTTAAATCATACGATAATTTCTTTCTCCAGAGCTTAAAAAAAGAGAATGGTTTTATCTATTATTATCTGCCGGTAGAAGAAATCATTGTTCATCATACTGCTGGAAGATTTACTACAAATTTTGAAGAATCAAAAAAAGAATTGCAAAAGATTTATCTTATGACTGCTGTCCAAAGAAAATGGATGGATATTGGATATCATTATTTAATAGATGGGGCTGGGCGTATTTACGAAGGAAGTTTAGGAGGAAAATATTCAATCGGAACTCATGCTTATGGACATAATAAAGGAACCGTATCCATTTCTTTTATGGGTGATTTTCGTCCTGGTCATGACAAATTAACTGAGGCAATGGAAAAAGCCTTTATTAGTCTTGTTCAATATTTAATTATTGAGTATGAATTAGATATTAACCAAGAGGGATTTTATCTTAGAAAACCAGATTTGTCTGGTCGGGAAATGAATAATAATATCATAAAAGGGCATATGGAATTAGATATTAGAGAAGAACCAACAGAATGTCCTGGAGTAAATCCACAATATCTTAGAGAATTAATCTATCCTTCTTTAAAAACTTCTGCGTTATATTGATAAACTTCTAAGTCCATCTTCTTCCATTCATTTTTATCTAATCCTGCTTTTTCGCATAAATGAGAAAGAAATAATTCACTGGAAGTTAAATCCTTCCAAACCTGCGGTAAAAAGGTGGCTTGATAACCTCCTTTTTTTATTAATAAACCTGGCTTATATCTATCTAAATATTTAAGAAAAGAGTCTAGACTGGTAAAATCTGGGAGTTTTTTTAATTCTGATAAAACAGAGATCTCTATTTTTATATTATTTAGTTCATCCTCTTTTAAAGCCGTAAAACGAGGATCAAGCAGAGCGCTTGCCAAACAATTATCAATTACGCTTTGATAGATTGGTTTTTTACTTTCTAAATCACCTATGCATCCTCTTAATTTATCGTCTTTCCATAAGGTGACAAAAATTCCCCTTTTTTCTTTTAAAGTTTGCGGCAAATCATCTTCATCAATTTGAAGAGTGCCTTCGTCTTGAAAGTATTTTTGTATAGCTCTTCTGGTCAATTTTAAAAGATATTTTTTGTCTTCTTTATTCATAATAACAACCTTTTACTTCATTTCATTAAAAATAAGCAATACTGGCATATCCAACAACCTGTTTTTTATCTCCACTAGTTTCTCCAGAATTCATAGCACATAAAAGCTTGGATTTCCATTGTTTTTTATCTGCAATATTTAATAAAATCCCAATTGACGTTTTTCCACAAGCACTGCCATATTCATTAAATTGCTGAATATCATTGGATAATATTGCATCAATTGTTACTTTGTCCATCATTTTTGCCTCATTGTATGGTAAGTAATGGCTGAGATCAGAGCTAATCAAAAACAAAGTTTTTTCGTCATAAATTGACAGCAAAATATCACTTATCTTTTTATAATCAATAATATTGCCTGTTAATAAAGGAAAAATTTGAAAATTATCCAAAACTGTTTGCAGAAATGGCAATTGAACTTCCAATGAATGCTCTTGCTCGTGAATTTCAGATGATTCAACAATTTCTTTTTTGCTTTTAAGTTTTGGAAAATCGCTTTTTGATAATTGCTCAACCTCACCAAATGGCGTTTGCCAATATCCTTTAGCGCAAGAAACAAGATTATCAAATGAAAAATGGTGGCTAGGTCCCAAAAGAAAAACCTTTTCGTATGAATAATCTTCTATAAGTTTAAAAGCGTATGCGGCTACTGGGCCGGAATATACATATCCTGCATGGGGAACAATGAGGGCTTTTACTTGTAATTGATGCTTCTCCACTGTTGCATTATCTAAAAAACCCTTGATTTGTTGTTTTAAAATGTCAGGATTATCAGGATAAAATGTGCCGGATACTGTTGAAGGTCTTTTTATTAGTATACTTTTTTCCATATTCCTTGTATTTTTGTATTGCATTTGGGACATTTCCCATTTTTCAAATTATTTTCTAAAACCTCCATCCCCCATCGTTCTATGATAAGTGAATTGCATTTTGGGCAATAAGTACTTTCATAATTAGAATTTGGTATATTCCCGGTATAAACATATCGTAATCCAGCTTTTTTACCGATTTTACAAGCACTAATTAAAATTTCTTCGGATGTAGGTGCTTGGGTAAGCATTTTATAGCATGGATAAAAAGCAGAAATATGCCATGGTAAATCTTTAGAAATTTTCACCAGAAATTTAGCTATTTGCTTCAGTTCTTTTTCAGAATCATTTAATCCAGAGACTATTAAAGTAGTAACCTCTGTCCAAATTCCCATTTTCCAGATTTTTTTAATATTCTCTTTAACTGGTTCTAATCGTCCTTTGCAAGTTTTTTGATAAAAATCTTCTGAAAAACTTTTTAAATCTATGTTAATTGCGTCAAGATAAGGTGCAATAAGATCAAGAGTTTTTTCTTTCATAAAGCCATTGGAAACCCATATATTTTTAATCCCCTCTTTTTTGGCTAATTTCATTGTATCTAAAGCGTATTCTGCCCAAATAGTGGGTTCATTATATGTGTAAGCTATAATTGGAATATTATTTTTTTTGCAATAATTTACAATCTTTTCTGGCGACCAATCTTCACCCCAATATTTTATACTCTCAGCTTTATCAAAAGGTTTTGGAGCTTGGGAGATTTCCCAATTTTGGCAAAAATCACAAGCAAAATTACATCCTAAAGTTCCTAAAGAAAAAGCTTTCTGGCCAGGTAAAAAATGAAAAAGAGGCTTCTTTTCCACAGGATCAATATTTACACTTATAGCTTTTCCATAAACCAAGAGATAAAGATTGCCATTAATATTTTGGCGCACTCCGCAAATCCCAATTTTTTTGTCAGAAATGAAGCATTGGTTATGGCAAGCCTGACAACGGACTTTATTATCCTTTAACTTTTCATAAAGAATCGCCTTTTTCATTTATTTTTACTTTTAAGCTTAATCTTTTGGTCTTGTTTTGAATAAGGTTTATTACGTATTTTGCGTATTTTAAATGATGATGGCGTTCTATAGGCTGTTTTATGAGGATTAAACTTTCTCGCCCAATTTTTCATTAATTCTTTATTCGTTTATTCCAATAAACTCGAATTATTTTTCTTGTTCCATTATAAGTCCAATGATGAATCACGGGAAAATTATGATAAGCCCAAATACTTACGGCTTTTTCATAACCAATATAAAATCCAATATGATAATGCTTTTCGCGTTTTTTTGATTGTTTGTCAATGGATAATTTCTTTTCCCAAATTATAATACTGCCTTTAGGCATCTTTGGAGAAACAGAAATTCTTTCCCAACCTGATTTCTTTAAATCTTTTTCCGTTCCTTTAACTGTAAAATGGAGAGTTTCAATAAAATCGAAAATTTTTAAAATAGAACTAACAAAAAATGCGCAGGAAACGAGCCCATCATGAAGAATATCCTCTCTTTTACCATTTACCAAAGCATAACTATTAGACCATATTCCTGACCCACAAGCATTTTCTATTAAAGTTAGATAATTATCTTTCTCTAATAATTTTACAGATATTTTTTTAGTTTTAGCCATAATTTTAATTTTATTATACCATAGAAAACTCGCATCCGCAGTATTTTTGTGAGTAAAGATTGTGTTTTTTAACTAATTCCCGCTTTTTTTGATGGGCCTTATAAGGATCCAAGTCTAAAATCACATAGTTAAGGTTATTTTCTTTGGCTAATCTTTGGCCGTAATTATTCATAAAATTAGTGTCCTTAAAGCGATTGACACTTAAAGTAGTGGAAAATTCATTGAAATTATTGTTTTTGACAAATTCTGCTGTTTTGTCTAAACGAAAACAAAAACAATTTAAACATCTTTCATTGTTTTCTGGATAAGATTCAAGGGGATGAGGTAATGATTTTTTAAGATATTCTAACCATTTATTATGTTCATATTTTCCTACAATCAATTTTAATTTATAAATTTTAGCTATTTTTTCCACATCCCTTAATCTTTTTTTATATTCTTCTTCAGGATAAATATTTGGATTATAAAAATATAAAGTAATATCCTTTACTTTTTCTTCTTTTAATAAACATTCAATTATCGGCAAAGCGCACGCAGCGCAACAAGTATGAAGAAGCATATTAAATATTATTTCTTAAATTATGAATTAAATTCATCATAAATCTTAAATTATGAATACTTGCTAATCGCAAATAAAGAGGCTCTTTCACTGAGTATAAATGATGAAGGTAAGCCCTGGAAAAATTCTTACAAGTATAACAATCGCAATTTTTATCTATAGAGTTATTATCTTTTTCAAAACAACTATTGGAAATACGAAGATTGCCATCTTCAGTATAAAGAGATCCATGTCTGGCCATTCTTGTTGGGGCAACACAATCAAACATATCAACTCCCCTTTTGACTACTTCAATAATATCTTCTGCTGAAGATCCTAAGCCCATAGTATAACGAGGCTTGTTTTCAGGCAATAAATCTTGAAGATAATCTAAAATTTCCAAAGTTCTTGGCATGTTATAACCAATTGTTTCTCCGCCTAAAGCAATTCCGTCAAAATCAAGGCTGGTTATAAATTTAGCTGATTCTTTTCTTAAATCTTCAAAAATTCCTCCTTGGATAATGCCAAAAATTAAAGGCGGGTTTTTTCCTTTTTCCAAATAATATTTACTCAATTCCTGATGCTTTTTTAATGACCTCTGGGCCCATTTATGAGTTCTCTGCATTGATTTTTTAGCATATTCTTTATCATCATTATCAGGGCTGCATTCATCAAAAGCCATAATAATATCAGTGCCTAATTTATGCTGAATTTCAATTGATTTTTCAGGGGTTATTAAATGTTTAGAACCGTCTATTGGCGAGGAAAATTCTATTCCATCTTCCTGGATTTTAGCCATCTTTTTGCCATTTTTTGTCCTGTTTTTACCGAAACTCCACACCTGAAACCCTCCAGAATCGCTCAGAATAGGCCCAGACCAGCCCATAAACGAATGGATGCCTCCCAACTCATAAACTAAATTTTCGCCTGGCTGGAGACTTAAATGAAGGGTATTTACTAAGAGGATTTCAATGCCAATTTTGCTTAAATCATCAGGGCCAACAGCTTTAACAGTGGCTTGGGTTCCAGGTGGCATAAATATAGGGATTTGAAAATCTCCGTGATTAGTGGATATTTTACCTAAACGGGCTTTGTCTTTTTTTGATTGTTTGAGGATTTGAAACATGATTTTACTTTATGAGCATTGCATCCCCGAAGGAAAAAAACCTATATTTTTTATCAATGGCTTGTTTATAGGCTTTGAAAATTAAATCTTTAGTAGCAAAAGCGGAAACTAACATTAATAAAGTTGATTTTGGCAAATGAAAATTAGTAATCAAGGCATCAACAAATTTAAATTCATATCCAGGATAAATAAATAAATTTGTCCAATTTTGTTTTGACTTTAATTCAGAATTCTGGACGCAGGTTTCTAAAACTCTTACAGCCGTAGTCCCAACAGCAATAATTCTTTTGCCACCTTTTTTTGCCTGGTTTAATCTTTGAGCTGTCTCTAGGTTTAATTCAAAAAATTCTGAATGCATTTGATGGTCTTCAATATTTTGGACTTTTACTGGCAGAAAAGTTCCCAAGCCAATATAAAGAGTTACAAATTCTAATTGTATTTTCTTTGCTCGTATTTGATCTAATAAATCTTTTGTAAAATGGAATCCGGCAGTAGGAGCGGCAATCGATCCATGTTTTTCTGCATAAACTGTCTGGTATTCTTCAAAAGAGCGCTGGGTTGGTTTCGTGATATATGGAGGCAAAGGAGCTTGACCTAAAGATAAAATTTCTTTTTTTAATTCTTCTCCTTGTTTATTAAAACATATTATCCTTTCATAATTTAGTTTTTCCTCTATCTTGCCATTAAGAGTTTTGCTGAATTCAATAACCTGGCCTATCTTTAATTCTGGTTTTCCGATAATCATCCAACGTTGAGGCCAAAATATAAAATTAAAAACTTCTTTATTTTCAGGACGAATTAAAAGAATTTCGGCTTTTCCATTACTTGGAATTTTTTTCCCGCATAAACGTGCTGGAACAACTTTGCTATCATTAAAAACCAAAACATCATTATCAGACAGGTAATTTATAATATCATAAAAGTGTTTATGCTCTATTACTTCTGTTTTCCTGTCTAATATTAAAAGACGCGAGTGGTCTCGCGGCTCTATTGGTTCCTGAGCAATAAATCCTTTTGGCAGATAATAATCAAAAAGCGAAATATCCATAAAAAATCACTCTTTACAACAATCCATTATGCTTTTAATAATACCGCCTAGTTTGTCAAAAACGTTAAATTTTTTTCCTTTTTCTATTTCAATATTATTGGTTTCTTCTTCGTCTCTTTGCTGAACATCCTTTACATCTATTAGATTTAAATTTAATCCCCAAAATATATTCCAAAGCGCGTAAGCCTTATCAAACAAATCTTTTGCCTCTTTTTCCTCCTTGTTTCCTAATTTTTTAGTTCCCACTTCCATCAAACGCATGCTTGCGGATAATAGATGTTTTGAAATGCACCAAATTTCTCCATCAGGATTTTTAACAATCTTTGCTAATAACTCTTTACGAGAACTTCTAATTTTATTAAGTAAATCAAGATACTTTTTATCTTTTGTTTTTTCATAAGTAAAAAAGAAATGTTCTTCCATAGAGATTAAATTCATAATAGCAACCCCTAAATCTTCTTTGGACGATAAATCCAAGGCATTTCCTTCTTCCTTTAGTTTTTTAATCTTATTAAATAAGTCTGCAACTTTTTGTTCTTGAATATTCATAATTTTTATTTAACATGTGGCTTCAATTATCATACTTATAATAATCAAAGCAATAATTGGAATTATAACCTTTTGATAATAAAAATAAACCTTTTTATTGTTTTTATCTATTATAAAGAGATTTATCTTATCTACTAAGAAAAGCATTAATGCTCCTAAAATAGAACCGCAAATTACTCTTGGAAAACCAAGAATATTACAAGACGGATCAGAAGTAATGGTTTTTAAAATTGGCAAAAATGACAACGCCGATGTTCCTAAAAAAATAACCCAAAAACTATATGGAAAACTTTTGCCCTTTTTATCTAAAAAGATATTAAATTGGATTGAAAAAGACAAAATAAGCGCCCCTATCCATAATCCTAAGGTTAAATCATCAATACCAAGCCAACGGGAAATTGCTAGTCCGCTGGCGATACCTATAGCACATACTGGTCCACACATAGTTATAATATATAATTTTAATTTAAAACTCCTAAGCCTA
>Ga0307378_10013277_pt1 | contig 10433 bp, 11 predicted proteins | sample UN1MG_FD_202238 | JGI IMG/M metagenome (GOLD analysis project Ga0307378, IMG submission 202238) | Soil microbial communities from Risofladan, Vaasa, Finland - UN-1 | ecosystem: Environmental > Terrestrial > Soil > Coastal area > Acid sulfate soil | place: Finland: Risofladan, Vaasa | collected...
CTGGGCTCGTCCTTTATAGACACCAGAGGCTTGCCATAGTATCCTTGCCCCTGGGCCGAAGGGCCCGGATGACGTTGTTAAGAAGTTAATGTTGGCAATATCGGCTGCCGGCAGGACTGGTGGCGCAGGAGGTGCAGGTGGTGGCGCAGGAGGTGCAGGTGGCGGCGGAGGAGGTGCAGGTGGTGGCGGAGGAGGTGCAGGTAGTGTTGTAATGGTAATAGCGTTATAGTCGGTATCAACCTCCTGGGTAGGCTCGACAACAGTTGCGATAGTCGCCCTGGTAGAATAGGTCTGACCTCTCTCAACGCCGTAGGGAAGAAAGAATGACCCGGAGAAGTTGAATGGAGACCACTCCTTTGACTCTGAGAAACTAACCGGGATAGAAGGCAATGTGAATTTCGTAAAGAAAGTCCCCAGGATACCGGTACCCAGAACAACCGTGATGGAGCCAGTCTGGGCTCGTCCTTTATAGACACCAGAGGCTTGCCATAGTATCCTTGCCCCTGGGCCGAAGGGCCCGGATGACGTTGTTAAGAAGTTAATGTTGGCAATATCGGCTGCCGGCAGGACTGGTGGCGGAGGAGGTGCCGGCGGTGGTCCAGGCGGAGCGGGCCCAGTTGGTGGTGCCGGTGCCGCAGCTATAGTGATTATATTGAAGTCATGGTCAGTCTCTTGGGTTGGGTCCACAAAGGTCTCAAGCCTGGCTCTGACGCTGTAGGTGGTGCGAGGTATAACATCAGCTGGCAGGACAAAATTGCCTCTAAAACTGAACGGTGCCCAGTCTGTGGACTGTTCAAAGCTAACCGGGATAGTTGGTAGGGTGAATCTGGTTATGATCGGGGCAAATGAACCTTGACCCAGTGCGATAGTCAGAGAGCCGCCCTGAGCTCTCCCTTTGTAGACACCAGTCATTATCCAGGAAAGGGTATTCCCGGGATTAAAGATACCTGTGGTTAGTATTTGGAAGTCGATGTTGGCTATATCAGCTGCGGGCAGTACTGGAGGTAGCGGGGCCGGAGGCGGAGCTGTTGGAACCCCAACGACTTCGATGATATTGGTGAGTACAGGAGAAATTGCCTTGGGTATGCCACCGTTAACCTTGGCGTAGACGCTGTAAATGCCAGCGGCCTGGAGCTTGGGTGTAATCGGGATGGTGATAGAATCCCTTATGGCCGTTGGGACGGCATGTGCGGGCACGTTAACCGTCTTGTCCTGGTACCAGACCTCATCAAAGCCACCAAGGTAGGCCGGTCGAGCATCGCCAATGGCAGCTCGAAGGGTAACTAGCTCCCCTGCGCCAATATGGGTATAGGTGAAGGGGATGGTTAACGAACCACCCACCTGGACTTGCTGAGCTCCCATCTGCACGCTCATGTCGGTGTACTTGGAGGGGATGGGTATCCCTGGCAGTTTGGGAAGGCTCGGTATCGGCATCAGGGCCCGCAACGAGCCAATGACATTACTGAAGAGCGGGTTACCCTCCAGGTCGGATATACTCATGATGAGGTTATATATCCCCTGCTCGGGTAGTACGCTGCTGTCGAAGTTCACCGGTAGATTGATGGTCTCGCCTGGTGTGAACGTGGGACGCCATGAACCAACGTCAACCATCTGGCCGATAGGGCTCTGTAGCTTTAGCCCGATGTTTACAGGGAAAGCTGGTAAACTCGGGAAAGCCTGTAGAGCTGATGGCACCATGGTCGGGATAGAAATGTCTCCCTGCCAGATCTCCCCAATCTCTATTTGGGTCGGCAAATAGACACTGGGAGTAGAGAACATGTCAATCGTTGGTAGAGTGGGCGGCCCGAGGGTGGGAGGAGGTGCAGGTAGGGCGGGAGGAGGCGGCAAAGCCAGGGCAGGTGTCTCCGGGAGCACGGCCGCTATCATTGTCAGAGCTCCCATAGGGAACTCGGCGACCATATTACCAGCCTGGTCAAACGCCCTGAACAAGATGGTATAGCTGCCAGCTGAGAAGCCCGTGGTGTTAAGGTTCACCGGCACCTGGAGATATTCACCGGGATAGAGTGTCCGGCCTCCCTGAGCGACGATGTACTCCAAGCCCTGTACGTCACGAAGCAGTAGGCGGCTATCAACAAATACGGGTACGGTGGCAAATGTCGGCAGGCTGACGGAGCCGGCCCAGGTATCACCCACTTGAATCTGGCCGGGTAGGGTAAGAGTAGGGCTGCCCAGTATGTCGAGGGTGGGAGTTACAGGAACCACCGGCGGAGGGATTACTGGGGGCACCGGTATGCCTATCTCCCTGATATCCAGCCTGTTGGCAATAGACCGGCTCACTACCAGGGCACCGGTAGCGGAGTCGTAAATCTCGACGACCACTGAGTAAATCCCGGATGGCATCCCTGCCGTGTTGAGCCGTACATTCTGGGTAGTGGGGATCTGCGGATTGGCCATGACCGACTGGTTAACCTGAAGAGGACCGTAGCGTATCCCTTCAGTAGATACCAGGTAGAAGACCGAATCGAATTGGGTTGGCGCTTCCCCGGTATTTCTCCAGCCCATGACGCCAGTAGCTTCCATCCCAGGGTTAATCTGGGAAGGGGTAAACAGTATCTCATCCACTACAGCACGGGCATAAGTCGGGACGCCTGGGAGTGCCGGTGGCGCTCCGGGATAGGCTGGTGGGTAGTAAGGCAGAGCTCCTATTGTAGGTGCACCGCCTAGGCCACCAATAGAAATAGACGGCGCTCCCACGGTGATAAGCGGCCTGAACTCAATAGGCTGCATGGCCGGGGCGGGAATGGTCTGCCTTGACCCATCGGGAAGCAGAGCCTCGACTCCGCCATCAAAGGGAAACCCTACTGCTAGCGGCGGACGGGTTGACTCCGCCATCGCAGGTAAAAGCAAAAGTGCGTCTGGAAAAGGTGGACCGGTCGGCATAATCGGCGGTGGGAAAGCCTGGGAATAAACATTATATCTTCCATCCTTCTCAGCGATAACATTAACGGTATAGTCGCCAGAGAAAGGAGATGCGAAGGTATCAAATGACCTTATCTGGGGGTCATAGCTTGGCCCCTCGAGAAAGACACGAATCAAAGCAGGCACACCTATCCCGAAGGCGGTGAATCTCCCACTGACAAGCAGGGGAAGTCCAGATTGTACCGTCGTTTGTTGCCTTAGTATGGAAAGGCTAAGGCCAGGTATATTTATGCCCATCCTCGAAGCCCTCCTTTACCTTACTATGCCTGTAAGCGTGGCATCCACGTTAATAGCCGTACCATCAGTAGACCTGACTTCAATCCAACAAGAAGTGCCACCCGGGAGAATGGTTCTGTCCCAGGGCCAGTCCTGCGGGGTTGTAGTCTGCCTGTCCGTCGGGATATTCTGGTCTATGTTAGCCAGAAATATCCGGTACCTGGTCTTCTCATCGTTATCGGAAACGATAGCCAGACTGCGCAGGTCACCGGTGAAACCAATAGGAATATCCCAGCGTATCAGCTCGGTCCAGTCCTGGTCAATACCCGAGTACCGGTTGATTATCAGGACAGGGCCGCCGTAAATCTGCTGGTATGCCTGTTGAGTAGCTAGATCCTCGGCCGTTGGCAGAGGCGGTCTGGGAGCCACCGGCATAGGAACGGTTCGCTTTTCAGGCTCTTCTATTTCTACCACGGTAGACAGAACTCTGGTAGGGAGCTGTGTCTCCCCATCCGTCATCTGCTCTACATCAGGTATTAGCTGCTGGAGGGTACCAGTTGCTTCTTGTACCATAGGTCACTTCTCCTATTCTTCGTGTTCGTAGCCCACTGTTATGAAGCAGGAGGCATCAGCTACGTCGGAGTAGACCTTCATGGCACCCAGGCACTTCACCCCTTTCAATTCGTCTTCCCCCAGGGTTATCTGGTCACCTGCGAGGGCGGTATACTTAAATCGGTCAACCTCATGCTCAACTGGACCATCCTCTCCATGGGTAACAGCCGGGGTAAAGACGTCCTGAATCTGAATGACACGGTCACCGCCTCCACTCAAGTTATCAATAGTGATGGACTTGGCCAGGACAGCGGCATTTTCCCTCTCGGCGGCTATCACGGCGGCATTTGCTTCAATGACTGCCGCAACTACTGTGCTTGGCATAATCTTACCTCCTTACCACCTTAGATAGTCGTAGTACCGAATGACCTTGGCCTTTAGCTTCTGGTCTTCGGTCGGTAATGTTATTTCCCTCATCTGGCACTTGTTGACCGTGAGCCCCGTAACAATCTTCTCAAAGTCTACACCGGGAAGGACAAACAGCCTCATTATCATGGGTGCCAGGTCCTTGACGAAGTAGAGCTTGATTTTCGGGTCGTCATAGGGGCTATCCTTCGGCTGGCGGGCGCCCAGGTACTTACGCTTCGCATTGGTCAGATCGGGATACATCTGAGCGTATTCCAGGTTATGGACACTCTTGCCGGCGGGAATGTACCAGTGGGATAAGAAGTTCCCAGGCTTGAACCCGAGCAGCACCTCAAAGAGCGAGTTCTGGTTCTCCGGGTAGATATTCTCCTTGAAGGTACCAGACCCGTTAGCGAAGTCTACATCACGGTAATCACCTGTCGGGATAATATAGGACAGGTCATAGGGAACCTGGTTGACCGCATCAATACGGAAGGTCTTCTCCCTGATGGCCTCATGAGTAGATGGCCAGTCACTTGAGAATGTGACTAGATATCCCTCTTGCAGAGTCTTCGGTGGTATAACTACCGAAAACTGCGGTTTCGGTTGGAGCTCTAACATCGCTCACCTCCTTTGCCTCTCTCCTCTCAAGAGAGAGCGGTGTTTTATTTTATTCGGCTTCTGGATTACGAGTCTAGTTGAAGCATGATGAATACACTTCCATAACCAGTCAAGGTGGCGTCTATCAAGTAGCCTACTCTTTGATAGCCGGCGGAGGGATCAAGCGACCAGGCACACGCTATTGCGCCGTCTTGCGCGACGAATACCTCCCTCATGTCGACAGCCCTGCCAGGGAGCCTGTCATCCGTCCAGCTTCCGGGTATAATCCAGGCAGGACCTCCTGTTTGCTGCCAGAAAAAGTGGCCATCGTCTACATTACAGAGTGGTAAGCCGGTAAATGACCGGAATCCCGCCGGGACTATTCCTGAATCTCCCTGAATGACCTTGCTATAGGGGCAGGCGCATATCCCAACATAAGAAGTGGTGAGAATGTCCTGTACGAGCGGATGGTCAAGGTAAACCCGGGTGTATGTAGCCGTAGATACATCCGATGCTACGACATAGTAACCGGTAATAGGATCGGCAGCGGGCAATGATTGGAGATAGGCACCCTGGAAGAAGTTTGCGGCGCGGCCAGCAGCTCCCTCATCGAGGTCGATGTATAGGGCTCCTTCTAGAGCATCTGCAACTGGGTTGCCATTGAAACCATCCTCATTTAGATGACCGGCCACACCGGGAGCATAGTTGCCATTAGCAACCAGCCTGGCATTGGTCGCTACGGTGATCTCTTCACCAGCTTTAGAATAGCGAAATTTCCGACCGTACTCTATTCTCCTGGTGCCGACCTCGAACTTCTGTGTCTCGCTTTGCGCTGTGACTAACTGGTCGCTCTGGCCAGGGAGCCGAAAGCCTGGGAAATCCATCCGGGCCCATGCCTGGGCACCATATCCATCCAAACGAGATGGTTCCTTCCGGAGCGAAAGGTCGCCCTGAATTCTAGGGGCGTAAATTGTAGTCTTTCTCACGGTTTTCCTCCGATATTAAAATTAGCTGATTCCCCACCTCGCCTCACGCTGGTTTCCCAGCAGCGCGGGGGCGTCACCTTCCGACAGCCGACGGTAGTAAGCTTGATTACGGATTGGTGAGGGTTCGCATGTTCTTGGCCATCTTAATCCAGATACCCAGCGGTCTCATCTCATCCGTCCCGAGCTTGTAGTAGTACGCCAAGATTTCTCCGGACTGCTCGGGTGGAAGCGTCCACGGCTCCTTAAACTCGATGATTACATCACCGGTCTGCTCCTGGACCTGCTCGAAGTCAAGGGACTGCATGTCAAAGGGCTCGGTGTTCATCGTAATCTGGAACGAGTCGACGCAGGGTAACTGGGCGGGATTATACATGGCCAGCCATATCATAGCCTCTTCCTCTCCCATGGTCAGTTCCGCCCCGGCGGTGGCTCCCTCAAAGAAGTTCTTGGAACCAACGACTGCGATGTTGCGCTCCCAAGATACCCTCTTATTTTCGGAGTTGTCGGGATCGTAGAACTGGCGGGCCATCATCAGGGTGAAGTCCAGCTCATTACCGCTTGCCAGGGCGCCCTTGAATCCCTGTTTGGAGTTGACGTTAGCCATACGGATAGTGTCGAATATGGATACGGCGTTCTTGGCATAGATCTCGTGGATAAGCGGGTTTTGCTGAACCAGAATGGTGTCCAGCTCATCAGTGAAGATCTTGCTGTCGAGGTAAGACATCTTGGCTAGGGTATAGCTCTTACCGGCTAACAGAATCTCCTCTTCAGCGATGAAGTCACTGCGGAGCTGGTCTTTTGGGCCTTCCTTATACAGCCCGGCATCCATCATAACTTGACGAACTTTTCTTTCTTGAGCCATTAGAGACCCCTCCTTTCAGATACTCGCCTGCGTTGCGCCATAGCGGTGGGAGTTTCCGCTCCTACTGTGGGTTGTGCCGGCGCTGCTGGCTGTGCGGGTTGTGCTATCGTGGGCTGCATCCTCATAGCCTGGGAAGGCTTGGGCAGCCCGGGCGGGATGAGCAGGTTCTCTACCTGACTCATGGCCTGCTGTAGGTTGGCAGGCATCAAGCCTTGTGGGGTTGGGAAACCAGCGGGAGCGGCTCCACCTGGCATACCGGGTAACACTGGTACACCGGTGATAATCGCATCAAGTCCCTGGGAGGCCACCTGGGTCATTCCAGTTCCCAAGCTGGACACCATGGCGGCCGTTTGCTCTCCTACCTGTTTAATCATGGTCAGGGGAGCGGTCAGCGGGTTAAAAGGCCCGTTTGGCATAATCCTTTACCTCCCTATAAATTGGTTGATTTCTCGTCTGAGTCCATCCCCGGTCTCGACCAAACCATCGACGGCCCCTTTAGCCGTGTTAAGTGCTCCCTCGACGACATGGGAGACACCCGAGATGACAGAGCCTATTAGGACATCGGGCGGAGGCGGGATTTCGGCGTACTCCGCAGGCTGGGCTATGTCGCTCTCGATATTCTTCAACGCCTGACCGGCATTACTCAGAGCGTTGCCGGCTACCCGAAATGGAGTCCGGGCGACCTGGTTTGCCATGTCTGCCACCGTGTCAACCGTCTCCAGGGGTGTCGGGAGCTTCCCCAATCCTCTTTGCATAAGGGTTTCCTCCTTTCCTCGCATATTTGGCAGAAACAGAAAAAGGCGAGCCGCCTTCGGGTATTTCCCGAGTGACGGCCCGCCTCTATTTCTCTAGCCAGCGAGTTATCCGTTAATACTATAAAACCATCTTAAGGCGTTTGTCAAGTATTTTGTGGAGAGAAGCCCAAATCTTTTCTCTTCTTATGAAATGTCGGGTTGATTCCCTCAAGGCGATGGGCTACAACCACGACCTCTATTCTACCAAAACCAAACTCACGGACCTCCCTGTATTCCCTGATTATGGCCTGTTCTTCATCAGTTGTCAAGGGAATTCCATCACCAGATAGTATATGGAGAGCCTGACGAACCCTCTCCTGTCGAGCCTCCATTGAAATTTCTACTATTTCTTCCCCCATAGCTTATCATAAATCTGGTTACCCAGCTGAGTAAATTCGTTGAGCATCCTCATCATGTCACCGGCCTTGAGATTACCCAGGGCGGCGGATAAGTTCCTGAGGTCCGCTCCCGACATACCTTCCATAGACTGGGACAGCTTGTGGATATCGGGTTGAATCATCTCAATATTGTTGTTGAGCCTCTGCATCTCCTCAAGAATCTTCTCAGGGGAAGGCAGTCCTAACATCTTCCCTAAGTAGTCTGCCATCGGGCCAGCTCCATGTTGTCCTGGCGGCGGCATAGTCATGAAAGCCTGCTTCCGGGAGCTACGTTAGTCCGCTGGAAGGTTCTGAGCAGAGCAACCCCATTGGGATAGACCCGGTTCTGCGCTCTGAACTCTGATAGCTCTGAGGGAGACATCTTCTGAAAGACATCAGCCATGATGTTGTCATTGACGAACGAGCCGACGAACGAGCCGACACCTGGGATATAGCCGAAGGCGTAGTCTAGCACATCGGCAGCTACTCCCTGCAGGATGAGCTCCCCTTTCTTCGGAGGTGGGAATGGTTTAAGCAGGTCTTTAGGAGCCGGGATGAACCGCTTTACATCGAGGAGAACCTGCATCCCAACCTTTTTCTTCTCTGCCATGTGTTCCCTCCTGTTGCAAGAGTTTAAGGTTAGATTATGGGTGTTGTCAAGGGACTTATCTAAAATAGGACCAATGTGGTATTCCCCAGCCTGTCTTGAAATCCTTGGCGTGCCCTCTCTGGGCCATGGTCTGCTTGATATGAGCGGTGGTGATTCCAGGGTTCTTCTGCTTTAGAAGAGATACAAATCCGGCGACGTGGGGCGTGGCCATTGAGGTACCGCTGATGGCAGCGAATCCGGCACCAGCCTGGAGCGCCTGAATGTCAATGATAGATCCCCGCGCGGTTCCCGAGTAGATGTTGACCCCGGGTGCAGCCACGTCCGGCTTTAGCGGGAATTTGTCTCCACCTCGGCTTGAGAACGATGCCAGCTCCCCGTTACGGTCCACCGCCGCTACGGTCAGGGCATCGGGAGAGCAACCCGGGCAACCGATGGTGTTCTCTTCCGGTCCTGAGTTGCCGGCAGCGATAACCATGATAACCCCTTTCGCCGTCAAGGACGCTACCATCCGGCACTCGGGGCAGATCTCACAACCGCCCTGGCACTCTGCGGAGCCAAGGCTCATAGAGATTATCTGGGCACCCTTATTGTAGCAGACCTCCATCGCTTCGATGATTTCGCTGGTGAAGCCCGTCCCAATACCTCGTCCCAGGCACTTCACACATACCATCGGTGCGTGAGAGACACCTTCAACGGTGACTCCCAGTGGCGTGTGGTAGAGCTTACCCCCTACTGTCGAGGCACAGTGGCTTCCGTGTCCGTTCTCGTCCAGAATCTCTCGGGCTGGCCACATGATTGCCGAGTAGAATTCCGTGCCCTGCAGCTGAGGGTGAGTAGCATCGACGCCGGTATCCGTGACCCCGACCTTTATGGCTTCACCGTTAAAGCCCTCCTTGAAGGCATCTTCGGCCCCGAGCATCTTACGGCTCTCAGAGGTCGGGACCCATTCGGGCTCCTCAATCGGCATCTGGAAGATGGTCTTTACCTGGTTGGCGTGAACCATTCTAACACCAGGCAGGGAGTTGACCTGCTTTATTATCCTGGGGCTGACCGGGGCGAGGGCCGCGAAACCTAAGGATGGAAGTTTTGATACTAAGCGCAGGTTGAGACCGGTGATTTGTCCCATAACGGCGGCAAATTGAGACGGGTCAAATTCCACCAGAATGGGCTGGACAGGTGCGGAGAATAATCTCTTCTCCAGATAAGGATTAAGCACGATACACCTCCTTATCGAATTTCCCTTCTACAAAAGGGCTGTTAGTGTTATAATACTACCGAAATAAATAAAAAGCAAGGAGGTGCTGTTTGAATCTTTTAGAGGAATACCGTCCCAAAGTAGCGGATGAGCTCCGGCTGATAGTGCAAAAGGGGAGTACCCCCCTCTTGGGGCTTGATACAATGTCCGCTTACCACATGGGATTCGGTGACAGGGATGGAAACCTAATGTCCAGCTCAAAGGGGAAATATCTTCGTCCCCTTTTCTGCATCGCCATGTGCGCCGGATTAGGCGGCGACCCGGAGCAAGCGATACCCGCGGCAGCTGCTCTTGAGCTAACCCACCGTACCACATTGATATTCGATGACATTCAGGACAAGGGACAGGAGAGAAATAACCAGCCGACCGTGCGTTCAGTCTGGGGCGATGACCAGGCCATCAACGCCGGACTCGTTCTATCATCTCACGCCAGGCTAGCTCTTCAGCGCCTCACTCTGCGAAATGTCCCCGCCTCAAAGGTGCTGGGGATATCAAGCGTATTGGAAAATGCGGTTATCGACCTGTGCCATGGTCAGTACATGGATATATCCTTTGTTGATACTCCTACGGTTAGAGTAAAGGATTATATACGGATGGTCCGGGGAAAGACCGGTGCTCTCTTTGGTGCCTCATGCGTGGTTGGCGCCATGTTGGCTATATCTGACCCAGAAGATATTGAGGCTCCGCCGGGTATCCCGGAGGGCAAGAAGTTCAGGTACATGCGTTTTGACCCTGTACTGGGAAATGCCTGGGAGTTCGGGCTGAATATGGGTGTGGCTTTCCAAATACACGATGACTACCTGGGAGTCTGGGGTGATGAGGCCATGGTCGGGAAG
>Ga0307378_10013278_pt1 | contig 10432 bp, 9 predicted proteins | sample UN1MG_FD_202238 | JGI IMG/M metagenome (GOLD analysis project Ga0307378, IMG submission 202238) | Soil microbial communities from Risofladan, Vaasa, Finland - UN-1 | ecosystem: Environmental > Terrestrial > Soil > Coastal area > Acid sulfate soil | place: Finland: Risofladan, Vaasa | collected...
AAACCATCGACAGGCTGAGTGGGTAGCTCGTCAAAAGTCAAGGTCACGGCGGCATCCGCCGCACCCGCGGACATCAACCCTATCAGCACGCAAATTACGACGATCTTTTTCATCTCCATCCCCCCTGCTCTGAATATAGTAACACAAGAAAAGAACTTTGCTTTGTCCGGGATTGCTCCCCCGCGTCATGCGCTGAACTACATCCCCAATTGGAAGTATTGTACCAAATTCACCATGCGTTCGTCAAGAAAAATATGGCCAAAACTGTGATACGGCGTGCTATGCAAGCTCCCTGGACATCCCATAGTATCCCATAATATCCTATAATTTCAATTCTCCTTGACTCCAAGAGGCTGTATTTGGTGTAAGTGTGTTTGGTTGCACCCGCGGATTGCCGGTTCTGGAGAAAATGAAATTTCTGTCGTTCGTCAGGAGGTTTTCGCTTTCCAGTCGGTGGGTTGTGCCCGAAATTTGGAAGGAAGGAGGTGGATTTGTAATGCTTCAGTTGGAATTGGACATTTCCAACTGAAGCATTACATTAACAATCAGAAAGTACTATCTGGCCGTGCGGTCTGAAGACCTTGCATCTGCCAATGATGTTTTGAATCGCATATTGGCAATGACTCGGGAAGACTGACTCCAAAATGACACCGATGCCTGCTTTTTTCGCTGTTCAGGCGATATTTCGGTTGACAACATCTGCGACAACCCCCTATACTGCAAACGCTTAAATATTTCTGCGCCTGTAGCTCAATTGGATAGAGCGTCGGTCTACGGAACCGAAGGTTAGAGGTTCGAGTCCCCTCAGGCGTATTTCGCAAGCTACTGACGACAAAGCAGTTACCGCAGCAGACGAAGCGAGCAGTCAATCCGACAATGGGCAACTTGTTTCCGGCTTGTCTTCTGAAGAGGACAGCTACAGGGCAGAACACACAATTGGGTAACTGCAACATTTTCGAGTCTTATGAAGAAGGTTCGAATCTGTGTACCGAAAGGAACGGGCTTCTACGCTCTTCGCAGTTCAAAGACGCCTCGGCCACGTTTATTTATGGACAACACTAATGCCAAGATAACGGCTATGTCCGCTCTCTCGACTGGAGTGTATCATCCCGCTTGCGTGCGCCATTCTGGCACACGCTCGTTAAACAGTTGTTGCCCAACTTAATGCTATCGCGCATAGTAATTATTGCGAGGCTCTCGAGCGAAGGCCGCCGACATGAGCCTGCAGCACCACGTCCGGAACATCGCTGCGCTCTCAGGGCTCGTTTGCTTCCGCATCGGTGTTCTCCATGGCGTCCATGTGTTTCTTGAAGATCTCACTGATGCTTTCGTCGTCGAGCAGGTTGCTTCGTCCGCGTTCTCTCTCGGAGATGGGTGCCAGCGCGAGGGCATCCGGGGCCACGTGCGGGGTCAGGAAGATCAGCAATTCCGTCTTGTCCTTTTCTTTGATGGTCCGTTTGAACAGGTTGCCCAGGAGAGGTATGTCACCCAGGAGCGGCACCTTTCTGACGGTTTCCCTGACCTCGTCCTGCATGAGCCCGCCGATGACGATGGTCTGACCGTCGCGGATGGCGACCTTCGTCTCTGATGATCGCGTGGCAAAGACGGGCAGACTCAAGTTTTCCGAGATCTGAACATTCTCGCCTGTCGTAGAGGAGATCTCAGGCCTGACGGTCATATTAACCAGGCCGTCCGGATTGATCGATGGAGTGACCTCCAGGATGATGCCGACGTCGCGGTACTCCGTGGTGGTCTGGGATTGACCGGTTGTCAGGCTCTCTCCGGTGGCATAGGGCACTTCCTGTCCGACGGTGATCCTGGCCGTCTGATTGTTGCTGGCCAGGATGTAGGGCCGGGACAGGATATTCAACTTGCCGGTTTCCTGCAACGCGCGAATGGTGACGTCCAACGTTCTGTCGAGCACGGTCGCCGTCAGGCCGCTCGTTGGCGTCGGCGGGAACCGTGTTGAGAATTCCACATTGTTGCTGTCGCCGGAGCCTCGCAGATTCCACACGGAGAATTCCGTGCCCAGGTCCACGTCGTCGCTGTGGGTGATCTCGGCAAAGAGCACCTTGATCAGGACCTGACCGACCGGCTTGTCCAGTTCGTCAAGGATGGGCTTGAGCAGCTCATAGTTCTTCGACGAGGTCAGCACGAGCAAAGAATTGGTGCTCGTGTCGGCCTCAAGATAGGTATCCTCGGAGAGGTCGTCGCCGCCGGATGAATCGGACGACTGGGCAGTCGGTGCGGCCTGCTGCGTGCTTCTCGGCTGGCCCTGAAACTGCTGCCCGGTCGTGCTGCCGGCCTGGTTGAGCGATTGCATCTCTGCGAAGAGGTTGTTAATGATCTCCTTGAGATTCTCCGCGCTGGCGTTCTTGAGCGGATAGACGAAGATTCTACGCTCCTGCTCCGGATTCTCGTCCAGCTCTTTAACAACGCCGGTGATGATCGCCAACGTTTCGGGCGGACCACTGACAACCACGGAGTTCGTGCGTGAGTCAGCCGAGGCAATAATCGCCACATCCGAGACACCGCCCGTGCTCTGGGTGGTCTGTTGTGCACCTCCCAATCCTCCACCAGGCCCGCCTCTCATGAACTGCACTTGCTGGTTCTGCTGGCCGGTGGATCGCGTCGTTTGCGATGAGGTACGGCTTTCCCCAAAGACCTCGTTGATCAGTTCGGCCGTGTCCTGGGCATCGGCATATTCCAGATGGAAGACCTTGACATCGGCCACATTGGGGATTTGAGAATCCAGGTTCTTGATTACTTCAGCCACTACTTCCAGGAGATCTTCCGGGCCGGCAACCACGACGGTGTTGGTCCGGCTGTCGGCCGCCGCCGCGACCCGGGCCTGTTTGCTATCTTCCTGGGCTGTCTGCCTGGCCCCCCCGGGACCGAAGAACATCGTACGGTCGAAACCTCCCTGGTCTCGGGATGAGGACTGCTCCTGGCCAAAGAGCTCATTGATGATCTGGGCCGTATTCATGGCATCGGCATACCTCAGTTGAAAGACCTTTACGCTGGCGAGTTGGGTCGTCGTGGAGTCCAGGGCCGAGAGTACCTGGGCCACAAGATCCAGAATTTCGGCCGGTGCTCTGACGACTACGGAGTTTGTCCGTTCGTCGGGAGTGGCCACCACCTGCACATTGACGCCACCGCCGCCCTGGACAGGGCTACTGTCCTCGGCGCCCGCGCGCCTGCCATCGCGTTCGTCTCCCTGGCCGCGGCCGGTGAAGACAGGCGTGTCTTCGGCCTCGGCTCGCGGCGGCAAGCCGGTGCTTTGTTGGGCAAAACCATGAGAGGGCATCAACATGCCCGTGCCGGCCAACATGGCGCCTATGATGAGTGTTCTGAGAGTCTTCATCGCTATGGTCTCCTTAGGAACCAAACGCTTTTGGATATTCGCGTTAACCGTGTTTAATGACCCGATTTCTTTTCTTCTACGGTCTGAAAGCTGACTGAAGCTATCCGCGCGACCTGCCGTCAGACCCAGTGGCTCTGCCGTGCCCTTTGAGTTAGCGGCCGCCGCGCGCGCCACCGAACCCGCCGCCCGGGCCGCCGCGTCCCCCGCCAAAACCGCCGGGTCCTCCACCAAGACCGCCAGGGCCACCACCTAATTGGTTCATCATCATTTGCATGGGATTCACACCCCCTTGCTGGCCTGCGCGCCCGGCACGACTGCTTCCTTGTTGGTTCTGCTCGAACATGCTGTTGATCATGTTTGCCGCGCTGGTGGCGTCGGCATTGACCAAACGGAAAACCCTGATTTCCGCCACCGTCGCCATGTAGGTGTCCAGCGCGGCCACAATTTTCATCATGCGCTTGATATTGGCCGTGGTGTCGGTAATGATCAAAGCATTGCCATCTTGGTTGGCCTCCAGACTGGCATATTCCGGAAGCAGAGCTTGCAGGTTTTGCCTCAGCGCGGTTGCGGTGACATAGCGAACGGGTATTACATAAGTCACCACATCATCGCTTGGGATGACGGCCTCCGGATCGCGACCGGAGAAGACGGGAACACTCTCCTGCTTGGCCTTCTCCAGAGTGACGACCTTGAGGACCTTGCCGTTGAGCACGGTCGTCAAGCCCCTTTCCTTGAGTATGGAGTTGATCAGGGAGACTGCCTGCTCCAGTGAGATGGGCTGTCGGCTGATGACCGTCATGCGGCCATCAAAAAGGGGCTCATCGGACACGACCGTCAATCCTGTTGTCTCGGACAGATACTCCAGGACGGTCTGCAGGGGAGCGTCTTGAAAATTGAGTTTGATCTTGACTTCACCTTCGCTCTTGACAACCTCGACAGGCTCGGCAGGCTCCGCTTCGGTCTGTGGCGCTGATTCGGCAGGCGTCTGTTGGGCGATTGTGTGACCGGGCATGATTGCGATGACGACCGCCAGCATCCCGCCAATGATAATTGCTTTGAAAACTTGCATGGCCACTGTCTCCTTCACATTCAAATGCTTCTTTATACTCATCTGCTCGGTACTCTATTGCCCGAGTTGCTGTTTTCGTTGCTCCATAAGTTTTTTCAGAATCTCGGCCTCGTCCCCCGACAGGGTCGGCGCCTCCATGGTAGCGTTTGGGTCACCAGTCAGCGATGATGTCGCCGACAACTCCAGCAGTCTGCTCATCGTCATGGCCCCTTGTCCCCCTTCCAGGTCCTGTCCCAGTGCGACACTGACGACCTGCTCGGCCAGTTGGTACTCGATCGAATCGAGTGTGAAGTTCTTGAGGACTCCCCGCGCCACGCTGTCGCCTTCGCGGAGCTTGAGGACCCCGTTGCCCTGGGTGTCCTCAAGGAATGCGATGAACTTGCCCCCCTCCTGGACGATGCCCTTGAGCAGAAAATAGGATTCGGGATTGGGCACGACAACCGGCCGGGTTCGTGTGATGCGCTGGCTTTGCCTGATGGGGCCGCGCTGGCGGGAGAAAATATTGCGCTGTAGAATGATCTGGTATTTGGCCCACGTATCTTGCGGTCCTGCCGCAGTCGTATCCTGACCGAGGCTGGGCAAACACCACATAGTGATGACAAGCCCAAGTGCGACCGCCGGCAACGCGCAAGCCCATATCCTCTTATACTTGTTCTTCATTGTCGGCCTCCCGTGGTTTTTCCTGCGGCGGCTTCTTCTGCGTTCCCAGACAAATCGCTGAGAGACGAAGCTGCAGAGACATGCTTTGGCCTGATTCGTTACTCGAACCGACCTGCATGTCCTTTACTTTAACGGGCAATGGCGCCGTCTCAATCTTCCACAGGAACTGAGCTAAGGCGTCAAGCGTGCCCGTGCCGGCGACGACGAATGTTATCTCTGTGAGCCCCTTGTCACTGGCCACGCGATCGGGTTTGACGGAGCTGAGCGTCAACCTCGCCTCTCTGGACCACCCATCAATCGCCCGGGCGATCCTGCTTTCAGCCTCTACCTCGTTTCGCAGGCCGTCGGCCAATATCATCTTCCATTCCTTCTCCAGCAGTCGTCTTCGCTGAAACAGGTTCTGAGCCTCGCTCAGTTCGACCAGCAGTTGCTGCTTTCGCGTCTCGAGCTGCTCGAGCCTGTCCGCGATCGGGCCAATAAGGAACTTGTTCAAGACAAGGAACCCCACCGCCGCGACGGCGACAATCGCTATGATTCGTTCGCGTTTCGATAGCATCTCTACTTCACACCTTGGAATTCGAAGTTAACGGCAAACTCTTTCTCTCTGGAATCACGCCCGGCATTCCGGATGTGAATCATCTGTACGTTGGAGAATGCCTCGTGCTGTTTGATCTCGTCCAGAACCTTGTAGAAGCTCTCCTCGTCCACGGCCTTTCCGACGAGCGCTCCGGCATTTTCACTCAGGCGAAGGTTTGTGGCCCAGATCACAGGCTCTTCCGGGAAAGTGAGCGTCAACTCTCGCAGGCAATTCAAGAACACGGGTTTCTGAGAGGTCCAACTGCTCGCATACGAGATACGATCGACGACCTCTCGCGCGGCCGCAATATCCTCGCTCATCAGTTCCAACTGTTCAGTGTAGGTGGCAATATCTGTCCTGTCGGCCTGTAGGTCCGCCAGCACGGCGACCAGGGCAAGCAGGCAGGCCGCACCGATCACACCCGCCCAGACGGCGATGCGCTTGCGACCGGTTTCTTTCTGGACGCCGATACGCGGCTTCAGGAAGTTGACAGGAGGCTCATCTTTCCCAACGGCTGTCATCGCTACCGCCATCGCGGCTGCTGATTGTGCCTGCTCCGGATGATCGGGCGAATCTTGCCCGGCTGTGACCGTGATCTGAGGCGCCAGCCGCTCGTTGAGCCGGTCGATGACCTTGTTCGAGAAGCCGCCGCCATCATACGCCGTAACATGATAGGGCGGAAGACCGTCCTGTGACGATAGCATAATCAATCGCTGAATCGTCGAGGTCAGTAGTTCAGTGTACTGGTCCTCGGTTTCGTTTCCTGACGGCATTTGCACATGTTGGATGGACCGCGGACTGCCATTCGCCTGAGCCCAGAATTCGCAGTAGGCAGGTCGCATGTAGAGCCCATACCGAAGCTCCGGGCCGGCCTCAGAAAGGATTTTGCCCAACGCAAGGGCCGAGACCGTCATGGACTGGACATGGAGACCCGCGGCGGCCGCCAGCTCTCTAACTTGGTTGACAATTTGCCGCCGTGCGGCTACCAGCAGGACCTCGCTCTTCTGCGACGCACCGGTGTGGCCGCAATAGTCGAAGATCAACTCACTGGCATTCAGAGAGAATGCCCGCTCGGCCTGAATACCGAGCATACCGGCCAATGCATCAGGGCTTGCCGGCGGAGCCATGATCTCCTTGGCGACCACCCATTTTGTCGGAAGTCCGATGACGGCCTGCTTCGACGAGAAGTTGTTTGTTCGCAAGAATTGCCTGAACTTCTGTCCCATCGCGCCGGCGTTGTTCGACTCCAACTTCTCCTGGAAGCTCCAGTGACCGACACGTTCAATCTCCGGCCGGCCGGACCGAACGCGCACTTCAGCGACCACGACTCCGAATTCATCAATAGCAAGCCCTAATAGGATCTGAGCACCGAGCATTATCATCATCCAATCAATTCATACTTAAGATGGTATTTGTAAGGGGCTGCCCTTTTCTCAGGGCAGCGACAATCTCCTGGTTCAGAGGCCAGCCAAAATGGGTCATTGATTTCCAGTACACGACCTGCGGCTTCTCCTGGCTCATGTCGAAGACCGCTTTATAGCGCTTGTATGCACGTCCGTTGCCCGCGATGCTGACAACATCTGCCGAATACTGAAAGGAACGGGTCGTGATATAGCTTCCCACGGCCACCGCTTTGTTTCGTTCGAGCACCTCCGCCACCCATGCGATCGTATCGAGTCCTTCGCCGGAGCTGCGATGGGACAGGAGGGCCTCAGCATCACTCTCTTCCAGGCCGGGCAAACAGAGCAGCACCGCCTTGGGGGCGGTATTGACGTTCACGAGGCCGGGGAGGGCCCGTTCATCGCTCGTGGTGAGGCGATCCACAATTTGCGAAAATTCTTCGTGCTTCAGACCCGTACTGAAATAGAAACCCAGAACATTGGAGAAGGACGGATTTGTGGGTACCAGATTCATAATCTCCAAAGCCCGGTCCTCCTTGACTATCTCCTGCAACGTGCTCTGCAGATCCTCCCGGCTGCGAGGGTCGTTGATGTTGATGCGCTGATTACCCTCACTGTCCAGGTTTGTTTCCACGCTATAGACCGTGACATAGTCGTAGAAACCGGTATCCAGCCGACCATTGCGGTTGTCAGGCGGGTCACTCAGGTCGCCATCGTTCTCGTAGCCATCCAGGATGCTGTTGAGATTCGTATCTTCTCCGTAGAGCAACTCTTCCGAGGCACCCTTGATCAGAAGGATCTCATCCACAGTCTCCAGCGGTGCATTCTTGCAGTTGTAGGGCTCCGGCAGCAAGAGGTAGTATTCGTCTTCGGCCCCTCCGGGGGTGATCTCGCTGTTCTCATCCCGCCAGTCAATGATGGACGCGGCCAATTCCGCCGTCATGCCGGGCAGACGCAAGAGCATCTCCTGCGATGCTGAGTTGAGATTGATCTTGCCCGCTTCATCCGTCAGCCCATAGTCGAATTCCCGATCATCTTGCAGGTTCGGACGCAAGAGCCAGAAATAGCCTTTTCCAACCTGCATGGCCTCATAGGGTTCACTATCCATCAAGACGGAGGTTTCCTCCTCCTCGCTCGCGATCAGCTTTGCCATGGCGTACTCGGCGGCGCCGGCCACGACGCACTCGGCCTCAAGAGACGCCACGTGGTTGGCTGCGACAATCGCCGCCACCCGCATCGAGCGGGCAAAAACAAGGGCCAGACCTGCCAGGACCAGCACGACCCAAATCGTGACAATCAGGATCGTACCGCCGGTCCGGCGACTTCGCTCAAACTGTTTGAACATAAGCTTTCTCATCTACCCGGTCTGCCCTCCGCCTGCCGCCATCCCTGCGTCATCCGATTCACTCTCCTCTTGCTTGGCGCCTCCGCAAGGTATCGGAAAACTCTGAATCAGGCGGCGTGTTTTCGGTGCCTCAACGCCCTTTGTCCCGTTGTGCAACACCTGAATATCGATCTCCATGGCCAGGGGAAGGCTGTTCGCATCGGCGGTCGAGTCCCATTCATTTACCCAGCCGTCTGCTTCGTCGTAGTACCGAAGGTTCAGAGACCTCACGTTGCGGCAAAGGACCTGTTCCTCTGCATCAACGGCCTTGGGGGACAGCAGATTCGTGGTGACCTTGCGTATGAGCCGGTAGCTCTCGCGATCATAGCCGGTGCCCTCGTCGGTGTCTTCCTCCAAAACCAACCCGATCTTCCCCAATCCGCCAACAATCTGATCGTTGCCTGCATATATATGGGTGGTATAAAACTCCAAGCTATCAGCATCTACCCCGTTAAGACCCCGCGCATCAGTTCCGAGAAAAGTCCCGGCCAGAGTGCCGCCCAGCGGCAGGACACCATAGACATCTTGCTTTATAAGCTCGATGGCATTGATGGCCAGCGCGGTAGGCTCGACGGCTAATAAGGCGCTGCGTTTCGCCCTGAAGCCGGTGTACAGAGCCGTGTACAGACACGCGGCCGTGACCACCATCAGCGTCATGGCTACCAGCAGCTCAAGTAGCGTAAAGGCCCTGTATTGTCCCAATCGGCGGGTCATCTCAACTGTCCTCCGGATAGACCAGTGTACTCAAGGTCACAGAGCGTTCCCGGCCCTGCGATTGCCACGTCACCGTCACATCGAGCTGACTGACCACTGAATCGCTCCAACTGGAAACCGCGGCGGTCCATCGATAACCCGGCCAGTCCGTGCCGAAGTCGCCGCTCTCTTCCCCCGTACTCCAGTCGCTCGAACTGGTCATTTCGGTCAGCTTGGTGCGTGCCAGCGACGCGGCTTCGATCTGTCTTCGCGACTGCCCGCCCAAGCGAGTACACAGGCCGATGCTCCGCATCGCCACGGGCATAATGATGCCCAGGAAGACCATCGTTGCCAGCAACTCGATAAAAGTGAAACCGCCGAGCACCCCGGCGGAGCCGTGGGAGCGCAGGCGTCCCGAGCGCAGCGAGGGACCTTCCCGCCGGCACACTCTAACCGTTCTGTTTGAACGCATATTTGCCATAATCTTCTTGAGATTCGACTATCGAGAATGATTCCGTCACCGTTGGGCACGTTACCTTTAGGACCAGCCCCCGGCGGTCGATCAGCCGGATGGTCCCGGCCGTGACAGTTCCTTGAGGGGTGAACTCAAGGAACATCTCATTGTCCTCTTTCTCCACGTCTTCCAGTTCCGCGATGATGTCATTTGGAAACGTGAAGACCTGCCCGAACTCCGTCTTGAGTTTCTCGAAGGCTCCGGATTGCTGTGCAGTGAGCCAGTAGGTGCGTTCCCGCGTCTCGAAGTTTAGCCGGTAGATAATCCCCTCACTGATGGCCTGGGAGCGGGCGAACTGGGTCAACGCGAGAATCTGTGCGGCCTCATCATGGGTCTTTCGCGAACCGAAGAAGCCCCGCAACGACGGCGCCGCCATCGCCAGGACAGTCGAGAGGATGAGCATCACCAAAATGAGCTCCAGGAGCGTAAAGCCGCCGAGCACGCCGGCGCAGCCGTGCGCGCACAGGCGTCCCGAGCGCAGCGAGGGACCTTCCCTTCGACCCGGCTCAGAGCCTGCCCTAAGCCTGTCGAAGGGACGAGCTGGTGCCTCTGGCCTCGCCGAGCCACGAGCGACGAGCCACGAGCGACGAACATCTGGCATCGAGCATCCAGCAATCGAAAATCGACATTCGTAAATCATAAATCTATTTGAGAATTCATTACCGCCGTTGTTCCGACCAATTCGTAATATCATCCTCCCCGCCCAGCTTGCCATCCGGGCCGAGGGAGTACAGGTCGTAACCATCTTCGTTGTACTGACCCGGATACCGA
>Ga0307378_10013285_pt1 | contig 10430 bp, 7 predicted proteins | sample UN1MG_FD_202238 | JGI IMG/M metagenome (GOLD analysis project Ga0307378, IMG submission 202238) | Soil microbial communities from Risofladan, Vaasa, Finland - UN-1 | ecosystem: Environmental > Terrestrial > Soil > Coastal area > Acid sulfate soil | place: Finland: Risofladan, Vaasa | collected...
CCTGAGATAAACAGGTGTTCCTTTCTCTGCTTTGAGCACGATTCTTTCGATATCGGGGATACCTTGCGCCAAACCCTTGGCGATCACGTTGATCTGCTCGAAGTCTCTGACGATGTAACTGCCCGGGGCATTAGCATTGTTCGACCCGAGAGCTTCCAGAATTTCGTTCAGGGAAATTCCGTACTTAAGCAGAAGGGCCGGGTCTGGAATGACATGGTATTGTTTGACGAATCCGCCGAAGCTATTCACTTCGTTGACACCGGTCAATCGGCGAAGCTGGGGGCTGACCACCCAATCCTGAATCGTTCTCAAATCCATCAGGCTGTATTGGCTCATGGTCAGAGCATCGCCGCATTCGGGGCACTTGTCTTGTGTATGTGACCAGACCTGCTTGTGCTCGGGGCAGTAATAGCCGGCCTCAAGTATGTACTGATATATCTCTCCGAGTCCAGTCGAAATAGGGCCTAATTCCGGCTCAATTCCCTCCGGCAGTTGATCTGCGGCCTGTGCCAGACGCTCAAAAACGACTTGTCTGGAGAAATACGTGTCGATGTTGTCCTCGAAAATAATGATAACCTGTGACAATCCGATTTTGGACAGAGACCGAACCTGTATGACACCGGGCAGGCCGCCCATGTTGTTCTCGATGGGAAATGTTACCAGTCTCTCGACTTCCGTAGGTGTCAGCCCGGGGGCATCAGTAAGAATCATAACCTGCTGATTGGTTGCGTCCGGGAAGGCGTCTATCGGCAGGTGATTCCAGGCGATAACTCCGCCCCCCAGCAATAATATTGCAGCGAGGATAATCAGAAGTCGCTGGTGCAGGATAAAGTGCAGTAATTTGTCCAACATAAGCTGGTTTCCTTTCGTTTAGTCGGCACAACCGGCGCCCATTTTTTCTCTCAAGATGTCGCTCTTGAGCATAAATGCACCGCGGGAAACGACCTTGGCTCCTTTTGGGATGCCGTTTAGCACTTCAACCATGCCTCCCTGATCTTTTCCCACCCTCACATCGCGGCGTACCCAAAAATCATCTTTCCAGTGTTGAAAAATAAAAGCCTTGCCTTCGTCGGAAAGGACGGCGCTGGAGGGAACCGCCGTTATGCTGCCTTCTAGCCGAATGGATATTTCGGCCTCTGCGAACATTCCCGGCTTGAGCTTGCGCTGTTCGTTTTTCACTTGGACGCGAAGCTTCACTGTGCGTGTATGTTCGTCTACCTGGCTGCCGATAAGGTCAACTACTCCGTCGAACACTTCGCCTTCAAAGGCCTTTACTCGCACCTTTGCCGGGACCGTCCGACCTGATGAGAGCCGATCGTGAAGAACCGCCAAATCTTTCTCGTAAAGGTCGTACCAGACCCAGACATTGGACAGATCGGCAATTGTATACAGGCTCTCAGTTGTATCGATAAGTGCGCCGGCGGAGATATTCTGGGCGATAATCGTACCGGACTGCGGTGCTCGCAGCAGAAGTTCCGCAAATAGACCGTTCTCTTTTTCGTTTTTGATTGCGTTTATTTGCTCGGCGTCAAGGCCGAAAAGACGCAGTCTTCTTTCAGCCGCCGCGTAATAAGCCTGGGCGGCCTTAAGCTCGCTCGAAGCGCTGAGGTAATCGGCCTCGCTGCTGATCTTTTTCTCGTAGAGCTCCTTTTCTCGCTCGAATGTCGAGGTTGCCAATTCCAGCCTCGCCTGGACCTCCAGGAACTGTGCTTTGCCTGCCCCCAGATCGGCCGAGTGAATAACAGCCAGTGTGTCTCCTTTTGCCACTTCCTGGCCCAGCAGCTTTTCTACCCGTCTGACCTGGCCGCTGCCGGTTGAGACTACATCCACGGCTCTTGTCTTATCTAACTGCACCTGGCCGGTGAGCTTCAGGGTCGTCGTCCGCGGCGTGTCCTTAACTACGGTTGTTTCAATTAAGGCATTCGCCACCGAAGGTTGAAGTTTAACCACGCCTAATTCATACCGGCAGTTATCGCAGTCAATCGTGCGCCTTCCATGCTCACACACAGCTTCTTCGAGAGCTTTTAGATCGGTCGTCGAACCGGCATCAACTGTTGAAGATTTTATCAAGTCCGGATTACAGAAAGTGCATTGAGATTCCGGCAGATTGTGCTCCGCGCACCAATCTCCTTGTGCTTTGTAAGTGGCGGCTAATGAGGGATTGCACTGGACGCAAATCGATTCCGGAAAACCATGTTCCTGACAGATAAGTTCATCGGTTTGAGATTCCTGCTCGTGTCCATGGCCGGTGTCGAGAACCTCGACTTCGGCGATAACTCGGGCTCCGAAATGCAGGTTTCCGGAAAACCAAAGTATAGACCCGGTCAGAACAACGAATATAAACAAGGCCGTACCAAGGTTATTTGTTTTTGGTATGATAGAAGTATTATTCTGGCGTCTTTTTTCGGACATTATTAAGTCCTCCTATTTATTTTCCTGAGCTTTTACTTCGAGAGAATTTTGTACGCTGTCGATGTCCCGGCCGATTAAACGTTCTACTTCGGCCCCTGCTTTGTGATAGCCGGCTAAAGCTTCGATGTATCTTGCCCTGACTTCGAAAAATGTTCGCTGGGAGTCTAAAACCATCAGGTATTCGAACTTGCCTTCACGATATCCCTGCCCGGCGGCATCGAAGGCGCTTTTGGCAAGCGGCAATACATCGTTCCTGATGATAGTTAACTCGTTGAATGAGCTTGAGAGCTTCGTCGAAGCTTCGGCTAACGCGGCACGGATGTCGGCCTGGGCCGCTTTGCGCTGCTCTTCGGTCTTTGCCAGCATGTACATGGCCTCCTGGATATTTCCCTGATTTCTGTCAAACAGGGGCATGGGAATTGAAAGGCCCAAAATAAATGCCGAATCGTCCCCCTCGTCGAAGTACTGAATGCCGCCGCCGAGTTTTATATCCGAAGCGGCTTTGGCTTTCTCCAGTTCCAGAGCGGCACGGCGTCTTTCTTTTTCTGCCGGCCAGCGGGCCATATCCGGATTCCGTGAAATCAGACCGGCCAGTTCCTCAAGGGACGGGGCGGGCGACATGTCGTAGAATCCTCCCGAAACCTTTTCGAATGCGGGATTCGAACTGCCCCATGCGGCCGCCAATTGGTAACGCGCCGAAATCAGTTCTTTGCCGGCCCTTTCGAATTCGATCCGTGTATTTGATAAAGCGATTTTCGCTTTCGTTTCTTCGACGGGAGAGTCCTGACCGGCCCTGACCCTCTCGGCAACGGTTGAGTAAGCCTTTTCGGACAAATCAACCAGCTCTTTCGAAAGGCTCAACTGTTCCTGTGCCGTCAACACATCGATAAAAGCCCTGGCTACGTCACTCATTACGTCGAGGCGTTTGGACTTGAAATCCAATTCGGCAAGATCTTTTTCAAGAGTTGCCAAATGCGTTCGCCTGGAGCGTTTATCCGCGAGTTCTATCAACTGGCCGATCTGGATACTGGTTTGCGAGGAATCGAAACCGGCCCGGTCGCCCGTGCCCCCGAATTCCTCGACTTCTACTTCGATTTCGGGATTCGGCAAGAGGCCGGCCTGTAGTTTTCGTGCCTCGGCAGCCCTTATATCCAGCGAGAACGCTTTGAGCTTTGGATTGTTAACCAATGCAAGAGCCACGGCGTCACGCAAAGTGATAGTGCCTGTGGGATCATCCGGTCGTGAGGCCGGAGCAGCGTTTGTGTTTGTTTTATCCGGCGTATATTCGGGTTGCGTCTTTTCTGTCGGGCCGCTTCCTGTAAAAGGAGCAGCTTTGTTATTCTGATGGCCGCAGCCGCAAAATACAATTGCCGATGAGATTATTGGCAATATTGAGTTTTTGTTTAACATATACGGAATTCCCCAAAAATCTTCGACGGAGTTTATTGATTCCGATTGGAGAAATTACAAGCCGCCGACAAAAGACCGCAGCGGCCTTCATCGAGACTTACTTAAGACAAATTCGGAATGGTTTTGTAAGACTACACTAAGAGGATAATTGATTGCAGGAAGCGATTTTCATCCGTAGCGGAGTAAAACCGGCGGGGAATAGCCGGTAGGGTGTGCACTGCACACCATTTATCGGGGATGATGGTGTGCGATGCACACCCTACAAGAGAAACCAGAGTATGCGCATTCGGCTTGACCGGCTTTATTGCAAGTCGATTGTCGGTCGGGCCTATGAAAATCGGGATATCGATGCAGGGCCTGCAATGGGGACTTTCCAAATGTCCGTCATGTTCATGCTCCATCGAAGACGGATCGTTTAGTTCGATATGCGGATGGTTATGACAATGTTCATGAATGGCCGGCTCTATGGCGACATGCCCATTAACGCCTATGCAAAGCGCAAGCTCCCCCGATGTATTGCCGGCCATAAATATATATATGAGCAAAACAATCAGTATTGAAGTAGCTTTCGTCTTTTCTGATCTCATTTGAGCGCTAAAATCCCAACCTCAATGGTTATAATACGTTAGACAAACTTTCGGCTTCTTACTATAAGTTCTTTAGTAGTAATAATACGATTTTAAGTTTCCGGTGTTCGCAAGTCAAGGTGATAATCAGGCAGTAATCGTCCGGCGACCGAAAGGAGGCGGGATTTATCAAAGAATTTCTTGCTTAATTGGGGTGATTGTTGCTGAAAGTGAGGATTGACAAGACTATTTTAAAGGAATATATTACGGCTTTTCATTTTATGCAATGAATCCGGACCATATAGAGTTCGATTTATGGAGTGGAACGAATCGTGAAAACATACGAACAAATCAACAATCGCATCGAGTCGGGCAAGGCTGTCGTTCTGACTGCAGAAGAAATTATCGACTACGTTGACGAGAAGGGACTCGCGGCGGCGGCGAAAGAAGTCGATGTCGTCACTACAGCGACGTTCGGACCAATGTGCTCCTCGGGATGCTTTCTTAACTTCGGGCATTCCAAACCCAAAATTAGAATGTCGGAAGCCTGGGTCCAGGATGTTCTTGTCTATACGGGTATTGCCGCTGTCGATGTTTACCTTGGCGCGACGCAATTGCGGCACGGCGACCCGGCTAATATGTACCATCCGGGAGAGTTTCGCTACGGCGGCGGCCACGTGATGGAGGACCTCGTTGCGGGTAAGAAACTTCAGTTGTTCGCGCTTTCTTACGGAACCGACTGCTACCCGCTGCGTGAGATACGAACGTACTTTACGATTGACGATTTGAATCAGGCCATCATGGTTAATCCGCGAAACTGCTACCAGAACTATAACGTGGCAATCAATGATTCGGACCGGCCGATATATACCTACATGGGGACTCTCGAGCCTGACAGGAAAAACGCGAATTACTGCTCTGCGGGTCAATTGTCGCCGCTGCTTAACGATCCTTATTACGATGTGATCGGCGTGGGAACCAAAGTCTGGATGGCCGGCGCCCAGGGGCACGTTTACGCCGAGGGGACTCAACACGCCGGCGGCGGCGAGAGGACGCCCGGCGGGATTCCCAAAGGAGGGGCGGGGACACTGGCACTGACCTGCGACATGAAGAAGATGCGCCCGGAGTTCGTGCGGGGAGTGACTTTTCGCGGGTACGGCGTGTCACTGGCGCTTGGAGTCGGAGTGCCTATTCCCATTTTGAACGAGGATGTGCTGAAGCGAACCTGCGTCCGAGACCGTGACATTATGGCTCCTGTTGTCGATTACAGCCTGGACTATCCGCAGAATAACGGCAAAGTCGTATGCTACGTCAATTACGAACAATTGCGCAGCGGCCGGATCGAAGTGGAAGGCAAAGAGGTGGCGGTTGGCTCGCTGTCCTCCTACTACAAGGCGCTTCAGATCGCTCATTTGCTGGCCGACGAGATCAAGCGAGGGGATTTCCAGCTTGCCGAGCCGATTACGCCTCTTCCGAAAGACACGAAAATGAAACCCCTTGTGACAAGGAAGAAACCGTCATGAGTGAAACCGTAACGAAGAAATTGATGCTGTTCTTTCCTCGATGCGAATGCGAGAAGCCTATAATTTACCATTTGGTAAAAGATTACAATCTCGTGGTAAACGTGTATCGTGCGAAGGTCACCCCGGAGGAGGAAGGTTATCTCGTGCTGGATGTCACCGGGATCGAAGAGGATATCGAACGGGCCATGGCCTTCTTAAAAACGTTTAACGTCTCCATCAATTACAGCGGCAAGGGGGTGACACGCGACGAAAATACTTGTACGCACTGCGGCCATTGCATCACCCACTGTCCCACGGGTGCCCTGCGTATAGACGACAAGACAACGCGAGAGGTCATTTACAGCGAGGCCGACTGTATCGAGTGCCTGGCGTGTATCCGCGTCTGCCCGTTCGACGCGTTGGCCTCGGCGTTTTAAGAAGCCGTGTTGGCAGCCTCAAGCGCAGCTTGGGGATGGTAAATGTCAGAGAATCCCATCCCCAAAGCCTTCGGCTTTGAGGATGCCACATCCGGTTGACATGCGTTCATGAGCCAGAAACGAACTTACAGGACTTTCACTTACCGAGAGGCGGTCTTCCGCATCTGTTGTGAGCGGTTCGATGCCGTCACTGCTGAGATTGTGCGGCAGCGGCGGATACTGGAAGATTATATCGGTCGCCATCCTGATTTTCGCCAGTCCCTTAAGCCGCTTGAATTGCTGGCCGGCGCGCCTGAGGTGGCACGAAACATGGCCCGGGCTGCCCGGCTTGTGGGTGTTGGGCCCATGGCAGCCGTCGCTGGCGCCATGTCGCAGTGTGCGGGCCGGGCGGCTCTCGATGCCGGGGCGCGCGAGGTCATCGTGGACAACGGGGGGGATATTTATATTTGTGCCGTCGAGCCGGTAATCATCGGCCTCAAGACCGGCACGGCCGAACTGGCCGACAGACTTGCATTCTCGCTGCAGGCGGATGACACACCAATTTCGATATGCTCTTCGTCGGGACAGATGGGGCACTCAATGAGCCTGGGCGAGTGTGATCTTGCCACAGTTGTAGCGAGAGATGCCGCGCTGGCAGACGCAGCCGCTACTCAGGCCGCGAACCTTGTCAGGACCGTTGATGATATCGATCCGGCTCTGGAGAATATCGCCGGCATTGAAGGCGTCGATGGTGTGATGATAATCAGGGGTGCTCGGGTAGGACTTGCGGGCAAGTTGCCGCCGTTGGTCAGGATAAAGTGATGCTCCGACACCAAGAACAGCAAATACCTCTTTAGGAAAGGGCCTATCAGATGAAAAAAGTCAGATTGTCATCGGTAATTTTAATTTTATTTGCAGTCTTCTTCATCGGCGGCACTCAGATTCATGCTGTCGAAGACAAGGCTGAACTCACAGATGAGCAGGCAAATACGATAAACAAGCGAGAGGAGGTCAGAGAGTTTCTGAACTGCCGGATCGTACCGAAATTGGGTAATTCATGGGACTATACGTTTGAGCCGGGCAAGTTTCCGGGACTCGATTGGGACCGGCCGTACTTTGTTGAGAAGGTCATGGGAGAGTTTCCTCTCAAAGCGCGATGGTTCAATAGCGAGCTCAATGAAGTAATCGCTCCCAATGAACCGGGTCGCTATGCTTTTTATTTGGAAGCCAGGACACCGAACGGCAAGGTAATCCGAAGAGCTTCCACCGTGTACTGCCGTCCCAAGTACTGGTTCGGCTGGAGCGAGAGACCCAGGGCGTTTTTGGACTTTATTCCTGTTGACGGTATCGATAAAGCCGTGTGGAAAGAACATGAGGATGCAATCGCTGCATTTGCGGGAAGAATGGTGCTGCTCTCGATATTACGTCAACAGGAGGGGGCGATATTATTGTCCTATTTGCATGAGATGAATACTTCGGCAGATATGCCGCCATTGACCGACACGCCGATAATTCGCGATCACGACTATCATCTTGCGCTCAAGCGAAAGATATTAGGCGTGGAGAACAAATATCCGTCGCTAAAAATGCCGCAAAAGGCAGAATCAAAGAAAGCAACGGTTCTTCGTGAAGGTACGGAAGAAGAAGCGGGATTCAGGCCGGGGACCGCGGAGAAGATACGTGAGGTTTGTCAGGCGTGGTTTGAGGAAAGTGACGAGCCTTTTATTGTGCTTGTTGCCCGGCATGGAGTTGTCATCGTCCATGAACCGTTTGGCGAATGGACGTGGGGACAATTAACACGTAACAGCCCGACGGAAATGGCTTCTCTTACAAAGTTGGTAACGGGGCTAATGTTTGCAGAATTCGTGGATCAGGGATTGATAGGAATTGATGATCCTGTCGGCAAATTTCTGCCCGATTATCCTGTTACCGGCGACAAGGCGATTACGCTGCGGCATTGCTTCACGCATACGACAGGGTTGTATGGGCATGAGGAATGGGGGGGAATGCACAATCCCTGGCTTGATAATGTCATAGCGAACGGGCTTGAACATCTTACGCCCGGGAAAGTGCATGAATATAATGGGATGGGATACGACCTTGCCGGCAAAGTCATGGAAATTGTAAGCGGCAAAAGCATTTTCAGGCTGATGCGGGAGAACTTATTCGATCCGCTCGAAATGAAGAACACAACATTGGAAGAGGATCTTGGTTTTAGTTGTTTCAGTACGGCGGGAGATTTCGCAAAATTCGGGCAGCTTCTTTTGAACAAAGGTTCTTACGGTGAGCTTGAATTCTTTTCGCCCCGGACTTTTGAGAAGATTTTGCCCAGGCCGCTGAGCGAATATTATCCGGACATAGACAAAGACTGGGGAATCGGTCTTACGTGGATGCGTCAGGCACATCCGGATGCCGGAAAGAACGATGTGCCAAAGGACGCCACGGTCTTAAGCAGAAATGTCATCGGGCACGGTTCGGCGACTTCCGCGATTTTAAGAGTCGACCTGGACAATGATCTTGTTATCGCGCAATCGCGAAGAAGGGGCGGCAAAGTTTATGGCAAGTATCTTGTGAAGTTCCTGATGGCAATCGAGGAAGGCCTGAAATGATAGGTATTCCCTGAAAGCGAGTTTGCGAGCTGAGTTTTACATATTATTTATTTAAATACTCCTGTCAGTGTCATAAAATATGCTCTCATTAAATGCTTAAAGAAAGGTAATCACAATGACAGAATCGTACAAGACAACCAATCGCAGAGAGTTTCTTAAAACACTGGGCCTGGCCGCGGCGGCGCTTCCGTTCGCTGTCGAATCTGCTGTCGCACAGCCGTCATCCAATGCCGGCGGGAAATCCCGAAACGTTATCTTTATCCTCAGCGATGACCACCGCTACGATTTCATGAGCTTTCTCAATAAACCCAAATTCCTCGAAACCCCGAATATGGACCGTATGGCTCGCGAAGGCGCTTACATAAAAAACGCCACGGTTTCGACGGCTCTTTGCTCGCCCAGCCGTGCCAGCATACTGACCGGCCAATACGCCCATAAACACGGTGTCGTCGACAATAACACCCGCGTACCGGAAGGCACCCGCTTCTTCCCGCAGGACTTGCAGAAAGCGGGCTGGCAAACCGCTTTTATGGGCAAATGGCACATGGGCGGCTCCAGCGACGAACCTCGCCCCGGCTTCGACAAGTGGGTCAGCTTCAGAGGGCAGGGCGTCTATTTCGATCCCACTTTCAACATCGACGGCAAGCGGGTAAAACGCGAGGGCCACATCTGCGACCTGCTCACCGATTATGCGCTGGACTGGATCAAAAACGATTGCGACCGGGACAAGCCTTTCATGCTGTACCTTTCTCATAAAGCCGTTCACGCCATGTTCGAACCGGCCAAACGGCACCTCGGCAAATACGATAACGTCAAACTCGAATATCCAAAGAGCATGGCTGATACCGAAGAAAACTACAAGGGCAAACCTGACTGGGTCAGGGAGCAGCGCAACAGTTGGCACGGCGTGGACTACATGTATCACGGCCAGATGGATTTCGACACCTTTTACCGCCGGTACTGCGAGACCCTGCTCAGCGTCGACGAGAGCATCGGCAGGGTCATCAAGTACCTCGAAGATAATAATCTTGCCGAAGACACCCTCGTGATGTACATGGGCGACAACGGCTTCGTATTCGGAGAGCATGGTCTTATCGACAAACGCCACATGTACGAAGAATCCATGCGCGTGCCGTTTTTGGCATGGTGCCCCGGCATGATCGAACCCGGTTCGGTTATTGAGGAGCTTATCCAGAACATCGATATCGCCCCGACCGTACTGGATGTCGCCGGTCTCGAAACACCCGATCGTATGGACGGAAAATCCTTCCTGCCCATACTGCAGGGCAAAAAGATTCCCTGGCGCGACTCTGCCTTTTACGAATACTACTGGGAGCGCAACTTCCCCCACACTCCGACTACTCACGGCGTACGTACCGACCGCTACAAGTACATCCACTATCACGGCATCTGGGACATTGACGAGCTGTACGATCTGAAGAATGATCCGGAGGAAATGAACAACCTCATTGACAGCCCCGAACATCAGAAGTTGATTAAACAGCTCAACAGCCG
>Ga0307378_10013288_pt1 | contig 10426 bp, 5 predicted proteins | sample UN1MG_FD_202238 | JGI IMG/M metagenome (GOLD analysis project Ga0307378, IMG submission 202238) | Soil microbial communities from Risofladan, Vaasa, Finland - UN-1 | ecosystem: Environmental > Terrestrial > Soil > Coastal area > Acid sulfate soil | place: Finland: Risofladan, Vaasa | collected...
GGTCACGGCGGCGGCCTACCGCGCGGTCGTCGCTCTGCCCGGCCCGGCCGGGCTGCTCGATCGGCTGGCGGCAGGCGACGCTTGCGGCGTCGCCGAGATCGACCGGGCGTTCTCGGACGTCGTGCTGCCAGTTGCGCTGCGCTCGGAGATGGCGGCGCTGGGCCGACGGATCGGCGCTGGCGGTCGCCTCGCCGGCAGCCGTCTCGCGGTCCGATCGTCGGCCACGGTCGAGGACCTCGCTCATTCTTCGTTTGCCGGTCTCTACCGGTCGGTCCTCGACGTCGACTCCACCGATCCCGACGCCGTCGTCGCGGCCGTGCTGTCGGTGTTCGCGTCGCTCTGGCATCCGCAGGCGCGGACCTACCGGACCACACTCGGCATCGACGACCGCGACGCGGCGATGGCCGCGGTGGTCATGGCGATGGTGCCGGCCGAGCGCGCCGGTGTCGCCTTCACGGTCGATCCGGCCGACGACTCGGAACGCGCGCGCGTCGAGGCGGTCCAGGGGCTCGCCGACACCCTCGTCTCGGGCGAACGGACCCCGGACGCGTGGCTGCTCGATCCGCGCGATCAACATCCGGACATCCCCGCCGAGATCGAGGCAGCCCTTCGGGAGTCGTGTCGCATCGAGTCGCTCGCCGGAGCTCCACAGGACGTCGAGTGGGCATGGGCCGACGGAACCCTCTGGATCGTCCAGGCGAGGCCGATCACCACCATCGGACCCGACGACGACGGGGACGGCTTCGACTCACCCGAAACCGACGCCGACCTGACCACTGCCGGGATCGGCGAGATGCTTCCCGGCGTCCTCCCGCCGTTGCTCTGGCAGGTGAACTCTCACCTGGTCGAGCAGGCGTTCCGGGCCGTGCTCGACGGGCTCGGGCTCCCGGTCGACCTCGTCGGTCGCCACGGACTCCTCCGGCGCGTGCGGGGCCGTGCGACGCTGAACTTCTCCGAGCTCCACGAGATGGCGACGCAGCTGCCAGGGGGCGCCGCTGACGAACTCGAACGCCAGTACTTCGGCTCGCGACGTACCGGCCGGGCGGTCCATCGCGCCGAACCGCCGGGCAGCCGGCTCGCCAGGACCCGCCACGACCTCCGGGTACTCGCCCAACAGCACCGGGCTGCCCAAGACGCCGAAGTGGTCTGCGTCGCTGTCGCCGAACTCCGGCACCGGCGCGGCGACCTGACCGAACTGGACGACGAGGCGCTCGCCCGCTACCGGTTCAGGCTCCTCGACCTCGGCGTACGGGCGATGACCGCCGAACTCGCCTCGGCAGCCGCCGCAGCTGCCGCCTACCGACGACTCGAGCTCACGCTGTCGTCCTCGTTCGACGACGACGAGGCGGGGCGGCTCGCCGGGATGGCGACAGCCAGGTCCGGCATCGTGGCGGTGCCACACACGCACGCATCGACGGCAGTGTTCGCCGGACCGACCTGGGAGGAGACCGGTCGCGCCGTCCCGGTCGCGACGACCCCGGCGACACCGGATGTGGAGAGAGATCCGCTCGCGGATCTCCACCGGCGCCTCGACACCATGGAGCAGTTCGGTGCGGATGCCCCGCTCGGATGGTTCCGCCGGCGGCGCATCGACCGCGCGGTCGAGGGAGCCGTCGACCACCTCGGCCGCCGCGAGCACACGAAGGCCGCCGTGCTGGAACTCGGCGGGGAGGTCCGCCGCGTGCATCTCGAGTTCGGAGCGCGGCTCGTCGCCCGTGGGGCCCTGGACGACCGCGCCGACGTCGACCTGCTGACCTGGCGCGAGGTCGAGGCCGGACTCCGCGGCGCCGGGCCACCGTCGGGGATCGTCGCCCGGCGCCGGCGCTGGAGTCGCCGCTACCAGGACGAAGGCCCGCTCCCCGTCCGCTTCCGCGGCCGGCCCGAGCGACAGGTTCCGAGCCTCCCCGCCGGCGATCGGCTCGAGGGATGGGCGGCGAGTGCGGGACGGTGCAAGAACCAGGCGGTCTTCATGGACGAGCCGGACGACAGCTTGCCGAGGGGTGCGATCCTGCTCGCCGAGGCGACCGACGCATCGTGGTCGCCGGTGTTCGTGCGCGCCGGCGCGATCGTGCTCGAGCGCGGCGGGCCGCTGTCGCACGCGGCGATCCTCGCGCGGGAACTCGGTGTGCCGGCCGTGCTCAACGTCGGCACGGCCGTGCGCTCGCTGGACGGTCGCGTGCTGACCGTCGACGGTTCGAGCGGGATCGTGGTGGTCCACGACGAGGCGGACGGGGAGGGCCGATGAGCCGCCGTCGCCCGACCATGCGCGAGCTGGGGCTCGACCGGCTCAACATCTTCGTGCCGGCGCTGATGTCCGTCGGACTGCTCTTCTGGTTCGCGGAGATACTCCGAGATGCACTCCGCTGGCGCGGCGCCCGGGCCCGACAGCACCGGAGCGAGCGAAACGGACGCGCGGTGGCGGAACTGACGGTCGGTCGACGCGAGGGCGGAGCGGCTGACGCGGTCGCATTGCACCCACGCGCGGCCTACAGCGTCTGGGCGCTGGTCTTCCTCGTGGCATCGCTGTACATCGCGATCGGGGCGTTTCTCAACTACACCCGGGTCGGGGGTTACGTGTCCGACATCGCCTGGTTGCTGGCCCTCGCCGTCACGCTCGCAGTCGCCTTCGCCTTTGCAGCCGGGGTGAGCGCGGCCCTGTGGCTCCGCTGGCACGACCCGCCCAGGTGGCTGCGCGCGACGGCGGTGCGGACACGCCTCGCCGCGAGCACGTCGCCCGACGAGCCAGGCCTGCCGGGATGGAGACTCACGACGGCGGTCCTCGTGACGTCGGTGGTCGCTGCCATGTTCGCCCTGGTGGTCGGATCGGCTCCCCACGTCGTCGACGGCCCCGACGAGTCGGTCTCGGACTGGATCCGATCCCGCGGCATGTTCGATGCACTCCGATTCCTCGACCCCTGGGGATCGACCGAGGTGTCGTTGGCGCTCGCGGTCGTGATCGGGCTGGCCGCGTTGCGTTGCCGCCCGGCGGCCCTCACGTTCGTCGGCGCGATCGTGACCGGGCTCGCGTTGCACGCGTGGCTCCGCAACGTCGTCGAGCGGCCGCTACCGGATGCCGAGGACATCCTCACCCACGCGTTCCCCAGCGGCCACGTCCTCCAGGCAGTCGCACTCGCGGGACTCCTCCCACTCGCGTTGGTGTCGATCACGGGTCGGAAGCGCCTGGGTCCACCGGTTGGAGCGCTGGCCATCGTCCTCGCCGGCGCCGGCGCGATCCATCGGGTGTACGAGGGGACGCACAGCCCGTCCGACGTCGTCGGTGGAGCGCTGATCGGGCTCGCCATCGCGCTCGCATCGTGGTGGGTCATCGAGCACCAGCGCTGGCACGTGATCTGCCGAGGTTGCGTGTGGGCACCAGAGGGTCACGAGCCGCGCCGCCGCGCGGCAGTGCGGGTCGGAGCGCCCCGGCTGCCGACGATCCGTCGGCTCGCCCACCTCGCCGGCGCTGCTGCCGCCCTGGGCCTGGCCGTGCTGACGATCACGGTCGGGGTCCCGGCCAACCCGGAGGGCACGGTGTTCGGACCGGACATCGCAACGCCACTGCAGCTGGCCTTCGCCGGCCTCGTCTCCGTCGGGGCACTCCTGGCATGGCGATGGGACGCCGCCGGCGCCGTGCTGATCGCGTTCGCTGCTGCCGGGCTCGGGATCTTCGCGGCCGTCGAGTACGCGCCCACGGTCGCGCTCGCGATGACCGTCACGCTCCTGGTCCCGGCATTCCTGCTCTGGGTCGGATGGCAGCACGAGCGCACCTGGGCCGAGATCGTCGGACTGGCCGCGTTCACCACCGTCCTGCTCGGCGCGACCGCGTACGGCGCGCAGCAGGTCTACGACCACTTCTTCGGCCCGACGCACCCCGAGAGCACCGCGGTCGATCTCCCCGTCGACCGGGTCGAATGGACGTGGACCGGCGGCCTGCAGAGCGACGCGATCACGATCGTGGCGAAGCTCGACGCCAGCAGCGAAACGACGACTGCCGAGGTCGTGCTCACCTCCGACAACGGCCCCGACGTCCGCGTCGGCCCCGTCACCCCGGACGACCACGGCGTGGTTCGGATCGGTGCCACCGACCTGCGACCGGGCTCGGACTATCACTTCCAGTTCGTCGTCGACGGTGAGCCCGATTCGACGCGCGGGATCGGATCGTTCCGCACGCCGGGTGTGGGTGCGGAGTCGTTCAGGGTCGCCCTCTCGTCGTGCGCCCGGGTCGGCGCCAACGGCCGCGTCTTCGACGCGATCGCCGCGAGCGATCCGCTGCTGTACCTGGCGATGGGCGACCTCCACTACTCGAACATCGGCGAGGACTCCACCGACGCGTTCCGATCCGCCTACGACCGGCTGCTCACCGAGCCAGGCCAGGCAGCGCTCTACCGTCAGGTTCCGATCGCCTATGTCTGGGACGACCACGACTACGGCCCGAACGACGGCGACAGCACGTCACCGTCGCGTCCGGCAGCACGCCAGGTGTACCGAGAGGTCGTGCCCCACGCGGGGGTGGAGCCCGGTGACGCGCCGATCAACCAGGCGTTCACGATCGGTCGGGTGCGCTTCGTGATGACCGACAACCGTTCGGAACGCACCGACGACTCGATGCTCGGTGACCGGCAGCGGGACTGGCTCATCGAGGAGCTCACCGAGTCGAGCCGCACCCACGCGCTGGTCGTCTGGGTCAATCCGGTTCCGTGGATCGTCGAAGCCCGCGAGGGTGGCGACAACTGGAGTGGCTTCGCGCCGGAACGGACCGTGATCGCCGACGCGATCGCTGGGGCGGGGATCGACAACCTGATCATGGTGAGCGGCGATGCGCACATGGTGGCGCTCGACGACGGCACCAACAGCGACTACTCCACCAGCGGTGGAGCGTCGTTCCCCGTCTTCCATGCAGCACCGCTCGACCGGCCGGGCAGCATCAAGGGCGGCCCGTACAGCGACGGGGCGTTCGACGGTTCCGGTCAGTTCGGCCTGCTGGACATCGCCGACGAGGGCGACACCATCTCGGTGACGACGACCGGTGTCAACTGGAACGGCGACGTGCTCGTCGAACGGACCTTCACCTTCGACGCGTCCTGACGCCGGGGACCGACACCACGCGGATGGCTCCGCGGCACTCCGGATTCGAAACGACCTTCGGCCCTGGCGCGATCGGGGCCGCCCCGGTTCGGTGAAGACATGGACGGTCGTCCACCTACGGGGACGGACTCGGCAACGCCGGTGATCCAGTTGCGCGGCGTCGAGAAGGTCTACCGGACCGGACGCGTCGCCTACCCGGCGCTGCGCGGCGTCGATCTCGACGTGGGGGCGGGTGAGTTGGTCGCCGTCGTCGGACCGAGTGGCAGTGGCAAGTCGACGATCCTGAACATCGTCACGGGGATCGATCGACCGACCGCGGGGCGGGTCACCGTCACCGGTCGCGACCTGTCCGAACTCGACGAGGAGCAACTCGCGGTCTGGCGCGGCGAACACGTCGGGATCATCTTCCAGTTCTTCCAGCTCCTGCCCACCCTCACCGCGTCCGAGAACGTGATGCTGCCACTCGACTTCGCTCGTACGGGATCGACCCGCGAGCGCTCCGAGACCGCAGCGGCCCGGCTTCACCAGGTCGGGCTCGGCGACCACCTCGACCACTTCCCGGCCGAACTCTCCGGTGGCGAACAGCAGCGGGTGGCGATCGCTCGCGCTCTCGCCAATGACCCCGAGCTCCTCGTCGCCGACGAGCCGACGGGCAACCTCGACACCGACACCGCATCTGACATGTTCTCGGTCCTGCGCGACGTCAACGCCGCCGGGACGACGATCGTCTACGTCACCCACGACCGCGAACTCGCAGCTCGGGCCGATCGGGTCGTCGCCATCCGCGACGGGCAGGTGGTCGACGGTGACGGGCCATGATCTCCGCGCTCACCCGCCGCTCGACCCGAGAACTCACCCGCCGGCGCGGGCGATCGATCCTCACCATCCTCACGATCACCGTCGCGGTCGCCGGCGTCTGGTTGTTCGCCATCCCGAGGAACGTCGAGAACACGCTCGAGCAGCGGGTCAGCGCGGATGCCATGCACACCGCCCGGCTCGCTCCGAACGCGGCCGATCTCGACGCTGAGCAGCTCGCTGCCCTGCGCGCCGTCGACAACGTGGCTGCGCTCGACGTCCGCACCCTCGCCCGCACGGAGATGCGGATCGACGGTCGCACCCAGGGCGTGATCCTCGTCGGCGTCGCCGACTTCGACGAGCAGTCGGTCAACATCGTCTCGCTCGAAGCCGGATCCTTCCCTGCGGCGCCCGAAGAACTCGTCACCGACAGCGAGAATCAGCGTTCGGGCCGGTTCCGGGGCACCGTCGGCGACACCGTCGAACTCCGTACGTTCAGCGGTCGCTTTACCCCGTTCTCCGTGTCCGGCCGGGGCGGCACCCTGCGCTACAGCAGCGAGGTCGGCGGCGACGCTCCCGTGCTCTATCTCGCCAATTCCGCCGTCCAGCAGGTGATGAACTACCCGGCGCCGAACTCGATCGACATCCTCGCTGCCGACGCCTCACCGGAGGCTGTCGATGCCACCGTCGCCGAACTTCGCTCGATCCTCGCCACCCAAGTCCCCGGGCTCGCGTACTGGGACGTGCTCGAGGTCTGGCGACCCGGTGAGTGGCCCGGCTCCGACGACTTCGGCAACTTCGTCGTCGTCTTCTACGTCATCGCGGGCGTGGCGCTGCTGTCCGCGCTCGTCCTGATCTACACGACCATGAACACCCTCGTCCGCGAGCAGACCCGCGAGATCGCGATCATGAAGGCGATCGGCGGACGACGCCGTTCGATCGCTGCGATCTTCCTCCGGACCGCGCTGCTCCTGGGCGGGGTCGGCACGATGATCGGGATCGCGGTCGGACTCCCGCTCAGCAACCGCCTGATGACGTTCATGACCGACGAGTTCGGCGGCACACGGGTCGGCTGGCAGTTCAGCGGACTCGCGTTCCTGCTCAGCCTGCTCGTCGGAATCGGCGGCACCCTCGCGGCGTCGTGGCCGGCACTCCACCGCGCCGCGCGTGTGACGGTCCGCGAGGCGATCGACGACCACGGCGTCGTCGCCTCGTACGGGATGCGTCCGCTCGATCGAGTTGCCGCCCGGTTCCCCTTCGTCTCGCGCCGTGCCCAGATGGGTGTCCGGAACGCGACCCGGCGCGCCGGCCGCAGCCTGGCCACGGCGATCCCGATCGCGCTCGCCGTCGGCACGATGCTCGGCTTCGGTTCGGTGCTCATCACCGCCGTCAACGAGGACCTCCGCTCATTCGACCTCGAGGGCGGCGACATCACGATCTGGAACCGCGACCCCGGCCTCGACGCCCGAGCCGGTGAGCTCATCGAGTCGGTGCCCGAGGTCGCCCTCGCCCACCCGATGATCTACAGCAGCGTCGAACTCGACGGAGAGAAGTACGTCTGGGGGCTGCCCGCCGACAGCACCTACGACCACGACGTCATCGACGGACGCTGGTTCACCGTCGAGGAAACCACCGACGCAGCGCGGGTCGTCGTGGTGGGCGAAGCGCTCGCTGCGTCGAACGACCTCGAGGTGAGCGACGTCGTGACGGTCGAGACACGTCGCGGACCGATCGAACTCGAGGTGATCGGGGTCGACGGCCAGCTCGTCAACAACGGCGACGGCATGTTCACGCCGTACACGACCGTGCTCGACTACGAGGGTTGGACCACGACGAACTATTGGGTTCGCACCGTCGACCCCGGCGCCGAGACCGTCGACGCCGCGGCGGCAGGCATCCAGTCCGTACTCGAACGCAGTGGCTACGAGGTCTCCTCGACGCTTCGGTATCTCGACCGCGCCGAGAACGTCGCCGAGAACCGTCTGATCGTCACCGTCGTCATGGCGATGGGCCTGCCTGTCGTCGCGATCGGGCTGATCGGCCTGGTCAGTGCCATGACGAGCAATGTGCTCGACCGGACCCGCGAGATCGGCGTACTGCGCAGCATCGGCGCTCGACGTCGCGACCTGCGCACGATGTTCCGCACGGAAGGGCTGGTGATCGCCGTCCTCGGCTGGCTCCTCGGGATCCCCCTCGGCTACGCGATCGCTCGATTCATCCTCTGGGTGTTCGAGCAGCGGTTCGACGCCGCCTTCGAGTTCAGCTTCCCGCTCTGGCCGATCGGCATCGGCCTCGTCGTCACGATCACGATGACGCTGCTGGTGATCCGGATCCCGCTGCGCCGCGTGATCCGGATGATGCCGGGCGCCGCCCTCCGCTACGAGTAGTCGTCCGTGAGGAGGAATCGTCGCCGAAGTCAGTAGCGGAGGGTCGCCGCCGCGGTACCGCCGCCGGGGATGTCGCCCGCTGGGACGACGAACGCCAGCCCGCCATGCCGCAGTGTCTCGGCCGCGGCGACGTCGGCGAGGTCGTGATCGCCCGGCCCTCGTGTGTCGTGCTCCTCGAGGAGGCGATGCCCCGGGCGGTACCGACCCCAGTACTCCACGTCAGCGGGGACGAAGATCGACGCGACCTGGCCGGCGGCAGCTGCGATCACGGACTGTTCGACCGTGCGGACCGTCGCGGTCGCGCCGGCAAGGAACGACTCGCGTGCGGTCTGTTCCGCGTCGGCGGCCGACGGCGGGACGAATCGGCGGGCTCGTTCGGCCAGCTCCTCGGCTCGCAACTGGTCGGGGCTGCCGGCGACGTGATCGTCAACCACGTGATGACAGCGGGTGACCTTGCGGTACGCGCCCACGATGTCGTCGACGCCCGCGAGCACGAGCGGACGTGTCGCGGCGGAGCGATAGCTGGCGATCGCGTGGTCGACCAGGTGCAGGTAGCGATCGAGGTCGACGTCACGCGTGTCGTTGGCGCTGCCCTGGCCGTGGAACGTCGCAGTGACCTGGCCGCCACCTGCCCGGTTTCCGGAATGGCTCTGGAGCTGCGCCTCGCGGTCGTCCCATCGCAGCGCGTCCGGCATGCTCGCCGGCAAGTCGGGGACTTCGGTCTCGACCGCTCTCGATCCGGTGACGGTCACGAGCCGGACGCTGTGCCGGCTGATCGCGAGGATGTCGAACTCGACGCGCCGCGCGAGCGCGGCCACCAGCGGCTTGAGGTGGAAGCGATCGCTGACGATCGAGAACTCTCCGGTCGGCTCTGCCAACCGGATCGCGGTCGTGGTGTCGGCGTCGGCGAGCACCGCAAGGCCGGCTGAACCGTGCGACCAGAACTCCCGGTCGTCGACCAGACGTGCGGCAGCCGTGAGGAGTCCACCGTCGGTGACCTCCTCCGCGGCACTCGCGACGAGCCGGCGGAACAGCACAGGGTCCTGCGTGACCTCCCGGCCAGCGTGGTGGGTCGGTAGGTAGAGCGAGACGAGCTCGGTCGGGCTGGAGGCCGCAGACCACGTGACGATGTCGGCGGCGTCGAGATCGACCTGGTCGATCACGCGGACTTGGGTGTCATGACCGTTCATAACTCAACGGTCGCGCCAGGTCGGCCCCGCCGACAGGGCCGAAAGGGCCGAAAGGTCCCTGTGTCGACGCGCCATCCACGCGCGACGACGTCGGACGTGTTCCTTCGTGACATCGATTGTCACGCCTCAGGTGTAGTGCCGAGATCCGGCGCAACACGATCAGACCGAAAAGGGGCAATCACATGGGGCCGACCGAACAGCTCTCCTACATCCTTCCCACCTGCAGTGCGCTGGTGGACCGCATCCAGGTGATGCAGATGAACGATCCGACTCCCTGCGAGAAGTTCACCGTGCAGGACGTCCTCGACCACATGATGGGGGGCGGCGGGACCTTTGCATACATGTTCCGGGGCGAGCAACCGCCCGAACCGCGCCCGGCCGGTGCCGACGGGCTGGTGCCGTCGAAGGAGTTCCGCACCGTGATGGACGACCTCCTCGAGTCCGTCAAGTCGCCTGGCGCGATGGAGCGAACGATCGAGTCGCCGTTCGGCTCGATGAACGGTGAGACCCTCGCTCGCCTGGTCGCCTTCGACGGGCTGGTTCACAGTTGGGACCTGGCGACCGCCACCGGACAGCCTCTGGCACTCCCGGCCGAGGTGGTCGACGCGGTGGCGAGCTTCGCGCACGATGCGCTCACCGACGACATGCGTGACGGCGACACGTTCAAGCTGCCGACCGACGCCGGCGCGTCCGCTGGAGCGATCGAGCAGCTCGCGGCGTTCAGCGGCCGAACCGTGCCCGCCGCCACCTGAGGGGGCGGTCCAGCGAGCCGGCCGGGCCGAAGGTCCCATTCGAGAGAAACTGGGACCTTCGGCCCGGAACATTTGAGCCCGCAACCGACAGGATGATTCCAGTGGTTCGTGAAAGTGATCACGAACCGATTGGAGACTCGAAAGGGGTCATCATGTTCAAGAAGCCACTCGGTCTACTCGGGATCTTCCTGATCGTCGTCGGCATCGGATACTTCAT
>Ga0307378_10013293_pt1 | contig 10422 bp, 10 predicted proteins | sample UN1MG_FD_202238 | JGI IMG/M metagenome (GOLD analysis project Ga0307378, IMG submission 202238) | Soil microbial communities from Risofladan, Vaasa, Finland - UN-1 | ecosystem: Environmental > Terrestrial > Soil > Coastal area > Acid sulfate soil | place: Finland: Risofladan, Vaasa | collected...
TCTAAAAATATTCTAACTCCTGACTTCTGACTCCTGACTTCTAAATGTTTATCATAAAAACTTCTGGCTGACTTTTGTTAATAATATGGTATGGAGTAGCGATCAGTTTTATGAATAATGCGGGTTAAAAAAATCTTTTCTTTTTTTCACTTGCCGAAAGGCCTATTTACCGTTTCTATGCAGTACAGTTATTCTTAACCGGTGGCTTCCTGGCTGTAATCTTCTTCTCGTACAGCCTCATCCCCCATTCGCGCTGGCGAGCTGTCAACCTGTGATAGAAAATCAAAGCCCCACCGCAGAAAAAAGCTGCGATGACAGGGAACAGTATTTCCTGTTCTTCTATCTCGCCAACAATGATAAAATAAATGATCGCTGAAACTCCCAGGGCCATAAAAATCAAGCCCCAGAGCAGGGATTTCGAGCCCAGCAGAGATCCGGGAGCCGGTACGCCGACAGGATTAACACCCTGCTCGATAAGCTCCATCTTCTCTTTGTGGCGTTGTGAGACGATGATATAAACTATCAAAGCAATAGAACCAAAAACAATAAAGTTAATCAAGACTGCTGTTTCCATTACTGCCTCCTCTTGGGTTTAAAAATAGTTAATATTTTTATTCGGATTTGTTATTTAAGACGCCAGGTATGAAAAAATAATTTCATTTTTTTATCCAGTGTCTGAGCATGGGCCAATTAGCTGAAAATTTTTTTCTTCAATGATCCGCTTAAAAATAATTTCTGCTTTTTTAATAAAAGTTGAAATTTTTTTGAACCAGGAGAAGTCTTAGCATTTGAAAGCATGTGTTAATCAATTGATTTTTTCATCAGGTATTGCTATGATTGGATTGAAGAATCTTAATACTAACTATACACGACTGTTGCGCATGCCAACCGTGGGACAAGAGTTCAGGAACATCCTGGCAGACTACCAGGACAAGGTTTACAACCAGGCCTTTCGCATGCTGGGGAACCGCGAGGAATCCGAGGAGGCGACCCAGGATATTTTTCTGCGGATTCACCGGTCTCTGGATGAGTTCCGGGGCGAAAGCAAGCTCTCAAGCTGGATCTATCGTATCACTGCCAATGTCTGTATCAGCCGGATGCGTAAAAAACAGCTCAGTTTAAAGAGTCTGGATGAGCCTCTCGAGGTTGGGGGAAGATCGGCTGAGGAGATTATCTCTGATGAAAGTACGAATCCGGAAACAGCATATGAGTCGAAGCAGCTTGCCGCAATAGTACACGAAGAGGTGCGGAGGCTGCCGGCAAACTGGGCCCAGGCGATCAGCCTCTACCATTTCGGGGGCCTGTCTTATGATGAAGTAGCCGAGGCAATGGAGATTCCCCGGGCCACGGTGGCGACCTACATCCTGCGGGGCAAGAAACAGCTTGCCAAACAGATTATTGATAGAACGGGCTGGGATAGCCTTAGATTTTAAATAAGGAGAAATTACTATGGATTGCCGGGAATTTGAAAAACTCATCCAGGATTATGTTGAAGGCTTATGCAATAAAAAGCTGCGGCGGGCCATGGACAAAAGACGCTCTGAATGCAGCCACTGCAACTCTCTAGCTAAGCTGCACGAAGGGATTCTGGCTGCTCTGGAGACCACAGAGCCGGTCAAAGCTCCGGAGAGTTTGAGCGCCAAGATATTAACTGCCGTGGAAGCCGAGGAAGCTAAAATGGCTATTTTAGAGGAACGCATTCTGGCGGTCCTGGAGAGTACCGAACCAGTCAAAGCGCCTGCGGGCTTGAGCGAGAGGATCTTAGCCGTCGTGGAAGCCGAGGAAGCGGAAATGGCCGCTGAGCTTTCGTATACACGCAGAGTCGTGGTCAGAGCGTTTGCCTGGACAGCCTCCGTGGGGGCAGCCTTTTTCTCTCTCTGGAAATATTATGCTGCAGATCCTCTGGTTCAGGCGAGCGCCTATCGGGGCCTGGCGAGTGTTTACCGGGGTATGGCAAGCTTTCTCAGCGCTTCCGGAGAGCTGCTGACCGCTTCCGAGACCCAGGGACAGGCAGGCACAGGCTGGTTCCTGACTTTGGCCAACAAATGGTTTGTTATTATGCAGGATTGGTTTGCTAGAATCGAGATGCCCGAAGGATGGATGAAAGGAATCAAGGCCTCTCCTGGCTTCTTTTCCCAGACAGTTCCACTGCCGTTTGTCTCCTACCAACTGCCGGTTTATTTCCTGGCAGGAGCCGTGATTCTGGGTTTAAGCCTCTGGTATTACACCAAGCTCCCGCTAACTGGCGCAGTACAGCCTGTCCGGAGATAGATGAAACCGAAAGCGGGTTGAAGATATATCTGAGTTGAAACCGGAACGTTTGGATAAAGACAAAAATTTTCAGTCTGCGAACACGGTCAGGCCGGTCTCGCCCTCGGTAGCTGCAATAATGGCCGTGCCGCAGCAATCACTCCACACATTGATCGTCGTGCGGCCCATATCCAGTATCTGGTCCACTGCAAGAATCAGCCCCACCCCCTCGAGCGGGAGTCCTACCGCCTTCAAAACTATGCTCATCATCACCAGTCCCGCCATCGGGATGCCTGCAGCCCCGATTGAGGCCAGAAGCGCTGTCAGCACGACCATTGCCTGCTGGGCAAAACTCAATTCAAATCCCTGGCCGTGGGAGAAATAGTACTGGGCGATAAAAATCACGGCCACGCACTCATAGAGTGCCGTGCCGTCCATGTTTACCGTGGCACCCAGGGGAAGCACGAAGCTGCTCGTGCGGTTGGATATGCCGGCGCGTTCCTCGGCGCACTCCATGGTCAGGGGAAGCGTGGCTGAACTCGAGGCGCTCGAGAAAGCGGTCAGCAGGGCTGGCCCCATGGCCTTTAAGTATTTGACCGGACTGATCCCTCCGACCAGCCTGAGGAGGATCGGCAGGGTCACGCAGGCGTGAAAGAGGAGACCCGCCAACACACAGATCGCATAAAGCGCGAGGGGGATAAAGGGCCTGAAACCGGTCTTGGCAACGATTGTGCCGACCAGGCCGAATGCCCCGAACGGGATAAGATGGATAATGAAGCGGGTCATTTTCATCATTATCTCAAAAACCCCGGCTATGAAAGACTGCACCGGGCCGCCCACTTTTTCATCCACCCGCGTGATAAATACTCCGAAAAAAATGGCAAAGAAAATAATCTGGAGCATCTGGCCGTCGGTTGCGGCCTTCACCGGGTTTTCAGGGATCATCCGGATAAGCATGTCCAGGATCCCGGCCTGCTCGACGCCAATCTCCTGGGGTACAATCTCAAGACCGAGCTCCGCGCCTACTCCCGGTTTAATTATGTTTACCAGAACCAGGCCGGTGAGAATTGCCACAAACGAGGTGCTCAAATAATAAAGCATTGTCTTGCCGCCCATCCTGCCCAGCCTCCCGGTACTGCCGAGGCCTGCCACACCGGTGACAATCGAGCTGAAAATGAGCGGCACAATGACCATCTTGAGCAGGGTTAAAAATATTGTCCCCATGGGCCGGGAAACAACGAGCAGCGGCTTACCGATTGACCAGCCGCAGAGCACTCCGAGCAGTATGCCGATAAAAATCCAGCCGGTCAGTCCGATCCGTCTCAGAATAACACCCTCCTTGTTACTGAAATTACAAGCTGCTTAAAAATTCCGCTTAACTCAAATCGTAAGGCAAAGGCTCCAGCTTTTCGAAGCGTGTCAGTTTTTTTATCCCAAGGTGTGAGAACAAGGATCTCAGCCGGTCGAAATGGCGGCCTACTTCCTGGGGACTGTGAGCGTCGCTTCCTGCGGTAACCCTGATTCCCCGGGCCACGGCCCGCTCGAGAATATCCAGCGCCGGATACTGCTCGCTGCAGGGTTTGTCCCAGCCGGCTGTATTGATTTCTATTGCCGTCATCCCCCCCGCAACCAGATCCAGGACTTTATCAATCAGAGCATTGTGGTCTTTATGGGGCGCCAGTCCCGTGAAAGTTTTGAATTTTTTAATCAGGTCGAAATGCCCCACTATGTTACAATATCCCGGAGCAGCTACCTGGCGCAGAGCCTCGTAATATCGTTCATAGAGACAGTCTATGCCGCCTTCATAGGACTCAAGCCCTGAGCTTAAAAGCTCTGGAGTATAATCTACTACCAGATTATCAACAATATGGACCGAGGCGATACAGAAATCCAAATCCAGCTTGCGGGAAACCTCGATCGGGTGAAAAGAGCATCCGGGACCCAGGTAGTCGAATTCGGCGCCGATCTTTACCGAAAGCCTTCCGGAATACTTCTTGCGAAGCCGGGCCGCCTTTTTCAGGTACTCGCCGAAAAGTTCTTCCGGAATAACGCAGTCGGTAACAGGAAAGGCATAACCTTTGGGATAGAAGAAGTGGCCGCTGAAACCAAGCTCATCCAGACCCAATTCCAGAGCACGCTCCACATACTGTTCCATGCTTCCCGTTGCATGGCCGCAGTAGCGGGTATGCACGTGATAATCAATCAAAAGTGGAGCCTGTGTGGAATGATTGTGGTAACATACCGTGCCATAGAAAGCAATGCCCATACGCGAAACGCCGCTGACCGGGAGCTACAAATCGGCCACCCTGCATTGTCGATCACAGTGTGCGTCTGCGTCTGGGGCAGGTTATTCAGCATAAAGCTCGATCAGGCTCTTATCGATCTCCTCGATTCTGCTCGAGAGGTAATTCTTGATTTTGCCCACGCTGTTAAACGAGAGAACTATCTGGGCCACCTTGCGGGCTTCTTTATAAGAAATCGTACGGATAAGCTTCTTTATCCCGGGAATCGCCGCCGGGCTTGTTGAAAGCTCGTCCACTCCCAATCCCACGAGAAGAAGGGCAGTATAGGGATTGCCTGCCATCTCACCGCAGACTCCGACCCAGGTGTTCCTGCGCTTGGCTGCCTTGACCACGTGATCGATCAGCCGGATCACCGCGGGGTTCAAGGGTTGATAAAGGTAAGCTACTCTCTCATTACCCCGGTCCACTGCCATTACGTACTGGATCAGGTCATTTGTACCGATCGAGATAAAATCGGCATAAGTGATAAAATCCTCAGCCATCAAGGCCGCGGATGGCACCTCGATCATAATGCCCACCTCAATTTTCTCCGCGGTCGGCACCTTTTCCGCGATAAGCTCCCGGCGCACCTTTCGAATGAATGCCTGGGACTTTTTCAGCTCTTCGATAGTGGAGATGAACGGCAGAAGAATCTTTATGTTGCCCTGGGTGGTGGCGCGCAACAGGGCTCTCAACTGGGTCCGGAAAATATCCTTGCGCTTGAGGCAGACACGGATGGCGCGGTCGCCCAGGAAAGGATTGGGATCAGGGGCTATATTGAGCTGCCGGGAAAACTTATCCGCCCCGGCATCCAGGGTACGGATAATCACCGGATCCGGTTTGAGCCTCCGGGCCACCTCGGAATAGGCCTGGTACTGCTCCTGTTCGGAGGGCAGGTCGTTTCGCGTCAGATAGAGGAATTCGGTGCGGAAAAGACCCACTCCTTTAGCCCCGTGGCTGATTACAGAGTCAACCTCCTCAGGGAACTCAATGTTTGCTGAAAGCTCGACATACCTCCCGTCAACAGTGCTGGCAGGCAGGTCCTTCAGTTCGGCCAGCCTGTTATCGATCGCCCGATACTCCTTGGCCCGGGAATAAAACTGCCGGACCTCCATTTTCCTGGGCTTGATTATCACTCTGCCGGAATAACCGTCCACTATCAGCTCATCCCCGGTACAGACAAGCTCGGAAATATTGACCAGGCCGACCACAGCCGGTATTTCGAGGGAACGGCTCAATATGGCAGTGTGGCTTGTAGTGCCGCCGACATCCGTGGCGCAGCCCAGGATCAGCTTGCGATCGAGCTGTGCGGTCTGGGAGGGAGTTAAATCATGAGCTACCAGAATGGCCTGCTCTCTGAGGTTGATTTTCGAAATATCGTCAAGACCCATCAGATTCGCCTGGACCCGCCGCTTCACATCCCGGATGTCCTCCACCCGCTCCCTCAGGTACGCATCCTTCTGGTGCACCTCGATGGCTTGGACAATATTCTCTATGGTGATTGAAAACGCCTGCTCGGCGCCGATAAGTTTGTCGCGGATAAGAGAGATTGTCTGATCGACAACCATCACATCTTCGATCATCAACAAGTGGGCATCGAAGATATGGGGGGATTTGTCTTTCAGTTTTTCTTTCAGGTCATCCCGCAGCCTGCTCAACTGCTTTTGCGTGGTAGCCAAAGCATCACGGAAACGTTTGATTTCCGCATCGATTTCCGTTGACTTGAGTTTTTTTTCCGAAACGGTGGTAATACCGTAAGGAATCACGAAAGCCTTTCCCATTACCAGGCCGGGCGATGCCGCCAGCCCGGAAACAACAAGCTCACCGCTTCTTTTCTTTCTGCCGGGTGTCAATGTTCTTCCGACCGGTGACCCAGACATGCCTGGACTACTCCTCTCCTTCGTCATTTTCCTCGAACTTTCGATTAAAAATCTCCTGGATAGCATTCAGGGCATCCTCAGCATCATCACCAACGGCCGTAACCAGGAGGGTCGAACCGTATTCAGCGGCAAGCATCATGATACCCATTATACTTTTGGCATTGATCTCGATATCGTTCTTTCGGAGCGTAACCTCACTACTGAATCGATTAGTCATCTGAACCAACAAAGCTGCAGGCCTGGCATGCAGTCCCAGTTTATTCAAAACAGTGAGTTCTTTTTGCAGCTGCGCCATATTTCGCTCGAATTCAACCCAGCAATCGGCTTTCCCGGTGATCCCGAATCCGACATTACGATATCAAGAGAATCTAGTATCGATATTTTATTCAGATAACTCGTCAATATAACGATCTTGCTGCATTTCTTCAAGCAATCTGCGATTGAATTCCTTGGCTGTGTGGTATCCTTTCTGCTTAAGAAGATGGTTCATAGCGATCACTTCGCCGATCACGGTAATATTTTTCCCCGGCACCAGAGGAACCTGGACCAGCGGGAGCTCCACATCGAGTATTTTCGTGGTCAGATCCACCAGGCCTGTGCGCTCGTACTGGACATTATTTTCCCAGCGGGAGAGTTGAACCACTACCTCTATCCTTTTTCGTGAACGTACGGCCCGGATGCCGAAAAGCCTAAAGATATCGATAATTCCAAGCCCACGGATTTCCATATGGTGTCCCAGTTTTTCATTCATCATGCCCACAACGGTGTTTTCTCCCACCCGGATAATGCGGACAACATCATCGCAAACCAACCGGTGGCCCCTTTCCACCAGATCAAGAACGCATTCACTCTTGCCGATTCCGCTGGGACCTGTATAAAGCAAACCCACTCCGTAAACATCGGCCAGAGTAGCATGGATAAAAGTTTGCGGGGCGAAAAATTGTTCCAGAAAACCGGCCAGCATACGATTGAAGTTTTGAGTGCCGAGAGTGGTGCCCAGCACGGGTATTCCGCGTCGGTTGGCCACCTCGATCATCAGCCTGGGAGGTTCAAGTCCCTTGGAAACCACCATGCAGGGAATGTCGAACGAACACATGATCTCGATATAAGATTTGAGTTTTTCTTCGGGCAGGCTCTCCAGGTAGACAATCTCGGTTTCGCCGAAAACGAGTGTGCGGTCGAAAGCGAAGCGTTCGGTGAATCCGCACAGCACCAGACCTGGCCTTGATACTTCGTTGTTAATAATCTGGCTCTGGAGGGTATGTTCATCCGTAAAAAGGCACAGTTTGAACCTGTCTTTCTGGAGCTGGAGGAAATCAGCGACTTTCAATGTTTTTTCCATGAATATTAACCGGATAAATTATTGGTACTTACACCAAGCCGCGCCTCCCAATTGTTAAAGGAAGACGCGGCTTAATCGGAAGGAAAGCTAATTCCTCTAAACCCGGCCTTGCTGGAAATCAGGAGGTCCCGGTCTTTTCTTCATACTCCTCTGATAAATCTTCTCCTTCTATAGTCAGCTCAGGCTTTTCGCTCTGGACAGACTCGGTTTCCGGAATCTCCACTTGTATCACCTTGCCGCTTAAAACCGCCTCTTCCGGAGTGAGCGATTTCCGGCGGACTTTCCCTTTATGCTTGATAAGCTGTTTGTCAAGTTTATTCACACAAGCGTCGATGGCTGCACGCAGATTTGTGCTTTTCTTTTTGGAAAATAAAGTATGACGCGCCACCCGCACGTTAATTTCAACAAGATGGTCTTTCCCTTGTAAATCCATAACCACCCGCGCATCAATTATTTTTTGATAACGTTTTGTCAATGCCCACAGCTTCTTCTCAATATAACTTTTCAAACTCTCGCTCAAGCCTGCGTTTTTTCTGGTGATAGTAACCTGCATCAAGGTCCTCCTTATATTTTCATTCGAAAATATTCTCACCGAACCATTCTTGTAAAAAACAGCCTAAGAATAATGACCTAGATTACCAAGTTTTACAAACCAGGCTCGACTAATGATAAAGATTCTATGCTCCCTCCATTCTTAATTTGTCAGTTGCTCAAAAAGTGTGCTCCAATAGATTATACCCGCATCTCGACTTTTGTTCACTTGTTACATCTAACCGAATGATATCTAACAACTTGGGTCCTGTCCAGCTTTTGCAAAAATAGTAAAAGCCAGTCAATTACTCAGGCGTATTCAAAAAAAGACAAGGCCAAAATACCCTGTTTCTCAAAAAGCGCATCTGCGCTTTGTTCCAGCGGGTTTCCTGGCGGCCCGCTTATCTCCTAGACTCTTTTCCTCATCCTTGCCGGCAGAATGCTGAGTTGATCTCTGTATTTGGCCACAGTTCTGCGGGCGATTTGAATTCCTTCTTTCTTCAGACGGGCTACAATTTCCTGATCAGTGAGTGGTTTGGACGACTCTTCGTTCTCGATCATTTTAGCGATCGTGTCCTTGATACCGCGGGCGGAAACATCCTCTCCTTTATCACTGGCCAGACCCACACTGAAAAAGAATTTGAGCTGAAAAACCCCGCGCGGTGTCTGGCAGTACTTGTCATTGGTCACCCGGCTGATCGTGGACTCGTGCATCTCGATTGCTTCAGAAACCTCCCTGAGCGTTAAGGGTTTAAGGTGGCTGATACCGTGTTCAAAGAAATCGATCTGCTTCTTGACAATATAGCGCATCACCTTGAGCATGGTTTGCTTGCGCTGTTCGATAGCCTGGATTAACCAGTTGGCGCTGTTCAGTTTGTTGTAGATAAAATTTTTGGCTTCCCCGGTGAATTGCTTGCGGTTGCGGGCGATTTCCTGATATGCCCGGCTTAAACGCAGCTTCGGGATGTTGACCTCATTCACGTATACAATGTATTCACCCTCGACCTTATCGACTACCAAGTCCGGAATCACATAGTTGTCTTCCCTTGCGCCGCTGTAAAGCCTGCCGGGCTTGGGTTCCAGACTGGCGATTTCATCGGCGGCATCCTGAATCTCTTTCAGGGTGAGACCCGTGTAGCGAGCTATCTCCTGCCAGTGACGTTTGGAAAGCTGTTCGAAATATTCATTGACCAGTCTGTAAGCCAGGCTGTCCTGGCGGCCGTTTTCCCCAAGCTGGATCAGGAGGCATTCCTTGAGGTCGCGCGCCCCCACTCCCAAAGGATCCAGAGTCTGGATCTTCTGAAGCACCTCCTCGACCTCTTGCTCATCAGTTCGCAGACGGAAAGCGATTTCTGAAATCGAGCTGCTCAGATAGCCGTCATCGTTGATATCGCCGATTACTTCCTCGCCAATTGCCCGCTGTTTATCGGTCAATTTCAGCAAGACAAACTGTTCGGTAAGAAATTCATAGAGCGACCTTCCATCACTGGGAGCTTTCTCATAAAACTCCCTGTCCTCTATCTCCTGGGCATAGTTATCGCAATCGAAATCTCCCTGATTAAGAATCTCATCCCAATCCACTTTTTCCTGAGACTGTGAAGTCAGATCCCCATCCTCCGGGGATTCCTCGATAGAGCTTCCTTCATCAACACTGACCCCGGGCCCCTCTTCTTTCTCTTTGTCAAAAATGCTTTCGCTTACTCCTTCCGCCTGGGCTTCTTCGACTCCTTCTTCATCCTCCCCGATAGTTTCTTCCGCGGTCGTCTCCACGCCTTCTTCCGCTTCATCAGCAAGCTCCAGAAACGGATTAATCAGCAACTCCTGTTTCAGATGCATTTGCAAATCCAGCAGCGGCATCTGCAGAAGATCCATGGCCTGATACAGCCTTGGATTGATCGTCAGCTCCTGGCGGTACTGAAGTTCCATGCGGTTTTGAAAAGCCATAGCAGTCCAAGCCAGCGGTTAATAATGGTAAGTTGCTTTAACCTGCGGTAATCTAAAACATTATAATACTATAAACCCTACATGCGGAAATCGTGTCCAAGGTAAATTTGTTTAGCGGTCGGGTCATTGATCAATGTCTCGGCATCACCGCTCAAAAGAATCCGTCCTTCGAACATTATATAAGCCCAATCCG
>Ga0307378_10013294_pt1 | contig 10421 bp, 7 predicted proteins | sample UN1MG_FD_202238 | JGI IMG/M metagenome (GOLD analysis project Ga0307378, IMG submission 202238) | Soil microbial communities from Risofladan, Vaasa, Finland - UN-1 | ecosystem: Environmental > Terrestrial > Soil > Coastal area > Acid sulfate soil | place: Finland: Risofladan, Vaasa | collected...
AAATACCGGCAATTTTCTTTTTATGGTTTCCACTTATACGTCTCCTTTTCTAAGTTTATTCAAAGATTTTTTTAAAATGCTAAAAGCATTAATATGGTTCCATTCCGTAGCTAAATGGGACTAAGTAGAAATTCTAATGAGTTTGGCAGTAGATGTCAATAAGGAAATGGGAGTTGTGGAGGTATAAAGTTGGATTTGAGTTAGATGGTTGAATTAAATGATTTATTTGTCGAGGTCTGGGGATTTACTTAGATTGAGTTAATTGGAAATGATTAATAAAAATAAATATTACATGTTATAGGTATAAGTTTAACGCAGAATAGGTAAATAATTACCATTGTTAATATATTATATAATAATTTATAATTAAAATATTAATATTTAGAAGGTAATTAAGTGAATATAACAGCTAAATTGCTTTATGACTATATTCAATGCCCCCATAAGGTGTGGAGAGATCTCTATGGTCCTCAAGAAGAAAAAATAGTAGAGACTAATCCATTTATTGAACTCTTGTGGCAGAGAGGATTGCAGCATGAGGAGGAAATCATAAGAAGAATTGGAAAATATATAGACATTAGTAAAGGTAGTTATGAAGAACGTATTTTTAAAACTATTTCTGAGATGAAAAAGGGATCTTATTTAATTTATCAGGGTGTTCTACATTATCAAGATCTTTTGGGCATACCAGATCTATTAAGGAAAGTATGGGATGGTGTATATATACCAATTGATATTAAATCTGGGGCAGGGCTTGAGGGGATAGATGAAGAAGGGAGTGAGGGCAAACCTAAAAAACACTACGCAGTACAACTCTGTTTATATAATGAGATATTAAGGAAATTAAAATTTACAGAAGAAAATAAAGGTTTAATTATTGATATTAACTATAACGAAGTTGATTATTTTTTAGATAGCTCACAAAGTGAAAGAAATAAATCTACCTGGCTAGATGTTTATGAAGAGATAAAACAAAAGGTTAAATTATTATTAGAAAATAAAAAACAAAATAAACCAGCACTTAGTAGCACGTGTAGATTATGTCCTTGGTATCATAGCTGTAGGGATTGGTGTGAAAGTTGTAAAGACCTGACAAATATTTTCTATTTGGGCAGAGAAAAAAGAGACACAATAAACAAAGATTTATCAATCGATAGAGTTGATCAGATGTGTTTATGTAATGTTGAAAAGGCTCTAGAACAAAAGAGAAAAGATAAAGCATTTCTTAAAGGAATTGGAGAAAAAACTTTATTAAAGATGGTAGATAGAGCAAAAGTAATAAATATTTTAAAAAAACCTATTATTTATAAAAAGATTGAATTTCCAAAAGTATTAAAAGAATTATTTTTTGATATTGAAGATGATCCTACTCAGGATTTTATTTATTTACATGGTATTTATGAAAGAAGTATAGGAGGAGAAGAAAAATATATCTCTTTTTTAGCGTTAGATAACAGATCAGAAGAAGAAAGAAGAGCTTGGGAAGAGTTATGGTACTATATTAGATATATGCCTGAGGGTGATTATTCATTATATTACTATTCATCTCATGAGAAAGCAGCTTATAGAAGATTAGAAAAGAAATATCCAAATATTATAATAAAAGAAGAACTTGAAGCATTTTTTAAAAAAGATAATGTTATAGATTTATATACAGATATAATATTGAAATTCACAGACTGGCCAATTTTTAGCTATTCACTTAAAGATTTAGCAACATATCTTGGATTTAAATGGAGAGATGATACGCCTTCTGGTGCTTTATCAATTCAGTGGTATAACGAATACTTAGAAAATAAAGATAAAGCAATTTTAAATAGAATATTAGAATATAACGAAGATGATTGTAAAGCTTTGATGGTATTGAAAGATGGAATTGAAAAAAATAATTTTAGCACTTAGTTTGAATGTTATATTCTAAAGATTATTTTTCAATTTTAAGATTATGTAAAAGGAGCAAAAAATGCATAGAGAACAAGTAAGTTCAAGTAATATAAAATCAATAGGGTATGAATCGAATTCCCAAACGCTAGAAGTAGAATTTAGAGATGGAGGGATATATCAATATTTCAATGTTGCAAGTAATACATATGAAAAACTGATTTCTGCTCAATCTATTGGCTCCTTTTTTCATAAATATATTAAAAACAATTATAAATGGAAAAAAATTAATTAATTTTAAGTAATGATTATTAAATCTATAAGGATACAGAATTTTAGGTGTTTAAAAGATGTAACCCTGACCTGCGAAATGCTTACTATGCTTATTGGTCCAAATGGTTCGGGCAAATCATCTGTTATCAGATCACTAGAATTCTTTTATAAATCCAATGCTAAATATACTGAGGATGATTTTTATGACAAAAATACTAATGACCCAATCGTAATAGCTATAACATTTTCAGATTTAACATCAAGGGAACGTAATTTATTTAGTAAATATATTAAGGATTCAGAGCTTATTGTGGAAAAAGTAATGTACTGGCCTTTAAAAATTGGTAGCCAAAAATATTATGGGAAGATCCTCCAAAATCCAGATTTTGGTCCTCTTAGATATGCAAAAGGAGCTCAAGAATTAAAATCTATGTATAATAAATTGAAGGAGAATAATTATAGTAATTTTCCAAATTATAGTAATCAAGATAATGCAATAAAAACTTTGCAAAACTGGGAAGAAAATAATCCAGATAAATGTAAAAGAAAACGAGATGATGGAAAATTTTTTGGGTTTGAAGGAGTAGGAATAAGTCATTTAGAACAATATACTCAATTTATAAATATACCAGCAGTTAAAGATGCCTCAGCAGACGCGATGGAAGGTAAAGACACACCATTAAGTAAGATAATGGATTTAGTTGTTCGAAGTGTTTTAGCTCAGAAAGAGGAGATAACAAAATTACGTGAAGTTACTCAAAATGAGTACAACAAAATAATGGATTCAGCTAGACTAAATGAGTTACGTCAATTAGAAATTGATTTAAGAAGATTCCTGAAAATATACCTACCAGAAGGTGATATTATATTATCATGGGCAACTGAAAATTTAGTAGGATTTCCATTACCCAGTGCAGACATTAAGCTTTTGGAAGATGAATACGAGTCTTCAGTTGAACGTACTGGGCATGGAACTCAAAGAGCATTCATCCTAACAATGTTGCATTATCTAGCAGATGTTCAATCAAGGTTACAAATAGAAAAAAAAGATATTGGGGAAAGTAAAAAGGAGAATTCAGATTCAGCTCTGGGACAATTAATCCCCAATTTAATTATTGGCATCGAAGAGCCAGAACTTTATCAGCATCCCAATAGACAACGTTATTTATATAAAACTCTACTCAATCTTTCAAAAGGAAGTATTGATGGAGTAGCCGGAAAAATACAAATTATTTATTCTACTCATTCACCATTATTTGTTGACATAATTCAAAGTAATAAAGTCAGAGTATTCTCTAAAGTAAAAGGGGAAAGAGATAAACCTAAACATACTAGAATAATAAATACAAATTTAGATAAAGTAGTAGAGATAATAGAAAAAATAAGCAAGAAGCCAAAAGGAACTTTTAGTAGTTCAAACCTAGAAGCGAAATTAAAAATACTTATGACACCTTGGATGAACGAAGGTTTTTTTGCAAAAGTGATAGTCTTAGTAGAAGGAGAGCAGGATAGAGCTGTAATAATTGGTAGTGCAGAAGCTTTAGGGTATGATTTTGAGGGTAATAATATTTCAGTAATTCCTTGCATGGGTAAAGGTAATCTTATTATACCAACAGTTATTTTTAATGAATTAAAAATTCCAATTTATGTAATCTGGGATAGTGATTATGAAGAAAGAGAACCTAAAAAAGAAATTAATCTTAATAATATACTCCTACGTTTTTTTGAACAAAATATTGAAGATTGGCCTGATAGAGTTAAGGATCGTTTTGCTTGCTTTAAAAGAAAAATTGAGTTTACATTAAGATCAGAAATAGGGGGAGAACTATATGATGAAATTCTTTCTAAATATTGTGAAAAATTAGATATGAAGAGAGAACAAGGTGAGAAAAATCCTAAAGTTATTCAAGAAATTTTAAGTGAATGCAAAATCCAGAATAGGACGAGTAATACAATTGAAAAAATTATCGAAAAAATTATTAGTCTAACCAAATAAAGAAACATTATTTTATTATTAATTTGATTTTAGCTTGGGATATCTTTATTAAAATAATTAATAAAAAGGGATATATTTCTTAGAATCGAAACCAAATTAAAAATTTCAAAAACTAGGTGGTACGGACAAGAAATCAATGGGGAGAGAGTAATATTATTTAGAGAACATAAGTGTAAATATAAGAAACTAACTGTAGAGGGAGTGCTTGTAAAAAAAAATATTAAGAAAAAATAGCACTGTTTTAGCATAAACTAAGAAAATTTGATTTATTAAAATAAAAATTTCTTCAAGACAATAAAAGTTTAAAAATAAGAGTCGATTAAGTGGGTTTAATTTACCAACTGGAAATTTATCTTTAGAGTCTTTAAATAAATTAAGGTATTAGATCTTTTTAATTCTAATTTTCTCTATTCCAGCATATGCATTGAATGTTTGAAATAAAATCTTTCCCCCAGAAAAAACAAATGGCATTTCTGAGACTTTAAATTTTCCTCCTATTCCGTCTACAAACATTGAAAAATATTTATCATTTATTTCTAAATTGAACTCAAAAAAATTATCCAAATTAAAGTTTGGATGAGGTGATATAATTTGGTCTTCGTAATTACCAAGATCATCTTTTGGAACGGTTCTTACAATATTTCCATCTGTGTTTACAAATAGAGTATGTCCAAAGTTTGCAAAAAAATGTGGTTTTCTAACGGATATTGCTATTAATGCTCCAACGTTTGGTCTTGTCTTTGTAAATTTTATTTTTGCATATATTTTTACTTTTGGCATTTCAGGTCCTTTTACCATTAACCATGAATATCGGAATATGTACAAAGATCCAAATTCAAGATATTCAGACGTTAACTTTTTATGTGTCATGGAAGGGCAAATAAGCCAATCTACATCTAAACCTTTTTTAAAATCTACATCTAATACATCTCTTTTTATTTTTTCAAAATTTAAATTAAATGGTGCTGGAGTTAAAGCGACTATAATAGCTTTTTTTAACTTAATAGTAATATCTTGGAGGCAGAAGAAACTTTTTTTATTATAAATGATATGTCTTGCAGGTATGATATCAAATAAGAAGTCTTCATCTGGATTTTCTTGTTTTAAAATGATTATATTTTCTTTATTTCTACAAGCTGCTGCTACTCCTAACTCAATTAGTACATTACCATTAAGTCCACTGACGTCAGCAATTATAAAATCTGAAGTTTGAATTTCTCGCCAAATTTCAGAATGAATTATACCTGGACTTGCAATTTTATCGGCTCTTCTAACCTCTATTTTACAACTAAGTTGTTTTCCTAAATCGTTACATATTGTCTGCACCAAATTATATAAATCATCTGAAAACTCCTTTGGTGAGAATGGACATATTAAGAAGCATACTAGATGATTTGGGTCATTTCTTTCTGGAGGTATTGGATCATTTAGAATATCATAAGGCCAAACAGATGTTTTAGTTTTCATATTAGCTCCTTTATATATTAAACTAATTAAAATTATTTTTATTAATTATTTATCATATTAGTTAAATCGATATTTAATAGATATTTGAATTTGATATAAATACTTATTTTAACATTAAAAATATATCCGGTAAAATTACTCAGAATTAGTTAAAAAAAATTATAAATGACACTAAAGAAATTAAAATTTATAATCAAAACATAAAAATAATATTAATAATATTTGAAATTGTTATGATTTATACAACATCAGACGAAATTAAGATTGTTAAACAAAATTTGAAAATATTTGATGGTAGAATACCAAAAGATTTACAGAGTTTGTTGTTTAATAAACAGTTAAGATTGGAGCAGTATGGTTTGTTTTTTTCACTTTGTGACCCATATATTTATCCTTATCTTTTAAAAGCTATTGAGTCAATAAAAAAGTACAATTATTCTAAGTATTTACCAAAGGTAGTAAATAAGCTTGTGAAAAATTGTGATTGGTTTAGTCATCAGACAACAGTAGCAGAAATAATAGTTGCCGGATATTATTTCGAAAAATTTATGAATGATAGTTCAATTATAGTTGAATGGGAAAGAAAAGTTTCTGAAACTAATAAAAGTGTTGATGTATCTCTTCTAGGGGGTGATAAACCGATTAATATAGAAGTTACTGGAAAAAGTGAAGATATAAGAATTAGAGAATATTTTAATTTAAGATATAGAGTTAAGACAGAAATAGAAAAAGAAGTTAGAAAATTACCAGACCAAAAATACAGTTACATATTTTCTATTTGCACAAAAAGAGGAGATGGAGTTTCCGAAAAGAATTTTTTTGAAAAATATATTCCTAATTTTGTAAATTTTATTCTTGAAAGCCGACAAAAGGGACTAGGAAAATATAGCTTTGAAGTTGACGGCAAGACTTTAGCTACTGTTGAAATAAAGGAGTTAGAAAGACTTAAAAGTGAATATGCTGATTCATATAGAGATATTTGGGTTGGTTGGCTCAAAGACTATAAGAGACTAAAAAATATAATTGTTGATAAAGCCAAAAATCAACTCTGCCCAAACGATATTAATTTTATTTATATTCCAAATCTATCCAATTTTGATGATATTGACTTTCAGGAGGCATTCTTAGGAAAGGAGTTATACTATGTTGATATTAATAGTAAAGAAACAAGATTTTCAAGAGAGAAAGATGGTGCAATAAATATTATTAATGAAAAAGGTTATCCTATTGTTAATGGTGTAATATATTCAAAATGGGATTACTCAAAAAAGAAAATGATTATAAATCCCCTAATAAATTTGGATAAAAGGGTTTTAAGTTTGATATCTTGACAAATAATATTAAATTTCACATATATATTATAGGTAATTATATAAATAATTTTCTTAAAATTATCTTTAGTAAATAAACTTAAATCTAATATAATGCTATAATATTTTTTACATTCTGGCACTATAAGGATTAAAAAAATGGAAAAAGTAACACTTCAAAAACTTGAATCAACCTTATGGAAAGCTGCTGATATTTTACGTGGTGAACTCAATGCTGCAGAATACAAAGATTATATATTTGGAATGCTTTTCTTAAAAAGAATGAATGATGTATTTGCATCTGAGCTTGAAAGGAAAAGAAAAGATTACCTGTCTAAAGGTATTGATAGAAAAGAAGTAAATGAAATAATAAATGACCCTACCCTATATGAGTCATTTTACATCCCAAAAGAAGCAAGATGGAATAAGGTTAAAGACCTAAATTTAAATATAGGCCCTCAACTTGATAAAGCATTTAGAGCAATTGAAGATTGTCCAACCAATACTGAACTTGTTGGAGTTTTAACTACAACTGATTATAACAATAAGGAAAGAGTGTCAGACAAAAAATTATCCCAGCTTCTAATACTATTTGATGGCCTAACACTTACCAATGAAAATTTAGAAGAAGAAGATATGCTGGGTAAAACATATGAATACCTTATAAAAAAATTTGCTGATGAAGGTGGAACTAAAGGTGGAGAATTCTATACACCTCCAGAAGTAGCCCGTCTTTTAGTAAAACTATTAAAGCCCCAAGAAGGTAATAGAATATATGACCCAACGGTTGGATCTGGCGGTATGTTAATTCAATCGATGAGATATATTAAAGAAAATGGATATAACTGGAAAAATGTATCTCTGTTCGGTCAGGAAATTAATATATCAACCTGGGCAATATGCAAAATGAATATGATATTTCACGATGCGAAGGGAGCTGACATAAGAAAAGGTGATACTCTGCGTAATCCAGCCCATACTGAAGGCGGAGTGCTAAAGACATTTGATATAGTAATAGCAAATCCTCCATTTAGTTTAAAAAACTGGGGAAGAGATGAGGCTGAAAATGATATTTACAATAGATATATTTATGGAATACCACCAACATCTTATGGTGATTTAGCTTTTGTATCTCATATGATAGCAAGTCTAAACTCAACAGGAAGGATGGGAACCGTAATACCTCATGGAGTTCTTTTTAGAGGAGGAACAGAAGGGAAGATAAGAGAAGGATTTATAAAGGATGATTTAATCGAAGCAGTAATAGGACTTCCACAAAATATATTTTATGGAACTAGTATTCCAGCAGCACTTCTTATAATTAATAAAAATAAACCTGCTGAAAAGAAAAATAAAATATTGTTTATTGATGCAAGTGGTAGATTTGAAAAAATTGGAAATAAGAACAAGTTAAGGGAAGAGGATTTAGTAAGAATTGTTAGGACTTTTGATGATTATAAGGATGTTGAGAAATATGCAAAGATAATCAATAAAGAAGAAATTATAGAAAATGACTATAACTTAAATATGAGTAGGTATGTTGATACTAATAATGAGGAAGAAGAAGTTAATATAGCTCAAGTAATAATAGAAATAAACGAGTTAAAAAATAAGGAAATTAAAATTGAATCTGACTTAAATAACTATTTAAAAGAATTAGGATTTTAAAAATATGGGTGAAAAATATCTAGACAGAATTCCTGAAGACTGGAAAATAAAGTATTTAGAAAGTATTTCTACAGAGGTGGGAGATGGAATTCATACAACACCTAGATATGTAAGTTCTTCTAATTATTTTTTTATTAATGGTAATAATCTAGTTAATGGTAATATTTTAATTACAAAGGATACAAAATGTGTATCTGAACAAGAATATAACTTATTAAAGAAGAATTTAAACTCCAATACCATTTTAATATCCATAAATGGTACTATAGGTAATTTGGCGTATTATAAGAATGAAAATGTAGTTCTTGGAAAAAGTGTAGCATATATTAATCTAAAAAAAGATTTTGAAAAGAGGTTAATTTTTTATTTATTTCAGCACCCTTATATAAAAACATATTTTAAAAATGAATTAACTGGTACAACTATAAATAATCTTTCTCTCAAATCTTTAAGAAAAACTCCAATTATAATACCTACAATAATGGAACAAAAAAAAATAGCCTCTATTCTTTCTACTGTCCATGATTTAATAGAAAACACAGACCACCTTATAAACTCCTATACCTTGTTAAAAAAAGGTTTAATGCAAACCTTATTGACCAAAGGTATCGGACATTCTGAATTTAAAAAAACAGAGATTGGAGAAATACCAGTTGAATGGCAAATAAAAAACTTATGTGAAGTAATTACAGCTATAGAAAGTGGTGGTAGACCAACAGGAGGTGCAACCGAAAATAGTGGAACAATCACGAGTTTCGGTGGAGAGAACATATTAAAAGATGGTGGTGTGGATTATAAAAATGTCAGAAAAATCTCTTTGGATTATTACAAAAATATGAGTATGGGTAAATTAAATGATAAAGACATTCTGATTAATAAAGATGGTGCTAATACCGGAAAGCTTGGTATTTACTCAAATAAATATTATAAAGAAGGTGGTATAAATGAACATATATTTTTGATAAGAGGCTTAAAAAAAGTAATAACTCAAGAATTTTTATATTATTTCCTCCTTTCTGATAAAGGACAATATTATATTAAACAAAAAATAACAGGTTCAGCACAACCTGGCATAAATAAATCTTTTACTCATAATTTTCCTGTACCGGTTCCTTATATTAATGAACAAGAAGAAATAAGCAAAATACTAATTAGTCTTGATGAACAACTATCTATTTTTAAAGAAAAAAAAGAAAAACTAAATTTATTAAAAAAGGGCCTTATGCAACAACTGCTTACCGGTAAAATAAGAGTAAAAGTTTGAATCCTAAGGAGCTATATGCCTTATTTAGGTAACGAAGAAATATTAGTAGAAATTCCTGCAATAGATTATATACAAAAGAAATTAGGCTATGATTTTATACACGGAGATAATCTAATTCCAGAGTTTAATGAACGTGAATCAATAACTGAAGTTATATTAACCACCCGACTTGAAAAAGCACTTAAAAAATTAAATCACTGGATGGATAAATATCAGATAAATAAAGTAGTAAGATACTTAACACGACCTGAAAAGCTTGGTGCAAATACTCTTGAGATTAATGAAAAAATTTATGATGCAATTGTAAATCTAAACTTTACTGTTGAAGCAGTAGATGCTAAAGGTCAAAAAAAGAATAGAACTGTAAATTTTATAGATTTTAAAAATCCAGATAATAATGAGTTTTTAGTTGCAAGACAATTTGTAATAAAGGGCCCTCAAGAGGTAGTAGTTCCTGATATAGTTATTTTTATAAATGGAATCCCTGTTGTAGTTTTAGAATGCAAATCTCCATTTATAGAAACAGCAAGAAATGAACTTGCTGGAAAACATGCCGCATTTG
>Ga0307378_10013295_pt1 | contig 10420 bp, 11 predicted proteins | sample UN1MG_FD_202238 | JGI IMG/M metagenome (GOLD analysis project Ga0307378, IMG submission 202238) | Soil microbial communities from Risofladan, Vaasa, Finland - UN-1 | ecosystem: Environmental > Terrestrial > Soil > Coastal area > Acid sulfate soil | place: Finland: Risofladan, Vaasa | collected...
CCTTGAGATTTTTTGAGCCCATAACAGCACCCAGTCCACAGCGTCCCAGGGTAGATGCCTTATCTACCAGAGCCAGAGAAAAAACTACCCTGTTTTCTCCGGCAGAACCTATAGCAATTACACTGGCTCTCGGTCCTCCATGTGACTTTTTAAGTATATCTGTGGTCTCTATGACATCACAACCCCATAAATCCCTGGCATCGATCAAAGAGCGGGTGTTATGGTTAAGTATCAGTACAACGGGCTTTTTTGCCCGACCGGTTATGATCATGTGATCGAATCCCGCTCCTTTGAGATTTAAGGCAAAACGCATGGATCCCACTGATTCCGAAATTGTTCCATTTAAAGGAAAACGAGTAGTGGCAACTATTTTGGAAGCTCCCGGGGTTCCGGTGGCAACCATCGAACCTGCCCCGAGAATGATAGGATTGTTTGGAGAAAGCGGGTCTGTGCCGGCCACATATGTCTGCTCCATGAGCCAGGCATTAAGACCGAGACCACCCAAATAGTCCCTGGCAGCATCATGATCAAGTTTTTTGATCTCAAATTGTTCTGAGCTAAGATCTACATGAAGAATCTTGCCCATGTATCCAAAAGCGCTCATCGATCATCCTCATAAATAGCACCAACACTTTCTCTTGGGCTTACAATATTACACTATTCTTTCGCAAGTTGTTGCTGGGTGAGATCAGTGACTCCTCTCTCTGATAACTGAGACTTACTAAAGTCTAGTAGAACTGATTTCGCTCCAAAGCTCGCTGCCAATGTTTCCATTGTCTGCCGAGCGGATTTTTCAATCTCTGAACTTAATTGTTTTATCAATTCATCTGCCATTGAGGATGCCTGCGTTTTAGCCTCATCCTTTAACTTATTCTTATCCTCTTCGCTAAAGCCTTTTGAAAAGACTCTACCGATAAGGGGTGGCAATAGCCAATCCAACAATTTTCCTTCTTGTTCGTCGTAAAAACTTATATCTTTTATGCTGATATCATACAAACACTGCGGCATTGTTATAACACAACTTCCACCTCCTGAATCTGTAACTCTAAAATCAGAACTCTTGAGATCATACCAAAAGTTTATTTCAAATTGAAAAATCATAGCCATTTTCATTTTTGATATTAGCCATGTAAGGTACTTTTTCCCCACCTGACCAAGCCAATGGTCAGCTGCTGTTACGATTTCTTTCGTAAACACTTTAAAAACCACTAATTCGCCGACAGATTTCATATTTTCGATAAAAGAATAGATTTGAAGTTCAGATACTTTTGCTTTAGCGCTCTTACCAGAAAATATTCTTTTAATGAAAATCGATCCGGCGATACCCACAATAATACCTAAAACTAACACTATCAGCATTATTTCCAATTTTTTATCCCCCATTTATAGTTATTATATGGAATTGGGTTCAGATTGACTTAAGGCAGACAGAACATCATCTATTAACTTTTTTCTCCTTATTTTTCAGTCCAAATGTACATTTCTGTCCAATGTCAAGGACTGATCATTCATAGGCATAAAGATGTATTTGTTTCAAGTGTTTTCTTCGCCCATGTTAAAGGCTTTGCGGATACTCTCCTCCATTTGCGCAACTTCCCCATCGGTAAGCCGTTCAAAATTGCTCTTGCGCTTGTTCTTGGACAATCGTCCATTGTTTTCAATGCACAGACGAATAAAGAGATCAATGAGTCGATCTGGCATGTCCACTACATCTCGTATGGCAAGCTTGGCCTTATCATAATCGAGAAGGAAGTCCAGCTCTGATACGAGCTCAGTCTCAATGGTTTCCTGAATAAACTCGAATAGTCGCTCAGCTATAGCGGACATGTCGATGTATTTGTAATGAAGCGCTGTTTCATTCTTAACCTTCATCCTCCCATCGCTTTCCAGTTCGTAGTCCAATAATTGGAGCAGAGGCTTTGAAAAAAGCTCGAGCGTTTCGTTGTAGTCCTTAATCTTTCGGAGCATGGTAGCTGAGATCGGAAAGATTAAGCCTTTTGCGGTAAATCCTTTCTTTGCCAGAATGTTATGAATCAGAAAACGATGTATGCGTCCATTGCCGTCATCAAACGGATGTATAAAGACGAATCCAAATGAGATTGCTGCCGCAATGATGACAGGAGGAACTCCAGAAGACATCATGCTCTCGTAAGTATAGAACATACCCTCCATCAGCTCTGGAATATCTTCCGGCTTGGGCGCGACAAAATGGACCACCTCATTGCCAAAGCTCACCGTCTGCCCGACGTAATTCTGATCGGCACGAAAATCAGTGTTGGCAAAACGTTCATCAACTGTTGCCTGCTGAAGTTCGATCAATGACGGCTTGTTAAAGAATTCTCGATTATCTGCAAATTTAAGCAACTCAATAAATCGTGCTGCTCGCTTCTGATCTGGGGTAGTTCTCTCGATCTCGAAGGAAGATCTTGTTTCCTTGGTATACAGGTAAGAAATAGCTCGACGCAAGACCTCTTCAGGATAGTTCCCAACTACCTCCACCCCTTTCTTGTCCAGCTGAAGGTCTACACAATTCTTCAGAGCGTCGGTCTTTCGAATCATGGGGCAGAAACGCCGATCGCCCAGAAGATTATTAATAATCTTCTGCCTCCGTTGCGGTATGCCCTTGGTGGTGTAGTAATTAGATCGATCCAGTAGCTCAACATAATTGGACACCTTGGAAGGCTCTAAGTCAAGCTCTTTGCCAGTAAGAAACTCGTAAAGAAACCAGATCTTTCGTGTATACTTTCCAGCCGGGGTCTCTTTTATGAAGCGTTCAAGTTCTTTGTGGTCAATTACCAAGAAAAGGGCGCTGAGAATTTCCAGATTTATCTGTTCAAACTTGAGGGCAAATTTTAGATGATCCCCCAATTCATCGCCTGGATCATATTTCTTCGTGTAGATCTCAGTCCTCCTATGTACATCTATAACTGTCTTGGACCGCCCCTTCTCCGCAATGTATGATCGAACATAGTGCGGTATGACCTCGAGTGAATACCGGCGAATCAACTCGCCGTAACCTACCGTTTTAAGACCTTCGGCTGTGTTAAATTCTGCATTTTTCATTGGTTCACCGTTGAAGAAGATGTTCTTGTGTAGAAAAAATCATTTATCTATCCCTTACTGTAGCAAAACATATTTTTTTGTGCAACCAATTTTTGCTACTACCTACCGACATTTGGATTTGTTGTAAAATACATTTTTTGGTAAAAAAATACATTTATTTTTCATGTCATGTAAAAAAACGTATTTTCTTAAGTAAAAACACAGTCTTCTTGAGGAAATAGCTGAGAAACAATTTGATTTTTCCCGGTCTGCTTCGCCATCCATCTGTTTATTTATCCGTCCGACACCTCCAACTACATACAGCAACCGCGACCATTACCACTACAATAGCGACGACGAAGATAATGATTGAGAAGGATTGGAAATAAAAAGAAGGCCAAGAAGGAGGGCTAAGGGATTATATACAATTTGGTATACCGTGGAGCCATTTCATGCCTGTTCTCTTGTCGCTTTGCTAACAGGGCGTGGTAAGCTGCGGGAGAAGCCAACGACGTTTTAGTAAAAGAATTTTATGAAAGGCTTCGAAAAAGCGAAAAACACACCGGTTTCTCCCGTCAGGCTTCACCAAGTGGTTCCGTATCTTCATTTTTTCTTCTATAAAAGTCAAGAAACTCAGATGGGGATAATATATTTATTTCTTTCCGGGATGAACGGGGATAGTGGGCTAAATTTCCGGTGACTAAGCATTTTACTTTTCCGGCAATGGCAGCTTCAAGAAATGGTTCATCGTCCGGATCAGGCAAAGAATTGGTAAGTGGTTCAGTGGAGACGAATTGACCGTATTGCTGGATGAAATCAAGCAACATATCGATATGCTCTTTGTTGAATTCGAGCTTTGGTCGGTGAAGAACCTCCTGATACTCCAATAAAATTCGTGCATCAAAGTACAAAACGAGCTTGCCCGCGGAAACCATCCGAATAATTTCTCCGCTAGAACCAAATGGAGTAAGTAAACCAGATACAAGAACATTTGTGTCCAATACAATTTTCATTTATTACGTTTTGACCGTACCATCTTAATTTCAGCATTTATTTCATCCATACTTATTCTGTCTGTTCCTTTTCGGACCGATTCATATTGAATAGATGCAACGGCGTTTGTTGCACGAGCGCGCCGAAATGCCGAGATAATTTGTTCCAGATTATTTTCATTGATTGATGAAAGTATAGCAATTGGCCTACCGTTACTCGTGATGATCATTTCTTTTTGGTTCGGTAACTCCTGCCAGACCTGTGATGATTTTGTTTTTAGATCTCGTATACTAATAAACTTCATGATATCACCTCCAATCGTGACTCGATTATATACACAATTGAAGCTCAATTCAAGTCCAAATTTTAGCAATGACACAAAACATTAAAGATTGTATGAGGAGTTAGGTACGTAATTCCGCATACAATCAGGTTGAACTGAGCTGCTTCGCAACACCCTATGTGAATGGAATTGGGGGTAGGATTTGACTTGAGACAAATAGAACATCATCTATTAACTTTTTTCTACTTTTTTGTTCAGCCCAAATGTATATTTCTTTCCAATGTCAGTGCCAAACGCCGATCACACTTTCAACCGGCTTCTATTTTAGAAAGAGTGTAGACATGGTATTTGTTCAATACTTTATTAAAATCGCCTGGCCCTATTTACTGCTATTTACTATTCATATAACATTGAGTGATTATCAGATAGCCATATGCCCTATCCTCCGGCAACCCAACTCTTAAAAAGCAAAAAGGCAGTTAAAGAAAAAAACTTCAACCGCCTTTCGATCAAGCAAGTAAATGAGAATTTCAATGTTTCAGGGACGTACCATCCCTTAGATGTCAAGCAATTTCTGCACGATGTCTCCTCTTTACTAATTGCTTGACCCCGCTTACAGATGTTAGGAAAGCCGCTTCTATGAGAGACACAGCCGTAACTAATGAACCGCAGATTCACTGGCCTTGAATTTTCTCGCGAACCCATTCCCGGATTAAGTCCGGATAAGGAATTCCTTTGGATTTGGCGAGTTGCTTGACCGCTTCGGCCTCATCGGGTAGCAAGCGAATCTTCATTACGGGCGCACGCTCGAAAACCGGATCACTGACTTCTTCTAATTCATCTTCGAAGTCAGTAAGGTCATGTGTATCCCAAAAATGAGCCAATTGTTGAATAGAATCAGTTTCGGGAATTTTTGGATTATTCATTGTTCTCTCCATTGTTTATACCGAACTTTTTCCTTGTCAGTCATCGGTCGTGCTGTGACTGGGTATCCTCTGCCATCAGGAAATTGAATCACAACGCAGAACAAATATCGCCCTGCATCTGTCTGTCCAAGTATATAATAGACAGGATTCTCCCCTTTTGATTTTGCACGCCGAACAAACGGTTGGCCAAAGCAAGTTTGTTCCACTTCTTCAGGTGTCACCCTGTGTCGTCTGATATGGTCAATTCTGTCTTCCGGCCAAATGAGCTCATGTATCTTCATTCAGAAATCTCATTGCGATTTTGTCATTCAACAAATATGCTTGGCCTAGCGTTACATTATACTGCCTATGCAGGTTTATATTACTGTAGCACAATTACTATATTGCAATTATCCAGAATGCGTTGTCCAATAATGAGTGTAATATTTGGAAAGTATTATATCTTATTCCGATAAAAATGCCATCTAAAAGATATGGGAGGTTCAGGACATACCATGCTAACATAAGATTGAGGGATTATCATACGTCAGAAGTCCTTATCCCCCGGCCCGCATCCAGATGATGCCTGGTGACAATAGAAGTTTATTCTCTTTCCATTCTTTTCTCTTGACTCATTGGATCTCGAGAATTAAAATGGTCATAATAACTCTCAAAAAGGAGGTAAAAGCGGTATGGAGGATTTCCAGCAAATATTTCCGATTACCAAGGCTAAAAGAAATCTCCTCGATATTGTCAAACGCATGGAAGAGGAAGATGAGACTATCGCTATCACCAAAAATGGTGAACCTGTTGGGGTTATGATGTGTATGTCTCGTTACGAAGCTCTCCTCGAAACCATTGAAATTTTGGGTGATAAGGAAATTCTACAGTCTTTGGAGGAATCAAAAAAGGATTTTGCCTCTGGCAGGGTTTTCGGCCATGATGAGGTTTGGGAAGAATAATGGCTTATCATCTGGTCTATTCTCAGATTTCCCGTGATCAGATCAGGTCTCTTCATCCACGGATAAAACCAGTAGTCAAAAGAAGAATTCAAGAATTAAAAGATGATCCCTTCACTGGTAACGCTCTGGAAAAAGAGCTTTCCGGATATCGCTCCATCAGATCAAAAAGATTTAGGATCATCTACAAGATTCTTCAAAAAGAGAATGCCGTCCAGATTCATTATGTTGGCCACCGAAAAGATATATATGAAATTCTCAAGGAGATAATCGGGAAAACTGAATGACTTTTCATCAGCCCCCACCACCCTCTTGAAAAAAGAAAAGGCGGCGAAAGATAAAACCTTCAACCGCCTTCTATTCTGCTCTAAGAGTTATTGAATTATTTAAGCCCCCCTTCATTAGGGGCCGCCTTGCTGACGGTCTCAAAGAATATTTTGAATAATTACAGGATTTCTTGCGCAATGAAATAAGCCGAACACAACTACCTTATCATCTTCGATCCTGTAAGTAGATTGCGTACGGGAATCGTCTCAGAAGTGTGCGTCTGAAATCCTTGTAAATCTTGCGGTATAAGAACGGATTCCGTGGTATCTCTTGTGCACAGGCGTAAAAAGCTCTAAGAAATTCATCACCTAATCCCGTCGCTTTTTCCTCCTACCATCCATAGCCGCCTATAGCATCCTCTTCAACTTCTGGTCGAAATGACAGAACATAGGTCATTTTCTCGTTTCAATCCGCACCTGGAGTTCTTCAAGTGAGAGAAGTTCACCGGGGGAATTGATGTGTCGCTCAAGTCTTCTGTCCAGCTCTGCTTTGTGGCTTTCAGGTACAGGGATATGAGAGTCATCAGATGCGATACTGTCCCACAAATCCTCAACAAGAAGAATCTTCTCCGGAGTACTCAACTGCGAAATCTCTGGAATGTCAATTGCACGCATACTCTAACCTCCTTCTTCTTTTTTTGTTTTATCCTTCGTTTATTTGGCAAATCTTGGAATAATGGTCGTGGTAATTACTCCAATCACCAATATAGCTGATAAAGATGAAAACGACAAGGTTTGAAAAGTGATTTCAGAAGTGATTCCTTTCCTCATGATTCTTCTGGCACCCTCAGATTATACTGCATGTATGCAGTTTTGTATCACTGCAACACAAATTCCATATTGCAATTATCCAGAATGTATTTTCCAATAATGAGTGTAATATTCGGAATGTTATTATATCTTATTCCGCAGAAAATGCCATCTAAAAGATATCACGGGAGAGCGGGAAATTTCGCAATACCTTTATAGGCTGGCAGGAAAGGAAATCATGAGGCTGAAGGTTATCTTGAGAGGGATAAAACACTAAGGGCCGCTCTACTGAAGCTTTCCAACCACTCTTTCAATCTCTTCTATGATTTTCCCGCTTCTCATTAAATGCACCATTTTTTCAATATCCTTTGAGATAATGCGGTCTTTTTCGAGATGGGGAACTTCATCGCGGATAATCTTGTATGCTATCAGGGTCCCTTCCCCTGGTTTCATATTGGTGAAAATGTCCATGGCCTGGGCCCCACATAAAAGCTCGATAGCGATGACATATTCTGCATTTCTTACTATCTCTCTCAATTTTCTGGCAGAAATTGCTCCCATGGATACATGATCTTCCTTGTTGGCTGAAGTGGGGATGGAGTCCACACACGCGGGATGGGAAAGAACTTTGTTTTCCGAAACCAGGGATGCAGCCGTATACTGGGCAAGCATAAATCCTGAATTAAGGCCTCCATCGCTGACAAGAAAGGCCGGAAGCCCGCTTAGTTGAGGATTCACCAGCCGTTCAATACGTCGTTCTGAAATATTCGCCAATTCAGAAACAGCCATACAGAGAAAATCCAGGGCAAGTGCTACTGGTTGCCCATGAAAATTTCCTCCCAGCAGGAACTCCTGCGATTCCGGAAAAATAAGAGGATTATTCGTAGAAGAGTTCATCTCCGTCTCTACCACTTTCCTGGCGTACGTGATTGCATCCTTGCTCGCACCGTGTACTTGAGGGGAGCACCTCAGGGTATAGGCGTCCTGAATGCGGGAACAGTCCTTGTGGGAGGTGATGATTTCACTGTCTCTTGTAATCCTGTCCATGTTGTCAGCGGCCGCGGCCTGCCCCGGGTGGGGTCGCACCTGGTGAATCCTTTGATCGAATTCGGTTTTGCTTCCCATGAGGACTTCAAGGCTCATAGCCGCTGCGATATCTGTCATTTTTGAAAGCTCTATCGCATCATAGACTGAAAGGCCGCCAATGGCGGTCATTACCTGTGTACCGTTCACCATTGCAAGCCCCTCTCCTGCCTTCAGCTGGAGCGGCTTAAGACCACATTTTTTTAAGGCTTCAATCCCGGATATCCTTTGACCTTCGTAGAAGGCCTCCCCCTGGCCTATAAGCACTAAGCAAAGGTGCGCCAAAGGTGCAAGATCACCACTGGCCCCAACTGATCCTTTCTCCGGAACAACAGGACAAACACCCCGGTTGAGAAGATCTATGATGCGACTGACCGTTTCCAGACAAATGCCCGAATGTCCCCGTGCCAGATCCTTGATTCGGAGTGCCATGACCGCGCGAACAGTTTCTTTGTCAAGAATGTCTCCTACTCCCGCTGCATGGCTCATAAGAATATTTTCCTGAAGACATTGAGTATCCTCCTTGGAGATAGTCACATCGCTCAGAGCCCCGAACCCAGTGGTGACACCATAAATAACTCTCTCCTCCTTGACCCACTTTTCAATCATTTTCCTGGCATTTATGATCCTGTCTTTTGATTCCTTTGTCAGTCGAACCGTGGATCCCTCTCGTGCGATGGCCACTAAATCCTCCAAGCTCATTCCGTCTATACCGAGAAGAATTTCTTTCATAAACAATCATTCCTCACTTTCTACCCAAATGTCCCTGTGCTTCCAAGGCCGCTACTCTATCTACAAACCGAATCGCTCACTGAGAAAACATGAGCTCTCCCCGCTTGTAGACTTCCACAACCGGGGAGACGCCTGCGTGATATGCCAGGATAGCAGGGCTCTCTCCATCCAGTATAAGAAAATCGGCGAATTTTCCAATATCAAGACTGCCCACCTTTTTCTCCATTCTCACAGAATAGGCCGCATTCAATGTTGCCGCCACTAAGGATTCTGATATTGAAAGATTCATGTTAAGAACAGCCAGACCGAAGATGAAAGGTATGGATTCCGTATAGCTTGATCCGGGGTTACAATCGGTGGCAAGTGCTAGTGGAACACCCAAGTCTACCATTTTCCGGGCAGGTGCGTATCCTTTTCGCAAGCTGTATGCAGTTCCTGGAAGAAGCACCCCAATAACACCCTTTTGGGCCATAGCACAAAGGTTTTCATCACTGGCTGCCAGAAGATGCTCGGCGGACGTTGCCTTGAGTTCCGCTGCAAGGCCTGCTCCTCCAAGATCGTGCACTTCATCGGCATGAATCTTAAGCCCTAAGCCAGCTTCCCGGGCGGCCTGTAAGATTCGGCGACTTTGGCCCACAGAAAAGACGTTCTTTTCGCAAAAAACGTCGCAAAACTGAGCAATGCCCTGCTTGGAAACCGCGGGAATCATTTCTCGAATAACAAGATCGGCATACTTATCAGGTGATTGGGCATACTCTTCCGGCACTGCATGTGCCCCAAGGAAAGTAGGAACCACGTCCAAAGACATTTCCCTGCCAATCCGGTCAATAACACGAAGCATTGTTAGTTCTGTTTCTGTATCAAGCCCGTACCCACTCTTAATCTCAAGAGTGGTGGTTCCTAACTGAAGCGCGGACATGGCATGTTGCAGGGTCACAGAAAATAGTTCTTCCTCAGAGGCAGCCCTCACTTCCCGGACTGAAGAAAGAATTCCTCCTCCCCGGCGCAGTATATCAAGGTACTCTTTTCCTTCGAGGCGAAGGGTGAACTCTTCCTCCCTTCTTTTCGCAAAGCACATGTGGGTATGGGGGTCTACAAATCCGGGAATGAGACACAATCCGCCACAATCTACCTCTAAATCCACGTCACGAGGCACGAGAGATGCTTTTATATCATCTTCATTCCCTACTGCTTCTATCACACCATCCTTGCAAAGGAGAGCTCCTTTCTCAAAATGGCGTACCTCCCCCTGCCGCTTCCCTGCCAGTGGAACACCAGAATCATATGGCGTTACTATATGTGCATTAGTAAATAGCTTCCGAATCATGTGTTGGTATCTCCTAACAT
>Ga0307378_10013300_pt1 | contig 10419 bp, 7 predicted proteins | sample UN1MG_FD_202238 | JGI IMG/M metagenome (GOLD analysis project Ga0307378, IMG submission 202238) | Soil microbial communities from Risofladan, Vaasa, Finland - UN-1 | ecosystem: Environmental > Terrestrial > Soil > Coastal area > Acid sulfate soil | place: Finland: Risofladan, Vaasa | collected...
CCCGTTGGGCATTCCGCTTCACAGACCTGGCACCCGCCAATACACGCGATGGACTTCTGCAAGACGGTCCGCAAAACCGGCAGAAGCCGTTTCCGTTCCGCATCGTCCTCAAATGAAACTCTGATATGCCCAGCCCCGTTAACGGAATCGCAGACCTTTAACGAAATGCCTTCACTCCGTCCATTCGTCAAAACCAATCGGAAACAATCATCGAATTCGGTGGAGAAGACATTTCCCACCGTTTTCAACCATTCCAAAAACGCCCCAGCCTTCAATCCGTGGCCGCGCCATTCAACATCCAACCCATCTTGTTTTTCAGCGGGACGCGAAATGTGCATCTTCAGCGCCACACCGCTCTTCCGCGCCTGCCAGTTAGAACTTCCCAAGAAGTCCCGCGCGTCCTCTTGAGAAACAAACTCCTTCGCGCTGCTTTCAACGATCGCGTCGCCGTATGGTTTCATCGCATCAGGATAGACCGCATCCACGAACCAAGCATATTTCTCCGAAGATTGCGGGCACATCACGCACCCAACACGAGAAAATCCGTATCGGTAGGCGCGGTTGACCATCAAATCGTTTTCAAAAAGATACAGCCACAACTCATGCGCTCCCCAATCCAGAATCGGCATCAGATTGGCCTGGGATGACGACTTCACGCCTTCGCCGATGTCTTCATAGGCGGAACGGCTCAAGCTCTCCTCGCCGCGGACACCCAGAAACGCCGCCGCCTTGACCGATGTCAGGCCTAGCCGGTGTTTGAATTCGATGAGCGCGGGCGCACTCTTGTGAACGGCGCAACACCATCGCACTGACCGCGACGGCGGGCCGAATAGCCGCCAGTTCTCCAACGCGGGGGTCTGGGCGGAGACCTTCAAAAACGGGCGACCTTCGTAGCGCCGTTGGATTTCATCCCAGACGCGGTGTGTATCCGGCAGTTCCATGTCCGTATCGCTGAAGACGACAGGCACGTCCAACGGCAGAACCTGGTGGCAGAGGTCGAGCAGAACCACCGAGTCTTTACCGCCACTGAAGCCGATATAGACTGCGTCGCAGTTATCGGCGTAGGCGTCGTACATCTCCTTGATACGCTTGAGCGTGTCCGCCACCAGCGCGCTCATGATGCTGCGGTTCTTCGCCACCATCGCCCCGACATCAACCGGAACTATCTTCACTTTTCTTCGCGTCTTCGCGCGGTCGTGCGACCCGCTCTCCCAACACAAAGCACCCTTCCATTCGATGTCCAGGGGCTTGCCGTAGCGCGTCTTGTTAAATTTTGCGATGGCTTCGCCGCAATACAGATACACATTCTGCTTCGCCCAGAGGAGCGGGCGCCGCTCCGCCGGATCGAACGCCAAGCGCGCCTGCAAACCCGTGAGAACCAGTTCCTCCGCGAACACTGGGCGGATTTCGCTCGCGACGAATTTCCCTGTCTGCGTTGTAAGGTGGTATCCGCCCGTTCGTTTGTCCCACTCGTAACTATACATTCAGGCCGCCTTCAGGCATGATTCTGTTGATTTCACAGGTCTTGAAATAGCGATTTCGATTACCAATCTGGACTTTTACGGTTGATACTGCGTACCCAAACTCCCGTGCTATTTCCTCGACACTTTCACCTCTCTCAACACGTCGCGCCCATTCCGCGACACGCGCGTTGGTCCCGGCACTTCTGAAAGCGTGCCAAGTTGCCGGTAACAAAGGCTGTCCCTCCAGGCCTATGATGTCGCTATCCGCCTTCCGCACTACGGCAGGTGGCGGCATCTCTCTTGCCGGATTGCCCTCCTGTGCGCCTTCACGTTCCAGCCGCAAGCGCCGCTCCCAAAGAGTCTCGCCCTCGTAGCAGAAATGACTAAACCCATTTGCAGAAGACACATCTAACAAGTGCATCGCCAATGCCGAAATCGTCCATGTCCTGCCTTCGTATTCAACTTGATTGGAGTTATCAAGCACGGTGCAAGTTATGTGACTGTCCTTTGTGAAAACCAGTTCCGCGCCGATCGGTACACCGAGATTACTAAAGCGAGTATTCGGACTTCGCACCCGCTTTTTCGGCACCGACACGCCATCTGCTTTTGGACGGGGTTTTCTCGTATTCGGAAAGCCATTGTTCACGCCTTGGTAATGTTTCGCACAGACACGCATGAAGGTGTCGTTATCCGGCAGGCCGTACTCTTGGCGGAAACGGATGCAGTAGAAGAGATTCAACGCAAATTCAAGCTTTGCGGCGGACACTTTTTCTCCCAGCGCAACCAGCGTGTCGACGGCAGTCGTCAGTTGCTCAGCGAAATCATCCGGCAGAGGGATCGCCTCCGCATCGCGCCAGCAGGGAATCCCACCGACTTCCGTCCTGTGGACTTCTGGCAGGAACTGTGCCCGGATACCTTCCAACGCATCGGCCGTCAGGTGCGGCATCGTATCTTCGATTTCGCTCAAGGACAGCATGCCGTCAGCCTCTTCAAGCAGTTCAACGATTGTCTTCGAGATTTCCGCCAGACGCCCATCCAGGGTATGTGGGGGTTGGAAACAAAAGAAACCACTTTTTCTCCATTGAACCACTGTGAAACCCAGGTGCCGCAGAAAGGCCGCAAAATTCTCTGGCGTGTCGACATGGCGTAGAACGCCAGAGAAGCCATCTAGCAGCCGTTCGGCCGAAAAGCAGGCTTGTTCCGTCAGCAATGCCGTCGCCTGTCCACGGAGCGCAAACTGGGTCTTCTCGTCCGAGATCATTTCGCGGGAAAACCACAGCCCGTCCCCCAGTTGGAACATCTGGGCTTTCAGGCCTTTGATCTGCGAGTCGTTCAATGGGACTTTCTGCCGCAGTAGCCGCAGCGTCATCGGAGCGAACGACACGCCGTTGGGGTATTCCCGCAGCAGAACCTGCATCACGTCATCCTTCGTCACGGCGCCCACTCCCATTTACAGATGGAAAACTAACGTCTGATGCCCAGCCTGCGTCGGCTCGGGCGTGTCGAATTTGTCCTTCGCCCTGTCGATCTGCTCGTCGGGGTCGATGGCGTCGAGCAGCTTGTTGTTGATCGCCGGCAGGCCTGCGCCGCCGGCAAGCTCCTTCAGCTCCGCTCGGTCCCTGTCGCCAGTAGCCCGGTTGAGGCGGGCCAGCCCGGCGCGGAGCGTTCGCTCTTCCTGCGCGAGCTTGTGGAGCGTCTCGGGCCTGTGGAAGGTGTAGACGCGGCGCGAGCGGGGCAGCGGATCGCGGTTGTCGCGGAGGTTCGTTTCGACGCCGGTCGATTCGTATGCGAACCTGAGCGGGAGTTCGACGTGGGGGGATGTCTGCCGGGAAGTTGAGGCCGTAGCGTTCCGACTGCTCGGCGACGCCGCTTAGAGTGGTGCCTTCGGGCTTGGCCTCGACTACGCCCGCCGCCTTGCGGTCGACAAACAGGATGTAGTCTGCCTCGCCGCCAGTGACCGGGAACTCGCGCACCGCGACCCCGAGCGATGCGCCGAGGTTGAGTTCGGCCATGCTCTGGATGCACCAGCCGGCTGCTGTGAGTTGGGCATCGATATTCCGGCGCGCCTGTTGTTCCGGCAACAGATCAGCCATGCCCCTCGGATCCTCCATATCCTGGTGGCCCGGCGTTCATATACTAGTTGCCAGCTATTGTAAGGAACCTGCGACTGTTTGTCAATACCAAATACGATCTTTGCCCTCACCAATTCTCGGCGGCATGAAAAAGGCCCCGGGTGGACGGGAATCCCGGGGCCTTCGCGGTGGGCGGAAACTGCGCGCTCGTGATCCGCCCGATGGAATCAGGTTGGAAATCGGCAGCCTGAATCAGGCTCCGATCAGGCTCGCGGGCACCTCCAACATGGCGTGGCCATAGATGTATGATCCAAGAGTATCCATGTAGGCGACGCCGATCACGCTCCAACTATTCGGGGCCGCATCGTACACCTTCACGAAATCTGAGGGAGTAGCGGAGTGTTGGCTGCTCCCTGAGTCTTTCCCCGCAAATGGCCGGTGCGGGTCGGGTTTATCCTATTGCGGCTGCGGTTTCGGCGGCCTTGGCGCGGTCGACCTCAGCATACACTTCTGTAACCTGCACGCTCCGGTGGCCCAGCATGGCGCGCGCCACGTCGAGGCCGAACTCCTTGCGAATACGTGTTGCGAAATTGTGGCGCAGTTGATGTGGGTGCCAGCGGTGTTCCTTCCGCCACTGTGCAAGCTCCGCCCGCTGTTCGTCCGTCAGTTGGTTAAGAGGAACGCCGAAAAGTGTCGGATGGGGGAACGCCTTATCGCTGCCGCGCTCAATCGCCCGGTAATAGCTGATGGACGTGTAGTGGCTCGCGGGAACCCGCTTGGGCTGCCTCTTTCGTTTCGCTTTGTTTCGGCGCATATGACTGGGCCAACGCTTGGTCTTGCGCTCCGCTCCGCGCTGCTCGTTACGCTCCCGCTCCGCTTCCGCCGGGCTGAACAGGTACGCCCCGGTATCTGTCTTGAGGAACTCGCGGATGACACGCTGTGCCTTCGGCCCCAGTTCGATGATGCGCTCATGGCCCCGATGTTCGTTCTTATGGTGTTCCGGCCGATACAGCCACAGGTCGCCCGTTACGTCAAGGTCGCAGCCCCGCATAATGACCGCTTCGCCTGGGCGCATCCCCGTAAGCTGTTGAAGCTCGATCATCGCCGCCACCTGGCGCGACACATGGGGTTTGACCGCCTCCACAAGATCGTCGGGCACCGGGCGCACCGGCTCGGATTCGCGCGCATCGCAGCGACCCCGCCGCAGCCCAGCGACCGCCTGAACTCCGTGGTAGACGCTTGGAGGAACCAGTTCGCTTTCCGCCGCCCATCGCAGAACACGCTTGATCGTCTCAACCATCTGATTGACGTAATTGCGGCAATGTCCCGCCTCAACAAACTGGTTTCGCACAACCTTGAGCGCCATCGGGCCGAACTCCGCCGCCCGCGTATGACCGTACAGCCGCAGCACCGGGCGCAGGGCCGACCGCAAGCGGCAATGTTCTGGGGAATCAGGCCCGTAGTAGGTCAGGGCGAAGTTGTGATGTGCAGCTACGACCTCAGCCACCGTGATGTCAGCCGGGCCGCCGGCGGCGCCCCCTGGCAGCAGCCGACCGTTCGCAAGCCACTCGGCAACGATGCGTTCGTACTCCGCGCGGCTTTCGGTGGTGTCGTACTTGCCGAGATAGAAATCCTTGCCGTTGAGCGTAACGACAGCCTGTCCGGACGGCTTGTGGTGGCGGTAAGAAGGGATTCGATTCGTACGATTTGCAGGCATAGTGCGCAGCTCCTTTCAGCCCCTTTCCGGTAGGATACCGGATTTATCAGGGCTTTCAGGCCGCGCTGCCCAACGCAGGCAGGTCTCGCTAAGTCAAGCGGTCGGCGGTATTTACGTCTGGAGCGGGTGATCGGATTCGAACCGACGACAACGACGTTGGCAACGTCGTGCTCTACCAGCTGAGCTACACCCGCGTAGTTTTCAATCTCAAGGTGTCCGGCATTTCGCGCTGGTGCGAGAGGGGGGACTCGAACCCCCATACCGTACGGTACTGGATCCTAAATCCAGCGCGTCTGCCAATTCCGCCACTCTCGCCCGGAAATCGCCTTCTGGGTTTGTGGCGGCTGCCGCCGCGTCCGGGGAGGTTGCGAAATGCCGCAGACCCGGCAGGCGCTTCTGGTACGCCCTGAAGGAATCGAACCTTCGACCCGCTGATTAAGAGTCAGCTGCTCTACCTGGCTGAGCTAAGGGCGCTCACTGTAACACTTGATTATAGCAACAACCGCACCCAAAATCAAGTGAAGTTTTGCGCTCTTCTACGCGCCCAGCTTCAGTTCCGGCCGCAATCGAGCAGCCGGAGCTTGCTGACGTTGCCAAGCCCGTCAAGCATGCGGATATTTTAGCACAGCCGGCCGCGCTTGTCAAATGTTTTTTGCTCATCATTCATCAGGGATTCACGCGGATGGGCCGCCTGGGAAGGCGTGGCGGAGAGATGGGAGGAAGCGGTGAGGCAGCATTGCCGGCGCCAGCTATGCTTCCTCCGCAATTTCCTCGAGCGAACGGCCGGTGCGCACAGAGTCGGGCTGTGCTTTCAGGATGTCGGTGTCGTAATCGGCGTAGTCGTCCTTCTCCTTGATGAGCAGCCAGTTTTCGGCCTTGCCGCCCATTTTGGTTTGCACCAGGGCGAATCCGCCCTTGAGCCTGGCGCCGTTGAGCACGATTTTCATCGCGCCGCGCGAGTGGGCCTCCGCGGGCGTGCCCTCCTGCATCGCGTAGTTGCCTTCGTCCCAGATCATCACTGCTCCTGCGCCATACTCGCCCTCGGGGATCGTTCCCTCGAAATCCTTGTAGTCGTAGGGATGGTCTTCGACGTGAACCGCGAGCCGCTTGTCCGTCGGATTCATCGAAGGTCCCTTGGGAATGGCCCAGCTTGCGAGCACGCCGTCGATCTCGAGGCGGAAGTCGTAATGAAGCCGCCGCGCCTTGTGCTTCTGCACCACGAAGACAGGATGCTCCGATTGCGAGCCGGTGGCCGGCTCAGGCTCGGTCGTCTTCTCGAAATCCCGTTTGCTGCGATAGTCTTCCAGTGTCATCGCCAGTCTCCATTGAAGGCATCCGACTTTGAATCCGCAGATTACACAGCGCGGCCCCGTATGGCCGCAACCAAAATTCAACTGAAGTCGGCATCGCTTCGAGGTATAGAAGAAGTGTCAGAAAATGACTTCTTATGGAGGATGCCGATGAACACGTTTATACAGAAGTACGACCCAAATATCAACGGCGTTTTGGGCGGTTTTGACCGATTGGTCACAAACAACACATTCGCCGGCAACGGGAAAAACGGAATCGGCGGCCTCGGCGGCGGGGGCGACACCTTCAACGTCGCCATCGGCCCGACACCATCGCGACGGACAACATCATTCGCCCGCCGGCTGAGAAGGCGGAATGAAGTGTGAAGTGTGAAATGGGAAATGGGAAGTGGGAAGTGTGAAGTGTGAAATGTGAGACGTGAGGCCGCTGGGATCGCGGGCGTCTCGCCCGCATTCAGGTAGGGGCAGGGCTTGCCCTGCCCACCGTTCTACGGCATGGAAGCAGGGGCAGGCTTGAAAACCTGCCCCTGCTTGTGCGCATAATCGCCCGCTGCAACGATCACACCCAGCCGCGCAGCTTCATCGCTTCGGCCACACGAGCCACGGCCACGCAATACGCCGCCGTCCTCATGTTGATGTTGTGTTTCTTCGAAGCTTCGTAGACGTCGTTGAATGCCTTGGTCATCTTCGCGTCGAGCCGCTCGTGCACCGTCGGCTCGTCCCAGTAATAATTCATGGCGTTCTGAACCTGCTCGAAGTACGAGACGGTCACGCCGCCGGCGTTTGCAAGGAAGTCGGGAAGGAACAGCACGCCCTTCTTGTGGAGGATTGCATCGGCCTCGGGCGTGTTGGGGCCGTTGGCGAGTTCGAGGCTGATCTTGGCCTTGACGTCTGCCGCGTTTTCGCCGGTGAGGACATTTTCGACCGCCGAAGGAATCAGCACGTCCACGTCGAGCACCAGGACTTCGTCGTTGGTGATTTCCTTGGTGCCCTCGAGGCCCGCGACCGAGCCGGTTGCATCCTTGTGCTTCTTCGCCGCCTCGGGATCGATGCCATCCTTGCAGAACACGCCGCCGCGCGAATCCGATACGGCCACCACCTTCGAGCCGAAAAGCTCCTTGGCGAGCGTTGCCGCGTAGTAGCCGGCGTTGCCGTAGCCCTGCACGGCAACGGTGGCCTTGGCGAGGTCGAGGCCCTTGATCCTGGCTGCTTCGCGCAGAATGTACATGCCGCCGCGTGCGGTGGCGTCGCCGCGGCCTGCCGACCCGCCCACTGCCAGCGGCTTGCCGGTGATGACGCCGGGCTGGTGGGTCATGCAGATCGCCTCATATTCGTCCATCATCCATGCCATCATCTGCGGCGTGGTATAAACGTCGGGCGCCGGCACGTCGCTGGTGGGGCTGATGATGCGGCTGGCCTGCCGGATATATGCGCGGCACAGGCGCTCGAGTTCGGTCTGGCTCATTTCCTTGGGGTTGCAGATGACTCCGCCCTTGCCGCCGCCCAGCGGAATATCCACCACGGCGGTCTTCCACGTCATCCACGCTGCGAGTGCCCGCACGACGTCGATCGTCTCTTCCGGGTGGAAGCGGATGCCGCCCTTGCACGGGCCGCGAGCGTCGTTGTATTGTACGCGGAAGCCCTTGAAGGCTTTAACCGATCCGTCGTCCATGCGCACGGGCAGCGTCATCCACAGTTCGCGCATAGGCTCCCTGAGTGCGGCGACCATCGCGCTGTCAAGATTCAGCACCTTCGCTGCGGCGTCGAGCTGACGCTGCGCGATTTCGAACGAATTATACTTCGCCATTTTCAAACATTCTCCTGGTGATTCTGAGGGCGCCGATCGGCCCGAACAAGAAACAGGACGCGACAGATTCGCCTGCCAACTGTACTGGTAACGCCGGCTTTGCAGTGTTTCACCCGATGCGTTGCCGCCCGTTGAACCGGCCGGAACCGGCGCCGGGCAGCCGATGAATTCATCAGGCAATCGTTGCCGGACTGCAATTATACAGGAAACAGCCTGCAAGGTCAAGCGCATGTGCAGAAAAATATTCCCACCGACCGAATACAACCGGCGCATGCCCCATGCGGGCGGCAATTCCGGCAGCCAGATGCAGTTCCGGCTTTCCGGGCAAGCATGCGGCAGCATATACACATATTGCCGCATTATACCATCTTGACACCGCACCGCATGCCGGGTATAATGGAATGGTAGATACAATTTTAAGGAGGAATCTGCCTTGGACACCGCAATGCACAAACGAAACGCTGCCATCTTGCGTGCGCTCGACAAGGCCGGCCGGCCGCTGGGCGCCACGCAGATTGCCCGCGAGCTGGAAATCATGGGCATCGATGTGAGCCAGCGGACGGTCCGCTACCACCTGACCGAACTGGATCAGCAGGGGCTGACCAGGAGCGCCGGCCACAAGGGACGCGAACTGACCGCGCAGGGCCATGCCGAACTGCGAAGCTCGTTCGTAGTCGAGAAGGTCGGCTTCATTTCTGCGAAAGTCGACGAACTTGCCTGCCAGATGACCTTCGAGCCGCGCACGCGTCGCGGCACCATCATCCTCAACATCTCCACCGTGCCTGTATCGCAGATCGGCAACGCCCTTGCGGAGATCACCGCCGTTTTCGAGGCGGGGCTGAGCATGGGCCAATATGCCGCCATCGCGGCGCCCGGCGGCTGGCTTGGCAGCTTTCACGTGCCCGACGACCGCTTCGCCATCGGCACGGTGTGCAGCGTCACGATAAACGGCGTGCTGCTGGCGGCCGGAATACCGGCCACGTCGCTGTTTGGCGGATTGCTGGAGCTGGTCGACGGCCGGCCGGCGAGATTCACCGAGATGATCTACTACAACGGCACGAGCCTGGACCCGCTCGAGATTTTCATACGCGGCCACATGACCAGTGTCCGCGATGCGGTCCGAACGGGCAACGGAGTAGTCGGAGCCAGCTTCCGCGAAATCCCGGCGGTGTCGGTTCCGAAGGTGCGCAAGATATGCGCGAGGCTCGAGGCTATCGGCCTGGGCGGCGTGCTCGAGGTGGGCAAGCCCAACCGGCCGCTTCTCGGGATACCGGTTGCGGAAGGCCGCGCCGGCGTGGTGGTGGTCGGCGGTTTGAATCCGCTGGCAGCAGCCGAGGAGGCCGGCATCGAAACGCACAACAAAGCCCTGACCAGCCTGTTCGATTTCAGCGGCGTCAGGCGTTTCGCCGAGCTGCACGCGGGGTTGTAGGAAGAAGGGCGGGCGTAGGGGCTCTGTGTTCGTCCGTGCCGGTCCGTGTTCGTCCGTGTGCCGGCCGCTTCCGAAGGTTTTTTCGCTTGCCTTTCGCCCGCCTCGCCTGTAGAATTCTTCTCATCCGACCAGGCCATGGCCTGATTCCGGCGAGGGCCGGTTTGGCCGGGAAGGTTGCGCACAATTATCCAAACGCACTCAGGAGCATCCGTAATGTCGCAAGATCCAATTCGAATCGGGATCATCGGAACGGGCCAGATCGCACAAGGGCACATGAAAACGTATAGCGGCATAGCCGGCGCGCAGATTGTTGCTGCGTCTGACATCGACGAGGCCGCATTGGAGCGTTCCAAGGCCGCGTTCAACATCCCGCACACATACCGGAATTTTCGCGACCTGCTCGCACGCGACGACGTCGACGCGGTGGACGTCTGCCTGCACAACAACCTCCACATGCCCGTGACGGTTGCGGCGCTCGAGGCCGGCAAACACGTTTATTGCGAGAAACCGATGGCCGGGGCGTATATCGATGCCGAACGCATGCTGAAAACCGCCGCGCAATGCGGCCGCAAGCTTTCGATTCAGCTCACATACATTTTCCATTCCAATCTGCGGGCGGCG
>Ga0307378_10013303_pt1 | contig 10417 bp, 10 predicted proteins | sample UN1MG_FD_202238 | JGI IMG/M metagenome (GOLD analysis project Ga0307378, IMG submission 202238) | Soil microbial communities from Risofladan, Vaasa, Finland - UN-1 | ecosystem: Environmental > Terrestrial > Soil > Coastal area > Acid sulfate soil | place: Finland: Risofladan, Vaasa | collected...
CCTTCCGCTCCGGGAATAGAAAAGGGGAAAGACGCCCAACGGCGGCCTTCCCCTTCGATCTTGTCTGCCTCGTAGGGTCACGTGGATAGGGGCTTCCGCCCGGGGCCCAAAGCATGGCCCAGCGTCAATGCCACGTGGCCAAGAGGCTATTCGGCCGGCTTCTCGGCGGGCGCTTCACCCTCGGGGGCCTTTGCGCCCTCCGCGGGGGCCTCCTCCGCGGCCGCCTCGCCTTCGGCGGGAGCTTCCTCGCCCTCGACGGTTTCGACTTCCATTTCTTCCTCACCCACCACGGGCGCCGGGACATTGGACGGCGGCGCTGACGTGTCAGCGGGTTGGCAGCCGAGGACGAACAGCCCCACACACAACAGCATCAGCCAAACTGACAGAGTTCTCATCTACGCACCTTTCCAGTCATTTGGGCTTGCGTCACACCGGCAGGGACAATTCCCGGCCGGTCTCAATCAAGGTAGATGCAACTGCCCGCGGATTTATTCCCGGGGATCTTCCCGCGGGTGCAGGCAGGGCCTACCGGAGGCATCATGCGGGGCGTGTGAACGGGTCTCCGCCCCGCGAGATGCCTTCAGTCAATCTTAGGACCTTCTCCATGTCGGCTCCCTACCTGCCGGCAACGACAACGCAGATTCGCCGCGAGAGAGAAACCCGACAGTTCCGCTGGTAAGTCCTATTGCTATTCAGCCGGTTTTTCCGCGGGTTTGGCCGGCTCGGCGGCCGGTTTCTCCGCAGGCTCGGCGGCCGGTTTCTCCGCAGGCTCGGCAGCCGGTTTCTCCGCGGGCTCGGCAGCGGGCTCAGCGGCGGGCTCGGCAGCGGGCTCAGCGGCGGGCTCGGCAGCGGGCTCAGCACCGGGCTCGGCGGCGGGCTCAGCACCGGGCTCAGCGGCGGGCTCAGCACCGGTCTCAGCAGGCTCTTCCACACCGGGCGTGGCTGGCCGGGTCTGGGGAATCGGCTTCTCGGGCTCGGCCGGGCACCCGACGAGGAACATACCGACGCTGAGCACCATCAAAAGCAGTGCAAGTCTCCTCATGTCCACTCCTTTCCACTCGAAGGGGGTATCAGATCGGCAGGGACGGTCCCCGCGCACTTCCAACCAATTAGATCACCAGCCCTGGGCAAATATTCCTCGGAAGATTAGATTTTCGTAAGAGGGTCTGGTTTTCGGGTTTTTTGATCGCGGGGGGAATATCTGCCCCTTGTGAGGGCTCTTTCTGGTAGAAGACGCCGCGATGGCCGACGACCGTGTGGCTATGGAAATTGCGCAGCTTGTCGCCGAGCACCACCAAATGGTCTACCGGTATGCCTACCGATTGACCGGATCGGTCCCCGACGCCGAAGACCTGACTCAACAGGTCTTCCTCACCGCCCAGGAGCGGCTGAGCCAGTTGCGAAAGGAAGAAAGCGCTCGGGGGTGGCTACTGGCCATCCTGAGGAACTACTTCCTTAAGATGCGTCAGAAGCGGCGTCCCATACTGGCCGAGAATCTGGGGTTGGACATGCACACCATCCCAGCAGTAATCCCGGGAGAGGCGGATATCGATCGGGAACGGCTCCAACAAGCGCTCAACGAGCTACCGACGAAGTTTCGCCTCGTGTTGACCATGTTCTATTACGAGGGTTGCTCGTACCGGGAGATCGCCGACCGGTTGGACCTGCCGATCGGGACCGTGATGAGCCGCTTGGCGAGGGCCAAAGGACACCTTCGTGCCAAGCTGTTCAGCCCTGAAGGCGACAGGGCGGCCGGCCCGCAACAAAGCCCCATCAGCTACGGGGGGTAGCCTCATGCCAGACCAGCCAATCGAGGATCCGCGCATTTGGGAACTGATCGAGGCGTGTCGCCCGGCGAGCGATGATCTGCAGGACCCCGTATTGGCGCCGCTCGCCGAGCAGCTCGCGGCCAATCCCGAGTTGGCCGACCTCTTCGAGCGGCTGCAACACCTGGACGCGAGCTTGGCCGAGGCCTTTCGAGACGTGTCCGTCCCCGAGGGACTGGAAGACCGCGTCACCACCCGGCTGGCGGCGGTCCGCAACGGGCGGAAGGCTGCCACCGAGGACCTGCCCGCTTCGGAGTCGGGAGCCGGGGAGCCGGTTGCGGAGGCGGCCAAGCCCCGTCGGCGTTTTTCGCGCAGGTGGCTTCTGGCCGGCGGAGCGGTTGCGGCCGTGGCGGCCTCGCTGGTGTTGGCCATCGTCGTTCCCGATCGAGTTCCGGTTCTCGATCGCGACGAAGTGCTGAAGGCCGCAAAGGCCGACTTCGAGAACTGGATCGCCCAGGGCCAGTTGCCCGGCAAGAGCGAGCCGCCGGCTGACTATCCGCTCAGCCGGGATATCAACGTCCGCCAGGCCCTTTGGCGGCCGATTGACGGCTTCCTTGGCTGCCAAGGCGTGGCATACGACCTGAGCCTCGGGCGCCGCGGTGCACCCCGCGCCACGTTGTACGTGGTCCGAGCCACCGTGCCCGGTCTCGACAACGCGCCCCCTTCGAAGCCCTCCTCAGAAACCGGCGGTTGGTCCGTCGGGGCTTGGCAGACGGATGAGTTGCTCTACGTGTTGGTGGTTCAGGGCGGACGTCGCGCCTATCAGCGCTTCCTGCCCCGACCGACCGTGGCTTAGCCAGGCTCTCGTGGACCATGACCACGGGCGGCCCTTGCCTTTTCCCGCTTTGCCATCCTTTCTGGATTACCGCGCGCCCGATGTTGTCGGCACATTCGTCAGAATCCGTCTAATCTCTCACCGGGTCGCCAGCCGAATCCGAGTATAGCGCTGCCGGTGGGAAATGCGCCGACGGGTACGTTGAGCGGATTCTCGGGATTCGCCCCCCGCGCGCCAATACTCGAAACGCAACCTCGCCCTGGCAAGGAGGAGATTCGCCCATGAAGTGGCTGCCCAGCGGACTATCCATCTGCCTGCTTCTGATCATCGCGGCGCCCAGCCTGGCCCAGAAGCCCAGGGCTGCGGACGTCCCGTTCGGCGACACGATTTCCGTGGGCGAGGTGACGCCGACGCCCGAGATGTGGTTCTACCAGCAGTACTACCAACAGTACCAGGACCCGAAGACGGCGGTTCGGAACAAAGCGGAGGAGCGGTCGGCCCAACGTCGGGCCCGGCTCGCCGCGATGCGGTGGTTCGGCTTCTCCAACTCCCGTCCCAAGGCGGGCACCGACCCGGTCCACAGCGACTACTCCCCGGCGTGGACTTCGCGGAGCGCGAACTACCCGTTCCGGTGGGGCGGCTATGGGGTGGCCTCCGTCGTGGTGCGTCCGGTCCGATCCACTCGCGTGTACTGATCACCGCCCGGCGCGGCACCTCGCGCCCGCAATCGCCCAACGCAGTTTACAGAGAGAAGGCAGACCGGGGTTGGCCGCCGGAATACCGGTGCCCACCCCGGTTCCGTTTTGTCTCGGCTGCGTCAATACGCGCCGGCGCCTTCGGAAGGGACGATGGGAATTTTCTCGAGATCCCGCCCTAAAGGCTCGTAGTACTCGCGCCGGAGGACCGGATCGAGGCTCTCCTGGAAACCCTCCCTGCCGAGCACAATCAACATCCCGCCCAACCCGGCTCCGCTCAGGCGCGCTGCCAGCACCTCCGGACAGCCTAAGCAGATCGAGACCATCCGGTCGATGTTCGCGGTGCTCACGTGGTAGTCGCCCGCCAGCCGGCGGATCGGGAGTCCCTCCCTTTCCATCGCAAAGAGGGCTTCGTCGCCAAGGAGCTTGATCCGCCGGCTTGACGTTTCCTCGACTTCCGTGACGCGATCCCCGAGCTGAGAGACGTTCAGCATCTCGGCGAATCCCTCCATGTCGCCCGCCGCGAGCATCCGCCCGGCGTTTTCCGCCCGATCGCATTCCCCGAACCCGAACGCGGCCGCGTCCCGGACGTGGTATCCCCCTTCCGGCTCGTTGGCCTGCTGGATGCCGGCCTGGAAGGTCTCCGCCCGCCGCTGGAAGCGGCGGAAGATCTCGTCCTGGCTCATCACGCGAGGAACGGTGCGAAGGAATTGGTAAATCTCCGCTTCGGAGAGGATCGCGTGGCTCGTCACGTCGCCGAGGTAGACACGATGATGGCGCCCGTCGGCCGAAGCCCGCCCGGCCATCAGCTCCGCGAACCGGGCCGGCTTGTGGGCCTCGACGAACTCGGTGAGCAGCAGCTCAGCCGCCTGATACGAGATGATCGGCGCGTTGAAGCGCGTCTTGTACGGCTCGACCGACTTGTTGGCCGCGTCGCCCGATTGATACAGGACGACGTCGTGGCCGTCGGGGATGGGCGCCGGGTCGCGGGCGAGGAACTCGGGAGTGGTGATGATCGGCTGCACCGCACCCCGGCGGCAGAGCTTGATCGCCGCCTGGTCACCCGTGCCTCCCCGCGTGCCGATGTACCATTCCCCGTAGCCGTAGACTTCCAGCAGCTTCTCGATCGGCAGCTCGCCAATCCCCTCCGGATTACACCGCAGGAAGAAGTCGGTTGCCAGGACGACAAGCGCCGAGGAAGAGGAAAGCCCCGAGGACGGCGGGAGATCCGAATCGAAGAGGAAATCGGCCCCGGCGAACTGCCGTCCCGGGGGATACAAGAAGCAGGCGGCATAGAGCGGGCCGCAGGCGAAGTAGTTGACGAACTGCTTGCCTCCGCCGGTGGCGACCGCTTCGCGCTCCGTCCAGTCGAGCCACTGGCCGAGCGAGTTGAGCGGTTTGGGGGGCAGCCGATCGGAGATCCGAAACTCGCCCTCTCCAAAGTCGCCGGAAAGAGAGCGGGCGCCGATCAGGTCATCCTCGCGCCGCCCGCAAACCGCGCGAACCCGCTCCTGCGTGGCCACCGGGTTGACGATCCCGCCCCGATGGTCGATGTGCATGCCCATCAGGTTCACGCGACCGGGCGACTCGTAGAGACATACCCGGCGGTCCTTGCCGAACCGCCGGGCAAAGTCCTCAACCAGCGCGGCGAATCGCTTTGCCTCGTCGATCGCGAGGGTACGGGAGCCGTGCCTGGCCACGGCCCGCTGGAGCAGCGCGTTGTTCCGGCCCCGGCTCGCCGCCGCGGTCAGCGCCGCATACTCCTCGACGCTCCGCTCTCCGATCTGGGCGATCATCGCTCACACCCGGCCCGGGTCGACGCTGACGAGCTGCACGACGTGGGAGTCGATGGCCTTGTTCTTGAACAGCGTGCCCTTGTCGTAGAGCCCGCGGTCGATGTTGCAGAGGCCATAGGCCACGCAGTTGGGGCCGATGAGCGTGCCGGGGGCGACGACGCTGGAGCATCCGATCTGGGTGAAGTCGCCCATGACGACGCCCATCTTCACCAGGCCCAGGTCGTAGCGCGTGCCGTCGACCGAGATCACCACGTTGGTCCGTTTCGCTCGCTCTCGCAATCCCTGGAAGATACCCAGATTGGCGGCGGTGACCTGGTTGCCGAAATGGGTACTGAAGCCGCAGAGGCTGTCGCCCAGGTAGGACGGGTGAGGGAAGTTGGCGTCGTTCATCATCACGACGTTCTTCAGCTCGCCCCGGAACGCGGTTCCCCCGGAGTTCGACCCGAGGATCACGTTGCCGCGCAAGTAGGCGCCCTGCCGGACCTCGTTGGCCTCCATGATGATCGTCGGGCCCTTGATGCCCACGCCGGGCTCGACCAGGGCGTCTACACCTACGTAGACGTCGCCCTCGCAAGGGTACACGACGGCGCCGACCAGCCGGGCCCCCTTGTCCAGGCAGATCGTCCCGGGCTCCTTCCCGGCGGGGCTGCCCACGTAATACGAGGGGTCGAATTCCGCGCCTTCGGCCACCATCGCTCGAAAGCTGCCCGTGCCGCGTTTGGGGAAGTCCTTCTCGGTGAGCACCTTGACCGAGCCGGACTTGCTCATCTCGTCGGCCTTCTCGGCCAGCCACGCCTTGGCGTAGCCGCCGATCTTGCCCAAAACGTCGATCACCGACTTGGCCCCGGTCACCAGCGGGGCGTGGGTAAACGGGTGGGCGTCGAAATCGAAGTAGTAATCCGCCTTCAGCTTCTCCGGCACCTGATCGGCCGCCAGCTCAGATAGCTTGATCACATCAGCCATGTCTTTCGGTCCTTCCATTCACATGAGCGCAGGGTTGTCGGGTGGTTCTCAGAGCCTCGAACGAAGGCCTTGTGGTGCGGCCGTCTCGGCTGCACGGTGCCCGCGGGACGCGTGCACCACAATCAGCCTTGTCAGCAGTTCTCACTTGCACGCAGCGATCTTCTCCAGCACCTGGTCGTGAAGCTGCCGGGTGCGGCTGGCGATCACGTCGTACTGGGTCCGGCAATCATCGGTTTCGAGCTTGAACGGATTGCCCTCGAAGTCGGTGACCACCGCCCCCGACTTGACGGCGACGTCGAGGCCGGAGAAGACGTCCACGTAGGGCTGCTGCACGGCGAAATAGACGTCGACCTGCCCGGTGGCCACGTCGACGAACCCGAACGGGCCGCCGTTGGGGTAAAACATCTTAAATGAATAGATCAGGTCCCCGTATCGCTCCAGGAGCGGTTTGAGGAACTTCTTCGGCTTCAGGGCGTACGACTCGATGCACGCCCCGCCCAGGTCCTTCGGCGGGGCCCCGGCAAGCGACTGCCGGTACTCCTCGTTGAGCCGCCTCTTGTCGACCAGCCGGCCGCCCTCGCTGGTCACCAGGTAGGCGCCCCCTTCGTCGGCAAACGCGATCAGGTTCTCGTTCACGTCGCCGGTAGCCGTGCTCATGGGCGTGAAATCCTCGGTAAAGAAGGCAAGCGAAGAATACCACCACAGGGGCAACTGCCGCTTGAAGAGCCAACTGCCGTCGAACGGATCGGACACGCAATACCAGGGCTCCCCGCCCGCATCGAGGTTGATCTCCACCCGGTCCGATTCCTCGGAGAGCATGACCACCGGTCGTCCCAACTCCTTCAGACGCCGGATGTAGCCGCCTTCGGTCGCTTCGTCGACGCCGTAGACGTCCGGGTCCCAGCTTTTCCAGTCTCCTTCCCTCGTCTGAATCGTCTCCAGGCCCGCCTGCGTCCCCTTCAGCGACCAGACGGAGTCCATCGCCTCGGCCACCGCCGCGACGTTGAAGGCCGTCAGCTCCGAATCACACTCGAGGCTCGCTTTCCTCTCCGAGAATCTGTCCTCAGGCATAGTCTCCCTCCTTCGCTACCGGTTGCCGAAGTCAAGACCGCACTAGTGGTCTGTCCATCTCGACCTTGCATGTTGGGTGCCACTGCTGGCTTGCCCAGCAGTGCCGGAAGCACGGTTGGACAAGCCAACCGTGGCACCCGTAAGTTCAGCTTGGACAGACCACTAGAAGCTGGATTCTAGCCCTCCCAATTTCGCTGTCAATCTACCCCCCTTCAACGATTTCCCGGGAAACCGGCCCGCCGGCCCGGTGCCCTTTTCCTCGGCGCAGCAACCGGCTAGAGTGGGGCCGGAGGTGTGCCATGCAATTGGTCGGCCGACGTTACGAGACCGCGGAACCGGTCTCGGTCGAGATCGCCGGGGGCAAAATCAGTCAAGTGACGCCGATTCCGGCCGAAGTCCAAGCTCAAGACGGCTGGCCGTGGATCGCGCCCGGGCTGTGGGATATCCAAATCAACGGCTACGGCGGGCAGGAGTTCAGCTCGCCCGATCTTTCGGCCGACAAGGTGCGGGCGATCGTGCTCGGGTACGGCGCGTTCGGCGTGACCCGGTGTTGCCCCACGCTTTTCACCCAAAGCTTCGAGGTGATGCAGCACTCGCTACGGAGCATCGCTGCGGCGTGCGCGTCGCCCGAGGTCGCCCGGCGCATCGCCGGCATCCACGTGGAAGGCCCGTACCTCTCGCCGGAAGACGGCCCCCGGGGCGCCCATCCGCTCGCATACTGCCGACCGCCCGACTGGAGCGAGTTCCAACGCTTCCAGGACGCCGCCGACGGGCAAATCCGGATCCTTACCATGGCCGTTGAATACGAGGGCTCGCCGCAATTCATCGAGCGCGTGGTCCGAAGCGGCGTGATCGTGGGCATCGGGCACACGGCAGCCAATACCGAGCAACTCCGGGCGGCTGTCGACGCCGGTGCGCGGCTGAGCACGCACCTCGGAAACGGTGCCCACGCCACGCTCCCCCGGCACCCCAACTACCTCTGGGACCAACTGGCCGACGATCGGCTGGTGGCCAGCCTCATCGTCGACGGCCACCATCTCCCGCCCGCGGTGGTCAAGTCGTTCCTCCGCGCCAAGACGCCCGAGCGGTGCATCCTGATCAGCGATCTCTCGGGGATGGCCGGACTGCCGCCGGGGCAGTACCGGGCGAACCACGCCGAGGTGGAGATCCTGCCCGACGGACGGCTGGTCGTCGCCGGGCAGAGGCAGATCCTCGCCGGGGCGTCGCGACCGATCGGCGCGGGCATCGCCAACGTGGTGCACTTCGCCGGCGTGAGCCTGACCGACGCGATAAGCATGGCGGTCCACCGTCCCGCGGAGCTTCTCGGCCTCGAAGCGGGCGGCCTGGAGCCGGGCGATCCGGCGGACCTGGTGCAATTCCATCTGGCCGAGCCATCCGACCCAAGCGGTCCGTTGCGGTTCGAGATATGCTCCACCGTGTTGGACGGAGAAGTCGTTTTCGGCACGGTCTGGCAGCCCTCCGCTTGAAGCCGTGCGATCGGGCGTCCCCTTCGCGGCTTCGCCCATCCCCGCCGCACCAAGGTGGCCACGCATTCCCGGCACATTTTTCTGACTCCAAAGCGCTATGCATCTCCGGGTAAGCCGGGTCGTGCTCGCCGCCGCCGTTTCCTCCACCGAAGGAGTCTGGTATAATTACGAATTCCGCGCTATAGAGATTGCCTTCAGTGGAGTTAGAAACCTGATATGGAGCTTTGTGGTCGACGTTTTGACACCGGTGAGCCCGTCGGTTTGGACATCGTCAATGGCAGGATCTCGCAAGTTACCCCGTGCACGATCGATGCGCAACAGGCGCAAGAGTGGCCCTGGATCGCCCCCGGTTTTCTCGATATTCAGGTCAACGGGTACGGAGGACAGGAGTTCAGTTCGCCGGAGCTGACGCCCGAGAAGGTTCTGGAAACCGTCCGCAGCTTCGACGCTTTCGGGGTGGTGCGTTGCTGTCCCACCGTGACGACCGAGAGCCTCGACGTGTTGGAGCACGCGCTTCGGACGATCGTCGCGGCGTGCGAGTCGTCGCCGGAGGTGGCGCGTCGCGTCGTTGGCGTGCATCTGGAAGGCCCCTTCATCACGCGGGAAGACGGCCCCCGCGGCGCCCATCCCCTTCAGCACTGCCGGGAACCCGACTGGGACGCGTTCCAGCGCCTTCAGGAGGCCGCCCAGGGTCGGATTCGAATCCATACCATGTCGCCGGAGTTTGACGGGTCCTCGGCGTTTGTCCGCCAGGTGGCCGAGAGCGGCGTGGTGGTGGCGATCGGGCACACCGCGGCCCAGCCGTCCCAGATCCGCCGGGCCGTCGACGCGGGGGCCCGCCTCAGCACGCACCTGGGAAACGGATCTCATGCCCAGGTCCACCGGCATCGCAACTACATCTGGGCCCAATTGGCCGAAGATCGGCTGACGGCCAGCATGATCGTCGATGGGCATCACCTTCCCCCGGACGTGGTGAAGACCTTCGTCCGCACCAAGACGGCCGAGCGGTGCATCCTGGTAAGCGACATCTCGGGTCAGGCCGGACAGCCTCCCGGCCGGTACCGGAGTGACTTCTGCGACGTGGAGATCCTGCCCGAGGGGCGGTTGGTCGTCGCCGGACAGCGGGAGCTGCTCGCCGGCGCGGCGTTGCCCATCGGCCCGGCCATCCCCAACGTGATGCACTTCGCCGGCATCGGGCTGACGGATGCCGTGCGCATGGCGGTCCACAACCCGGCCGAACTCTTGGGCATCGATCCGGGTGGGTTGGAGCCGGGCAGTCGGGCGGACCTCGTGCAGTTCCGCTTGGCCGAGCCTCCGAATGGGGACGCTCCGGCCCGGTTCGAACTGGGCGCCACGGTGATCCACGGGGAAGTCGTTTGGGGTGCCCTGTGGCAGCCCCACCCTCGGCAGCCAAGCCCAAGGACCGACTCGCGCTCCACCCAGGTATCCCCGCCGACGCGAGTGGACCGCCCTACCCGCGGGGCGAGTCCAAAAACTGGCCGGCAGAAACCGCTCTCGCGAGGGGTAACGGGCCAGTGCCGTCCCCCGCAAGCAGGGTAACCGTCCCCTCCTTAGGGTCACGCAACTACGGTTGCCGCGGTCGCAAGGCCATCCGTGGCACCCACCACGCACTCCCTGCTGAGACTCCGCGCATCATCGACCGCGCCCGGGTAGTATGATGGATTGTGCCGCCTGATTCCCCAGCCAGGCAGCCCGCTCCTGAAAGCCAAGGGCCCGGTCGCGAGAGTGACGGAGTAATGAAAGAGCGTACGCGGATCGCGGACGAGACCGTCGTGGTGATCCT
>Ga0307378_10013305_pt1 | contig 10416 bp, 6 predicted proteins | sample UN1MG_FD_202238 | JGI IMG/M metagenome (GOLD analysis project Ga0307378, IMG submission 202238) | Soil microbial communities from Risofladan, Vaasa, Finland - UN-1 | ecosystem: Environmental > Terrestrial > Soil > Coastal area > Acid sulfate soil | place: Finland: Risofladan, Vaasa | collected...
GGATTTTAGTGCTACAATTGGTTTTTTAAGTGATATTTTTGGTGCAATTTGCAATAAAGAACGACCATCAGCAATATCTTCTAAATACAAGCTAATACATTTTGTATCCGGATCATTTCCTAAATAATCAATGAGTTCAACTTCATTAACGTTTAATTTATTACCAAGGCTAATATATTTAGAGACACCTACTCCTCGAATAGATAGATTGCTTGCAAATGCACTACAAATAGATCCGCTCTGTGAAATAAAGGAAATATTCCCTTTTTTAGGATAACTTTCAAAAGTAGCACATATATTAGTCGAAGTATTACATAGGCCAGCACAATTTGGTCCTATTATTCGGGTTGAAGATTGATCAATTAATTTTTTAATTTCTTCTTCCAATTTTATACCATCGAATCCAGTTTCCTTAAAGCCTGCTGTTAATATCATTATAAATTTTGTTTTTTTATTAATGCATGATTTTATTGCAGAAGTAATAACATTTTTCGGTATCATAAAAATTGCTAAATCTATTTCCGCAGGCAGTTCGTCGACACTCTTAAAAATGGGAATGTTAAAAACGGAACCGCCTTTAGGATTAACAAGATATAATTTTCCTTTAAAATTCTTTTCTACAACATTTTTTACAATTCTAAAACCCATTTTAGCTGGGCTTGAAGATGCTCCAATTATTGCAATAGATTGAGGATTAAAAAGATATTTTAATTTACTTTTCTGCATAAAGACCACCGACTATATTTTATATAATTTTCAATAATTATTATATTTTTTATGTTTAAATTTCAATAATTAATTTTATTATGTTATTTTTTAGCTATATTTATTTATTAATTGTTATTTGTTTATTTTACCTTTGACAAAATCAATTCCTTTATTAAATAATTCTATATTTAATTCTGTATTTTCCCTTAGGTTTTTTTTAATAGAATAAATTATATCGTCCCTTGTAATAAATGAATTTATTCTATTATCTAATCCAAAAAGGACCCCCAATAAATATAAGTTTGCTGCTTTGTTCATACCTTCCTGTTTTGCCTTTAACTCTGCATCTATTAAAAAAATATTATTCTTTATTGATTTTTGCAATTGCTTTATTTCTTCTTTTTTAACTTTATCTTTTTTAGATGAAAGGGCATTATCATTAATTATCTTAGTATTTATAATTAAAATTGTATCCTTATTTATATAATCAATATATCCAAAAGTTTCATTCATATCCATTGATAATAACGAATTAACTGAATATTTGGGTATTAGAGGCGAATAAACATCTCCAATTCTTACCTGAGCTCCCACAGAACCACCCCTTTGTGCTAATCCCTTTTTTTGTGTTACAATCACTTTTAGGTTTTTTGACATAGCAGCTGTTGCTAAAATTTTTGAAAGAGTTATAATGCCTTGCCCGCCAGTGCCTACCAATAGAACATTATAGACCATTTTCATTTTTTCTCCTTTCTAATTGCATTACTGGGGCATATGTGGGCACAAATTCCACACCCAGTACAAACGTTATTATCAATAAAGTACTGATTATTATCTTTTATTATCGCAGGACAAAATGTATTTTTTAGACATGCCCCGCATTTTATACACTTTTCCTGGTCTATATAATAAGGTAAATGTTCACTTCCATGTCTTGTTTTTTGCAGAACACATTCTTCTTTAGATATAATAACTTTTACGCCCTTCTTAGATATTGTTTCCGCTACGATATTAATTGATTTTTCTACTTCGAAAGGTTTTATTATTATAGTAGGTGCACCAATTGCTTCTGTTATTCTGGAAATAGTAATTGTATTAGAAGGTTTGCCAAATAGGTTTTTACCTGTATTTGGATTGGGTTGAAAACCAGTCATAGAAGTCCAAAGATTGTCTAAAATAATCACTGTCAGATCAGAGCCATGTTGTATGGCATTAACTAAAGGTGGAATTCCGCTATGGAAAAATGTTGAATCTCCCAATGTTGCTATTACTGGTTTTGTTGCACCTGAAATTTTGAATCCATGGGCTAAACCTATACTTGCACCCATGGTTACTTCTGTCCACAATGTCTCAAGGGGTTTATAAACACCCAATGAAGTACAACCTATATCACCTGTTACAATGACTTCATCCTGTTTGAAACCCAATTTTTTTATTGCTTTATTTATAATATAATAAGTAGCTCTGTGAGGACAACCTGCACAAAATGTTAAATTACTTTCCGATTTACAGGGTTTAACTTCATTTCTATCTAGCGCAATATTTGTTTCGAACTCTAATTTTCTATCAATCAACTTGGATACAGCACTAACAACATTTTCCGTATTATTTTCCCCTACTCTAGAAAGGGTGCCATCCTCTTTTCCTAAAACTGGAATTATTTTTTTCATATTCGCCATCGTCTTTTTAATCAATATTTCAATAATGGGTTCCTGTTCTTCAATAACAAGGATTTTTTTCAAATTCTGAATCATTTTTTCAACTTTATTTTCCGGCCATGGATTCTCACTATCTATTTTTAAAGTACTAAGTTCTAAGCCAAAATAATTTATGATTTCTTGAAGATAGGTCCAAGAAACTCCAGAAGCAATTACTCCAAAATTATTTTTAATATCTAACTGATTTAAATTAAATTTATCAAATAATTCTAATACTTCTACATGCTTTTTCAGTAGTAATTTACGCTGATTTACTCTATCTGCTAAAACCGTAGTATAATTTTGTGCATCTTTTTTAAATTCAAACCTCTTTAAGGAAGAAGAATAATTATCACATTCAACTATTCCCATCGTATGTGACACATTGGTAGTTGATCGAACGATAATGGGAATTTGCATTTTTTCAGAAATTTCAAAAGCTATTTTTGTTAGCTTTTTTGTATCCATAGGATCGGAAGGATCCAAAACAGGAACTAAAGACATAAATGAATAAAATCGTGAATCCTGCTCAGTGCACCCCGCATGCGTACCGGGATCATCTGTAACATAAATAACCATCCCTCCTTTAACTCCTTTGTTCACAATGTTTACAAGCGTATCTGAAGCAACATTTAAACCAGCCATTTTCATAGTTACCAATGCTCTCTTACCAGACCACGCTGCTGCTGTTGCTACATCAAAAGCAACTTTTTCATTGGTACTCCATTCAATATATATTTTAATATTTTCCTTTTCTATTGTTTCAGCTAAAAAAGGAATGACTTCGGTAGAAGGTGTACCTGGATAACCAGTTACAACCTCGACACCTGATTCTAATGCTCCTTGTGCTACTGCTTCATTTCCTGATAATAATTTTTTAATCACTTTATACTTCCTTCCTTAATTACTTTTAAAATGTTTAATATTAATTGTCTTTTAGGCTTTAATAAAATATTAACTATCAAACATTCTTTATTTCTCTGATAGCCTGAATAAATTTTTTATTTTCGTAAGAGGTCCCTACAGTAACGCGAATGAAATTTGGGCAACCGTAGATTTTTCCCGGTCGGATAATGACTCCCTTTTTTAATAATCTATCAAAAATAACTTCACTGTCTTCTTCTACATCAATAAAAATAAAATTTGTCTCTGTAAGGACATAGAAAAGTCCCAATTTATCCAGTTCCTTATATAAATATTTTTTACCTTCATGATTCGCTCTTAAAACTTTTTTGCGATGTTCTTCATCATCTAAAGAAGCTAAAGCTGCAACTTGAGCAAGTCGATTTGTAGTAAAAGGATTTACTACTCTCCTTAGATAGCCGATCAACTCTGGCTTGGCTATACCATAACCGACTCGAACTCCTGCTATTCCTGCTATTTTTGAAAAAGTACGGACAACAATTACATTTTTCCCTTCTGAAACAAATGGTAAACCATTAATATAATTCTTATTTTCAACATAGTCACAATATGCTTCATCAAAGACAACAATGATATCTTGGGAAATTTGTTTCATAAAATTATTAATTTCATCTTTGGTTAAGATTGTTCCGGTAGGATTATTGGGATTACATAGAAAAATCATTTTGGTTTTTTCGTTGATTCTTTTAACTATTTCCGCCAAATCAAAACGGAAATCTTTCAGTTTAACCAAAATTAATTTTCCCCCCATAATTTTCACTGCAGTTCTATAGGCAGGGAAAGTAGTTTCACAAGTGATAACTTCATCACCCTCATTAATAAAAGCCATCCCCACAAGATCAATAACATCATCTGCACCATTACCAAAAATTATCATCTCTTTATCAATTTTTAATTTATGGGCTAATTTTTCTCTTAAGAGTCTACTCGTTGCTTCAGGATAAAGGTTAATATTTTTTGCTTCTTTTATTATGGCCTCTATTGCTAAAGGGGAGGGGCCTATTGAAGTTTCATTGGAAGCTAATTTTACAACTTCTTTTAAACCTAATTCTCTTTTTACATCTTCAATTGGCTTACCCGGGATATAAGGACTTAAATCTACGACACCTTTTCTCGCTAAGATCTTTTTATTTTTCATTTCTTTTATACCTTTCTGTCTATATAAAATAGAACATTAATTTACTTTTTTGCAAACTAAATATTTTATATTTAAGTTCTATGCTATTTTTTTCATCCCATACTTTTTTAAATATATTTACTTTTCCTTATATTTTTATCACTACAACAATTTTTTTAATATTTGAGTACTATTTTTTAATTGATTATTTACACGATAGTATTCAACCCTATAGTTTTGAAAATTAACCATACACAAACAGCTATAATCATTTTTCATGATAGTATCTAAAATACAAATGAAATGCAAAATTGTTGTTATTCTACGTTCCTATAATAGGCATCACGCTAAACTCAAATCTCTTTTTTGTGAGATAATTACAAATATAAATACAATTAAACCCATCAAATTAACCATTATATTTGGAGAGTAAAAAGCAATCACGGATAAAAGCAAGAAAATTCTTTCAAACCATTTTGTTTTCTTAAGAAAATAGTTTTCACAAAAAGCAGCAAAGGCAATTAATCCTAATAAAATTGATAAAATTGTCTCCAATGATAAAAAAAATGAATTTTGCCATAATATGCCCGGTCGATAATAAAACATAAATGGAAGTATAAACAAACCATTTGCCAGAATAGAAGCAGTGAACATGGTCTTTACTGGATTTGAACCTGCTATACCGGCAGCAACAATAGCAGATATTCCAACGGGAGGACTAACGTTTGCAATGACAGAAAACCAGATAAATATTAAATGAGCAGTGATAACTGGAAATCCCATATTAATCAAAGTGGGTCCGGCAATAATCGCAATAATGATATAAGACGCACTGCTGGGTAAGCCCATTCCCAATACTACAGCAATCAATCCAATCACTACTATAGCGAGAAAAGCCTTTTCCATGGAGAAGCCAGTAAGAATCCAGGAAAGTTTAAGACCAAGTCCGGTCATTCCAACCACTGCTATAATAATTCCAATACATCCGACAATACTTCCTATCCCGATTACACTTTTACCTCCTTCAATGAAAGCCTCATAATAGAGTTTGAAATTTATATTTTTTCGCCTTATACTATCCACTGTAATAAGTACTACAATTCCGCCCAAAGCCGCTATATTTGGAGGATAGCCATATAACATAATTATAATAATGATGATAATGGAGAAAAAATAAAACCAACCCTTTTTTAAAATATCTTTTACCGGTTCAACTTTTTTTTCTTGATCGATACCGATATTTTGTTTTTTGGCTCTAATATGAATAAATGAATATAAAGATATGTAGTATAAAATTGCAGGAATTGCTGCAACTGCAATAATGGTTAAATAAGGTATTTGGGTAAATTCGACCATTAAAAAGGCGGTTACCCCCATAACTGGAGGCATAATTGATCCTCCAGTGGAAGCTGCCGCTTCAACTGCTCCGGCCATATAAGGTTGATATCCTGTTTTTTTCATAAGGGGAATGGTTAATACTCCTGTTGAAGTCACATTGGCGACGGCAATTCCAGAAATTGAACCAAAAAGAGCACTACCGATTATCGCAGCTTTCGCAGGTCCACCAATCGATTTTTTTGTTACAGAAAAAGCCAGGTTCATAAAGAAATTTAAACCGCCTGTTTTGTCTAAAAAGGTTCCCAATAGAATAAATGGAACAACATAGAGGATCATTACCCTGCTTGCCATACCATAAAAACCTTCAAGCCCGGCATAAACTTGGCTTACGATTGAATTTAAATCGAAACCGGGATTCCCAAAATGCCCTGGTATAAAATTACCAAAAAAGGCATATAAAAGAACTGTTAAGGCAACTAAAGTAAGTGTCCACCCAATAATTCTCCTACCAATATCAAGGGCAATAATGATCAAAATGGTACCAAAAATAATGTCGTAACGGTTAAGCATGCTTAACCGTATAAAACGGCTATATGGATCAATTAAAACATAGATCGAACAGATAATAGTAAGGATAATAATGAGAAGATCCATAAAAAAAGATATTTTTTCGTACTTTTTGGATTTGCTAAATGGATAAATAATTGCACACATTGAAAAAACAAGCATCAAATAAATCGAACGTTTAAAAACAATATCTACTATTGAATTAATAGTCCAGTAAACGACTAATATTGAAATCATTGCTAGTGCAAAATTAACGCCGTGCTTCTGAAAAGCTGTAAAATTTCTTGTTACTTTATTACTTTCCACCTTTACTCCTTTTTAGATGATTTCGAGATATTACACATGAAACTACGATTAGATGTTGTACTTGTGATTGGGCTTTTTTCAGAATCATCAGTTAAATTATTGGCATTGTATGTTAAATTAGATTCACCCCACCCCCAAGGAATTCTTATGATACCAGGAGAAATGATATTGGATACATTTGCTTTCATTTCAATGCTACCATTTGGTGTGAATATCTTTATCAAGTCACCATTTTCAATCTTTCTTTCTTTAGCATCTAGGGAATGAATATCGACCAGAGGTTCAGGTTCGTATTTTAATAAGGATTCAATATTTCTAAATTGGCTATGAACAAAATAATTGGGTCTGGCACCACTAATGGCTAAAAGAGGGTATTCCTCTTTTAGTTTATAGTAACTGTAATTTTCAATGGATAGCTTAAAAGAAGGCAACCCACTAAAACCATATCGCTGTAATTTTTCAGATAAGATTTCAACTTTTTTAGATGGTGTGTGAAATCCGTCTTCTAAATATTTTAAATAGCTTTTTTTGTGTTGAAAATCAATCCCCTCAGGTTTTGAGCGTAATTGTTTTACAGTGATTCCTGTTGGTTCTAACTGATAATCAATAGCTTGTTCGACATTTTTCCACGGAAATTCTTTTTCAAAATTCATTCTACGAGCTAACTCAAAAGTTATTTTCCAATCAGGCCAACTATTACCTAAAGAATTTATAATTTTATCTTGCAAAACAACTTGATTTGAATAAAGCGCTGGAAAGTTTATTCTCGTCGTTTCAAAAGATGTGGTAGTGGGTAGCACAATATCCGCATATTTGGCAGTTTGAGTCATAAATAAATCAATGACAATAATTAGATCCAGGGAATCTAACGCTTTTAAGAAACGCTTGGTATTGGCAACCGTTACCACCGGATTAGTACCTTGGATGATTAACACTTTTATTGGATAGGGTTTTTTATTAATAATTGCACCAGTTACAGGCCCTAAAGCAGGATTTCCTCTGGTTGGTCGAAAATGATCAAAAAGAGGATATTCATATGTGATGGGTTTGACATCTTTTGGGAGCAATTCAGATAATTCAATATTTCTAAAGGGAATGGGTAAAGGAATTTTATCACCACCTTTTTTATCAATATTCCCTGTCAATGCTCTTAAGATACAAATCGCTCTAGTGGTTTGAAAGACTTCTAAATTCATATCGAGTCCATTACCCTCTCCAATGCAGGCCGGCTTTGTAGTGGCATATAATCTAGCTATTGTTATAATGACATCTGAATCAATATTTATGATCTTAGAAATGATTTTTGGAGAGTATGCGTCAATACTTTGAGATAATTGATCAAATCCAAGTGTCCATTTGTCAACAAATTCCTGATCATATAATTTTTCCTTTATAATAACATTCATCATTGCCATAGCAAAAAGACCATCTCCGCCCGGTTTAATTTGAAGCCATGAATCAGCTATTTGGGCAAGTTCCGTTTTAACGGGATCGATGACAATTAGTTTTGCTCCCCGTTCCTTAGCGTATAATATATTTTCAAAAAGTCTCGGTTTGGAATTATGGTCATTTCTTCCCCAAACAATAATGTATTTTGAGTTTTTATAATCAGGAGAGCTCATTTCTCCATAGGTCATGATGTGGGCAAATTCTCGGGCAGCATGGCATATCGCACCATTTCCGATAATATTTGGAGAGCCAAGTAGATTCATAAACCTCATAGCATAATGCCAGGTTGAACTCCAATCCGGAGCTTGCCCTCTAATCCAGCAAATGGACTCTGCACCATAATTTTTCTTATAATATTGAAGTTTTGATGCAATCATATCTAGAATTATTTCCCAAGATTGTTTTTCCCATGTAGGTTTATTGGCTTTCTTTATTTTTAATAAAGGATCTGTTAAACGATCAGGCGAATATATAATTTCGTTCACTGCTTGTAATTTTGGACAGGAAATATTTTTTTTCAGATAAGGAGATTTGATTCTTTCAGCAAAAATATTATTATTTTGATCTATGTTTGCTTCAATTAAACAATTAGCAGAACATAGTCGGCAAACTGTTATCCTTTTCATTTTGTTATCACTCCCTTAGAGTCAATTTAGTAATATGGCGTATTGGAAAACATCAATACGCCATATTACAACGAAAAATAATTATTTTATTTCATTAAACCAATTTCTTTATAATATTTTTCAGCACCAGGGTGCAGTGGAATTGGGGTCCATTCAATGGCACGTTCCACAGTAATACTTTTTGCTGCTGAATGCACTTTTCCTAAATAATCTAATCCCTCAGGGCAATAAATAGCCTTTACGGCTTGATAGACAATCTCTTCGGATAAATCTTTGCTACAAATCCAAACCACAGCCATTCCAACAGTCTCTATATCCTCATCCACACCACGATAGGTTCCGCCTGGAAGGATGATGGGTGAATATTTCGGTTTTTCTTTCAATAATTTTTCGCGATAACCCGGGGCGAATCTAACAATATCAATATCATGAGTAAGAGATAATTCTACCATAGCAGCAGTTGGAATACCAGAGATTTCCATGACTGCATCAACCTGCCCCACTTTTAAAGCTTCCATTGCCTCATGCCCGGGAAGATAAACTACTTTTTTGAAGTCTTTTTCCGGATCTATACCGTGAATACTTACCCAGTCAAAAAATGACTTATGCATGGATCCTCCAGGGCTTCCGGCACATACAGTTTTCCCTTTGAGATCTAAAAAAGTTTTAATTCCAGTTTTTTTCAAAGTGTATGTTTCTCCCCATTGAGGCCACAAAATTCCCAATTGTCTCATATTACTATATTCTTGTTGATAGGGAGGCATTCCTCTAAAAGCCAGATAAGAATCCCCCGTATTAGCCAAACCGAAATCTGTTTTACCGGATTGTATACGATTCATATTCTCATCAACGCCACCGGAAGTAACAGCAGTAAAGGAAGCATTTTCAATGTTTTTTGATAAGTAATCAGAAATTCCTCCCCCTATTGGATAGAAAGAACCCCCTAAGGAACCTGTTGAAAAAGAGAATTGGGTTTTCTCAGAAGATGCAAATATACTCACTTGAAAAACAACCAGCAAACAAATGATACTGAAGAATAATACTGAATTTATTTTTACTTTTTTCATTAATTTTCCCTCCATTTTTAAAATATTTATTGTAGAGAATATTTTTCTTGCAAATCAAGCATCACTTTATTCTCTACCATTACAAATTAAGAAGTTCCCATTAAATTCAAACCTCACCTTCTTTCCGGGGAAGAGACATAGTAATTCTGCAAATTTCAGTTCTCCTAATTTTAATTAATATGATATTCAGAAATTTCAAAATTAGATAAATATTCTACTTATATCTTTGTTCAATCTTATTAAAAAATAATTAACTTGCTAGCAATTAATTTTGTATACATTAGCCACAAAAACTATTAATCTTAAAATCAACAATACATTTCAAAAATGATGATAATTATTGTGTTTTTAAATATTTAAAACTTTGATTGTGTTCCATTTCAAGAAATGCCTACCAGCTTAAATAGAATTTATATTTACTACTTTTTTTATAATTACACAACTAAAACTATATGAAATATTTAGCTAATTTCTCTTTTATTAGCCACTTGTCAATGGCTCCCTTGATTAAAAAGCCATCTTCATCATATATAAAACTAGCTATTTTAAGTTTATCTTCCCTTTTCAAAAATGATCCACATAAAAATAAAGACTATTTTTTACCACTAAAACTATAT
>Ga0307378_10013306_pt1 | contig 10415 bp, 10 predicted proteins | sample UN1MG_FD_202238 | JGI IMG/M metagenome (GOLD analysis project Ga0307378, IMG submission 202238) | Soil microbial communities from Risofladan, Vaasa, Finland - UN-1 | ecosystem: Environmental > Terrestrial > Soil > Coastal area > Acid sulfate soil | place: Finland: Risofladan, Vaasa | collected...
ATACCAGACTGGGCTGAGAGTGAATGGAATAAACAAGAAAACTTAGGAGGGGGAGCTGCTTTAGATTTACAAATCCATGATTTGGATTATTTGATTTTTTTATTGGGAGAGCCATTATTTGTAAATTCTCAAGGAATTTATAATGAAAAACTGGGTGGTTGGGCTCATATGACTTCTCTTATTAAATTTAAGAGTGGCCAGAGTGGTTGTGTTAATGCAGGGTGGAGTGTACAAGGAAAATTTCCGTTTACTATGTTATTAAGAATAATTTGTGAGAAGGGGACTATTGAATGGATCTCTAGGGCGGGTGAAAATATATCGGAAACATTAGACGGAAAAGCTCAAAAGAGTTCTGTAAAAGTATATAAATCTGATGGAGAAATAATAACTGAAAAAACCAGAGATATAGATCCTTTTTATTCACAATGGGATTATTTTATTAGATGTATTGAAGAAAATAAAGAAATTGATAATGCTACTTTTGAAGATGGTAAAATGTCATTAAAGCTAGCTTTGACTACAATAAAATCAGCTAAAGAAAATAAAACTATAGAATTTTGAATATAAAAATAACTTAAATTTAATGTAATATATCTGGATCCAATGAAAAAGTAGAAGAAGTTTATAATAACTTTTGCAAGCTTAACTTAAATTTTAATTGTTAAATATAAAACTATTTATACTGGCTGCAGCCATAATAGGGAGGCATTACCTTTGAAGGGGGAAGAGGATCCCTTGTAGGGGCATTCTTCGGGGTGCTTCTACTGGGTATCATGTATAATGCCATGAACATAATAGGGGTTTCTTCGTATCTGCAGACCATATTCTTGGGGGCGATAATAGTTATAGCTACGGTAATATCAAATATAGGCAAGATGAGAAGGGTTTAAATACAAGGAGATGATGAAGATGAAGGTGCTTGCAATAGGAGCACATCCTGATGATATTGAGCTTTTATGTGCCGGAACCCTGGTGTGTTATGCCAGGGAAGGCCATGAAGTTTTCATGTGTCATGTTTGTGATGGCAATAAGGGTAGTTTGATCTATTCTTCTGAAGAGTTAAAAAAAATACGTAGAAAAGAGGCAATAGAATCAGCAAAACTCATTGGAGCCAAATCAATATGGGGCGGAATATCAGATGGAGAGGTAGTAGTAGATTTAGATTCTAGAGTTAAGATGATTGATGTAATCAGGCAAGCCAATCCTGATATTGTAATTACTCATCACCCTGACGATTATCACTCTGATCATATTAATGTAAGCAGGCTTGTGTTTGAAGCTACTTATTTAGCAAATCTTAAATTATGGAAAACTAATTATCCGTCAACAGATAGAATACCTGTCTTGTATTATATGGATACCTTAGCTGGGGCTAACTTTGTTCCAGTTGAATATGTTGATATATCTAAAACTATAGATATTAAGGTTAAAATGATGTTAAAAATGCAATCACAACTAGGGTGGTTAAAAGAGATGCATAATACTAATGCAGAAGAGTTTATAAAAACAATAGCCAGATTCAGAGGGTATCAAGCAGGAGTTCCTTACGCAGAAGCTTTTGTCCAGCAGCAGATGTACCCGTTTGGGCTAACTAAAAGAGTTCTACCTTAATGTTAACTTGAAATTTCTATATATCTTTTGATTTGTCTGAGTATTTTTATATTTAGTTTTTAAAGTATAGATATTTTTAAAAAAATGAGGGTTGTAAACACATATCTTAAATAATTTAGTTAATATATAGATTAAGTAATATTAATTCTAAAAAGGAGAAAGATATGAAAAATATAGTTGGTGTGGTTACTACTACTTATCCTCAATATAGCCTGGAGGAAATAGCCGAGGGAATATCAAGAGCTGGATTTAAGTATATAGAACTAACTAGTGCACCTGCTTACTTTACTCATATTAAACCGAATCCTGAAGAAATGAAAAAAGAAGATGCGGATAAGATTTTAAAACTATGCAGTAGTTATAGACTTAAAATTCATTGTGTTGCAGGCCATACTCGTCTGATGAAGGAAAACGCAGTTAGCAATTTTAAAAAAGTTATAGATGCTGTTAGGTTATTTGGTGCTAATTTTACAACTACTGATGCAGGAGAAGTTAAAACAGAAGAAGATCAGAAGAAATTTTATATAGATATAGGTAAAATTGCAGATTATGCTAAATCTAAAAATGTAACAGTATGTATTGAGATGCACGGGGAGTGGTGTAATACTGGCAAGAAAGGTGCTGAAATAATAAAGGAAATTAATCATCCAAATGTTAAGCTTAATTACGATACTGCAAATGTTATGTATTATGGCGGTGTAAAAGCAGAGGAAGATATTGAATATGCTCTACCATATATGGGTTTTATGCATATAAAAGAACGAGCCGGCAAACGTAAAGAATGGAATTTTCCAGCCCTTGGTGAGGGAAATATAGATTTTAAGAAAATATTTGATTTAGTAAAAGAATATAGTGGTCCAATGAGCCTGGAAGTTGAATTTGATGGTAAAGAGCATTCTTTGGAAGAAATTAATGAAGCAGTAAAAAAATCATATGATTTTTTAAAAAGCTTTGGATATGTTGCGTAATGGTTTATTAGTCTTTTAAATCAATTAACATTTTTAAAATTATTAGTAAAATATTAGTGATTTACATGGTATAAGAGGAAATTATATCTAATAAAGCAGTTGATTATACAATTAATTAAATTAAGCAGGGGGTAGAAAATGGTAAGGGTCGCTGTAATTGGTGCTGGTTTTATAGGAGAAACACACTTAAATAGTCTTAAAGAGATTGACAATGCAAATATTGTAGCGATTGTAGATAAAGTAGAAGCAAAAGGTAAAAAAATAGCTGAAAAATTTAATACAAAATATTATTCAAATTTAGATGACTTATTAAATAATGAAGACCTGGATTGTGTTCATATATGTGTACCAACTTTTTTACACGCAGAAATGGTGAAAAAAGTAGCTAATGCTGGCAAACATATATTATGTGAGAAGCCAATAGCTTTATCGCTAAAAGAAGCGGATGAAATGATAGAAGCAGTGAAGGTAAATAAAGTAAAATCTATGGTAGGTCATGTACTGAGATTCTGGCCAGAATATGTAAAAGCAAAAGAATTGGTGGATAGTGGTAAATTAGGGAAGCCATTATATACTTATTGTGAAAGATTAGCGGTACCTCCAGATTGGCATGAAGGGAATTGGGGATATGATGAAAAGAATAGCGGTGGAGTACCTCTTGATTTTGTAATTCATGATCTTGACTATTTAATATGGATTTTTGGAAAGCCCAGTATTGTTAAGGCACAAGGAGTTTATAACCCGGATTTAGGTGGTATTGTGCATATAGCATCTACTGTTGAATTTGTAAATGATGGATTAGGTGTAGTAGAAGGTGGATGGGGATTTATAGGAGACTTTCCTTTTACTATGGTGCTTAGGATATTATGCGAAAAAGGTGTTATTGATTGGATATTTAGAGCTGGCAAGAATATAGAAGAAAGAGCTCAGCAAACTGATATTATGGTTTATGAACCTAATGGTAAAACATATAAATTAGAAGTTGAGGACACTGATGCATATTATCTTGAATGCAAATATTTTATTGATTGTATAAATAACGATAAGCCTATAGAAAAAGCAACTTTTGATGATGGGAGGGCAGCTCTGGAGCTGGCTTTAGCATCAAGAGAATCAGCAAAGGAAAATAAGATAGTAAAACTGTATTAAAATTATATTTAACTAGGAATAATAATTTTTGGGAGATTGATATGAATAAGTTTAATGGCATAGTAACCCAACAAACTGTTAGTGATGAAGATTTTAAAAAAATGATGACAGTACCAATTAAAGATATTGATAAATATAGTAATGTCAAAGTAGACGTAGTAAAAGATGCTGATGCATTATACAGTAAAATGGCAAGGTCAATAGCTGATATTATAACCAGTAATAATAATGCTGGTAGAATAACTAAGATAATTCTTCCAGTTGGTCCAACACCACAATATCAAATACTGGCAAACATATGTAATGAAGAAAGGATTAAGTTAAAAAATCTTTGGATATTTTTTATGGATGAATATTTAGATTGGGAAGGAAGATTAGTGCTGGAGACTCATCTCATGAGTTTTAGGGGTTTTATGAAAAAAAATTTATTTTCTTTGCTTGATAATAGCTTGGGCTTAAATACCAAACAAATAATCTGGCCCAATCCAGATGATTTAGATTATAATGAGAATAAAATAAACGAGCTGGGTGGTATAGATGTTTGTTATGGAGGGATTGGTTATCATGGGCATATTGCATTTAACGAACCCTATGATACTTATTATAGGAGAATGACTATTGAAAAATTTCTGAACTCTAAAACCAGAATTCTTGATTTAAATTCGGATACTTTTGTTATTAATAGTTTATGTGGCATAGGTGGCAATAGCTATGATCTTCCGCCTAAGGCTGTTACTATTGGAATGAAACCAATAATCAGTGCAAAAAGGATAGAGCTGTATTGTGATGGTGGGGATTTAAGGTGGCAGCGAGCTACTTTCAGGATTGCATGCATGCATCCTCCTACATTAGATCGTCCATCTACATTACTACAGCTTCATGATAATCCCAAAGAGGATGTAGTAATTTCTGCCGATGAAATTACTGCTATGCCCACAAAGATCAGCCCAAAATAATATATTTAGTAGTAGTATTTAGGTTCTGAATATTTATTATTCTTATACTGATTATATACAGGAATAAAAAGTTATAAAAGATTCCAATTAGAAATATTAAAACATTAATTTAATATATTTATTAAATGGAAGGAGATGATGACTATGGATAGAATAGGATGTGGTGTTATAGGGTTAGGATGGTTTGGCGAATATCATGTGGATACTCTTAAACAACTTCCTGCTGTAGATGTTGTAGCAGTTTGTACACGTCGTGAAAACCGGTTAAAGGAGATTGCTGATAAGTATCATATCCAAAAAACCTATACTGATTACCATGACCTTCTGGCAGATAAAGACATTGATATTGTTACAGTAGTAACTCATGTTAAAGATCACTTAAAGCCAACTTTAGATGCTATTAGGGCTGGAAAACATGTATTTCTTGAAAAGCCAATGGCTGATAGTGTAGAGGAGTGTGATAAAATTATAGCAGAGGTGGAAAAGACTGAAAAATTTTTTATGGTAGGGCATATTTGTAGATTTGACACAGCATATGCTCTTGCAAAAGAGGAAATCGAAGCTGGAAATATTGGAAAAATACTTTCCATGCATGCACGTAGAAATCTTGCTTGTTGGATTACTGATAGCTCTCTTGATAAAATTAGCGCTCTTTTTGGTGATGGTATACATGATATTGATCTTATGTTCTGGTATACAGGAGCTAAACCAAAGAGTGTTTACGCTCAAACAATGAACACAAGACCAAATTTTGCGTATGATGATCTCGGCTGGGCATTATTTCGATTAGATAATGATGCTATTGCTGTGATTGAAAATGTATGGTGCCTGCCAAATAATGTTCCATTTGCTATAGATGCAAGGATGGAGATAATTGGAACCCAGGGAACAATTTATATAGATAATTCTGGTTCTCATTATACAGTAATCACAAAAAAAGGTATAAGTTATCCACAATCAACATATTGGCCAACAGTTCATGGTTTAAGAAGAGGATACCTAAAAGAAGAATTTGACTATTTTATAAAGTGTGTAGCTAGTGGGGAAAAGCCAACTGTAATTACACCCAAGGAATCCAGGAATGCTGTTTATGCTATGAAAATGGCTGAAAGATCTGCAAGGGAAAATAAAGTTATTGAGTTTTAGATTAGGTTATAATTAATAGAATAAAAGAATGATATATTATCTATAGGGCTAACTGTTCTTAATGCAAGTACTTGAATAAGTGAGTTAGGTATATTAGAAAAAGTGAGTATAAAAACTTAACCTTTATCTTGAGTGAGATAATTATTTGATCTATTGATTAAGGGGGATTATATATTTTATTAGCTTGATTTACTAACTTTATTTAGTAGGAGGAAAAAGGAATGGAATTTGACCACGTAGGCTTAATAACAGAAAAAAAGAAAGATGATGAAAATTGGGTAGAAGATACACGTGTTTGGGTAACAAATCCCAAGGAACATCCTTTCCATATTGAATGGCTTCGCTATGAACCAGATAGCCCAGTTGAAGGGCCTGTGAGAGAAAGACCTCATGTTGCATTCAGGGTAAAAAGCCTGGCAGAAGCGTCAAAAGGTTTAAAAGTACTACTTGAGCCCTTTGAAGTTGGCGGGTTCTTACGTGTTGGATTTTATGAATATAAGGATAGCACAGTTATTGAGTTTATGGAGTATCTTGGTGATAAAGACCAATGGTTTAGTAAGAAACATCAGTAAAGTTTTTAGCAAAACTTAAACTTAAATTTTACATTGAATTTTATATTTAAAAAAAGAAGTTGTTAATTTTATTAATTTAACTTTTTAATATATCAATATACTAATAGGAGAAAGAGATGAGATTTAAACCCATTCCATTTTCTGAGTATGCCGACAGGATAGGTAGACTCCAGAAAGAGTTGAAGAAAGAAAATTTAGATGTATTTGTAGGATATAGTAGTGAGTGTGAATCATCCACCTCCCGATTTCTTACAGGGTTTTGGCCCTTTTTTGATTTCGCAAGTATTATTATTCCTGCTGAAGGAAAGGCGGCTCTAGTAACAGGTGGTCCTGAGTCCTTTGATTTTGCTAAAATATTTTCTAATATACCTGAAATATGTGTGAATCCATTATTAGTTGAAACGTCTTCTCCAACATGGATTCCAGAAGTCGCAAATGAGAATTTTTCTACAATACTACTCAGAGTATGTGATTATACACCAAAGAGGATAGGTATTGGTAACTGGAATATATTTCCATATATTTTATTTGAAGACCTGAAAAAAGCCTCTCCTACTGCTGAATTTATTACTGCTGATGAAATACTGCTAAGAATTCAGGCTATCAAATCTGAGGTAGAAATACCATATATTGTCGAAGCCTATCGTATAACAGAAGAAGCAATGAAAGCTGCGCTTGAGGCAGCAGAGCCTGGGAAAATGGAATGGGAATTGGAAGCTGTTGCACGTTCTAAAATGGTTATGATGGGAGCAGAGGGCTTATCTTATCCTGCATGGGTATGTTCTGGTCCAAATACAAGATTAAGTCTATGTAGGTCAACTGATAGATGTATTAAAAAAAATGAACTTATTCAATTTAATTTTGGAGCAAAGTATATGGGCTACTGTAGTAATATATGCCGCCCATTTTCAATAGGTAAGTCACAAAAATCTGTTATAAAGTTGATGGATGCAGCACTTGAAGCAATGAATTATACACTTGATGCAATTAAACCAGGTATACGTGCCTCTCAAATCTATGATGGTTATTATGAGATTCTTGCTCGCTATGGATTTGAAAACTGCACCTTATATGGGCCAGCTCATGGAACAGGAAGTTCAGAGGTTGAAGGATTATGGATTTCAAAAGAAGCAGATTTTACCATACAGCAAAATATGTTATTCAATGTTGATATATGGTTATCTGATGGGGAAAATGGTTTAAGATATGAAGACGGAATACTGGTTACTGAGACTGGTATAAGAGAATTAACCAGCTACAGACGAGAGGTGATTGTATTGTGAAAAGTATCAAACCCCAGGTTATTCAAAAGACTGTTTCAAGATATTCAAGTGAGATAATTGAATGGACAAAAAAACTTATAAGTTTTCCCAGTGAAAATTGTTATCCTAATGGATATGAAGGCGAAGCCCAACAATTTATTGAGGAAGAGTGTAGAAATATGGGATGGGATACTGATATGTTTGCTCCTGACAAGGTTTTAAAAATTAAGGAGCATTCATCTTGGCTACCTGGTAGAAAATATCCAGGGAGGCGGAAAAATCTGGTATCAAAATGGAATGGGTCAGGAGAAGGGAGATCCATTTTATTCAGTGGACATATTGATGTTGCACCCTCTATACCAGAAAATTGGAAGATTTGCTCTCCATATAAGCCAGTGATAAAAAACAAACGTCTGTATGGAAGAGGATCAGCTGACATGAAGGGAGGTATTGCAGCTTTATTCTGGGCTCTTAAAGTTTTAAAGAAAGTTGGTTTTGAGCCTCTTGGTGATATTATTTTTGAAAGTGTTGTGGATGAAGAGTATGCAGGAGGAAACGGAACTCTTGCTTCTCGTCTTAAAGGTTATAATGCAGATCTTGCAATTCTTCCAGAGCCTTCGCGAATGCAGGTTTGCCCCGCATGTTTTGGTGCATTTCTTGGAAACTTAACTTTAAAGGGTAAAGCAGGAATGCCGTTTATGGGTTCTACTATTCCAAATCCAGTTCATGGGGCTTCACGGGTTATTGAATTGTTCCAAAAGTGGGAAAAAGAATGGCGCTCATCTAACTCCCATCTGCTTTTCAATGAAAACGGAAAAGAGCTTAAGGTTGTTCTATGGTCTATTAATACTGATGATTCTGAGAAGATTAAACAGATGGGGACACCCAAAAGTATAAAATTGTCATGGATCGTCTGGTGTTATCCTGGTATGACAGAGGATAATTTTTACCGGCAATTCAGATCATTTTGGAAAAAATATGCTAAATCTGATCCAAGGCTTAAACCATTCAAACTGGAGATTATACCTACTTTTCATTATGTAAAACCATGGGAAACAGATATTGAGGATCCTGCTGTACAGGTTGTTATTGATGCGTTTACAGAATATAGTAGAAAGACTCCTGTAGTAGGTGGTGCTCCTTTTTCCTGTGATCTTGCAATCTATGGAGAAGCTGGCGGGATGCCTTCGATAATAATTGGCCCCCGTGGTGGAAATCTCCATGCACCTGATGAGTGGGTTTTAATAGAAGATGTTCTTTCACTTACTGGCATATTTGCATATCTTGTATATTTATGGTGTGGGAGTTGATAGTATTAGTAGGATTATACCTTGTTTGTAATTTAATTAATTTCTGGTGAATAATTCACCAGAAAAAGTATAGATTGTGAAATATATCGAATATAAAAGACCTGTAAAGTGTGGTGAAATTCCTTTGAAATTATTCATCCCTTGCAAGAATGGCAAATTTATTTGCAGTTATTCTTTTAGTTTAAATGATTGGAATGTCTATGTAGATAATTAGGCAGATGTTTGAAGAAAATGGGCAAGCTGGAGTGAGTAGATAGTTTTAATTTAAAAATATGTAATTAGTAGAATATGATAAATTGATTTCTCAAAGACTCTGGATTATTGATAGCCTATAATTTTTTAGAATATACATGGAGGGTGCTATGAGAATAGTAGATGCATCTGGGCCAATTTATGAAGGTATGTGGTCTTATGGATCACCATTTCCTAATTTTAAAATAAAGGAATTAAAAAGCCCAGAGTGGGTAGATTTTGCAGCATATTCACAGGAATTTGAGGGGTTTTGTATTTTTACTGGAAGTTATATTGATGCACCGTCACATGCACTTGGACTAAAGAAATCTTATCCAATGCATAAAATACCAATAGAAAAGTTATTCGATATAGATACTTATGTTTTAAAGTTTGATTTTTCTAAATTGGCTAAAGAGGGTAACAGGCCCTATATTACATTAAAGGATATAAAAGGAGCAGAGAAAGAAAAAATGCCTAATGGATTTTCAATAATAATTGCAACTGGTTGGGGACAGCATTGGGGTAAGCCAGATTTTTTAACTCATAACTGGTTCTTTAAAAAGGATGCGATTGAATACCTGGTGAGTAAGGAACCTTTTATATTAGCTGGTGACTCTCCATCTTTTGATAATATTGATAACGAACAGGGAAATTGGGAGTTAATTTTTAATAACAATATATTAATTGTGGCACCTCTTGTAAATGTTGAACAAATTACTAATTATAAAGTTAAATTGTACGTCTGCCCCTTAAATATTTTAAATACCACTGGGCTGCCATGTAGAGTAATAATAAAAGAGGAATAATTTTTTAATATAAATATAAAAACTATTTTCTTTATAGAGTGAAAAATATTTAGGAGAAATATATAATCTTATTTAGGAATTAAGTGGGGCTGACGTTTGTTTTGGTGGTATAGGGTATAATGGGCATATTGCTTTTAATGAACCTATGGATTCTGGTGAAATATCTGTGCATGATTTCAAGAATTTAAGTACTAGAGTTTTAGATGTTGCAACTGAAACAAAAGTCCAAAACAATATAGATAGAGGTGGACATTTTCAACACATAACTATGATAAAGGAGATATTTTTTATGATAAGAAAATAAAAAGAATAGCAGTGGATAATTAAGATGATTTCAATTTGAAAAGAAGTATATGAGGTTATTAGTACATTTTAATATATTTTATTTGATAAAAGAAAAA
>Ga0307378_10013307_pt1 | contig 10415 bp, 7 predicted proteins | sample UN1MG_FD_202238 | JGI IMG/M metagenome (GOLD analysis project Ga0307378, IMG submission 202238) | Soil microbial communities from Risofladan, Vaasa, Finland - UN-1 | ecosystem: Environmental > Terrestrial > Soil > Coastal area > Acid sulfate soil | place: Finland: Risofladan, Vaasa | collected...
CCGTGAAAGCGTACCCGTCTATGAGGATGGACATTCGATCCAGATCTTCTGACAGGGGGTTGGAGGGATAGACCGCCACCCTGGAGAATGAGTTCCACTTCTCGTAGATGGGCTCTTCTTCGGTCACCCCTTTCGTTTGCCTGATTCGTATCAGCCCCTGGCTGGAATTGAAGGCAGCAAAGAGCCCGAGAACCAGGCACACCGAGAGCGCCACGTAGATACGCTTCCTGTCTCCCGCTGCCCAGGCGAACACCAGGGCTGCGCATGCTCCCAGGATGGCGATGAACAGCACACCCTGGATGCCGCCTAGCCAGTTCATGAGCGGTATGATCAGGATACAAGCCAAACTGGCTCCGACGAGGTCGGAGAAGTATATCCTGCTCGCCGCGTCGCCAAAGTGGGTCAGTATCAGGGAGATGGAGAGACCGCTGAAAAAGAAGGGCAGAGCCATAGCGCAGATGATGAGAACGAGGCGCAGTCCTTCCGGGGTAGCTATCGTGGACAAGGACAGCTCCATCTCCGGAGGGACATTCAATACCGCCACCAGAGCCAAAGGCAGCGAAAGGGAGAAAAGAAGACAAGAGAGGAAGGCCTGCTGAGCAGCTCTGGCTCTGGGAAAACGGTTAGCCAGCAGATAGATGTAGATCCCGGCCACACTCATGCCCAGCAAGGCGATAGAGACTGCCAGGAAGGCAAAGTGATAGAACATGACGACAGAGGCTATGCGGGTCAAGACCAGTTCGTAAGTCAACGCGGCGAGACTGATAAGAAAGACTCCGCCCATCAACCCCGCCATCCTCGAGGACCGTACCACCGAGTTGCCACCTCCCGAAGTGCTAGTATCAGTTGCGGATTGTACCATGGCCATTACCTGCGTACAAACTCCACAGACATTAAACTACCCCCTATTGGTCATCAAGGGCCCGTATCCGTCTCTCTCCTGTGGCAGACTCAGTAGGGAGCGGCACGTGCCCTTGAATCGATGCCGTCTTCACCTGGGCATGGGGCTGTTCGAGTCCAGTCAGGGGCATGAAAAAGGAGGGCCTGGTGAAGCCCTCGTTTGTGGTGCAACGTGCCAGTGTAATGGGGTCGGTGCTTTGGCAACAGAGCGGGCACTACAGGATGGGGACACTCCCAGAAGTACTCGCCTATTGGACAGGCTCGTTCTGGCGCCCGCCGACGAGCCGAACTACGAAGGCGCAGCACGTTGCGCGGATCAGGGAGAGGGTCGCGTCGCCGGTGCGGATGGTGTGTGTGCCACACACCGGGCCGTCTCTACCCGCCTGTCGAGAAGCATCCCTCCCAGCAGAGCCACTATGAGTGCCACCATGCCGCAGGTCGATCGGTATGATGGGTTCAACTCTATGTCCCTCTCCGTGCTGCCCTGGCGCTACGCATCGTGGCGTTCTCTGGCCCCTGATCCGAGATTCTAGCACCTTCGGCCGCGGGCGCCAGGTCCGCCCCCGCCACACCAACCTATCGACTCAGGCAGGTCGAAGAGAGGCCAGGTTGGCAATCAGCTGGTCAAGGGCACTTGACAGCCATTCGCACGTGTGCTATACTATACGTGAGCACTGCCTACAGCCGCAGGTATTCCACACTCTGTGCCTAGTGATCTAGGATCGTGCGGAGGAGGTGGCATTGTGAACACGATTGCCGGCAACGCCCCGTTGATTGACCAAATCTCCCTCTGGCCACATCAGAAAGAGGCGGTCAACAGAATGAGCTACTACATACAGAAGTATCATGCAGGCGACGCCGACGGTTCAGGCCTTGTACACATGCCGACAGGCAGCGGCAAGACGGGCGTGATCGCGACACTGGCCCGGTGCATTCCTTACATTGGATGCGTCCTGGTCCTGACGCCCCGGGTAGCTCTGCGGCAGCAAATCGTTCGCGACATCAGAGGCCGCTTCTTCCAGCGACTGGACTCGGCGCCCGATCTGGCGGATATCCCTAAGCGGGTAATCGAGCTCGACGGCGCGTCCGCAGACCTGCGACCTGAGAATATGGAGCAGACTGTGTTCGTTGGGACAATTCAGAAGCTGCGCAGCATGACCAGACGCGACAGCCCGATCCTCCAAGAACTCAGGCGTCACGTGTCTCTCGTCATGTTCGATGAAGGACACTACGAACCCGCTCCAACATGGAGCGAATCTGCGCGCCAGTTCGAAGCTCCGAAGGTGGTTTTCACTGCCACTCCCTACCGGAATGACTTGAAAGTGTTTGACCTCAATGCTGAGTACGCATACAGCTATACCTACCACGAGGCGGTCCGTGCGAACTATCTGCGAGAAGTAGAGTTCATTCCTTGCCGGACCACATACGATCCTGCCCAGTTCGTCCAGGACGTGCTTGACTTCTACGATGACCATTTTGGGCGGCAACCTGACCCGCCTAGGGCAATCATACGTTGTGACGAGAAGACAACAATCCGCCAAATCGCTAGTCTGCTCGACCACCACGCTCGCACCTATGTCGCTATCCACGAGCGCTTCTCCGACGCTGGCGGCGACCCCCGCGAACGCAGGACCGTGCCGGATCCGGACACGGAAACTGCGACCTTCTGGATCCACCAGTTCAAGCTGTTGGAGGGCATAGATGACCGGAGATTCCAGCTCTTGGCGCTCTTCCAACCTCTGGTGTCGGCTCGACGCCTGGTACAGCAGATTGGCCGCATCATCCGCAATCCGGATCTTCAGCCCTCAGTGAAGGGGTACGTTCTTGATCACTCTCCGGGTGGCCTGCACCGGGAGCTCTGGGACGGCTTCCTGAAGTATGATGCGGCCATTGACGAGGGCGGAAGCGACGCACTCAATCTCGCGCTGGGACACGGGTGGCCATCACGCCTTGTGGCGGCCACTTCGGGCCCAGCCTACCTGGGCGGTCGCTTTCGCGTCCCTCTGGACCTTGACGCCCTGCAACCCAATGATGATATCGCTCTGCCGCTCCACGTCAACCTCCTCTCCAAGCTGGATGGTTTCGACCTTGACAGATGTTGTGAAATCCTGGAGCGGGAATATGTCGGTCAAGATCGGTGGGTAACGAGTTACAAGGCGGATGAGGCTACAGTCGTCTTCGTCTACTTCGCCTTTGCTAGCTCGCGCTACCTCAGGAAAGCCAGCTTCTTCGAGCCGAGCCTCGGAGTCACTGTCATCCACGAACTGGACGAGATGATTGCCTTCTACGATACTCATGGGTATGTTCCCTTGAGCCATGACAAGGCGCGGATTGGCAAGGCGATTGATGCGGCCAAGCTCAAGAAGCTGTTTCGCCAGCACGGAAGAAGCTACTTAACGCGAGTATCTCTTCAGAATACGAACCTAGCCACAAGGGCTATTCGCTCTCGCTCGCTGAGCGCTGCTGCGGTGAGAGACACAGTGTCCGGTTTTGACGATCACGCTCAAGTCTGCGCAACTGCGACGGGATATAGCATCGATAACCCAAGCAGCCCGGCCGAGAAGACGAGGAGATATGTTGGCTTTCAAAGAGGTCGGATCTCAGAGTCTTCGGCAGACTGGTGCTCCATGAGCGACTACCTCGGCTGGCTGAAGGACCTCCAGTTCATGGTTGAGGGCCAGACCAGATCCGTGCCCACCTTCCGGCGGTACGCCTCTCAGGAGATTGACGTCAGGGACCCGACGCCAGCACACGTCCTGTTGGATCTCTCCGAGGTAGAAGACACCTACGTGACGCTGCCTTGGGGCGGCGCCCGTGCGGGCCGACCACTCCAGATCGAAGATCTGTCATGCGAAGTCAAGAACGGCCGTTTCCAGCTCATTGCCAACGGCGTTGGATGTCGTGTGAGCATCGCCTATGACGGGGTCAAACGTAGGTACAAACTCGATTCAGCTGACCTTGACTCGCTCTATAGTAACAAGACACCATTCCATCAGAGAGGCATCGTCGAGTACCTGAACCAGGAGCAATCCTTTCGAATCATCCCGAAGTCGCCCAACGTGATCTACGCCCTTGGTCAGTTCTACAAGCCGGTGTTCAAGGTCGGACGCGAGTTCGATCCAGAGCACTTCGAGGTGAGCCAGATTCTAACTACCTGCGTGCAGTTAGAAAGCGTGGCTGGGGAAAAGGGGGCCACCATCAACGGGGATTCTACTGGCTGGGATCCCGCGTCGCTCTTCGGCCTGATCGACGATCTCGGGGCATCCACCCTACTTGCCAAACACTTTGCTGATCCCGATATCTTGGTCTGCGACGACGGAGGCACCGAGATAGCCGATTTCATCCTCTCAGACACCGTGCAAGGGCAAGAGCGTATTGTCCTGATTCACGCCAAGGCGAGTGCGGACAGAAGGCCGTATTCCGCAACCGTTCTGCAGGAAGTCTGTGGTCAGGCCACCAAGAACATAAACTACTTGGGCATGTACAATGAGCAGACGCCTCGCAATCTAGGGCGATGGGGCGGAGCATGGCCCAGTGACAACAATCCGAAAGTGGAGCCTCGCATACGGCGAGGCCCTGCCTCCGGGCAAGAGGTCTGGTCGGCACTGCAGCGGGTGATCCGCCATCCTCATGCGGATCGCCAAGTCTGGCTCCTTCTTGGACGAATCCTCTCGAAGAGCGAGTTCGAGGACCGCCTCGGCCGACCAGATCCCACCCCCGAGGCAGTTCAGGCTGCTTTCCTACTACACGCCACGATGACAAACGTTCAGTTGATCGGTGCGAAACTCCGTGTTTTCTGCTGTCCGTAGATTTCTGAGTAGTTCGCCTCCCTCTATGGTCTACCCCTGCATCGAGACCACGCCCTACTACTCCATCAAGTGCGAGATGGACAAGCAGGCGGGCTATCTCCTCCTGGATTCCCCGCTGCGCACACCTTCACAACTGCCCTGTACGGGTTCACTCCCCGCACCTATTACGACCAGCAGGTCGCGGCGCTTCGCCCAAGGCCGATGAGGGGGATGGCGATCCCCTGGATATCTGCGTGGGCAGCGAACGACCCATCGAGCGTCCAGTGTGGTCCTTCTCTGGCGGGCCTGCGGAGGACTCCGGTCCTATGGCAGCACAGCGATCGTCTCGGATAGCACCCTATCGCCCATCGGCTCTCCGGCCGGGTTGCGAACCTGAAGGCGCTGCCCGGTCGCGGCTTCGTACATCCCCAGTTCCAGGACGTAATCCGCGGGCGGCGTTTGCGGATCCACCTCGAGCTCATACACGTCGGTGACGATCTCCCCTCCCACCCAGGTATTGGTGGGCACCTGGCCGTTCCCTGGTACGCTGTCACGCTGCGCCCAGATGTGGTGGCTCGCGTCGAGCAAATGGGTGAACACCGTGTAGGAAACCTCCATCTCGCCGACAGCCTCCCAGTACAGTGTCAGCCGGAGTACGTCCCCGGCTCTGACCTGCTCGCTTTCCACATCGTACCCCAGCAGTCTGACGCTGTCGCCGACCTTGGCCTCCAGCGGATGGCTGATCTGTGGCACAGTGAAGTAATGGGGCCGGCCCACGACCTCAACCTCTCCCAGGCTCAACTCCCCGACCACCGCGCCACCTTCGCTGACCTGCACGTACACCTGGTACGTGCCCTGGGCAGTGGTGGCCGGCACCCGCAGATCGTGCCAGTCGCGTAGCACCTCTCCTGCCTCCCACTGGGTCGTGGGGTAGGTGCCATCCACGGGGCGATCCGCCTGCTCTGCCCACACGTCTCCTGCCTCGTCCCTCAACTCCACAGCCACCAGGTAATCCCCGCGCACCCTCTCCATGGCCTGCCAGTACAGCGCCACGCGGATTGTCCCCCCAGGGTCGACCTCTCTGAGAGGGAAATCGTATCCCAACAGGCTGATCTCAGGAGCCAATCCTCCACCCTGTACCTTCACTTGCGGGTTCACCACTGGCGGCATGAGAGGTTTCACTACTTGCAGCGTCCCTGCCCTGTAGCTATGTCCGCTTATCATCCCCGCCTCATCCAGCGCGGGTAGCCTGGCCATCGATTGGGCGTCGTACACTCCCACCTCGATGTGGTACTGCCCGGGTGGTGTAGCCGGTGGGCAAAGAAGGGTGTAGTACTCCATGACCACCTGTCCGGCGGGCCAATGGGAAGTGGTGAGGAGGTCTTTGCTCAGCAAAACCTTGTCCATCTGCGCCAGCAAGCGCCCTCTTTCGTCCACCAGGTACACCGCCGCCTTGTAGTCGCTTGACAAGCGGGCAGCGGCTTCCCATTGCAGAGCCACCCAGGCGCCTTTCCCTGAGGGCAGCACCTTTGCCTCGACCTCAGATGGAGTGCTGGTCGTTTCCTGCGAGGACCCGCCGTAGGCTATCCCCCTCAGCAGTAGCTGGTTCTCGAAACTGGCGTCGAGGGGCTCCAATGGTCCAGCGAGGGCAAAGTCCGGAGTGGCAGGCAGACCATAGCTGACTATGTCGAATGTGGGGAACTCTTGTCTCCCCAACTCTGCGCCATACTTGGTGAGGAGGAATGACAGGACCCCCTTGGGGTCGCCATAGTAGAGCTCGGCTCCGCTCAGCGCAGACTGATCCCACTCGACGACCCAAACTTCGTCGTATGGGCGGGTCAGAGCCGTGAGCTCTTCGGCCACCGTATCCTCGTCCAGGCGCAAGTAGTGATGGGGAGCAGAGCCCCCGTACAGGAACTCCACGGTTTCATGGACCAGTTCTGGATCGGCCAACGAGGTGAGAGGCAAGATCCAGACCCCTCCCGGCCTGGACAGACTATTCATGACCTCGGCAGCCTCAGCGAAAGAGACATCAAAGGCGGCGTCCAGTTCCTCTCCACCCCAAACAGTGAAGTAGTCCACGTAGGTGAACAGAGCCACAACGAGGAACAGGAGGCCCAATACGAAAGGGGAGACACGGAGGACGCTCCGGGGCGTCCCTCGCCTCTTCAGCCATCTCAGGCCTCCGTCCAGCCCCATCGCGGGAAGGATGCAGGCCAGGGGCAGCAGACCGATGCTGCGGGCAGAATGGGGCACGGGGACCGCCAGGACGGCTGGCAGAGACATGACCAGGAGCCAGACCAGGATGAGGAGGTACTGTGGCTGTCGCCATCTGAGAAGAGTGAGGCCCAGACCCACCAGGAAGAACAATCCGCTGACGGGATCGAGCAGGGGCCGCCCGGCCGGGTTCTGCCGGGCATTAGGGTCAGGCAAGAGGTGAAACGAGGCCATCATCCGGGCTGTGCTCGCCGCCAGTGCTCGCCAGGGAGAGCCTTCGTTCAGTTCCGGGTTGAAGATGGAAACATTTCGTGCATTCATGAGGAAGATGTCGGCATGGGTGACGAAATAGCTGGCCAGGGGGACGAAGACCAGCAGGGCGATGAGCAGGGGGAGCACCAGCTTCCACCTGTACGCCTTCCAGAACCCCCTGTCCATGACAAAGCGACAACCCAGATAGAGGACGATCAAGATGGGAAGGAACCTCATGGGTTGATAGTTGTACAAGCCGACCCCTAGCGATACTCCTGCCCACGTGAAGTCCGCCCAGCGGCCGGTGCTCAACGCACGCAGCAGGAGCCAGAGCGTCACGAGGACGAGCAGAGGGACCAGCACGATCTCGCGCCCCATACGGCTGTAGTTCAGATGCCAGTAGGAGACTGCCAGCAAAGAACTGGCCAGTAGAGCCACCATCCTGGAACCCAAGAGCTCTCTGGTCAGCAGATATAGTATGGGCACCGTGAGAATACCCAGGATGGCAGAGACGAACTTGAGCACAAAGGGCGTCTTACCTAGAAGGAGCAGGAAGGGAGCCAGCACGTACATGTACAGGGGTTCGATATTGCCTCCCCAGGCCGCCTCAAAGAAGACGGGAAACTCCCCCCCCAGTATACGGCTGGCTCCGACCCCAGTATACGCCGTGTCCAGGCACAGGCCGGGCGGAATCTCGTCGAGCTGGTACAGCCTGAGAAAAGCCGCTGCCAGGATTACGAGTACGACAGCTGACACCTCTCTCCAATAGCAGGACGTGGGCCTACCTGTGTGGCGCTCCATCTCGCCTCCTCGATGTGGCAATGATAGCGGAGTCCACGTGTTTCATCAAGCGACTGTGACGCCCGACGACGGGCTGGGGTGGCCAGGAAGGCTCGCTGGCAGAAAACGAACTTGGCCAGGCGCGCCATCGCCTGCACCATCACAGTCCAATCGTGACCTATTCCATAACCCCTTGTAACTTTTCGCTCTGCTGTGCATATTATCTACGGAGAAGAGTCATGCTCAGCTTCCAGGACCTGTACGAATCCTATGCACCCCAAGTCTACCGCTTTGCCTTTTGGCTGACGGGCGACGGCCCCGACGCAGAAGATATCACGTCCGAAACCTTTGTTCGCGCCTGGGTGAGGAGGAACACCATTCGTACTGAGACCCTCAAGGCCTATCTCTTCACCATCGCCCGCAACGTGTTCCTGGAACAACGGAGAAAGAGCAAGCATCAGGTGGCCCTGGAGGATGTTCACGCTGACCCGTCGCCAGGGCCGGAAACGGCGGTAGAGTCTCAGCTCGAGCTAGACGAAGTTCGACGCATTCTTCGGACGTGCCCAGAGTGTGACCGCACGGCTTTCATCTTGCGGGTTCAGCACGAACTACCCTACGCCGAGATCGCCCGGGTTCTGGGATTGTCGTTGTCAGCTGCCAAAGTTAAGGTGCACCGCGTGCGGAAGAAGCTGCTCACGACCCGTCTCCACAGGGAGGTATCTTGACATGAGAGTAACACGAGATGTGATTCAGGACTTGCTGCCTCTGTACCTGGCAGGTGAAGTGAGTGGGGACACGCGGACCCTCGTTGAAGAATACCTGGACACTGACCCAGAATTCGCCAACGAGGTGCGGGAGCTGGCAGAGACGGATTTGCCGGGAGATGTCCCCGTTCCGCTTACCAAGGAGGATCAAATGGAAGCCTACAAGGAAGCCAAACGGTTGATGTTCCTGCGCATCGTGATCCTGGCGGTAGCGATCGCTACCATCGTGTCGTGTGTTCTGGGTACGGGTCTACTGGCAGCGATCTGGTACGGGGCTCTTCGCCTCGTTCCATAGACATTTGCTCACTACAAGGAGGACGACATGGAAGAGGACAAGGAAGCAATTCGCCTTGAGTTCCTGCGCACTGTGATCGTGGCGGCAACCATCGCCATCACGCTTTCGTGTGTGGTGGGTATGGGCATGCTGGCCGTGTTCTGGTACGGGGCTTTTCGCCTCATCTCGTAGGGCACTGCTGTGCGCACTCAAGAACCTCGGGTGGCCCACGATCTCACGCTCAGCGGCCCGGTGACCGCCAGGGTCACGGGGCCCCCTCCATGGTCTTATGCCTACGTCGAGATCACTCCCTACGATTCCATCAAGTACGAGGTGGACAAGGCGACGGGCTATCTGCTCGTAGATCGCCCGCAGCGCACTTCTTCGCAGCCTCCCACCCTCTACGGGTTCATTCCCCGCACGTATTGCGGTGAGAGGGTGGCTGCCCTGTGCCCCAGGGCCGACGAGGGGGATGGCGATCCCCTGGACATCTGCGTGGTCAGCGAACGACCTATCGAGCGGGCGGAGATCCTGCTTTGTGCCCGCGTCGTGGGAGGCATTTGTACCGTCGATGGGGGCAAAGCGGACGACAAGATCGTCGCCGTGCTGGAGAACGACAACTTCTGGGGGCAGGCCACCGATATCTCCGAGCTGCCGGCCCGGCTCATCGAGCGGCTGGGGCACTACTTCGCCACGTACAAGCTGGTTCCCGGTGAGGAATCCCAGGTCTCAGTGGGGGCGGCCTATGGCAGCGCCGCCGCCCACGAGATCGTCGCCGCAGCGATCGAGGACTATAAAGAGGTATACGGAGAGCTTTGCGAAGGGAAGCGCTGAGCAGCGGCGCGTGGACCGTTGGCGGCTGGGGCGCGGGTCCATCGCTGCCTGCCCCTCGAGGTTGACAATACGAGGTATCTGCTGCACAACCCCTGGAGTGGTGCACCTGCACCTCAATCCCCAGAGCCAGTGCGAGGCACCGTGTGTTGTGTCCACCTCTCTGTATCGAGATCAGAGCAAAGAGGTGGAGGCAACCCATCCCGCCTCATCAGGACGGCGGCGCTGCCCTCAAGCCAGCTCTCCGCCCATCTGGCATACGTCGCCGCCACTGCTACGGCTTGTCACCGCGCTCTGCGCCTCTTGCGGGCGCCTTCCGAGCCCGATTCCTTTCCCCTCAGCCTTCGTCGCCCACCGCCCTGGTTGCCGACCAGCCACCATCGGGCTGGGCGATACCCACCGAGCTGGCAACGATGCGCCTCGCCACGATCACCGCGATTCGCCAACGGCTGTCTCGCTAAAGACCGGCAGATATTGCGCGGCCACCGCGTAGACTATGGCAGCGATGGCCAGAACCCCAATAGCTGCCACGAATTCTATCGGGGAGGGAAAATACTGAGCGCCGGCGGGCCGCTCCAGGGCAAAGAGACCAACACTGGCACGATTCAA
>Ga0307378_10013309_pt1 | contig 10415 bp, 9 predicted proteins | sample UN1MG_FD_202238 | JGI IMG/M metagenome (GOLD analysis project Ga0307378, IMG submission 202238) | Soil microbial communities from Risofladan, Vaasa, Finland - UN-1 | ecosystem: Environmental > Terrestrial > Soil > Coastal area > Acid sulfate soil | place: Finland: Risofladan, Vaasa | collected...
TGGTATCGCATTGGTAAATGAATATATGGATTTGATCGAGGAACTGGAAGGGAAGGTCGAGAAAGGATGATAAACTATATGTCGATGGGATCGGAATACTGGGTGGGGGAAATAATGCCTTATTTAAACCTAGGGAAAGATGCACACAAAGAACGAGGCGATGCCTGTAACTAGCAAAATAAAGACAAAACAACTATCCGGGATCATCTCGTCCATACTCGAAGATATGACTTATCCAACAAAAATAGTTTTGCAAAGGATACTCATGCATCGACATGCTGAAGTCCCATCCATCGCACCCAATCACAGATACAAAAACCCTATCTAAAGGCTATGCACTAGCGGTATTGCCTTTCCCTTTTCCCCCACGACTAGATTCCCGATCCGGAGAGGAGATTCAAATAGTAGCGAAGGAGATTCTAAACTTTTCTCGCCAGCTCCCCGGCGAACTTGATATAATTGCAGGCGGGGCTGCCCACAGGTATGATATTGCCCCGCACATTGCCGTCCACTATCTCCAGCTCGGCCACAGAAGGCGCCGACATCCTGGGCAGAGTGGTACTGCCCGGGCAGATGAGCAGACGCTTGCCCCTCTCGATGAGAGGGCGGTGAATATGCCCGAAGACCAGCACCTGCACATCCATCTCCCTGGCCATCATCTCCGCGCCCACCAAATCCGCGCCGTGCGAGGCCATGTGCACGAGGCCAATTCTGATGCCGTCCACCTCGATCACCTTTCTCTCCGGCAAGAGCTCCTTCAGCTCGTAGCAGTCGGAGTTTCCATGCACTGCTTCCAGCCTTCCTAAATCGGCCAGGGCAGCGTAGGTCTTTGCAGAGACGAAATCGCCGGCGTGAAGGATGATGTCCGCACCTCTTGCCAGCTCTGCTACTGCTACGGGAATCTTTTCATGTTCCAGATGGGTGTCGGACAGAGCAATTATTCTGGTCATCTTCGTATCCTGATCATATCATCCTAATTATCTTTGCATCCTTCCTATCCGCACCAATACTCAATTAGGCATAATCCCGTGCTTTGGGGCCTGTAAGTGCCAGATATTGCTCATATAAATCCCAGAGGGCTCATACGTGCATTCTTCTCATGCCCGCTTCCACTATACCCAGGAACTCCGCGCCCACGGCCACGACACTGTTGGTGAATACAGAGGCATTGATCTCGAAAATAGGATAGCGGAATTTGGTATAATCGGACATCAGCCAGGTTGTAGAGCTGGTGTCTCCACTAAATAGCTCCCTGTACTCAGGCTTTACCGGAATGACAGCTATGTCCTTCTCCAGGCCGTGCTTCCTAAGAATTAGGACCTGGCGGGAGGAAGGATTAGCCGTAATTGGCATCACATCGGCGCCCTTGCTGAGAGCCGTGACCGTTCCTTCCAAAGCCTCGTAGGTGTTGCCAATTCCGGTTATTGGTATGTAGACATCGCCAATCTGAAAACTGGGAGTATTAAAATCCCGCTCCCAGTGACTGATCTTATTTAGATGGGTAAACCTCATCTCAAAGGCGCGGGCCACCAGGCCAGACCTTCCCACGCCGCCTATGATGTATCTGCCGCTCCTGGGTAGCAGCTTGCTAAACCAGTGCTCCAGATGCTCGGCGTCCATTTTGGAGATGAGGCGAGCATTCTCCTCAAAGTCCTTAATTGTGGAGCTGTATTTTGGACAGGCAGGATCGCAGATGCCTTTGAGCCGGGACTGAATGTCGCCGAAAAGAGCATTTAAGAAGGCCAGTACCTGCAGCTCGAACTCCGTTCCCATGGGAGAGAGCCTGGACCTCGTATCCTTATCTGTGGACTGTTTTGTCCTGGCCGTGAGCAACAAAACCGAGCCTCTCTCGTATTCGCCCACCATCTTATAGGCCGTTCCATTCTTATTAGCGGTTATCAGCTTGATCTCGCCGCCCAGAGTGATGATGTCGTCTATGTATTTGTTAACGGCCAGTGTTTCTCCCGAGCCAGAGATAGCTATCCCCAGGTTCTTGCCCGGGCGGTAGTGCCTTTGCACGGGATCTTCCAGAGTGAAAGGAAATACATTATCGAAATGGTTTTGGATAAGCTGCAAAAAGCTGTAAAGAGCAAGAGCGGACCGGCCCGCGGCGAGACCATAGACGAACTTGTTGTCCGGCGACGGTCTCAAAAACTCCACCATGGAGTCGGAAAAGGCGGCAACGCTTGCCATATCCAGATCCAGCAGCTTCTCTAAAAAGCCGCACTGAAGAAGCGTGGCCTCTTGGAAGGTCTTAATAAGGCCTGACATACTGGCACCTCTAAGACCCCTCCAAGATAAGCCTTTCTTTTTTTGGGCTTTCAAATTACCGACGGCATTATGAGTTATTGGTTTTGAGTTAATGGCTTCATATTGGTTAGCGGTTTCATTTTAGGTTACAATCTCATGCAGCAGGTCCATCTCATTGGCAGACTTGATTTCCTGAGCAATGCGCCGGCCATTGGAGAGGCCAGGTTCTATGAGATCCGAATAGGGAGAGCCACTCATGTAGAGATTGGTGCCCGCGACGATTCTGGCCGAGATCTCGAAGACCTTGAACTCCAGCTCGTCGGTGACAATAGTCTCCAGGCTGAAGGCGCCAATCATACCGCCGAAGAGTTCCAAGCTGGTTTCCACGACCCTCTCTCCGAGTTCAAAGGCACGGGGCAGGAGCGACTCGCGCAGCACCAGAGGCAGGTTGCCCGTGACCACAAAGCTGGGATAGATGCCGGCCTCGGCCAGCTCTTTCATGCTTCCGATGCGAAAGATCTCGTCGGCATTGGACTCCACCCGGCGGTCAATGCCCAGCATCTGCAATGATCCCTTGCGAAGAAGGTACCCGTCCTGTTTTATGGGCGAATAGAAGAAATGAATGTAGTATCTGGTGCCTAAGATGAACTCCTGGATGGTGTACTTCTCTTCCATGCTCATCTTCGACTGCAGCTCTTCTTTGGTCTTGGCAATGAAAAATCCGCGCCCGCCTTTAGCGCCGTGATATTTTACAATGACCGGCCGGTCGATATCTTCCGCCTTTTCAAATCGCATGGGGACGTTTACCCCGGCCTTGAGAAGCCATTCGCGCTCCATCTCCCGGTCGCTCTCCCAGGCCAGCACGCGTCGGTTTCCAAAGGTGGGAACCGCCAGCGACTCAAAATTTTCGATTCCCAAATACTCAACTAAAGAGCCATGAGGAATTATGATCACGTTCTCGTTAACTAGATCCTCTGCATAATCCAAGAGCGCCTTATAGCTCTCTACTGAGAAGAACTTATCAGGCCTGGCTAATGGAAATGCATCGTAGAATCGAGGCGGAGGACCGATACAGATGCCCATAGTCTTAAAGCCCTCCTGGCGCGCACCTTGGAAAATTTGCAGGCTGCTGTGAGAGCAGATAGTAGCGATGGTTAGATCGTTCTTATCGTATCCTTTTAAAATCTCTTGAATATCCTCTTTAGAAATCATGGTGATAACCCTTTGAATTATGACCTTTGAAACTACAGCGTTGGAATAAAGGTAGATAAGCCCTTCGGAAAGGAAGGCCCTGGAGAGGAATGCTTCCGAGAAGGAATACTTTCGGAACGATCCAGGATGGCTTAGAATTAGAATATCATGAAGAGATCTGAAAAAAAAGATATCTGAAAAAGGAACTCTAAAAAAAGGAAATAGCCCCAATCGAATAGCTTAAAAATGAAAAACAAGGAGATAAGAGCCATGTCGGCATCGATGAAAAGAGAGACAAGAGAGACAAGCATTGAGGTTTTTCTAAAGACCGAGGGCACGGGCATTATCCAGGTCGATACGGGAATCGAGCTGCTGGATGAGATCCTGTCGGCAATAGGCAGAGGAGCGGGATTTGACCTGACTGTCAAGGCCAGAGGTGATTTGGAAACGGGCGATCACCACACTACTGAAGATGCGGCAATCACCCTGGGAAGCGCCATGGCCCAGGTAATAAAAAGCGGCATAGGAAGCTCAATGGTTCCCACAGGGCAGTCTGTGGCCACGGCTGCAGTGCGCTTCGGCGAGCCGGGCTATCAGGGCAATTTCATTCTGCAGCCTCACATCGTGGCCGGCATGGGCCTGGAAAACTTCAGCCACTTCCTGCGCGCCTTAGCCTACAACGGCAGGTTCAATCTGGCCATCCGCGCCGAGGGAGGTGACGAACTGAGCCGTATCGAAGCCATGAGCACGGCGCTTGGAAGAGCGATAAAGAAGGCTGCACGAGATTAACAGATCAAAGACTGACCAGTGATCAATCTCAATTTTAATTTGTTCAAGATAATTCTGGTCTGCCAATAATAAAATAAAAGAATGCTACACCCTGCGCCGGGCATAGACTCCTGCTGCCAGGGCAATAAGTGTGGCTATAAAGCCCAGGGCAGGGCTCTTCTTTGCCCCTTTATCACTCGCAGCGATGGTTATGGTGCCGTTGGTGATCGTCTCAGGATTAAAGCCGCTCGTGCCTATCACCTCAAGATCTATTGTATCATTTACCGGACTATTCTTGTTGACTGCAAAGGTGAGATTGGCAGCCCCGCAGCCTCCTGGTAGGAGAATGCCTATCTGCCCCAGCTTCGCATCTATCTGCCAGGATGGTTTGCACTCACCGGAAATGCCCATAGCCTTCAGCTTGGCAGCGTCATAAGAGATGTTAATCCTCTTCTCGCCACTGGAATTTGGAGCATCCAGTGGAATGGATACTTCTTCCCCGGCAAATGCCTGTGCAAAGCCCAGGGATACGCCACGCATCTCGGCAGGAGTAACATTGAAAAAGTCTCCGAAGGTCTGAACGGCATTGACGGCATTTTCCACTCTCATCCTCAGCTCGTACCGGCCGGGTTTGGCCCCCACCACAACAACATGGGGCTCTAAAGCTTCAAGATTGCCTTGCAGTGTATGATTGATGCCGCTGGGTGCCAATCTGCCGTTGACAACATCAAGAAACTGCAGAATGCTCTTTCCTGGCTCAATCTTAATGAACTGATTTCGGATTGTGTTGTTTGATAGCATGGAATCATAATCAATAGGACTATTGAGTCCTTTGTATTCGCCACGAGAGACGTAATAGGTGGAAGCACTATCCAATATTGCACCAATTCGTCCCTCTGAATCGAATTTTACTCCGACCTGCCGGGGGGATGCGGATGAGTTCAGGTAAAGCAATCCAAGAACAAGATTGCCGCTAGCATTCTGAACTAAACTCTTATCATCGCTGAGCTGCAAAGTCGTAGCATTCCACTTCCAGGCAAAGCTCCATAAGTCGCCCGAGCCCTGGCCAAGCTTGGTGATATCTCTGGTGAAAATAGTCCTATTGCCCGAATCCAGGACGCTCACCATGACCTGGCGTATCTCAGCAGCCTTGACGACAATGCTAAAGTTTGCAGATGCAAAGGACGATACGTTACCCTGAGCATTGATTAGAGGGGGTTCGGGCGGAGGAACAATATATCTTGAAGAGTAGAGATAATATCGCAGAGTGTCATTGTCTGCAACATGGATATCCATACCAGGCCCTATGTTGACATATGAGTCGCTATTGAGGTTAATACTATCGGGATTGACCATGATTATCTGATCCGGCGAGACGTGGACAATCTCCAATTCACTAAAACCGGTTCCAGGCTCAATCGGAAAAATATATCGATCGGAAATCTGGAAGATGCCATCCAGGGTAGCAAAACTATCAGTACCGTCGCTAAAAACATTGCTGAAGTGCATCATTATTATAGGCATGTCTTTGACGTTTTCCAGATCTTTCTTGTAGATATACGTTGTATTCGATTTAACCACAGAGCTATCTACCAAGCTTCCTTCTTTTAATAGCTGGAGGAAGAGGCTGTCGTTACCAACGTCCCTGATACGCATCTCGTAACCATCATCTAAGGAATAATTTCCCGCAAGGATCTTGCCCTGCAGCTCCATGTCCAGGAGAACCCGACCCAGGTACTCATTCTCCAGAAGGCTCTTAGATGGCTTTGTACCTTCAAGACTTGAATCGTATCCTGCAAACCATGGAGCACCAAAGAAGCTTATAACAAAATAGTGTCCCCATGGCTTATATTCAAATTCTTTAGGCTGCACAAAGGAGGTATATTGAAGACCACTCTGGACCACAGTCTTATTTTCCTGATAAACTTTGGGATTTCTAGGTGGCTCCAACCTCCTACCTTGAGTGTTATAAAAGACGAGGGTCTCTGCACCCAGGGATTGCTCCGGATCGAAGTAAAATCCGCTGTAGTTTATAGAGTTCCATCTGGCGATGACAGAAGAATTATAGGCACCCATGCGAACAGGAATGGATGGAACAGAGTTGAATACCGGCCCACGTATTTCATGCACGCCGTAGTCAAATATGCCTCCTACGGGATAGTAGATGACATCAGGCTGATCAAGAACGAGTATTTTTAGATTGGCAGTAAGAGATACCTCCGAGTCTCTGATAAAGGTAAGAGACATATTATTCTGAAACTCTATTCCGTCCTCTGAAAGATCGGTCAGCTTCATATTCCCAAGCAGGCCCCCTTCAAAGAGCTTGAAATAAGGTACATCGCTAACCTGGAAGATGCCGTCCACCTCGGCAAATCCTTCATATGCGCCTCGCATGGCACTGGCCAGGTGGACCAAGATCACAGGGACTTCGTTTACTTTGTAGACGAGGGTATCGCCAATACTCACCACAGATGCATAAACAGGTTTTCCATTTTTTAGCAGAACGAAATTGACATTACGTCCATTCTCAGAGACATCCGCTGCCACCAGAACATAGCCCTGCTGGAGTGCCAGAGTTGTGTTGAAGTTCAACGTTTGAGTGCTATCTTGATCCATGAGCACCGCTCTTAACTCTCCTTTATCTAAGGAGCTAATCTCGTCGGTAAGAGAGCTCTTTGGATAGCCGGCCAGATATGACTGGCCCATAAATGCCACTGCATAAAAGCTGCCCCAGGGCTCGTACTCAAATTGCTGCGACCATGCCTTTGTGGAATAGATGATATGCCCTTTCTCTGCTGTCCTTCCATCTACATCTATTCGAAGCTCCTCGCCGCCCAGATCCTTATCCAGGTCGTAATAGAACCAGCCAAAGTCATCCGCCCGCCAGACCCCGTCGCCGTCACTTAAATGGCCCCGCACAAAGGCCGCTTCTAGTGGCTCTTGCGCCGAGGCACCGGAAATAAGCTCTAAAAGCAAGACCAGCATTGCCACTGCAGCTATGAAACAGATTGTCCTGATACCCATCAACCTCTCAAGAATGATTCCTGGATAAGCTGTATATCCTATGGCGGATCTACATGCGGAGCGGAGTTAGATGTCATCTATTAAACACGTTGCGATATACGGCAAAGGCGGTATCGGCAAGTCATGCACGGCCTCGAACATAGCCGCCGCCTGTGCTGAAGAGGGCCACAGAGTGCTGGTGGTGGGCTGCGATCCTAAGAGCGACTCGAGCATAACACTGGTGGGCAGAAGGATTCCCACCATGATGGATCTCATCCTAGCGGGTGGAGAGATCAAAGAAAAGGATGTCGTTTTTGAGGGATATAAGGGCGTTAAGTGCATCGAAGTAGGAGGCCCGGAACCGGGCGTGGGCTGCGCCGGGCGGGGCATAATCGTCGCCATTGATTTCCTGCGGAAAGTCTCCAAGGCGATGGATGATGTGGACCTGGTGCTGTATGATGTGCCGGGAGATATCGTCTGCGGCGGTTTTTCCTCGCCCATTCGAAAAGGGCTGGTTAGCCAAGCCTACATCATCACCTCCGGGGAGTACATGCCACTTTATGCTGCGAACAACATCTGCAAGGGACTGCGCCGCCTGAAAACGCCTCTTGCAGGCGTGATCTGCAACTCACGAGAAGCGGCGGCCGGGCGAGAGAAGGAGATTGCGGAGAGATTCGCTGCCGAGCTGAACAGCCGGCTGGTGGCCTTCATCCCCAAAGATCCCATTGTGCAGCAGTGTGAGAGGAAGGCAGTTACGGTTATCGAGGGCGCGCCTGACTCAGAGATCGCAGACGTCTACCGGGCACTGGCCAGGGAGATCATGTCGGATGCCGAGCCGAAGGTGCCTGAGCCACTGAGCGATGAGAGGCTTAGAGAGCTTTCCATGGAATGAGCTGAAATAAGCGAAGAAATGAATCCTTTACGGATCCGGGAATTGATCTGACATGGATATGATAAAATGAAGGCCGACTGCCCACGCATCCTGATTGCTGGAGATAGAAGCTCCAGCGGCAAGACCACCATCGTAGCCGGGCTGCTCTCGGCCCTGCGAGGGAGGGGCCTGAATGTGCAGCCTTTCAAGGTGGCCATGGACTACATTGATCCCAGCTATCACACCTGGATCACAGGCAGAAGCTGCCGCAATCTGGACGGCTACCTCATGAAGGATGCAGCCGTCAAAGAGATCTACGCCCATGCGGCGCAAGATGCCGAGATAGCGGTAATCGAGGGCGTGCGCGGCCTTTATGAGGGATACGACGGCGATTTGGGCAGCACGGCGCAGATCGCCAAGATGCTCAAGACCCCAGTCATATTCGTGGTCGACGCCAGAAGCATCACGAGAAGCGCGGCTGCCATCGTCAAGGGCTACATGGACTTCGACCCCCAGGTGCAGTTCAAAGGGGTAATTCTCAATAAGGTGGGATCGGAGAGGCACGCCCAAAAAGCGATCAAGGAGATCGAGCGCTACGCGGGCGTGGAAGTGGTGGGCGTGATCCGCCGAAATGAGGAAATGCACCTGGCCATGCGCCACCTGGGTCTGGTGCCCGTGCTGGAGGGCAAGACCCGGCACGAGGGCTTCCCGGAGAGGGTGGATAAGATCCGCCAGATCGTGGAGGAAGGCCTCAACCTGGACCGCATTTTAGAGATTGCGAGGGAGGCGGTGCCTCTGCCGGAGGTAGAGCCGGACCTCTACCGGCAGAACGCCCTTGGTAAGGATCTGCGCATCGGCGTGGCCAGGGATGAGGCATTCAACTTCTATTACCGGGACAACCTGGAGATGATGGAGCTGGCCGGGGCGAAGGTCGTGCCCTTCAGTCCGGTTCATGACACTTCCCTGCCTGATGTGGACGGCATCTACATCGGGGGAGGCTATCCGGAGCTGTACGCCCGTGAGCTGTCCGAGAATGCGGGTATGCGGCGGGCGCTGGAGCAGGCGCACGAGAGAGATATGCCCATCTTCGCCGAGTGCGGCGGGCTGATGTACCTGGCGCGGGAGATCGAGTGGGACGGCGAAAAAAGAGAGATGTTGGGGCTGGTCCCGGGAAAAACCAGGCGTGGCACGGTGCGCGTCGTCAGCTACGTGCACGGACACATAGCGCAGGACTGTGCTCTTGGAAAAACTGGCGAGGCGATCATGGGGCACGAGTTTCACCACTCAGAGATGCTGATGGATGAAAATGTAAAGTACGCCATTCGCCTTGATCGGGGCACGGGCATCAAGGATGGCTGGGACGGCATGTGCGAGGGAAATTTAGTGGCCAGCTACACCCACATCCACAGCGCATCATTCCGGGGATTTCCTGCCAACTTCCTGCGGGCATGCAAAGAGAGGTAAGCTAAGAAAACCTTTTGTTGTTCTCTGTGCCTCTGTGTCTCCGTGGTTAAATTCGTGAACATGAGGATTAATCCCAAGAATTACGAACAAAACCACAAAGGCAATGAGACACAGAGATATTTAGATCGGATCTAAAGTCGCTTTTCACGCGCCGGGTAGCAATCCCTGGACCACATATACAATTTTGACGCGCAAGTATTTATCGAATGCTTGACATTTACTACTATCAAGGTGATTTGAAAATGGTAAAGATGCCAGCAGATGTGCGAGAGACCTTGGAAAAGCAAAAGCCGATACCGATTGCCACAGCCAGCAAGTCAGGCGTGCCCAATGTGGTCTTTGTAGGGCTAATGAAGATCATAGACGATGAGACTATCATGCTCGCGGACAACTTCTTCTACAAGACCGCCCAGAACCTGGCCGAAAATCCCAAGATCTCCATCCTCTGCTACAACGGAGACACCAAGAAGTCCTTCCAGATCAAGGGCGTCGTCACTGTTAGCAAGGAAGGGCTGGACTTCGAGGCAATGAGGGGCTGGGTGCACGGCATCAACAACAAGCTGCCAGCCAAGAGCTGCGCCATAGTCAAGATCACGGAGATCTACAACGCCATGTGGGGACCGGCGGCGGGCAAGCAGATAGCTTAGATAAATTTAAAGAGATTCTCTGCAGTTAAAGCTCAAAGGATATATCATGCAGAGAATTATATTTTTAAAAATTATTATTGACATCAGAAGCTTAATTATAGTTCTACGACAAAATAGATATAATAGATCTAACTAAATAATCGTATGAAGGGGGATCTCGTAAAGATACAGAATCGCGATGAGCTATTAAAGAAGCTACGCGAGGAAACAGATGGGCGTGT